>JGI20214J51650_10000496_pt1 | contig 24160 bp, 18 predicted proteins | sample WetSurMetagenome_FD_51650 | JGI IMG/M metagenome (IMG submission 51650) | reverse complement strand
CTTAACCTCTGGCTTGAGAGATTTGGTTCCTTACCATTTGATTATAACAGGGGACTCGATGATAAAACCCTTTCGGGAGAATCACCACCTGAGTTTAACAGGCTTGAAGGATCAAGCTTCTTCAGGGGTTTGGCGTTGATCGACCTTGCCGAGGCTATGCTCAAAAGATCTTTTGGTGAGGATGCAGTAGCTGTTCGTGTAAATGCTGCTGGTCAGGGTGATTATTTTCAGGTTCATATTGACAGACAGAAAGCAGAACCTGACAGGGTGAAGCAGTTTATCCGTTCAGCTTTCTACAGGCGTTTCGGCTTAAAACCGGTTCAGGAGTTCGTTGATATCCATTCAGGGGGAGGGGCATTAGGATTACGACTCAGCAGATATGATGCTCTTCCTCAGTTAATACAACGATTGAAGAAGGCTTCCCGTGACAAATAGTTTAATAAAAACTAATGGTATCAACATCAAAAAAATTGCAGTTTTCCTATTGGAAAACTGCATAGATCTTAACCCCTTCAAGATTAATTTTAATTGTTGAATATCCGTTTTTAATACCCTGGATCTCTGCATTTCGTTTCTCCTCTCCAAGTTCAGGACTCATAACTGAAAGCTGAGATAGAGAGATTTTCTTGCTGTTAATTTCATAACTCAGGTTATTGTTCTCAATATCTGATTCAATATCTTTTAGTATTGGAACTCCGGAAATATCTTTTATGGAAGGATGGGGGACAGCAGTAAGAGCCGTATTCATAAAATGGATAACTGGTTTATCTTCATAGAATCTTATCCTGGCAGCCCATCTTTTATCACCCGATAATTGTTTTATTACCGGATGAAACTTGCCATTCTTAATGAGCTCTTCAATATAATCAGAAGTGTTTTCAATATTTTTAATAATAAGATTTTTAAACCTGGATTTTAATAGTTCTTCAGATAACGGGATTGTCCTTTTGTATCCTTTTTCATTGTGGGTGCCGAATGGCAGATTAAGCCATACTTTTCCACCTTTGGAAAGATATGTTTTTATAGCAGCGAACTGATTGTCTGATACACATCCCAGACTGTCCAAAACCAGCGGAGTATTCTCCTTGCACAAAGCATCAGCGTCAGAAAGTTCCACTGATCTTACGAAGCGGTATCCGATATTGTTCTTAACCATAGTGACAGACCATTCCTTAACCATATCCCATTGTTCTGATCCATCTTTTCCACGCCACCCGTTATCTCTGCAAAAACTACTGCTTACCAGCCTGACTTCTGCAAGATCTTTCCCATCAGTATAATTCAGATTACTGTTTTCTATTTCCCATTTATTAAACGGGCCAATAATATCCTCAATTTCCATAGCATCAGCCGGATCTTCTTCAAGTCTCTGATTAAGAGTGCTGCTCCAGTTTGAAGCACCCCAAAAACGACTCAGGCACCATCCAAGATATCCGCCTTTATTGTATATAGTATAACTTAATGCCATTGCAGGGGCATTTCCTCTCTTTTCAGCAATATCTTTTTGCTGCAGAGCTTCTGCATCCATTTTTATCCAGTTAACACTCTCAATGCCAATACCAACATTTTCAAGCATGAACAGATCGAGGTGCGGGGCCATTCTTTCGAGGTTGAGGGCAATAGAATTCAATACTATAGGACCAGTATTTGAACAACAAGTCATTAAAGGCTTTTCTCCTATAATACTCTTGACCAATTTAATATGATCAGCAACCGAATCGATTTTCATTTGAATCCATTCCCTGAAAACAGGATTCTCATAATTTCCCCACAGAAGCATACCCTGTGTTGTATCTCCCCAGAAGGAGCTGTCTCCAAATGGTGGGATCTCATGACCATATTCCTTTTTGAACCTGGCTCTGCAATAGGAGCATCCGCAGGTTGTAAGCCCGGCATAATCACACATGTCATCAACCTCAATACCATCAAAGGGAACTTCACGCATCAGCCTTTTAAGATATTTTTCATGCATATCAAGAAATCCGGGATTATTATGGCAGAAAACTTCCATTTGATATTGTCTTGCGTACCCCCGGCTTCCATCACGCAAATCAACTTCACAGATATCTTTGAAATAATGGCCTTCATATTGTGCATACTCAGCTGCCACCGGATCATGAAACAATAAAATATGATGACGCTGACCTTTATGCAGTTTTTTAAATTCATCTTCGCCTCTGGGCCTTTCTACATGGTTACAGGAGTAGTGATCCATAAACTTAATATCATACTTGTGTAACTCCTCGCATACATTAGCATAATAACCATGTAACTGACCGAAATAGTTTGAAAAATCAAACCTTATATGAAAGCCAAAATTAATAGCAGTATCAATTCCGGCATTTGCAAAGGCTTCTGCCCTCTGTTTTATTTTATCCACAATTTTCTTTTGTGACCAGAGAATATCTTCCAGGGTGCACCACCAGCTGGCAGTACGAACAGGTATAAAAGATAATCTTATTTCTGTGTCAGAACTGAGCTCTGCTCTATGGTTTTGTATCAGAAGATTTTGTCCGAAGAAAGGGATATTTCCAGCTACCCCAATACCTATTGCGTTTATGCCAGATGTTTTGACGAAATGACGCCGGGAATACAAAGGTTTCATAGTATATTTTTAGTGAATGAATTGAAAATATCTTCTTTTTTATCCATTTCAGGATACATTAACTTCTTCCGGTTCAAATGTTGTTAATGACATGCAGTATAAAGGTACCGACAAAAACTATAAAGACGTTTGATTTTTTTAAAGTTTAACAGGAACTTCTCAACAGCTGTAAAAAAATTATGGTCGGAATTAAACCAGCTTTAGAGTAATTGATTAACTTTTACAATTATTTCGGAATAATTCCTGTTCCTTTTTATTTATAATGTAGAAAACTTAACCAGCTCTAATAAATCAAATAAACGCAATTGCCACAAAGACGCAAAGACGCAAAGTCCGCCAGTCTGATACCAGCCGGCAGGAGTTCAGAACGAGTGAGTAAATATCAACAATAACTCCGAAAATCTTCATGCTTTCGTGCCTTTGTGGCAAAGAAATACTTTTCAAAGAGGACTAGACATACAAGTTTTATATAATTTTAAATACCTGGTAATCATGAAAGTAAAATTATTAAGAAGAGTAAACTTATTCTTGTTCTCATGCTGTCTTATGTTCTGTTTAATTGTTCAGCAAAGCTGCAAGGGACCAAATGAAAATAAGGATTACAGCGATTTATTAAAATTTGAATTTGTTGATCCGCTCGAAAAGGTATTGGTCGAGGCTTCATACTTCCCACCGAAAGAAGCAATAAGTGAGGTAGTGCGTGGGGAAAATGCCACTCTTCAGTTTATTGTTCGTTCTCCGAATTCAATCAGCAATCTGAGGGTTAATGTATCACAGGCAGAATACAACGGCAATACTCTTCCTCCTGCAAAAACAGGATTTGTCGGATATGTAAAAGTCGGCCGTTCGATCTGGGATTACTCGCGTGACAGAATAGTTTCCAGTTCCGGATATTATCCCGATCCTGTTCTGGAACAGGAATCTGTTAATGTTGATTTTGGAAATACTCAGCCCATATGGATTTCGATTCCTATACCGGCAACTGCTCAACCAGGGTTATATCAGGGAAAAGTAACGATTTCAGGAAAATGCGGAAAAAAGAATTTTTCTATATCAAAAGGTTATTCTGTCAAGGTCTATCCTGTGACGGTCGGAAAAACAAGCTTATGGGTGACAAATTGGTTTTCTACTGATACATCACAGCTTAAATGGATGAATAATGGCAAGTCTTTTGAACCTTTTTCTGAACAGCATTGGGGATATATTACCACACTGGCGAAAAAAATGGCAGAATACAGACAGAATGTTGCAATTATTTCACCACTAGGTTTATCTAAATTTACTTATGATAAAGGTAAATGGGGTATTGACTTTTCCAACTTCGACAAAGTGGTTGAGATCTTTATTAAAGAAGGAGTAATAGGCAGGATTGAAGGTGGGCATATCGGTGGTCGTGAAAGTACCTGGACATCACAATTTGTTGTTATGGTGCCAAATAATGGATCTGATCCTCTTAAAAAATTTGACAATTTACCTGTCTCTGATCCCAGGGCACAGGTATTTTACAAAGAATTTCTCGTTGCCCTGAGTAACCATCTTAAAGAAAAAGGCTGGGATAAAATATATGTGCAACATATTGCTGATGAGCCGATTGAAGAGAATATTAAAACATATACCGAAATCTCAAAATTTGTCAGGAAGATTGTACCTGATTTCCGTATTATTGAAGCGTGCCACACCAAAAACCTTGGTGATATGCTTGATATATGGGTTCCGCAGCTTGATTATATGAATAAGGATTATGAATTCTATAATAGACAGAATCTTAACGGAAAGGAAGCCTGGTTTTATACCTGTTTAAATCCTAAGGGTGAGTATGTTAACAGGTTTATTGAGTTGCCTCTGCTTAGAACCCGGTATATGCACTGGGTTAATTTTAAATATAATATACCCGGATACCTGCATTGGGGGTTGAATTACTGGGCAGACAGAGATCCGTTCGGCGAGCAGACAGGGATACAATATGAAGGTGGGAATATTCTGCCCGGAGGTGACAGCTGGATTATTTATCCAAAAGATGGCAGACTGTTCAGTTCAATCCGCTACGATGCAATGCGCGACGGGATTGTCGACTATGAACTTTTCAGAATGCTTGAAAAGAAAAGTCCGGATAGGGCTAAAGAAATAATAGATAAAGTAATTTATGCCTTTGACAAATACGACAACAATATTGAAGCCTTCAGAAGTCACCGGCGAAAACTGATGGAGCTGTTGTCAGAATAATAATTCACTTTAATCAGAGTATTTAAAACCAAGGGCATTGAAAATATAATGATGGCGGTAAATGTTTTGGAACAGGACTAAAAAAGATCCATATATGAAAAAGATAAATTCAATAATACTTATAATGGCAATAAATGTAGCTACAGGTTTTACAATAAGTTTTTCATCTGACCTTACATGGTATGCTTCGGGAAACGGGGGTGTGGTTGCAGCCGGACCATCGGTATCTGCCCAGGCCGGCATTGATATTCTTAATCAGGGAGGTAATGCAGTTGATGGAGCTGTAGCAGTTATATTTAATCTGGCAGTATCAGATTATGGCATGTTCTGTATAGGAGGGGAGGTCCCATTTATGTATTTCGATTCGCATGAGGGGAAAGTGCTGGTATATAATGGGATGGGAGGAGCACCTAAAGATAAGAAGGCTATAGACTGGTTTTATAACAATGGTATTCCATCCGGAGGAATAAAGTCAGCTACCGTGCCAAGTGCAGTCAGCACGTGCCTGACTGCACTCGAACAGAAAGGAACTATGTCTTTTGAGCAGGTAATTGCATCGGCTTTGTTGTTACTAGATTCGGGTGCAGAAGATTGGTATGCAAACCTGGCAGTGACATTACGAAAGCTGATTTATACTGAAAAACATACACCCGGAACCAGGGAGCAAAAAATAAGGGCAGCGAGAGATCGTTTTTACAGGGGAGATATTGCAGATGAGCTTAATAATTATTACATCAGTTCAGGCGGTTTTCTGCGAAAAGCTGATCTTGAAGCTCATATGACACAGGTTGAAGAGCCTGTTTCAATTAAGTACAGGGGATTTACTGTTAATAAATGTAATACATGGACCCAGGGCCCGGTGCTTTTGCAGTCGTTGAGACTTTTGGAAAACTTCGATCTGAAATCCATGGGATTTTACTCTCCTGATTATATTCACGTAACTGCAGAGGCAATGAAACTTGCATATGCAGATCGGGACAAGTATTATGGTGATCCTGACTTTGTTAAAGTGCCGATAAAACAGTTGCTTTCAGATCAGTACACAAAAATAAGATATCCCTTAATCGACAGGAATAATGCTTCACAGATAATCAGGCCTGGCGATCCTGTGAATATGACAGCATATACAGGTCCGGGTCAATACTGGCCGGGAGAACGAGGAACAACCACATGCGTTGTAGTTGATAAATGGGGTAATGTGGTTGCAGCTACACCCAGTGCTAATCCTGAATACGGTATATGCAAGAGTCTTGGCATAGCACATAATACACGTCTTAGCAGCCTGAATACACAGAAAGGACATCCGAATTCACTTGAACCGGGCAAACGTCCACGCATTACTCTTACTCCCACAATAGTACTTAAAAACGGGAAACCAATTCTTGCAATGAGTGTTGCAGGCGGAGACATGCAGGATCAGGTCTCTTTGCAGTTGTTCCTTGATTTCGCCGAGTTTGGTATGATGCCTAAAGATGCCGTATCTTCTCCCCGTTTTCTGACAAATCATATTCAGGACTCCTTTAATCCGTCTCCCTATCCGAATATCCGAATGGGGAAGATTGCGGGAATTGATATGAATGCAACCGACCAGTCAACAATAGATAACCTTTCTAAACGTGGTCATAAAGTAAGCATTTCTGATGGTTCATTAGCTTCACCGGTTATGGTTTATCTTGATCAGACAACAGGAATATCTTATGCAGCCAGCCAGCCTCTTTACTCTTTCAGAGGCAAATGTTGTGCTGCAATTAATGTTAAAAAATAATAACCTGGATTTTTTTTAAAGCTTTACAAACGACCTGGTCCTGTACATCCAGTACAGCACCAGCCAGATTATGGTGACAGCTGTTAAAGCTGAGACAAAATCGTCCCATGGCCCGATTCGCGGTAGAAGGTTTCCAACGAAGATGTTTCCAATTTGCTGGAAATTGATGAGCATTGCACCAACATATACTGCAATAGAATTCATCCCGATAACAGTAAAGAAGAATGCCCACCGTCTATATCCTTTCACATCTATGATCCAGTAGAAGAGTGCCAGCATCAGGAATCCGAAACCTCCGCCAATAAGTACGAACGAGCTGGTCCATAGTAGTTTAATGATAGGCAACGCCAGGCTCCAGAGCAGGCCCAAAGCAATACAGGCAACCCCGGAGATAATGAGCGTTAACACTTTAGTCTTTTCGGTCCTGGGCAGCATCAGGATATGTCCTGCCAGAACTCCCAGCAACACCGAAGAGGCAAAGCCAAGGTAACTCAGGAACCATGTATTCTCTCCGTGGTGAAACCGGCCCAGAACCATCTGGTCAACATAGGTAGCAACGTTGCCATCCGGTGTCAGTACTCCCGCACCGATGCCGGGTACAGGGATCAGCTCCAGCATAGCCCAGTACACCAGCAGGAAGACAGCGATGACAGCAACCTGCATCTTCGGCTTCAGCTCCATGACAACAGCAATTGCAATCAGGTATCCAGCGGCAATTCCATGAAGCACGCTGTAACAGGGATGAAGCTGGGAGAGATCCCATTTTAAAAGTCCTCCCTGTAATACCATCCCCAGTATAAAAAGTATTGCAGCACGTCGAACGGCGTGAAGGTACAGGCTTCTTTTCGTTGTCCCTTCAGCTTTTCTTTTTTCGACAGACAACGGGATTGAAACGCCCACAATAAACATAAACAGAGGCCAGATCAGGTCAAAGAAGTGCAAACCCTCCCAGCGCACGTGTTCAAACTGAGGTACCAGAAAGTTGAGTGAGCCACCCGTGGCCTTCGATAGTCCGATGATAACAGAACTTCCTCCGATAATCCAGAACATATCGAAACCACGCAAAGCATCGACCGACATAATCCGCCTGGATTCTTTAGTATTAGTAACCGGTCTTTCCATAAGTGATCTCCTCCTTTATATTACAAACTAAGTATATACTCATGATTGAGATTTTCATAGAAAAAACCTGCCCACAAAATCGGACAATCTTAATATATCCTCTTTGGACTCAAAATCGATCTTATTTGACTTCAGGTAATCCTTGATAACATCTTCTTTGCCAGGCAGGATCTTGATGATATTTTTCTTAGTGTATTGAATAAACTCATTTTCCGGTGTTGAATAAAAAAAATCTGCTGTTCTCTGAAGTACCATGTCTTCAGTTGGTACCAGATCAATATAACGTCCGCCTGTCAACATATAATTATATGACTCAGAGGCTGAAGTTCTGTTTATTGTGCCAAAAGCACCTTCCTTTTGGATATCCTTAATTTCGACAACCTGTTTTAAAAAGACTTTGAACTTACCCCTATGGATCATTTCCATATAGGCATTATGATAGTAAAAAGTATCCTGCGCAATGGCAATTGACCTGAGATCCTTAGTATTGGCAAAAGTCAGTGTGTCACCAGATTGAATAAATTGCATTTCACCTGACAGAAAATTGTAATTTAACTTGCCGGGAGTGATTTTCCCACTTTTAAAAATGACCTTCCCTTCAGTAAAATCCGGATAACGATATCTTTCAGCTATTGGGAAGTAACTGATTACCCTTGTACCTGCTTTTACTGTTACTGATTTGCTTTTTTGAGCTGACAAACAGTTATTTATAAGGAGAAGTGAGCAAAGAATGAATATAGTTTTTTTCATTTTAACGGATGTTTAAATTGTTAAAATGTACAAGTTAATACTTCATATTCAATTAATCAAGTTATTTGGCAGACACACAACAGACAAGTAAACCAAACCTTCACAGTCAGACGCTGGCTGTAATCTGAAATTCAGCTAAGATTTAAATTTATTTAGTCCGGGAATTATGCTACCGGATTCAGACTATTCTTCAGTTAGGGTCTGTTAAATCATTTTGTGCCGGAGGATCCTGGTCTTTGCTCTTTGTTTTCCAGAATTTAAGTTTACTTTTTATTTTGTTATAAAAACTCCTTCCTAATATTAATAAGCTAATATAAAAAGATGTCTCCCCGACAATTATCAATCCTGTCATGATTCCAGCAATTTGAATTTTGGAAAAACCTAACCATGGTATAACAAGTATCATTAAGTATGAAATACATGAAATCACAAGAATTATATATCCGATTGTCTTTACCATTTGTAGTTATCTAAGGACTCTTGAATAACAAAGATTTGAATCATAGGTTTAATTCATCAAAAAACCTTTTTGTTTTTGTAGTACCTTTTTGCCTGAATTTTGTCATTTAATAATTTTATAGTTCATGTCGCTGACATGGGTCATAACGACCTGGCAGTCAGGTCAGCCTGTCGTCATAATGAAGTGTTGGAAAGGTAAAAATCTTTTATTGAAGATCTATTTTGCAAAATATGGTTTCTTTTGAAATATCCGGACATAGTCTATATCATGGAATTGTGGAAATGTTGTCGTTGAATCCGGATTCCCCGGCCAGCTTCCGCCAATGGCAGTATTCAGGATAAGATAATGGGGTGAATGCGGGATTCCATTGGCAGTCGCATGAAGCAGATGTCCGTCAATATACCATCGCATTGAATCAGGTTCCCATTCCAAGGTGTATGTGTGAAAATCTTTGGTAAAGTTAATTGTATCGCTCCATTTCCCGGAACTTGATCTCCTTGTACCATCGAAGCTGCAGTAATGATTTGTTCCATAAAGAACATTTGGTTCATGACCCAGGAATTCCATAATATCAATTTCGCTGTACCATGGCCTTTCTTCAGGTATCAGGTTTTCTTTTCCATTGGCAACAGCTTCAGACATTGTATTTTCCATCAGCCAGTCGCGATTCTGTGGATAAAGCCAATGAGCAGGCCAGAGTCCCTTTCCGTTGGGTAATTTCGCACGGATTTCGAAGCGGCCATATACCGGAGCGAATTTTCCTTTCGTATCAAGCCTTCCGCTGGTATATTCTTTTGATCCATATTTACGAACCCGGCTCCTAATCCTGAGCAGACCGTTTTCAACATATACTTCGTCGGGGACATAGTACTGAAGTTCGTTGTGTTTACTCGTCTCACGAATCAGAACATTCCATTTGCCTGTATCGAGCCGGTTACCTTTGAATTCGTCATGCCAGACAAGTTTCCAGTTGTTCTTAGAACTGGTTTGGGTTTGCGACATCAGCTTACCGGAGAGGATCACAACGGAAAACAATAAAATGGGAATTAGTCTGGTGTTCATATTGGATGTTATTTGAGTTTAAAAAAAAAGGTGTTTTTTAATTTGTTCTATACAGGTTCTGGTGAGATCCAGGATTATTCTCCACATCGGATAATTTTTTATAAGGCAAAGTCATGAAAAGCGGATCGGAGGTTCAGGTTCTCTTTATTTGAAATGTTCGATTAACCAAACCATCTGAATCATGTTTAACATGGAATTAAACCTTTCTACAAAGAAAATTTATTTTCTGGTAAAGTGCAGATACCTGAATATTATTTTATGGTTCTCCTTTTGTTAAGAGGAATGTCACCCAGCCAGATTCTGCTGTTTCCCTGGTAAAGTTGGTCCTTTGTCACCTGATATGCCAACCCGGGGAATTCAAAAGTAGTATCATACTCTCCGGGATTTAACGGATTATTAATTGTATAGGTTATTGCGTACTCTTTAGAATCTCCTGATTTTAATTCAGACAGCCAGTCAGTTTTCCAGCTATTCCATGGGTCAGGAGTCTGATGCTGTATAGTACTTGAAAAAACTTCCTTATGAGCCAGGTCGTAAATATATAGGCCATTTGTAAAGTAGTGAAAAAGACCGGGACCTGTTTTATCAGGGTCGATGATCATAAGGTCTGATTTATCCTGATTCGTAACAGTAAACCTGAAGGTCAGTTGTGTCCCAGCTATTTCTAAGGAACTCGACGTAATTGCAAGTCCTGAATGAAATAAATCATGTTGTTTTAAAATGTCAATCATTAAGGGATTGTTCCTTATGTCGGGATTATCAGAATGCCAGTTATCAATCCTTAAGGCATAGTTTCCATAGACAGGTGGAGACATAATGAATGGGCCATTTGGAATAGAACTTGAATAGCCGGGCACAAAACTGCCCTGATAAATAATATTTCCTTCGTTCATAAAGGAAAATGTATTTTCAAGTATATCTTTGAACTCTTCATGAACATTTTTGAAATATAGGATATGAGTCGATGAATCATAAAGTTCGATGTCACTGAACTTATATTCGAGCCCGCTTCCAATTTTAAAGAAAACCTCATTATCGGTCTTCTCACAGGAGGTTAAAAATAAAAGAAGTATAATACCAATAAGCAAAAACGTTTTCATGATGAATGGTTATTAGTCAGGTATTTAATAGCCGCAATATTCATGCCATATTAGTTCAATGTCAGGAGGTTAGTGAAACTTTAGAATTCTAATTATGGTATGTAATGAGGAGTGTTGGGTTCCGATGAAATTGCCGGTATGACTCCTCAAAAACCCTGCAAATCAGCCCTGGAAAACGGCACCCGGAATTCTTAGTTCAGCGGATAGGCCAGTTTCACCTCAATCTTTGTCACAATCCCGGTCGTTCCGGTCGTGACAATAAAAGCTGTGTAATCATCAAAGAACTTTCCCCGAAGAAATATCCATTGCGATCCCTTCTTCAAATGTTTTATATTTTGTACTTCCTTTTCGTCGACAGGATAGAGGATGTTGAGGGAAGCTTCAAATAGTTTTGCTGCGTTTTCATCTTTCAGCAAGAAATCCTTTTTGATCATGGACATGAGTANNGGACATTCAAGGTCCATATGGATNCCTTCAGCCATTTTAATTGTAGTCTCGTTAATANTGACGTAATTAGCATCACCACATGATGATGAGCCTGCGCCAGATTCTATGAACCCGACGTTTATTTTGAAGAATTTCCCGGCAAAGACCTTACTGACTGCTGCAGGATTAATCACTTCCGACTTAATATCGATGTTACTTTTTACGAATGCTTCAATGATTTTTTGACTTTGACTGTCAATAGTCTGAGCAGAAAGAGATGCAGTAAATAAAATTGGGATCAAAGAAAGAATGAGATTTTTCATTTCATATATTATTTGGTTTTAATATATACTAAAGTAGGAAAAATATTTTATACTTTGAGATTCGATTAATCGACGGCTTGAAAGATCGTTCGTTCGGTTGTATGACCATTCATAACCAAAGCAACCAGAATCAAATGAGCTTTGTTCCAGGTAACTTCCTGAGAGATATAAGCTCTTTAAATCCCGACTCTTTAATAGTAATTGCAGAATAGAATTAAACCTGGTTCCTGTTTTTGAACCATCCCTTGTATTAAAGAATCCCTAATATTTCAGGCTGGAAAATTCTTTATTGAAAGTCGGTTTTTAAGTCCTGATTTTGGCTGTTACTTTTTAACAAGTTCAACTCTTCTGTTCTTAGCCCTTCCTTCTTCTGTATTATTATCGGCGATTGGCTTATCCTGTCCGTATCCTGAAGAGTTAAGCCGCTCTGCAGCAATTCCCTGACTGACAATTGCAGCAGTTACCGACCGGGCCCTTTCCTCAGAAAGGGTTTTGTTTGATGCCGGGTTCCCGGCATTATCAGTATGTCCCTCTATACTGAGCTTAAGATCAGCATTTGCCTTCAGCATCTGGACAATCTGTTGGATGACAGGTTTGGATTCATCCGTTATAATTGATTTGCCTGTGTCAAAATTTATGTAAAGAGCAATACGACCATCACGATTCAGGGCGTCAAACATATCACTCGCTGTGACAACCTGCTTCATGAGTTCTTTTACTACTATTGTGAGATAGTAGTCATTCCCATCTACCCCGGGTGACACTTCAACCCACATCTCATTTCCATCTTTAACAACCTTACCTATCACCATCTGGAGGCCATTTCTTTCAGCGCATTCAGCATTCTGGGGTGCTCCCTCGAAAATTACAGTCCCTCCCATGTTCCTGACAGCGTTTGCATAGTTGCGTGAGATCTGGATGACGCTCGATTTCTCTGCATCTTCCTTTAGTGAATACACTCTCTTAAATTTTTTGCCTTCAACTGTGGTGCAATTTTTACCATTGAAGAAATTATAACTGTCAAATTCAATATCTTCCCCATCATAGATTGCGAAATTGGGCATCCCGGAGAACCACTGAGTGTCTTTAAATTCAGAGTCCTGTGCCTTAATTGCAGGTGTTACCAAAAGAAAGACAACAATACATAATTGGCCATTAGCTTTCATAATTTTTCCCTTTCATTGAGTAAGTTAAAAACTATTAAAAATCAGATGTAACCATTAATTGGATATCCGGATATAAAGTTATGAGATTTTCACCCTGAATGCAAATTTATTGAGCATGCTCAACATTGAGATGAACTGATAGTCAGGCTTTATCAGTTTTAATTATTTTAAATCTAAGTACCGTCTTTAACTTGTCAGGACTTACTTTTCTCGCATCAGACAAATAAATTTCCCGGTGTCTTTTTGACTCTCTGAAAACGTTAATCTCGCCACAGAAATCCTCCATCTTTTTGAAACTAGCAGGCTCATTGTCATAGCTTCCAAGATGCATCATCTGAATACAGTCGCTGTCTTCAATAGTGCAAAATTTTATTTTTTCGAGTAATGGATGAGGCTTCTTTTTTTTAGTCCTTTCAATTGTCTCCAGGGCAAAAGCTTCTGTCACAAACTCAGGTTGTCTGATCATTAAATTGAAAATGAGAGATTTTTTATCAAGTTTTTCAGCCATTTTCAGTTTAGCTTCTTCAGAGATATCCCAAAGTCCCTCAAGTGGATAGACAGTAAAATCAAAATAGTCTTTAGGAGCAGATCCAATTTTAGGAGACATCTTTACTGCATAGGAAAGAGAATATAAGACACCAATATAATCGGCAAAGAATTTGTCATTTGGATCGCCATTTCCCTCAATTGTAAAAAACCTGAATGAAGGAATCTTTATAAGTTCCGGCTCTGTCCCAGGTAAATAGAATTTCCTGTCAGTTTTTCTCCAGTCCTGTTTCATATCATAAATTTTATTTTTTGTTTCTTTTCTTGCCATCTTTGTTATACTGGTAATAAAGTCAGATTTATTATTTGTATATTTTTCTCTGTCGTTGGTATATTCTGCAGCTAATCTTAATTTTAGCTTTCCGTATTCCTGAGCGGTTTTGTAATTTTGAATCAGGTAATCCCGAAACACTAATTCATCCCAATCTCCCTTATACCTGACATGAACATGAAATGCTTGTCCGGTAAATCCATTATTTGAATATCCTTTCATGAACATCATATGAGGCGGAGGATTCTCAGGTTTTGGGGTAAAAAAATAACCGATGTTTTTTAAGTCAGTAATAATTGATTCAGTATCAGTATTATCTTTTATTTCAAGTAATATGTCAATGGTAGGTTTTGCACAAATCCCCGGGATTGCAGTACTGCCTATATGTTCGACTCTTATTAAGTTCCGGACACCGACTGCTTTTTTAATAGTCTCTTTCTCCGAGATAAACAGATTTTTCCAGTCAGGATTATATTCAGTGATTATGATCGGAAAAAGATTGCCTAATTCATCAGGCGACAGTTTATTTAAATCTTTGGCCATTAATCTGGGTTTACAGATCGAAATTATGAAAATTTCTCAGAAGATAAGAAACGGAGGAAATCTTAATCTCTTATTTAGGATAAATGGCTGTAAGAAAATAGTATACGCATAAAAGTCCGACAATTTGCACTGACTTTTTGCCCGTATGTAATTAACCGGAAGACAGCCCTGAGCTTCCGAATGGTGCCAGGTAAATGTGGTACAGCCCTATTGACTTTGTCCCGTCAGCAGGATTAGTTTTGGGACAAGAGGATTTAAAAAGTGAGTATGATTTTCTGGCATATTATTTTTGACTGATAATGAATTTGGCTGGATCCTTCGTTGTCCAAAGTACTAACCAACCGAACGAAGTGAGCTCATTAAATCATACATAGCAGTGATATGATAATTAACTTTATCGGGAGTTTTACCATGTTATTTTGTGCTGATATTTTTAAAATAGTATCTCTATATTTCAAATAGAAACTGATAATGCTTTATTTGACACATTAATGAAAAAAAATATTGCAGGAACTGGATTTAGAAACTATAACCCAAGCTCAATCCTGCGAATGGATAAATCTTGTTTCTTCTATCCGGATCGTTGACGAAAATAACATAAAATGGAGTAAACCCCCCACGGAAAAACAGACCTTTCTTTTTCTGATATCTATAGCCAATTACTCCATGTATTAAGATTCCTCCCAGACTAAAATCATTAGTGAAAGCTCCGCTAAAACCGCCCCCTAGTTCAAGCCTGTGTCGTTTCCCGCTAAAATGATAATACATAATATTTGGTGCAAGTCCTTCGAAAGGCTGAAGGCCAACACTTATTGCATGAGATTCCTTTCTTCTAAAATCGACATTCAATGATAGAAATCCTTTGCCTAAAAGCTCTATAAATATAGCTGTGCAAGGTTGCCAGACGAAGGTGGAAAGATTTTGCAGGGAATCAGTTTCGTTTTTAAAGACCTTAATCGTATCATTTCCCCTTTCCTGGGCATATGACTGTACAGAAAAAAGAAGGGAAATGCAAATTAAAAGCAGAAAAACATATTTTACAGACATACCTGATCCGCTTTTATATGAAATCATTTTGTATGAAATTTATAAATAATTTTCAGTTTGATCAAATTATTTATTCATAATACTTAGGTATAATGCCCCGGTGTTTTACTTAGGTTCTGTCGGTGTCTGGCCTGGTTGTGTTTTTGCCCGACTGACAGACCGAGTCAGGGTTTCGTTGGGATTTTAAATCCTGATTGATATCCACAAATTAATTACACAGTACCAGGGAATATACCAGGTTTTATATAATCCCGGTATTTATAAATGAGTTAGTCCTGATACTGAATAACTTTTTTGAAAATCTGCAATCTAATGCTGGTGTAATCAAATTGTCGTTAATCCTTTATGCAACGTACACTGAAACCAAAACTTTTAACAAAATAGTTATGGCCAACAGCAATACCACCGGAAAAGATACCCCTGTTCCAAGCATCTGTTGCGCTATTCTCTGTTGTAGTCCAAAAATTTCCACTATCAGTCATACCGGAAAACAGACCATAACCGGTCCTGTACCCGGCAGGTAACACTGTGAAACCATATTCATCAGTCGCTCCAATATTTGGACTTTCAAAATGGGTCAGACCTATCTCTTTCAGTTTGCCTCCTGCAACACTTTCACCACCTGTTGAATTGACTAAAGTTGTCCATTCGGCATCAGATGGTACATGCCAATCTGTAGGGCAAACATTCCTTGTGTCTTTCACTGCGTACCAGCTATATAACCTTCCATAGGTAGATACATTGCTTTCATTGTTCCCTGGTGCCCATTGATATTCAGGTGTACTTTCACCTGATACATCTAACGTAGAAGGATTGGTTGTTCCAATAAGATTACCATTGCTGTATTTTGTGGTTTTCAGGTTTGCTGTCAGCCATGTCTGGATACCAATAATTACGGAGTAATAGCCATTTCCGTCAGCATCTAGTGCTGCATATGTTTTAAAAACAAGCTCCTCACCATAACCTGTTCCGACACTATTTGTTGCATAAGATCTTAAATAGTAGGTTGTATTTGGAATCAGATTTGTAATGTTGCTGACAAAGCTTCCTCCAACGGATATATCTGTTGTTTTATCATTATTAATTGTAGGATTATGCCCGGTATCCCAGCATACACCGCTGGCAATTATGTCTGCTCCTCCGTCATTTGAAATAGTGCCTCCACTAATTACGGAATTTGTTTTAAGCGATGAGATTGGAGTAGAAGTAATTATAGGAGTCGTAGGAGGGAGCGTTGTAAAGCTTAGTTCATTTCCATAAGCAGTACCTACACTATTTATGGCATAAGCTCTGATATAATAAGTAGTGCTCCCTTTTAATCCGGTAGCTGAACTTATAAAGATACCTGTCCCTGTTCCGTTAGTTGTTTTATTGTTGTCAGTTGTGGGATTTTGTATTTTACTCCAGCATATACCACGGACAGTTATGCCAGCTCCACCGTCTTTTGAGATAGTACCTCCACTTGCTGCTGAAATATTTGTTATTGTTGATACCGCAGTCGTAGTCAGGGTTGAAAGATCCGGGTTTGTTGTTAAACTTATTTCATTACCATAACCAGTCCCTGTAGTATTAGTAGCATAAGCTCTTACGTAATAAGTTGTGCCTGGCAATAATCCGGTAATTGAACTTGTAAAAGCTCCTGTTCCGGTACCATCGGATGTTTTATTGTCACTCGTTGTAGGATTGGTTGAAGTAGCCCAACAGATACCTCTGGCAGTTACTGAACTTCCATTTTCTTCTGTCACATTTCCACCGGAAGCAGCCGAAACCTTAGTTATTTCCGTAACTGTTTTTGTTGTCAGATCCGGAACTTCAAGTTTCCTTGTTGTAAAAGAGACCTGATTTCCATAACCTGTTCCGGCACTATTGGTCGCATAAGACCTGACATAATATAATGTATTGGGAGAGAGTTGTGTGAGATTGCTTGTGAAAACTCCTGATCCCCCACTTTCAATAGTCTTACTGTTGCTGATGGTTGGTGAAGCAGATGTATTCCAGCAAACACCTTTGGATATAATAGGAGCGCCACCTTCGTTTGTTACATCTCCTCCGGAAGTTGCTGTTAAATAAGATATTTCAGTTACGGAGGTTGTTGTAATAACAGGAGGAGTGGGTTTATCCTTCTTACACGAGGAAATTAATATGATTAATAATATTGCTTCTGATATTCTAAACAAATTTTTCATAAAAGATTATTTTGAAATTGACTTTCCCAAAGAGTCCTTTAATAAAAGTAATGTTTATTTTTCAAACTGCGCAATCAGGATAGTTCCAGATTTATCATGATGTTTATTTTTTTGCTTATTCGTCCATTTTATTTCCATGTTTTGAAATAATCTCTTGAGATCAGTCAATTGCGTATTGTATGGTAGTACCTTCATTTCCGGCTCTCATTATTTTCAATAAAATTAATAAAAATCAAATTCTTATTCAATTCTGACCGGAGCCGGATATCAGGATTTTTCAACTGTCAGAAAGCTGTCCCTGGAGCGGTTGCACCTGCCTGTCTGCAGGCAGGAGTGGCAAAACTTGTGATAAACCTGTTAATTTTATTGTCGGTGTTTGGTGCTGTAGTATTTTATTTTCCAAGAGTAAAAGTCATATATCGTGGATTGTTTTCCATAATGTTTTCAATAGTCCAGGCTGTTTTTTCAAGAGTCTTCTTTAACCCGTCTAACCCCAGTAATCTGGCTTTGATATTAGTTAATTTCATTGAGGCAAGTATTCCAGGATCAACAGTATTTACATCGCGTATCAACGAGCCGACAATTTTCATATTTTTCTGAGAGTTGTTATAAAGTACAGTGAGATTCTTAATAATATCTTCGTCAGAGGCATATTCGAAAAGACCACCTTCTGAAGATGAAATAATTAACCATTCTTTTCGCTTTAAAAGAAAATCATTAAGTACACTGGTGTCATTCCAATTGTAGTATATCTGATTATATGAAATGTTTAAACCACTAAAATAGTTACCTGTTGATTTGAGTGATTCGACACAATTTCTGGCATAAGCTGGTCCAAATCTATCTATATCAAATACATTTATTTCAATATCTCTGTTTTTTAAAAGTGATGGGTCATTCTTATATATTGTTATCAGAGTATTAATGCTATCACAGGTTGCACCTCCTGCAATGTTAATAAAACAGAGGTTTTTCTCCTTTTCTTTTGTGAGTTGGGTATAAAGTATATCAGTCTGTAATTTGCAAATATCTCTCACTCTCATTCTTAATAAGACTGCTCCAAATGCTTTGGAACCAAGCCGATCAAAGAACTTTCTTCTTCCTTTTCCAATAAATCCAGGTCCAAACTTCATCATCAGGGTACTCATTCCACTTAGAAAAGTATCACCTGTATCTTTTAACATAAAGCCAGCCATTATGTATGAACGCTTCGCGATGAATTCTTTAATGAAAGCAGGAATCTTATCAAAGCTTTCTGCCCTTTCTTCTCCTTTTTGTTCCATTTCTTTGAGCATCTTACCAAGTTTCTCCTCATTTATGCTTTTATAAAAGAGAGGATGTGTAATATCGAGTACTGGTAGTTCTATACCATTTTCAGTGAATGCATAAGAAAGCCCTGAAATTTTATTCTTTTCAGAAATTCTCCTTTCCATAGTATTGCCCTCCATCTGATTTAATTTGTTGGTTATATGTTTTTTGACGGATGTTAATTATGATTTCTTGTTGGTTCGGAATAGCACCTGATTTACCGGTATTAAAAAGCAATAGCATGTTGCAGTTTTTCCACCCGGACTTGCCCTGACTCATCTATAAGTCGGAAATGAGTAAGCAGTCAGGGCAAATTTTAATATTGCCTTGATATACCGGCATCTTCTACTTTAGCTGCCTGTCCGGCCTGGTGACAGGTGAAGCTGGAGGGCTCTTGCAGCAAACTATAAAGTTTTGTATTGAAATATAAGCTTGTGTGCGGGATGTGCCTGACAGCCGAACAAAGGGTTATTTATCTGTTATTGTTTTAAATATTTATTATTCATGCCTGAGACAATCCACGGGATTTTTTGTTGCAGTACTCCAGGTATGCCAGCTCACTGTTAATAAAGATATAATCACAGTAATTAGTCCGTCAAATACAAAAATCCACAAACTTAGATTAATTCTGTATGCAAAATTTTCAAGCCATATACGCATTGAATAAATTATTACAGGGCAGGCAATTATAAATGAGACCAATATCCATTTGATAAACTCAAGGTTAAGCATAATAACTATTCGTCCAGTGGTTGAACCGGAAACTTTTCTTAATCCTATCTCTTTAATCCGGGTATCAATTGTGAACAAAACGAGACCGAATAATCCAATGCATGAAACAAAAAGAGCCATTATAGAAATGTAAGTTATTATTAATGAAGTTGTTGTCTCTCTTTTATACATTTTCTGAAAATCATCAGTGAGAAAAGTGAATTCGAAAGGATATTGGGGAAAAAGACTTTTCCACTTTTCCTTTAGAAAATCAAGTGTTTCAGGAATATTCTCAGCAGATATTTTAATCATTAAATTATCAAAAGCTTCAGGATAGTAAGTAAGTGCTACAGGTTTGAGTTCGTTGTGTAATGATTTAAAATTGAAATCTTTAATTACACCTGTTACAACTCCTTTACCTATAATATCAAATCGCTTCCCAATAGGATCGTCCCATCCAATCTTCTTTACTGCAATTTCGTTCAGTACATAAACTATTGGACTCTTACCGGAGATGTTTTCAGGGAAGAACTCTCCTTTTATCAGATCAATTTTTAAAGTCCTTATAAAATCCTGATCTACAGGTAACCAATCCATGTAATGCGAAAGATCACCTACTGCAAGACCCTCCCACCACGTATTCTGATAATAACCCTCTGCTCCCGGGTAATACGCAACTGCGGAAGCGTTTAAGATAGCCGGACTTGTTAATATCTCTCTTTTATAAAGTTCATACTTTGGTTTAACCTGTGCCTGATATATAGGGACAACGACAACCTGATCAGATGTTATTCCAAGGTTTTTATTCTTAATTAACGTCAATTGGGCTTTAATCACAATAGCACCGGCAATCAGCGCAATTGATATGAAGAACTGAAAAATAACAAGTCCTTTCCTTAAATCCTTCACTGATACAATTCCGGCCAGTTTTAAGTCATCATGAAGTGCTGAGACCGGACTTCCTGATGAAAGCATAAATGCCGGATAACTTCCTGCGATAAAGGTTATTAATATTATCAGAAGTATGAATTTTACAAATAAGTTAAAGGTGCAAAGTGATTCTGAATTCAAGGGAATTCCGGTAAGTGCAGTAATTACCGGTATCAATAAATAAAAAAGGAACAGAGCTATTATGAAAGCAGAAAATGTTATNGCAAATGATTCGCAAATAAATTGTCCAATAAGATCTGAATTTGTGGCTCCGCATACCTTTCTTAAACCTGCTTCTTTACCTCTTTTTGTATATCGGGCGGTTGCCAGATTCATATAATTGATACAAGCTACAATAAGAACCAGGATTAGTATAGAACTGATAATATAAACGGTTTTAATGTTCGTGTTGGTAGGTAAATCTGCACGCAGTCTTGAATGTAAATGAATCCTGAGTAAAGGCTGGAGATGAAGTTGAAATTTATCTTCGTAAGGAATCTTTTTAACAACTCCCGGAAGTTTTTCGCTTATGGTACTGAAAGATCCTTCATTCTGTGCCAGAAGATAAGTTGGATAATTCCACATCCCCCACGCTTTATTACTTTTATCTTCAGAGAATGAGCTCAGGAAATCAAACTGAATTTGAGAATTAGCTGGAATATCTTTCATTACACCAGTAATAATATAGGGAGCCTTTTTATCTCCTTCACCTATTAGTAATGTTTGACCTAAAGGGTCTCTGTTTCCAAAATACTTTCTGGCTTTAGTTTCACTTAAAATAATGGACGCTGGATTGTTAAGTGCTGTTTCAGGATCTCCCTTTAAAAGTATAAATGAGAAAATTTTAAAAATGGAAGGATCAGCTAAATCAATGTTTTCCCAGAATTGTTCATTTTCATAGTTGACAAGTACTCTACCTAAATAACCAAATCTAACGTAATCTGCAACTTCAGGAATTTCCTTCTTCAAAGCTTCACCCAGAGGTGCTGGAGTACATGCAAAATTGTCCGAAGATTTCTCTCTTTCAAATTCTACTACAACTCTGAATATTCTATCTGCATTTTTGTGAAATTTATCGAAGCTGAATTCAAATTGCAACCATACAAATAATATGATTACCAGAGTCAGTCCGATGGCTAATCCTGAAATATTAATTATTGAAAAACTCAGATTCCGTCTGATACTGCGGAATGAAGTTAACATGTTATATTTCAACATAATTATTCAGGTTGAAGAGTAATCAGTCAAGATTATATTATGAATTTCAAATTACATGCCAACGCTGCAAGTGATAGTATATCAAGACATTATGATATAAAATGGAGTATCCCCTGTAAAGATGTTTTACTACTGGCGTAAAACTATTTTACATTATTTTTAAATGGACTAATGTTTTTTAGTGATTAAAAATAGGGAAATGAAGATGTCATTCAGCTTATGCAGATTGTAAGATGTCAATTGAAGGTTGGCAAAAAAGCATACCGGTATGTCTGGACAAGCTGTATTGGCAGCAAAGCCGGTTGTTGATGTGGTTCTCTGCAAAACTCATGTTTGAAGTTCTCACTAACTAGAGTGGCGGGCAATATGGCAAGTGACGAAGTGTGTATTATGTTACTATCCAGGAAGTATTGAGCTTGATGCTGACTGAAACGCCCGAATTGCAACTTTTCCTTCAATTTGCCGTATTGCATGTTAAAGGTTCGTTATTTTCCCTTCATTAATATTCTCAAAATCAGTATTGCAAGCACAAAAGTTAAAATCGAAAATAGTTTTTCCAGGTTCGTATGAGCAAATAAATTACCGACAGTATTCAATATAAATACCACAAAAAAAAGCCAGAGTACAATGTTGATTATTTTAGATTCTGGCTGTTTTACTTTCATTGTAAGTATCCAGATCAGAAATAAGTTTAAGGCAACAGACACTGTTTCAAAAACAAACATTTCCTGCTCAGTTTTGAGCCTGCCTCCCCATGCAATTTCAGAAGGAATTATTTTGAACAAAATTAAAAGGTGGAAAATTATCACAAGTGATATTAAGCCAACTAAAATTAGTATTGTGTTTTTTTCGTTAAGTACTTTCATGGTTTATTAGAAATTTATACCGGGCAAAACAGATGGGGAAAACCCGGCAATTTTGCCTTCCTGTAATTCAACATTGCGATAGGTTATTTTTGCTTTTCAATTTGACCGGATTGTTTTACTATTAGATTTTTTTTGTAAGTTACTATTTTGCAGAAATCTGCACAATAGTTCCACACCTCAATGAGTGCCTGGAAATATGGGTCAAAGGTTTCTTTAGGTTTTTTTCCAATCTTCAATTGTATCTTATCAAGTATAAGATATAGCGATAATTTCAAAAACAATATCCTTATTGGCTTGTTTTAAAATTACTTTGTCACCGGTTTTTTTATTTATTAAAGCCCTGGCTATGGGTGATATAAAGGAGACTTTCCCTTTGGAAATATCTGCTTCATCAACACCGACAATTTGAAAAGTCTTAATATTTTCGGATGCTTCTATTTTAAGAGTTATCACTGCACCGAATCTTATTTCATTTTGTGATTGCTCAATTATATCAACTATTTTGGCTTCAGCAATTCGGTTATTCAATAGTTGTAATTTTGCATTAATATTGTTTAACGCAATCCGTTTCTCATTCTCGTTGGCATTATTCAGGGTGTTTCTTTCATTAATAAGCATCTGTTTCTCAGACAATAGTTGATTCATTCCAAATGGGGTGACAAAATTTGGCACTCCTTCCGGTAAATAGGCCCTTTGTGGTACCATCGGAACTTCTTCCTGATCGTCTTCTTTAACAAATCCTCTGCTCATAACTTAATAATTTTAATCGTAATTTTCCAATCATGCAGTATAAATTTTGGATCAACCTTTTTCAGGACGAGAATTTTTGTGGTGTATCGATTCCTGGTTACGGTGTCAGCTGCCGGCCAGACGGTTTGATTAGGAGAAGTTAATTACCAATACCATCCGAACTGGCTTGCATTATTTATTTCATTCCAAAAATCAAAGGAAATCCAAACACAACAAACAATGTCCAGATTATATAGATTGGTAAGTATTTTGAGATTGTCAGCTCCACTTTTTCAAGTTCCGACTTTTTGAAATTAATCTTGAACAGATCAATCATGATCAAAATTAAGTTACCAAAAATCAGAATGTTAGAGCCCAAGATCGCCAGCCTGTTTGGCGTTAATCCATATTCACTCAACCTGTAGAAAATTGAAGATAAGGCAATTAAGTTAATGATAAGAGTAATTATTGAAAGGATAAATAAAACCATTTCATTTAACTTCTGTTTCCTGGTTATTGAAGTTTCAGAAATCGAAAAGACGATAATCCCCATAACTCCAATAAGCATAATATTAAAAATCAATAAAAAATCTCTGTCATTGTATGGATCTTTTGCTGAGAATGCCATTGCTATCAGATAAATTACCAGGGTAAGCAAAACCAAAGGACTAAAAAGACTCGCTACAACAGGCGCAATCTTATTTGTCAGTACATTGTAATTTTTTATGATGTAGGCTGTAATAACAGGGGCAGAGACTAATCCTACAAGTATGATATTATTAAAATAAAACTTTTCAATATTA
>JGI20214J51650_10000495_pt1 | contig 24167 bp, 19 predicted proteins | sample WetSurMetagenome_FD_51650 | JGI IMG/M metagenome (IMG submission 51650) | reverse complement strand
GCCTGGATCTTGAGGCCCTGGCCGAGGCGTTTGAGGACCTCGCCCAGGCCATACATGCCCACCAGCACCGCGACCAGCTGCACACCGTCGCCCAGGATGGGCACGCCGAAGGTGTAGCGGCTGATGCCGTAGGTGCTGTCCACGCCGACGGACGCCACCAGCAGGCCCAGGCAGAGGCTGGCAAAGGCCTTGGTCAGCTCCTTGCCTGCGAGCGACACCACCGTCGTCAGACCGAAGAGCACGGCAGCGAAATAGTCCTCGGCGTTGAAACGCAGTGCCACCTCGGTGAGCGGGCCGGCCAGCATGACCATCACCGTTGACGACACCAGGCCACCGATCAGCGCCGCCACCAGAGCCCAGCCCAACGGCTTGGCTGCCCCCTCCTTCTGCGCCATCACGTAGCCGTCCCATAGCAGCGGCACGTCGTTGGGCTCGCCCGGGATGCGGTACAGGATGGTCGTGAAACAGCCACCATATGTGCCGGCAAAGTAGATCGCCGTAAGCAGGATCACCGCCGGTTCGATGCCCATCTTGTAGGTGAAGGGCAGCGCCAGGATCACGCCCATCACGAATCCCAGACCGGGCATGATCGATACCAGCATGCCGACCAACAGGCCGATCACCAGCATCAGCAGGTCGTACGGCTGGAAGACCTGAATGAAGCCCTGACTCAAATCGTGCAGCAGGTTCATGATCAGTGGATCCCCAGCAGGCGGAAGGCCAATAGCGAGACAGTCTTGAAGGGTCCCTCGCCCAGCGGCAGTGCGACGTAGACGATCTTCATGAAGATGATCGTGAAGACGATCGCGAGCACGACGCCGACGATGGGCACCAGGGCCCATCGCCGCATGCCCCCTATGACGAGCAACGCCGTCGCGAAGATCGTGGTCGCGCACAGGAAGCCCAGGGTAGGCAGCACCCCGACATACAGGCCGATGGCCGCCGCGCCGACCCAGACCAGCCACGGGTGCGTCTCGGGAACCGCCGGCAGGGCCTCGGCCGCCCCGCCTGATTCACCATCGGGCACCTCGACGGCGAAGAATGCGGCAAGGATGCCCAGTGCGCTCGTCAGCGCGAGCACCACACAGACGATCTTCGGCCACAGATCGGGACCGACGCCGCCGTTCTCGGCGCCGACCTCAAAGTGCCCGGCCTGGTGATAGGCGAAACCGGCCAGCAACAGCATCACCAGGTTGGGCAGCACGCGCTTGACGAGGGTCGGGTTCATCTCGGACTCCTGGCGACGGCACGTGTCAATGACTCTTCTGGATCGTCTCTTCAGCCTGCTTAAGCCAGCTCTGCATGAACGGCGTCGCGCCCTGCATGTCGATGTAGCTGTTGGGGTCGGCGTACTGCTGGTTCAGGTATGCCTTGAACTCCGGCGTCTTGGCGACCTGCGCCAGCGCGTCGGCAAGTTGCTTCACGCGCTCAGGCGGTGTGCCGGCCTTCACGACGATCGCGCGAAACTGGGGCAGCGTGACGTCGTAGCCGAGTTCCTTGGACACGGGCACATTCGCGAAGGCCGGGATCTGAACCCGATGCGAGTAGAAGAACAGCAGCGGACGCATCTTCCCGGAGTCGAAATAGCTGCGCACGTCTCCAGTCTGCTCGTAGACGATGTCTGCGTTGCCGCCCAGGATCGAGCTGTAGCGCATACCGGGCTTGGCGAAGGGCACCGACTGCAGATCGATGCCCTTGGACTTGAGGTAGCGTGTCGAGATGTCGTCGGCACTGCCGAATCCGGTGACGGCTACGGTCAATGTCTTCTTCTTCGCCGCGGCGACGAGGTCGTCCCAGGTTTTCAGCGGCCCCTTCGCATCGACCCAGTAGCCAGACGGCTGCTGGATCATGATGGCAAGCGGGATGATCTGATCAAGGGTGAAGGGGGGGTTCTTGCGCGAAAGCAGTGCGTAGGTGTCGCCAATCAGCACGGCCACGCTGTAGCCGTCTGCGGGCGATGTCAGCAATTTGGTCATGCCGACCATGCCGTCGGCGCCGGGCACATTGATCACCGGCAGCGAGACCCCGAGCCCCTTCTCCATGATCTTCGACGAGGTTCGCGCCAGCAGGTCGGCACCGCCCCCCGCGCCCCAGGGAACGATGAAGTTAATCGGATGGTCCGGGAATGCGGCATGCGCAAACGGCAGCCATGCGCCCAGGGCGAACATGTACAGGGTCTTGGCAATTCTGGACATCGATGTCTCCTGTTGGTGAGGGCTCTCAGGTGGGGCGGTCGACCGCCCTCGACTTGTTCGATTCAGTTCAAACTCAGCGTGGCCTTGATCCGTCCCGCCGGGATCTCCTGCAGCTTGAGTCGCTGGACCTTGCCCGACGGACCGCGCGGCAGGTCGTCGACAACGTGGCAGGTGCGCGGGGTCTTGTAGCGCCCGAGTTGGTCCAGGCAATGCTGGCGCAGTCCGAGTGCATCGACGCTGGTGCCCGGCCGCAGCACCAAATAGGACACGATGTCCTGTCCGTAGTGCCGATCCTGGACGCCGACGGTGGCGGCTTCGAGCACCGAGGGGTGGCGTTGCAGCGCCTCATCGATCTCGCGCGGCGCTATGTTCTCGCCGCCCTTGATGATCAACTCTTTAATGCGCCCGGTGATGAAGAAGAAGCCGTCGGCGTCGCGGTGTCCCAGGTCGCCGGTGCGCAGCCATCCATCGCTCGTGAACGTGGCCGCCGTGGCCTGGGGGTTCTTGTAGTAGCCGCGCATCACGTTGGGACCACGAATAGCGATCTCTCCCGTCGTGCCGTCGGGCACGGGTTGAAGCGACGCGTCGATCACGCAGGCCTCGCAGCCCGAGGGTCGGCCTACCGAACCGAGCTTGCGGGCAGAAGCATCGAGCGGATTCGAGAACGCAGGCGCAACGGTCTCGGTCAGACCCATCGTCTCGATGACACCGATACCGAACTTCNGCTCGAAGCCGCGCAGGTGCTCGGGCGCCANCGCCGCCGATGCCGAACGACAGAACCGGATGCGGGCCAAAACGCCTGGCGCCGGCGCTTCACCCTCAAGAAGATACGACACGATCGTGGGAACGACATTGAGCCAGGTGCAATGCGACTCGAGCGCCTGCGGCCAAAAGCGCGCGGCCGAGAAGCGGCTGCTCATCGCCACGCTGCCCCCGCTGGCCAGCGGAGCCAGCATCGTCACCGCAAAGGCGTTGATGTGATACAGCGGCAGCACGCCGAGCACGCGGTCGGCTGGAGTCAGCGCATGCTCGGCGGCGATCGACAGCGCGTTGGCAGTCAAATTCGCCTGACTGAGCATCACGCCCTTGGGAACGCCGGTCGTGCCCGAGGTGTACATCAGCAAGGCCGTGGCATCAGGTGTTGGCGGCGCGTCGGCAGCGGCTACGGCATCGAACTCGGCTTCACCCTGCAATTCGAGGGCNTCGGGGTCGGCCACCAGCAGGCCCACCTGGCGATCCAGGCCGTCGAGCAGTGCACGGACCTGGCGTTCGAAGATCGGCGCAACGACGACCAGCTTGCAGTCCGAATGCGCGATCACGTAGCGCATCTGCTCCGGCTGCGAGAGCAGGTTCACCGGGTTGACGCAGCGCCCACCCCACAGCGCACCCAGCAGCAGCCGCAAGGTTCCCAGACCGTTGGCCATCACCAGCGCCACGGTCTCGCCTGGCGCAACGCCGTGCCGCTGCAAAAGCGCCGCCACGCGCCGACTGCCAGCGGCGAGTTCGCCGTAGCGGAGCTCGCCGGTGCCGTCGGCGGCAACGGCGTAGAGCGAATCCGGCCTCAGTGCGGCCTGGCGCTCGATGAGTTCACGAACTGTGGCGACCATCGTCAGGCGCGGCCGTACTTGTCGAAGAACGCGCCAAAGATCTCGGCTTCGCTGGGCACGCGTTCTGGAATCGGACGCGAGACACGCGTGATGTTCAGGTAGTGCTTGTAGTTCATGTTGTCGGAGAAGTTGTTGCGGCCCCAGGTGCCACAGCCCATCGACAGCGAGAACGGCAGGCCGTTGTCGAAGCTGCCCCCGGTGGCCACGGCATGCGCCTGGTTGACGATGACCCGCGCCACCGGCAGCGACAGNCCCAGCTCCAACGCCCGCTGGGGCAGCGCGCTGTGAAGTCCGACCGAGTGGCCGGCACCCTGCCAGGCGTAGATCTGGCGCACGATGCGCGCGGCGTCGTCGAANTCGCGCGCGGTGTAGACAGCCAACACCGGGCTGAGCTTTTCGCCCGAGAACAGGTGCGCGGGGCCGAACCCGTCCTCGTCGACCAGCAGCATTCGAGGGTCGCGCGCCGCGATGTCGGGCCAGCCGGCACGCTCGGCGATGACGCGTGCACTCTGCCCGATCACCGCAGACGACAGGTGACCCTCGGTCCACATCAGCTGCTCCAGCGCGGCCTTGCGTGCGCCGTCGACGACGACCGCTCCGCGGCGTTCGAGCGCCGCGACCATCGCCGCACGCACCGGGGCCACAATCACCAGGCTGTTCTCGGACGAGCAACTGGTGGCGTTGTCGAAGCTCTTCGACTGCATCACGCGATCGGCAGCAGCCTCGATATCGGCCGTCTCGTCGACGATGCCTGCCACGTTGCCGGCGCCCACGCCGAAGGCCGGCGTGCCACTCGCGTAGGCGCTGCGCACATTGGCCTGTGAACCGGTAACGACGACCAGGTCGCACTGGCGCATCAACTCGGCTGTGGACGCCTTGCTGACCGGGGCCGGCAGCAGCTGCACCAGGTCTCGCGGCGCGCCGATGCGGTCAAACTGGGCGTGGATGTAGCCGATCAGGCGTTCGGCCGTGGTCCAACCTTTGGGCGAGGGCGCGACGATCACGGAATTGCGTCCCTTCAGCGCGTTGATGACCTTGTTCGCCGGTGTCGCTGCCGGGTTGGTCGACGGCGTGATCGCGCACACCACGCCGACCGGGCGCGCGATCTCGATCAGCCCGCGCGCTTGGTCTTCGGCGATCACGCCAACTGACTTGGCGCCGGCGAGATCGCGCAACAGGCCCAGCGTCTTGCGGTGGTTCTTGCGGATCTTGTCTTCGACGTTGCCGATCCCGGTGTCGGCCACTGCGCGCTCGGCAAGCTCGCGGTTGCGCGCCGGCTCAAGGATCGCCCAGCCCGCCGCGGCGACGAGCTCGTCGATGCGTTGCTGGTCGTACGCATCGGCCACGCGCTGCGCGGCACGCGCGCGCTCGACGAGGTCGGCGATGACCTGGGAGATGGCGTCGCTTGCCGTGCTCATGCGCATTCTCCAAGTGCAAATACGTGTGTCGGCCCGCGGGTCGAAGTGAAGGTTCGGTGAATCAATGGGCTCATGGCGTCGCGAAGGCGTTGCGGGGATTTCGGGTCTTGGCGCCGCCCAGGGCCTGGGTGACGGCGTTGGCGGTGGCGATCACTCGCAGGCCGAGTTCGCGCTCGCGGGAGGCGCCCAGTCGCGGCGTAGGTGCCGAAAGGCCAACGGCGGCCACGGCTTGGCCGTGCTGGTCGAAGACCGGCGCGCCCAGCCCGCTGACTCCGATGCGCCACTCCTCGCGGTTCACGGCGTAGCCCCTTTCGCGAATCTGCTCGAGCTGCCTGCGCAGTGCTTCGCGACTCGCGACGGTGTTGGCAGTCGGGCGTGGCAGCGGCGCAGGCAAGCCCACCAAAGCGGCCGGGCCGCCGTGCGCCAGAAGCGCCTTGCCGGTGGCCACGCAATGCGCCGGCGCGCGCCCGCCAATCTGGGAATAGGCACGCACTGGCTGCGGGCTGTCGATCTTGTCGAGATAGACGATTTCGGCCCCATCGAGCACCGCCAGGTGGATCGTCTCCTGCGTATCCAACGCGAGTCGCGCGAGGTGTTCGCGTGCCGCGCGGCGCACGTCGTAGGTGTCGGCGACGCGACAACCCCANTCGAACAGGCGCAGCGTGCAGTGGTAGGCACCGGCTTCGTCCTGGGCGACGAAGCCCAGGTGCGACCAGGTCTGCAGCGTACGGTGCACGTTGCTCGGTGCGAGTTCGGTCTGACGCGCAATTTCGCTGACGCCCATGGGCCGGCCCGCACGCACCAGCGCGTCGAGCAACTGCACCCCTTTGATCAACGTCTTGTCCATTCCAATATTTAGAATNCTGTTCTAGCATTTGGAATATACGCAGAAGGAATTCGACGTCAACCGGGAGAACCCGCAAGCGCTTGGGCGACCCCGATCGAGCAGCACGCGAGGTCTGGAACAGCGCTGCCGCAGGACACGGGGCGGGCCCGCTGGCCGCGCCACGGCGCGTCAGCGGCGATGCCGGNCGGCGATGAGCTCGATGACTTCGCCAAAGGGCTGGTGGCCGCTGCCCAAGTCGAGCTCGAGCACCCGGCTGTTGCCGTAATAGGGACTCAGATCGAGGCCGACGCCCAACCCATACAGGCGCAAGTGGCCGGCGCGTTCATGACGGCCGACGATGTCGCGCAGGTGCTGGTCCAGGTACTGCGGGTCATTTGCCAAGCTGGTGGCGCCGTCCATCGGCGATCCGTCNCTGATCGCAAAAAGCAGTTTGCGCTCTTCGCCGCGCTCGAGCAGCCGTTGGCAGGCCCAATCCAGCGCCTCGCCGTCCAGGCCTTCGCGGAACAGGCTGGCCTCGAACAGCGCCGCGATCCCGGCGCGTGCCTGGCGCCAGGGCGTGTCGGCATCCTTGAACACGAGGTGCAGCCGCTCGTTCAGGCGACCCGGATGCGGCGGGCGGCCGGCACGCTGCCAGTCGCGCGCGGCGCGGCCTCCGTTCCATGCCCCGGTGCTGTAACCCAGCACCTCGCTGGCGACGCCAGCCTGTTCGAGCGCGCGCACGAAGACGTCGACGAGCATNGCCACCGAATCGACGTGCTCCTTCATCGAGCCCGAGCAGTCGATCAGGAACGTGACCACGGCGTCGGCACGCGGCTCGGTGCGCTCGCTGCGGAACAAGCGGCGCTCGCCCGGGTTGGAGATCAGGCCGGCCAGGCGGCGCCCGTCGATTACGCCCACTTCCTGGGCGTCGTTCCAGCCTTCGCGCACGGGTCGCGCCAGGACCGCGCGCAGTTCGCGCGCCAGTCGGTGCAGGTTCACGCCCTGGCCGGCGATGCGTGTGTCCAGGCGCGTCCGGTACTCGTGCAGGCGTTGGGGCCGCAAGCCGGCGCGGGCAAGTCGTTCGCGGTCATATGCGGCGGTGTAGACGCGGTACACGCCGCCGTCGGCCTCGAGCACGCGGCTGCGAGCGGCCGCGGCACTGGCCTGCGCTGCAGCCGATATCGCCTCGATCTCCATCACCAGCGAGAATGCGCTGCGCTCGTCGTCGAGGTCTGCGCCCGAGGGCGGGGTTGCCGCGGACTCGTCACCGCCCTCCAACAACAACGCCGCCATGCGCAGCGCGATCGCCAGTGCATGCCGGGCGTAAGCGGCCTGGTTCGCGCGTTCGCGCTTGAGACCGGCCAGGTCGCTGCCGATCATCGGCGCGATCGCCGCGCGCGTGGACTCGAGCAGGTCCTCCGTCTCCTCGACCACCGCGTCACCGGTCAGCCGCGAGCGGCAGATCTGCAGCAGCGTGTAGACGAGCAATCCGCGCGCATTTTCGGTCTGGCCGGCGTGGTGAAAGCCCAGCGACCAGGCCTCGAAGCGGTGGCGCAGGTTGTGCGCGACGCCAGGCATGCCCGACGGAACCAGCGATTCCACGCGCAGCTGCTCGAGCGACTCGAACAGTATTCGCGCCATCGGCTCGGCCGGACACAGACCACGATGCAGCGCGGAATCCGAGCGCAGCAGCCGCAGCGCGAGCCCATCGGCAGCGCCACGAAACGAGCGCTGGTCGTCGTGCCCCAGCCGCGGATGCAGATGCGCCGCGTACATCGGCAGGAGCTGGCCGCCGCGGTGCAACCGGCGCGCCCGGAAGTGCAGGTCAGCCTCACCGCTGAGCGCGCGGATCACCGCGGCACAGAATTCCTCGATCTGCTGCTGCAGTCGGGCGCGGCTACGATCTTCAAGCAGGCTCATGCGATGCCGAGATGCGCGCAGGTCCCGCGTCGGCGCGGCGGTCCGGTCAATCCGCCGGCGCGCTCAGCGCCGATTCCTCGAGCTCGCGATCGAAGCAGCGCTGGAAGTACTCGGCGACAACAGGGCGCTCGGCCTCGTCGCACTTGTTCAGGAACGAGAGCCGAAACGCGAGCGAAAGGTCGTGGAAGATCTCCAGGTTCTCAGCCCAGGTGATCACGGTACGAGGCGACATCAGCGTGGACACGTCGCCAGCGGCGAAGCCCTTGCGCGTCATGTCAGCCAGCGCGACCATCGCTGCGACCCGTTCGGCGCCCGCCGCGTCCGCCAAAGANGGCACGCGCGCCTGCACGATCGCGACCTCTTCGTCGCGCGACAGGTAGTTCAGTGCCGCGACGATGTTCCAACGGTCGATCTGGGCATGGTTGAGCCGCTGGCTGCCGTGATACAGGCCGTTGAGGTTGCCCAGACCGACCGTGTTCGCAGTCGCGAACAGGCGGAACCAGGGGTGCGGGCGGATGACCCGGTTCTGATCGAGCAACGTGAGCCGACCGTCGCGCTCGAGCACGCGCTGGATCACGAACATCACGTCGGGCCGACCNGCATCGTATTCGTCGAACACCAGCGCCATCGGTCGTTGCAACGCCCAGGGAACGATGCCCTCCTGGAATTCGGTCACCTGCAGGCCATCGCGCAACACCACGGCGTCCTTGCCCACGAGGTCCAGCCGGCTGATGTGGCCGTCGAGGTTGACCCGTACGCAAGGCCAGTTCAATCGCGCCGCGACTTGCTCGATGTGGGTGGACTTGCCGCTGCCGTGAAGCCCCTGGACCATAACGCGCCGGTTGCGCGCAAAGCCGGCCAGGATCGCCAGTGTCACATCGGGATTGAAGCGGTACGCCGGATCGATGTCAGGCACATGTTCGTCAGGCTCGGCGAACGCCCGCACACGCAGGTCGGTGTCGATGCCGAAACGCTCGCGTACCGAGACGAGCATTTCGGGTTGCCATTCGGGCCGATCGGGCACGCGGATCTCCTTGAGTTTCAGGCCTGCTCGCGGCCGGCTGCGGCCGTGCCGGCATCGATCTCGGCCAGGGCGGCTGCCGCACGGCGCAGCGCCGGGAGCATCTGCAAGGCCTTGTCGTGGCCCATTCGCATCACGGGCGCCTGCGCCGCAACGCCGAGGTTCGATCGCGCTCCCGGGCGCGGCACCAGAACCGCTACGCACAGCAGGCCAGGGAGAAATTCCTCATTGTCCAGCGCGTAGCCGTCGCGACGCACCCGCGCCAACTCCACCTCGAGCGCGTCGAGAGCCGTGAGCGTGTTGACCGTGTAGCGCTCCAGCGTCACGTGCGCGAGCAGACGCCGGCGCTGGGCCGGCGGCATCTGCGCCAGGAACAGCTTGCCGCTGGCCGAGCAGTGCGCCGGAACACGCGAACCCGGGTGCAAGTAGAAGCGCAGCGGCGCCGCGGTCTCNACCCGGTCCAGGTAGACGACTTCACTGCCNCTGAGGGCCGTGAGGTTGCAGCTCTCCCCGACCTCGTCGACGAGCCGCCGCAGCACCGCATGGCGGGCNCCATGCAGGCCACTGTTGAGCAGCAGGTTCTCGGATAGCTGGCGCAGGCGCACGCCAGCGCTGTAGTGGCGCCCGTCACCCTCGCGCTGCAACAGACCGGCCGCCTCGAGCTGCGCCAGCATCCGATGCAGCGTCGGTTTGGGCAGCGCCGTCTCCTCAGTCAGGGTCTGTAGCGAGAACAACTGGTCGCGCGACGCGATCACCTCGAGCAACGCGAACAGACGCATCGTCGGTGTGTCGCCAGTGACAGCACCGCCGTCATTCGGATCGCGGACAAGTTCCATGGCGACAATGGTACTGTTTTTTCAAAAGACAGAACATTGCATTCCGAAAACTGTGATTCTTATTGACATCGACGCGTCACTTGCCTAGAGTCATCACGGTTCCGCAATTCGGAACCAGGTGTACCGAATTCGTCAGCCAAAACCGCCACCCGGAGACAGCCACCATGAGTAAGACGTCCGCCGCCGTCCAGTCCCCCGTCGCCACGGGCCCGCAGAAGATGACCCCGTCCGAGGCCTTCGTCGAAACACTCGCCGCCAACGGTGTGAAGCACATGTTCGGGATCATGGGCTCGGCGTTCATGGACGCGATGGACATCTTCGCGCCGGCCGGCATCACGCTGATTCCTGTCGTGCACGAGCAGGGCGCGGCGCACATGGCCGACGGCTATGCGCGCGTCTCGGGCCGGCATGGCGTCGTGATTGGCCAGAACGGCCCCGGCATCAGCAACTGCGTGACTGCGATCGCCGCAGCCTACTGGGCACACAGCCCTGTGGTCATCGTGACGCCCGAGACGGGCACGATGGGCATGGGGCTGGGCGGCTTCCAGGAAGCCAACCAACTGCCGATGTTCCAGGAGTTCACCAGGTACCAAGGCCACGTGAACAACCCCAAGCGCATGGCCGAGTACACCGCGCGCTGCTTCGATCGAGCCATCTCCGAGATGGGCCCGACCCAGCTCAACATCCCGCGCGACTACTTCTACGGCGAAATCACCTGCGAGATCCCGAAGCCGATGCGAGTCGAGCGCGGCAGTGGCGGCGAAAACAGCCTGAGCGCGGCCGCCGACCTGCTGGCTGGGGCCAAGTTCCCGGTCATCCTCGCCGGCGGCGGCGTGGTGATGGGCGACGCGGTCGAGGAGTGCAAGGCGCTGGCCGAGCGCCTTGGCGCGCCGGTCGTCAACGGTTACCTGCGCAATGACAGCTTCCCGGCCAGCCACCCGCTGTGGTGCGGCCCGCTCGGCTACCAGGGATCGAAGGCGGCGATGAAGCTCATCGCCCAGGCCGACGTGGTGATCGCGCTCGGCTCGCGCATGGGGCCGTTCGGCACCCTGCCGCAACATGGCCTGGACTACTGGCCCAAGGACGCGAAGATCATCCAAGTCGAGGCCGACCACACCAACCTCGGCCTGGTCAAGAAGATCACGGTGGGCATCCACGGCGACGCCAAGGCCGTGGCCCGCGCACTGCTCTCACGCATCGGTGGCCGCGAACTGGTCTGCGATGCCAGCAAGGCCGAGCGCGCGTCGAAGATCGCTGCCGAGAAGGCGGCCTGGGAGAAGGAACTCGACTCCTGGACGCACGAGCTTGATCCGTTCAGCCTGGACATGATCGAGGAGGCAAAGGTCGAGCGCACGTTCAACGGTGGCCAGTACCTGCATCCGCGCCAGGTGCTGCGCGAACTCGAGAAGGCGATGCCGCCGCGCGTGATGGTCTCCACCGACATCGGCAACATCAACTCCGTCGCCAACAGCTACCTTCGCTTCGAGGAGCCGCGCAGCTACTTCGCGCCGATGAGCTTCGGCAACTGCGGCTACTCGCTGCCGACCATGATCGGCGCCAAACTCGCCGCTCCAGACCGCCCGGCCGTGGCCTACGCCGGAGACGGCGCGTGGGCGATGAGCATGGTCGAGATCATGACCGCCGTCCGGCACGACATCCCGGTCACCGCCGTTGTCTTCCACAACCGACAGTGGGGCGCCGAGAAGAAGAACCAGGTCGATTTCTACAACCGCCGCTTCGTCGCCGGCGAGCTCGAGAGTCCCAGCTTCGCCGGCATCGCCAAGGCGATGGGGGCCGAGGGCATCGTCGTCGACCGGCTCGAGGATGTCGGCGCCGCGCTCAAGAAGGCGGTCGACCTGCAGATGAACCAGCGCAAGACCTGCGTCATCGAGATCATGTGCACGCGCGAGCTGGGCGACCCGTTCCGCCGCGACGCGCTGTCCAAGCCGGTACGCAACCTAGAGAAGTACAGGGACTACGTCTGAGCCACTCAAGGTGGCTGCAATGCCTGAAGTGCCGACAACCGTCGCCGGCGAAGTTGACTCGCACCCCCGGCTGACGGCACTGGTTGCCGCAGCGCGCGATCGTTCGAGTCGTGCGCCACCTCTCATTGGCCTGGTCCATCCAGTGGATGCGCTGGCGCTGGACGCGGCGAGTCGCATCGTCGAGGCGGGCATTGCACGGCCCTTGCTGATCGGACCGCGGGAGGACATCTTGCGTGCTGGCGATGCCGCTGGCGTTGACGCGCTCGACTTCGAGATCGTTGCGACGGAGCCCAGCGCGGCGGCAGCCGCGCGACGTGCCGTGGACCTGGCGCGCGACGGCGCGCTGGCGGCACTGATGAAAGGCGCGCTGCATACCGACGAACTGATGTCGGCAGTGGTCGATCGCAACCTAGGGCTGCGCACCCAGCGACGCATCAGCCACGCCTTCATTTTCGACCTGCCCCGTTACCACAAGCTGCTGGCGTTGGCCGACTGCGTCGTCAACATCGCGCCGAACCTGCAGACCAAGCGCGACATCCTGGCCAACGCAGTCGATCTGCTCGTCAGCCTGGGGACGGCCGAACCGAAGGTCGCCATCGTCGCCGCGGTCGAAACCGTCAACCCGGCAATTCCGGCGACGCTGGACGCCAAGTCGCTCGTCGAGATGGGCGCACAAGGCCAGTTCGGGCGAGCGGTGGTCGAAGGGCCNTTCGGCTTCGACAACGCATTCTCGGCCGCTGCAGCGCGCGTCAAGAAGATCGATTCGAGAGTGGCCGGCGACGCCGACCTGCTGCTGGTACCCGACCTCAACGCAGGAAACATGCTCTACAAGAGCTTCAACTATGTGGGCGGNGGCGACTGCGCCGGCCTGGTGCTCGGCGCCCGGCTGCCGATCGTGCTGACCTCGCGCGCGGACTCCGTGCAGTCGCGCAACGTCTCGGCGGCGCTGGCGGTGCTATCGCTGATCGCGAGCAGCGACTCGCGGTGAGCGAGCCGCCGCGCGATCATCCGTCCGCGCGCGTACCCGGCGCAAGGACCGAGGTCCGCAACGCTACGTTGTGCATGTGCGCTCGCTGCCGCGGCATGCGCGTACACATGAGCTACGGCCAGACGCGTTACATCGAGGACAACCCCGACCACCCGCTGAACCGCGGCGTGATCTGCGCCAAGGGCTCGTCGGGGATCTTGACGCGGTACACGCCGGGACGCCCGACCCAGCTCATGAAGCGCAAGCCCGGAACCGAACGCAGCGTGCGCGAGTTCGCGCAGACCACCCCGGGACGAGGCCTTGACGACGCCCGAGGAGCGCCTGGTCCAATTGCGCGCCAACGACCCGCAGAGGTTCGACCGCTTCACCGGCCGCGATCAGATGCAGGCGCTCACGGGCCTGTTCGCGCGGCGGTTCGGCACCCCGAACTGCGCCGCGTACGGCGCCTTTGCTCGGTGAACATGGCCGCCGCGATGCTCTACACGATCGGNGGCTCGTTCTGGGAATTCGGCGGCCCGGATCTCGAGCGCGCCAAGCAGTTCGCGATGATCGGCATCAAGCACCCGCGCAACACACAGCGCGTCCGGGATTTCAACGGCGGCTCGTTCAACACGCGCGAGTTCTTCCACGGCCAGGGCGCGACGCCGCTGCGCACGGTAGAGTGGTTCTTCCTCGACGCGACTTTCGCGCCGCCGGCGCCGTTGCTCGCCGTCGGCAGCCCCGCCTGGCTCGCCGCCGCCTTCGTCGTCCAGTTTGCCGGCCTCCTGGGCGATCGCCGGTTCCCCTTCGCCCAGGCCAACCATCCACAGAACCTGCGTTGCCAGGTCATCAGCTGAGACCATGCGATGTACGAGGCGCCGATTCCGATTGCTTCCATGCTGGTCAGTCTGCTCATCGTCGGCGCGGCGGGAGTGGTCCGGGGCTTCACCGGCTTTGGCTTCTCGGCGCTTTGTGTCGCGGGACTATCGCTGTTCGTCGCGCCAGCCCGTGTGGTGCCACCAATCTTCATGCTCGAGGTCCTGGCCAGCCTTAGCCTGTTGCGCGGTGCGGTGCGCGACATCGACTGGCCCTGGCTGAGCTGGCTCGCCCTGGGCAATGCCTTGTGCATTCCACTGGGAATCGCAGCACTGGCCTGGTTGCCCGAGGTGCCATTGCGCCTGCTCATCGGCAGCCTTCTGCTGTTGGCTGCGATCCTGCTGCGCGCGGGCGTGACTGCTGGTTGGGCGCCCACGCGCGGGATTCGCCTGGCTGCCGGGCTGGTCTCGGGTTTCGTGAATGGTGTGGCCGCCATTGGCGGCATTGCCGTTGCTCTGCTTCTGAGCGCGCCGAAGGTGTCTGACCCGCGGGCCACAGCACGCGGCGGCGTCCTGGCCCCGGCCGCTTTGCGTGCGACGATGATCGCGTTATTCCTTTTCACTGATCTGTATGCGCTGCTGTGGGCCTCGCTCTTGCCGGCAATAGACAGCCGTGGCAACGGTACCCTGCTCAACGTCGAGACGCTGCGCTGGGCGTTGTGGCTCGCGCCGGCAATGCTGGCCGGCATCTGGGTCGGGCAACGCGCGTTTCGCGGCGTTTCGCCAGCACGCTTTCGGCAACATGTGCTTAACGTGCTCGCGGTGGTGGCACTGCTCGCGGTGGCGCGGGCACTGTCGAGTCTGTGATTTCCTGAGCGCTGAGATCCGGGCTCGACCCGACGGGCGGTCAGTTTGTAAAGACCTGAGCCAGCGTCTGCGTCGGCAAGCGGCCGCGCAGGCCGATCGCGACGAGCGCTGGGCCACCGCGAGGCACCTCCGTGTGGCGAAGGACGCCGTGGCGCCCCGCGAACTGGATCTCCGACCAACCGCAAAGACCGTCCGGTCCGCGGGTACAAAGCACGCCCTTGAGCCGGAGCAAGCCGGGTGGCGTCGCACCCAGCCATTTGCGCAATGCGACGACGTCGAAGACACGCTGCGGCCGACACGACCAGGTCTCGAACAGCTCTCCATGACCAGGTTCACCATGGACATGTACATGCCCAGGTGCGTGTTCACACCCGGATGTATGCGACGACGGCGAACCGGCCGGCAACGGCAGCATCAGTCCGCTGAGCATGGCGAGTGGCACTTCAGCCTGCGAAGCTTCATATTGCGGCACGGGCCCGGCAATCGATTCGATCCATGCGCACAAGCCGTCACGCGCGCCGACGCTGACCAGGTCGATCTTGTTCACGACAATCAGGTCGGCCGCCCGGAGCTGGCGCTCGACCGTGTCAGTCAGCAGCGGATCGCGCCATTGCGACTGCACCACGCTCGCATCGACCAGCACAATCACGCCGTCGAGCGCCAGGCCCGGGTCGGCACGGCCAAGCTGGGCGATGCGCCAAGGGTCGGATACGCCACTGGCCTCGATCACGACTGCATCGAAGCGCTCCGGTGACTCGAGCACCCGTATCAGTGCGCCGCTCAGGTCATCGCCGATCTGGCAGCAGACGCAACCGTTGCTCAGCGCGATCGTCTCGCCTGTGTTCGCGGCGATCAATTCGGCGTCGATGTTCAGGGCGCCGAAGTCGTTGACCAGCACGGCAAGCCGCTGCCCGCCACCATTGCGCAGCCAGCGGTTCAGCAGCGTCGTCTTGCCCGCTCCGAGGAAGCCGCCGATCACGGTCAGCGGCAGGCGCGAAGACTTCACGTCGGCAACCCGCCCAGCACGGTGCCGGCGATGCGCACGTCCTTTAGCCGCGTCGGGTCGATCGCTGTCGGGTCGTCGTCCATCACGCAGAAGTCTGCGAACTTGCCGACCTCGATGGAGCCGATGCGATCGTCCAGCCCCAGCGTGTAGGCTGCGCCGAGCGTGATCGCGCGCAGCGCGTCGGCGGCGCCGATGCGCTCGTTTGGTCCCAGGACTCGACTCGACGACGTGAGGCGGTTCACCGCACACCATGCGGTGAACATCGGCGCCAGCGCGGTGATCGGCGCGTCCGAATGGACGGCCAGCGGCACGCCCAGGCGCAACGCGGTGGCGCAGGCGTCCATGCGCTCGGCGCGGTCGGGGCCGAGCGTCAGCGCGCGGTGCGCGTCGCCCCAGTAGTACAGGTGGTTCGCGAACAGGTTGGCGCACACGCCGAGGGTTGCCATGCGACGGAACATCGCCTCGTCGGCCATCTGGCAGTGCTGCAGCGTGTGCCGGTGGTCGCGTCGCGGCGTACGCTCGAGCGCCGCGTCGAGCGCGTCGAGCGCGACATCGGTCGCCTCGTCGCCGTTAGTGTGGATGTGCAGCTGGAAGCCCTGCGCGTGAAAGTAGTCGATCGACGCCCTCAGCTGCTCGGGTGGCTGGTTCCAGATGCCGTTGGCATGCCCGTTGAAGTAGCCGGGCCAGCGCAGCCGCGCCGAGAAGCCCTGGATCGAGCCGTCGGCAAACAGCTTGACGATGCCGTAGTGCAGCTTGTCCGTGTTGCCCTGCATGCGGCTGCGCAGCAGCGCCGCCTGCTCTTGCAGCGAGCGCGCGTGGTTCAACGACATGGCCCCCGGCACGATACGCACTGGGAACGCGGCCTCGGCGGTGACGCGGGCAAGCGTCGCGTAGCCCTCGTCGGTCGGGTCGTTGCCGAGATCGGCCGAGGTCGTGACGCCGGCGCGCTGGGCCAGTTCGCCAAAGCGCCTCAGCCCATCCTCGCTGGTGCCGGCGACACGAAAGCCGTTGCCGATCACGCGCAGCACCGGGAACATTGCCGCGAACTCCTGAAGTTCGCCGTTCGGCTCCCCGCTGTCGAAACGCGCGACGCCTTCGACGTCGGTTTCACGATCGATCCCGGCGATACGCAGCGCGACGCCGTTCACGTTGAGCAGGTGATGGCTCGCGTGCAGGATCACGACCGGCCTCGTCGTCGAGACGCGGTCGAGGTGCGCGACCGTCATGCGTTCGCTGCCGAAGAAGATCGGGTCGAAACCCCAGGCGAGCAGCGGAGTGTCGGGGTCGGTCATGGCTGCCTCGGCCCGACGCAGCTGCGATACCACTTCGTCGAAGCTGCGACATCCGGGCCATGACATGCCCGCCGGTGCCGGGCGGGGGTGAAAGCCGACGAAGGTGTACTTCGCCAGCCCGCCCGCCGTTAGGTGGGCATGTCCCTCGACCAGGCCCGGCATCAGCACTTGATCGGCGAAGCGCGTATCGAGCGTGAACGCGCCCCACGCACCAACGTGTTCCAGGTCACCGACCGCCAGCACGCGGCCGTCGCGCACCGCAACGTGGGTGGCGACCGGTTGCCCGCTACCCATGGTGATGATCTTGCGGGCCTGGAAGACGGTGATCGGGGACATGCGACGCGCTCCGTGATGAAGGGTGATTCGGCGAGGTCGCACGCGCGCGCGGGCGCCCTCGTCAGGCGCCCGCAGCGAACACTCTGCCCGAGAGCACCGTGCCCCAGACGCGCACGTCCTTCAGCGCGGCAGGATCGACGGTCAACGGGTCGTCCTCAAGCACGCAGAAGTCAGCCCGCTTGCCGCACTCGATGCTGCCGACCTCGTGGTCGAGCTTGAGCGTCCAGGCAGCGCCCAGCGTGATCGCGCGCAGCGCCTGGGGCACCGTGATGCGTTCGGCCTCGCCGAGCACGCGGCCCTTGGGCGTGACCCGGTTAACCGCGCACCAGGCGGTGAACAGCGGCCCGAGCGGAGTGACTGGCGCGTCGGAGTGGATCGCCAGCGGCACGCCGGCNGCGATCGCGCTGGCGCAGGCATCGAGCCGGTTCGCGCGGTCCGGGCCCATCGTCATCTCGTAGTGCTGGTCGCCCCAGTACCAGAGGTGGTTCGCGAACAGGTTCGCGCACAGGCCGAGCGCGGCCATGCGGCGGAACAGCGGTGCGTCGATCATCTGGCCGTGCTGCAAGGTATGGCGGTGGTCGGGGCGCGGCGCGCGCGTGAGGACACGCTCGATCGCGTTGATCGCCGCCTCGCTCGCTTCGTCACCATTGGTGTGCGTGTGGACCAGCAGCCCGGCGCGGTGGTAGGTCTCGAAGTCGGCCTCGTACTGTGCCGGCGCCATCACCCAGATGCCGTTCGGAGCGCCGTTGAAGTGGCCGGGCCAGCGCAGCCGCGCCGAGAAACCCTGGATCGAGCCGTCGAGCATCATCTTGACCAGGCCGTAGCGAAGCTTGTCGGTGTTGCGCAGCACCAGCGCCTTCACGTGCTCGGCACCGAGTGCGGCACCATGGGTGCCGTGAAAGGCCTGGAAGGCGGGCAGGATGCGGATGCCGCAGTCCTCGCGACCCAGCGCCTCATCGAGCACCGCGATGTCGGCATCGGTCAGCTTGTTGACCAGGTCGGTCGCGGTCGTCACGCCCTGCATGCAGGCAAGCTTGGCGAACGAACGCACGCCGGGCACCGTCATCGGCGCCAGCAGGCCAGCGTCGCCCACCTTGCGGATGACGAGGAACATCGCGGCGGGTTCCTGCAGTTCGCCCGTCGGCTCGCCTTCGTCCGGGCCCGAAGGAAACTTCACGACGCCCTCGACCTCGTTGTCGCGCGTGATCTGGGCCAGGCGCAGCATCGCCGCGTTGACGTTCATCAAGTGCCCGTTGGCGTGCGCGATCACGATCGGGCGCGTGGCGCTGGCCCGGTCGAGGTGCCGGGTCGTCATGCGCTCGCCGCCGAAGTAGATCGGGTCGAAACCCCAGGCGATCAGCGCTTCGGCGGCGGTCCGGCCCGCCGCCGTCATCTCGGCGTCGATCTCGGCGAGCCGGGTGACCACCGCGTCCATCGAGCGCAGCCCGCGCCAGACCTTGCCGTGCGGATCGCGCCGGTCGAACCAGCCGAGATAGGGCATGTCCCACATGCTGCCTTCCTTCAGGTGGCAGTGGCCTTCGATCAGGCCGGGCATAAGCACCTTGTCCTTGAACCGTTCGTCGAGCGTGTGCGCGCCCCATGAGGACACCTGATCCAGCAACCCCACGGCGAGGATGCGGCCGTCGCGTACCGCCACGTGCGTAGCCTCGGGCTGCATCGGATTCATCGTCAGGATTCGGCGCGCGGCGTAGATCGTGATCGGCATGAATCGAATCCTCGGTTCGAAGGAGCTCAGGCGACAACGGCCTGCAATGGCGCGCGCGCAGCGCCGTCGATGACTTCGACGCGCCGGCAGCGCACCCAGTGACCCGGCGCCACTTCGCGCAGTGGTACCGGTGCACTCGTGCAGGCCATCTCGGCGGCCGGGCAACGGCCGGCGAAACGGCAGCCAGGCAAAAGATCGATCGGGTTCGGCGGGTCGCCGCTGAGCCTGATGCGCCGCGCCGCGCGCGCGCGCCCGCCGTGCACCGTGGGTACGGCCGACATCAGCGCCACGCTGTAGGGGTGCAGCGGCGCCGCGAAGAAGGCCCGGCGCGGTGCGCGTTCGACAATCTCACCGAGATACATCACCGCGATCTCGTCGCAGATGTGCTCGACCACCGCCATGTCGTGCGAGATGAAGAGGTACGTCAACCCAAGTTCGCGCTGCAGCCGGGCCAGCAAATTCAGGATTTGCGCACGGATTGCGATGTCGAGCGCCGAAACTGGCTCGTCGCAGACCACGAGCTCGGGGTTGGTCGCCAATGCGCGCGCGATGTTGATGCGCTGACGCTGACCGCCAGAGAACTGGTGCGCGTACAGGGCCTGTTGTTCGGGACGCAGACCGACCGCGGTGAAGAGTTCGGCGACGCGCTCGACGCGCTGCGCAGGCGTGCCGATGTTCATCCGGTCCAACGGCGAGCGCACCACGGCGCCGGCGCGTTCGCGCGGATTCAGCGAGGAGTAGGGGTCCTGGAAGATGATCTGCAGTCGGCTGCGCACACGCCGCAGGGCCTCGCCCTGCAGCGTGCCGACGTCAGTCTCGCCGAGCCGGATCCGGCCGCCGGTGAAGGGGACCAGACGCATCACCGCAAGGGCGGTGGTCGTCTTGCCCGACCCGGATTCCCCGACCACGGCCAACGTCGTCCCGCGCCGTATATCGAAAGACACGCCATCGACCGCGCGCACGACCTGGGGCGAACTGAGCCAGCCCGAGCGGGCGCGCTGGAAGTGGACCTTCAGGTCGACCACCGACAGAAGGGCAGATGACGTCAAACCTCCCCCTGCTCGACATGCAGCCAGCAGGCGGCTGCGTGACCGGAACCTTCAAGCCGGAACATCGGCGGCACTGCCTCGGCGCAGCGTGTCATCGCGCGTGAACAGCGCTCGCGGAAGGCGCAGCCGTTGCCAAGTTCCCAAATCGAAGGCACGACCCCGGGGATCTCGGCCAGTTCGGTGCGCCCGCCCTCGCCAGCCAGCGCGCTGCTGCCGAGTTCGGGCAGGCAGTCGATGAGCCCTTTCGTGTAGGGATGACCGGGCCGCTCGAGCACCTGATCGGTCGTGCCTTGCTCCACCACGCGGCCTGCATACATGACGATGACGCGGTCGGCCATCTCCGCCACCGCACCCATGTCGTGCGTAATGAGCAAGATGGCGGTGCCCTTCTCGCGCTGCAGGTCGCGCAGCAGGTCGAAGATCTGCGCCTGCACGGTGACGTCCAGCGCCGTCGTCGGCTCGTCGGCTATCAGGATGTCAGGCCTGCAGGCCAGGGCCATCGCGATCATCACGCGCTGGCGCATGCCGCCGGAGAACTGGTGCGGATATTCGGCAACGCGGCGCTCCGGCGCCGGGATACCGACTTGTTGAAGCATCTCGACGGCGCGCGCGTGCGCCGCCCTGGCGTCAAGTCCGGCGTGCAGGCGCAGCGACTCGCCGATCTGGTCCCCCACCGTCAGCACCGGGTTGAGCGAGGTCATCGGCTCCTGGAAGATCATCGAGATCCGATTGCCACGCACATCGCGCATGCGCTGTGTGCTGGCGCCGAGCAGGTCCTCGCCGTGGAACAGGATGCGCCCGCCGCTGATGCGGCCGGGCGGCGTGGGAATCAGGCGCAGCAGTGCCAGCGCCGTCATGCTTTTTCCACAACCCGATTCGCCCACGACGCACAGCGTCTCGCCAGCCCGCAATTCGAAGTCGACCCCGCCCAGCACCAGCGCCTTGCCGCGCCGGGTGTTGAATTCGAGGCGCAGGTCGCGAACCTCGAGCAGGGACCCGGTCACGTTCATCGCTCCCGCAATTTGGGGTTCAGCGCGTCGTTCAAGCCATCGCCGATCAGGCTCACGGCGAGCACCGTCAGGAAGATCGCGGCACCGGGGAAGGCCACCGCCCACCAGCACGACAGCACGTACTGGCGGCTGGAGCCGATCATGAGCCCCCAACTCATCTGGTTCGGGTCGGCCAGGCCGAGAAAGGACAAACCGGCCTGAAACAGTATCGCTGCGCCGACCGCCAGCGTCGCCGAGACGATCAGCGGCGGCAGCGCATTGGGCAGGATCACTCGCCAGATGATGCGCGCATGGGTCGACCCGATCGCGCGCTCCGCGCGCACGAACTCGAGGTCGCGGAATTTCAGGAACTCGGCCCGCGTCAGTCGCGCCGTGGCTGGCCAGCTGACGATGCCGATCGCCAGCGTGACGGTCAGGTTGGAAGGCGTGAACAGCGTGACGATGACCATCGCGAACAGCAGTGCCGGCAACACCTGGAAGAATTCNGTGATGCGCATCAGCCACGCGTTGACCCGGCCGCCGTGGTAGCCGGCCAGCGCNCCCAGCATGATGCCGATCGCCACCGAAAGCAGCGCCGCNACGGCGCCGACCTGAAGCGTGGCCCGGCCGCCATAGATAAGGGCGGTCAGCACGTCGCGACCCAGGTAGTCGCTGCCCAGCCAAGCATCGGCAGTGAATGGCGGCGTGAGCGGTGCGACGCTGATCTCGAACGGGTCGGCCGGGTAGACCCAGGGTCCGACCACGGCGACCGTCACGATCAGTGCGAGCATTGCCATGCCGGCAATGGCCGACGGGTTGCGCAGGAACATGCGCAGGGCCTCGACCGCGGGATGCACCGCCTTCGGCGTGGGCCTGGTCGCGGCGCCGCTCACGATGTGCGCACGCGGGGATCAATCATCTGGTAGGCCAGGTCCGTGAGGAGGTTCATCACGATCACGACGATGGACGAGAACAGCAGGAGCCCGAGGACGGTCGGGTAGTCTCGCCGCAGCACCGAGTCGAATGCCAGCCGGCCCAGCCCTGGCCAGTTGAAGACCGTCTCGACCAGGATCGCGCCCGCCAGCACGTTGCCAAACTGCAGGCCCAGCACCGTGACGACCGGCATCAGCGCATTGCGCAGCGCATGCTTGTACAGCACCACCCGCTCGGTGAGCCCCTTCGCGCGAGCGGTCCGGATGAAGTCCGAGCCGAGAACGTCGAGCATCGCCGCGCGCGACAACCGGCTGTACTGCGCCAGAAAGACCAGGCTGAGCGTGAACGTCGGCAGGATCAGGTGGTAGAGCACGTCGAGCATGTCGCTGATGCCACCGCCGCTCGCGTCGGGAGCACGCATGCCCGACACCGGCAGGATGGGCACGATGCTGGCGAACAGGATCACCAGCAGTATGCCCATCCAGAACACCGGCGCCGCGAAACCGACCATCGCGAGCACCGTGATCGCCTGCGACAGCAGTCCGTTGGGCTTGCGCGAGGACAGAACCCCGAGTGCTGTGCCGACGACGAATGCCAGCAGCACCGAACTGATCACGAGCAGCAAGGTGGCCGGCACCCGCTGCTCGATCAGCGTGGAAACGGGCAGATTGAAGAAGTACGAATAGCCCAAGTCGCCGTGCGCCACCTTCGCCAGGTAGACACCCAGTTGCACCGGTAGCGGTTTATCCAGGCCATATTGCGCCCGCAANTGCGCCATCAATNCGGGGCTCATGCCGCCGCTGGCGCCGGCAATTGTCTCTACCGGATCACCCGGTGCTGCATGCACGAGGATGAAGTTGAGCACCACAACGGTGAACACGAGCACCACTCCCTGGAGNAGTCGGGAGAGCGCCGAGCGCAGGACCGTCATGTACTTGACCCAGCGGCCGGGNGGAACAATTGCACCACCGCCCGCCTAGCGCAGGAANACCTCGTCCATCGGCGACATGGGCCCCCAGATCGTGGTCGGCACGTTGCCAACCTTCTTGCTCGCAGCGGTGTGGTACGGCACGACGTTGATGTAGTCGATGGGCAAGTCGTCGGTGACGATCTTCTCGAAAGTCGCGTAGAAGGCCTTGCGTTTGACCGGGTCGACGATCTGTCCGGCGGCGATAAGCAGTTCGTCGACCTTCGGGTTGACGTAGGACTGGGTATTCGTCCAGACGATGGGTTTGATGTTTGTCGACAGGTAAGTGCGTGCGACCCCGATAACCGGATCTCCCCAATTGAAGACGAGGTCCATCGACATGTCAAAGTCGTGCGTCGCCATGCGCTTGGCCCAGGACGGGAAGTCGGCCGACGCCCTCACATCGACTGCGATGCCGACCTTCTTCAACTGACCGCGGATGTATTCGGCGACGTTCTTCTGTTGGTCATCGGCATTCGGGATGNAGTCGATCGTCAACTTGAAGCGCTCACCGTTTGCGCCGACCTTGTAGCCGGCCGCATCCAGCATCGCGGCTGCCTTCTTCAGATCGTACGGATAGAGCACGAGATCGGGCACAGCGAACGGGCTCGTCGGCACGATCGGGCCGTCGTCACGCACGGCGAAGCCCCCCATCAGCACTTTGGTGATGAAGTTCTTGTCGATCGAGGTCGCGATGGCCTTACGCACGCGCACGTCTGACAAGGGCTTGCGCGCCAAGTTGAAGGCCAGCCAGTTGAGCGGGCCGATGCCCTCGTATCCCTTGGCCGTGAGAACCAGGTTCTTGTCGCCGGACAGGCGCTTGAGGTCAGTGGGCACCGANACGAAAGGCAGCATCTGCACCTCACCGCGTTCCAGGCTCAACATCAGGCTGGTNGCGTCGGGAGTGATGCTGAAGATCAACTTGTCCAGATAGGGCTTACCGGGGAGGAAGAACTTATCGAAGCGCTCGAGGACGATGCGTTGACTCGGGTTGAACTCNACCACGCGGAACGGGCCGCTGCCGACCACGTTGGTGCTGTTGCGTGGATGGTTCTTCAAGTCCTGACCGTCGTCGTAGATGTGCTTGGGCAGGATCGGGCACAGCGCGGGAGACATGGCGAGAACGATCGCCGGGTGCGGCGTGACCATGCGGATGATCGCGGTGTGCGGGTCCGGGGTGTCGACTTTCTCGACCGGTCCCATCATGGTCACAAACGGGTGATTTGCCTTGATCGCCATCACCGTGAATGCCACGTCCGCAGACGTGACCGGCGTGCCGTCGTGAAACAGCGCGTCCGTGCGCAGGTTCAGCGTCAGACTCTTGCCGTCGTCGGCCAGCTTCCACGACGTGGCCAAGTAGGGTTGCGGGTTCCACTTGTCGTCGAAGCGTATCGGGCTGGCGAAGATCTGCG
>JGI20214J51650_10000494_pt1 | contig 24172 bp, 16 predicted proteins | sample WetSurMetagenome_FD_51650 | JGI IMG/M metagenome (IMG submission 51650) | reverse complement strand
GCCAGATATCATATAAGGAATTCTTAATATATGAAAATCGGCAAGAAGTTCATATCCGAACGATTTCAAAGACATAATGGTAGTCAGGCTACTCAAAGGTGAAATAGTCGTCCCGTTGTATTTAAAAATTGAATTTCCCGGTCCTGATGCATAGTCATAAAATAATCCTGCACGGATCCTCTTAAGATAAAGAAGGCTTGATATAATGAAATCAGGATATGCTAAGGGAAGAACATAGTCTACTGAAAAGAAATTGAGTTCTTCAGCAAAAATATTTTTATAACCGCGTGGTAAAGAAATCTTATTTCCAAAGAAGTATTTCACAGGGCTTTGTTTTTCCCGTTCGACTCTGATCTTTATACCATTTCCGCGGAAGATACCCGGGAAATAACACGAAGCTTTAAGAACTCCGGCGGTTCCGTAGATATCCCTGTCGAAAGGAGCAAACGAATAATTCAGATCAAAAGTCTGCGCCCACCTGGGATAAATATCACGGTATGCAACTATGTGATAATTTGAAAAATATAATCTTCCCGTCAGAATAGTCTGGCCATAATCATAAAATCCGGTTTCTTTAATGTATGCATAGTTGTTTCTGTACTCAGAAGAAATGGAAGGTCTCAGATATTGAGAGAACCTGCCTGATGTGAACCTTAATGGAATTGAAACCGTATTTGTAAAATTTATTCCCGGCTGAATTGTTACAGGATTACTTACTCCCTCCCCGAGTTTTGCAATACCGGTGTTATAGCCATAGTCAAGCTGAGATTCAATCACAGGGTACCACCCTTTCCATGTTACCCGGGAATGAAAAACATGTCTTTTCTCAGAAGAATATTCATAACCAAAAGTTGATACAAGTGTGCTTAGATTATTCTGGCTCATAATGGTAATCCCTGGTCGAACGGATGCGGGATCGGACTTAATTTCTTCAATATCGGCATAAAATGGCATCCAGCTGTGGAACGTAAAAAGATGTTGCCACTTCCGGTATTGTTCAGGTTTATAGATGTTGTTCAAGCCTTTCTCAGCTGATTCCGGAACTTCTTTAATGCGGTTGATCAGGAATGAAGATGGTATGTTATTGTCTGGGGTTATCCCATCTGTTTTTTCTAGATTTGTTCTGCAGATGTTATTCCCGAGGGAGGAATAATCACTGAAAAAGATCTCTTTCCCTATTACAAAAAGATCATTTGTTCCAAACCTCGAATTGGTTAATCCAATAATCTTTTTATCGGGCGTTCGCAGGTAAATATTATCTGTTCCGGAGAGTGAACTGATGAAAAAGAGAGAGTCATTTCTTAAGAAAGTTGATTGAAGATCATTTCTGCCGGCTTCAATCAGGGGTTCCCATCTATGGTTTTTAATGGTGTATGAAATAATTCCTTCTCCGGCATCTGTTAAGAAAATAACAGTTACTCTCCCTCCTTCTTCCGACCACTGAGGACGCTGGAGATAACAATTCTCCGGAGCAGGTAATCGCTCAATTACAGAACCGGTTGTAGCATTAATAAAGACAAGATTGTTTTTATTGCTGGTTGTGTTTTCAGATGCTGCAATTATTCTGCCATCAGGAGAAACTGATGCAGAAAGATACCTCGACTTATATGACAACTTCCGGATACTCCTGGTTTCAATGTCCATAATTTTTATAACTGAATAATCCCTGTTTTCCCATCTTGGATCAGTTTCAGTCTCAACCCAGACAAGCTTCCCTTTTCCATATGAGAAGAACCATGGATACATCTGTCCGGGTGTATGTAGTTTTTTTTCTGATTTGGAGAAGGGGTCAATTAAAACAAATTCCGGAGTATAATCCAGAGAAGTCTTTATGGCAAAAATGCTATCGTGGCCTGCATAAACAGGCGAGTAATAATTAATAAATTTAGCCTTTTTGGAGGGATTAACTGATTCGTATGATCTTGCTTTTATAGCGCTTAAGTCATTAGTCCAGATTGTCTTAAGCGAATCGAATGTTTCTTCAAAAAGTTTTTTCTTGGTTAAACTGGCATTTCGTTTCAGACTTATATTAACCGGATTGATTGTAAAAGGATTACAGGCAGTATAATGAAGTACTTTATTCCAGATTTGAGTATCATATTTTGAAAGGGACCACGTTACTGCCTGGAAGCCGGATTGATAATAATCGGGGATAAAATCTTTGTATGAATCATTTATTAACTTGTCATACTTATACATTCTGCCCTGTTCAACTAATATTGCTTTAAGCTGTTTCTGGAATGCAGGAGTTCTCCCTCTTCCTGATCCTGTCAGCGCAGATTCGGCAAAGACTGCTTCTCCTTCAAGAAACCAGAGAGGTAACATTGATGCTGCAATACCCGTGAACTGTTCTCCGAAAAAGACAGACATTACCTTTGAAAATCCGCCTGATAATGACTCCATCTGAAATACATGAGTCAGCTCATGAATTGCTAGCTGTTTCTCAGAGGCCAGAGGAATAGTATTTTGTTCCGGAGTGGGATATAATTCCATACGGTGGGGTGCCCACGAAACATAACCATTTGATTGCGTGGTGTAACTATGAATGATTACCGGGATTCTGAATTTTTTTTCAGGAAATAGAGTTACAAGTTTTGAATATGCCTGGTCGAGCGATCTCGCGAAAGTAGCACCTTCGCTACCATAGCTCTCCGGATATATAACGGTAAATCTGTCAGTTTTAATCTGCATCCATTTTATTGAAGCAGGATCCTGTCCGGTATCATAATACTGACCGGAAACAGCAACTGGGAAAAATAAAAAGAATGTATATATAAGAATTTTCCGGTATCTCATTGGAAAAAATATTGTGCTAAAGTAGCAAAATATGTGCTGATTCCTCAGGTGACTGTAATTTGAAAAAAAACAGTAATTTCGTCAACTGATTATTTCAGGCAAGTTCCTTCAAAAAAGTTATTCCAGCATGAAAAATTACNGGTTGATTAACAACATATCAGGATGGGTTGCTTTTCTTATCGCAGCTGTAACCTACCTTATGACAATGGAACCTACTGCAAGTCTGTGGGATTGTGGTGAATTTATAGCCTCCGGATTTAAACTTGAAGTAGGGCATCCTCCGGGAAACCCGGTGTTTATGATCATGGCCCGGTTTTTCACTCTTTTCGCAGGTGGTAATACATCAAAGATTGCAGTGATGGTAAATTCAATGTCTGCTCTTGCAAGCGCATTTACAATTCTGTTCCTGTTCTGGAGCATTACTCACCTTGCCAGGAAGATTGTTCTGAAGAATGAAAGCCAGTATACAACTGCAAGAATGATTGCAGTTATGGCAGCTGGTTTGGTTGGAGCTATTGCTTATACTTTCTCTGACTCATTCTGGTTTTCAGCTGTTGAAGGGGAGGTATACGCAAGTTCTTCATTTTTTACTGCCATGGTGTTCTGGGCAATATTGAGGTGGGAGGATGTTGCCGAAGAAAAAAATGCTGACAGATGGATAATTCTTATAGCATTCCTGATGGGACTCTCAATCGGTGTTCATCTTTTGAATCTTCTGGCAATACCTGCTATTGTGCTGGTTTACTATTTCAAGAAATTTGAGTTTTCCTGGAAAGGATTAATAATCTCACTGGTATCTTCCATTGCCATATTATCGNTTCTTATGTATGGAATTATGCCAGGAGTTGTTACCATTTCATTTAAATTCGATAAGTTTTTTGTGAATACCCTTGGCCTTCCGGTCAACATAGGTATGGTTTTTCATATAATCCTTCTGACGGTCGTGTTGATACTTGCAGTAAAGCACTCATTTTTATCAAAAAACATAAGAAAGACCAGTATTTATAGTATTGCCGCCCTGTTCTTTACAGGAATATGGATTATCTCAGGATCATTCGTTCTGAATCTTCTTGCATTAATAGTAATATCCTGGTTTGCATGGTATCTCATTGGAAAGAACCGTATAGNTCTTAATACTGCCCTGACANCAATAATGGTAATTCTGATAGGTTATTCAGCGAATGCAATTATTGTTATTCGCTCTTCAGCAAACACACCTCTGAATGAGAACAATCCTTCAGATCCAAATAATCTGCTATATTTTCTGAACAGGGAACAGTATGGTCAGAGGCCATTGTTCCGGGGAGCGGTCTATAATGCCCCGGATCCTGATTACAAAGAAGGAAAGCCCAAGTACGCTCTCGAAAATGGCAAATATATAATAACAAGTCATGAGATTGAAAGGGTTTATGATCCTCGTTTTATGACTCTTTTTCCTAGAATGTGGAGTGAACAGAGCGATCACGTACAGGCATACGAGGAATGGGGAAAAGTTAAAGGAAAACCTATACAGATAACCGACAGGAATGGTGACAAAAAGATTATTAATAAACCTACGTTTATTGAAAATATGAGATTTATGCTCTCCTACCAGTTCGGATACATGTACTTCAGATATTTCATGTGGAACTTCGCGGGGAAGCAAAACGACACACAGGGAACAGGAGGTGCCATTAACGGGAACTGGATTACCGGAATAAAATTTCTTGATGAACCCAGAGTGGGAACCTCCGATTTACCGGGGGACATGAAAACTGATACGTCAAGAAACAAGTATTATCTTCTGCCATTCATTCTTGGAATGCTTGGTATGTTTTACCATCTCAATCGCGATAATAAAAACTGGGGAATAATTCTCCTCCTTTTCTTTATGACCGGTGTCGCAATTGTTTTATATCTTAATCAGTATCCTAATCAACCCAGAGAGAGGGATTATGCCTTTGCAGGATCATTTTATTTCTTTGCGGTCTGGATCGGGTTGGGTGTTTTAGCTGTGTTCGAAGGTCTTTCAAAACTTGCAGGGGAGAAAAGTGCAGCTCCTCTTGCCGGCATACTTTGTTTTATGGCAGTACCTGTTATTATGGGGACTGAAAACTGGAAAGACCACGACAGATCAGGCCGTTACCTTACAAGAGATGTCGCTTTTGATTATCTGAGTTCCTGTGCTCCCGGCGCAATACTGTTTACAAACGGAGACAACGATACTTTCCCTCTATGGTACGCCCAGGAGGTGGAAGGAAAAGGTACCGATATCAGGGTCTGTAATCTTATGCTGCTGAATACCGACTGGTATATCGACCAGATGAAGGATAAAGCGTATGGGTCAGATCCTTTGCCAATTACACTTCCGGTTAAAAAATATTACGACGGGATCAATAACCAGGTCTATATAGTAGAGAAGACTAAAGACCCGGTTGATATCAAAACCGTAATTGACTGGGTTAACAGCGATAATAAGGCGACAAAGGTTCAGGTTTCAACTACCGAAGTTCTCGATGTCATACCAACAAGAACAATAAGAATTCCGGTAGATGCTGCAAACGTGCTGGCATCAGGAACTGTAAAACCTGAAGATGCTGACAAAATTGTACCGTATATTGACATCAAGCTCAAGGGAAGTGTAATAATGAAAAGCCAGCTGATAGTTCTGGACATTCTTGCACACAATGACTGGAAGCGTCCGATCTATTTCGTTACCGGATATCATGCCGATGCTCTTGGACTGGAGGAATATTTTCAGCTTGAAGGACTCGCTTACCGATTGGTACCAATCAGATCCCAGAATAAAAACTGGCTTGATTACGGACGAATTAATACAGACATTCTGTATGAAAATATGATGAAGAAATTTGTATGGGGTGGAGCAAAAGAGAAAAATGTAAATATTGATTACAACCACATACGGACTCTTATTGTAATCAAATCGAGGCTTAATTATGCACGGCTGGCAAAAGCTCTGGCAGCTGAAGGGAAAAATGAAAAGGCTATAGAAGTGCTTAATTATTGTATGGATACATTTCCACTTGACAGAATAACATATGATCCATATGTTGCAGATATCATTGAATCATATTTCCTTGCAGGAGCAACTGAGAAAGCAGTTGAAATGACTAATGCATTCTGCGATTATTATTATAAGAGACTCGATTATTTTCTTAAACAGAAACCATATATTGTTAATTCGGCAGAATTTGAAATTCAGACTGCAATACAGTATCCTTCACGGGTTGCAAATGCATGTGCATCAAACGGAAAACCTGCATTGGCTGAGGAAATAACTAAGAAACTTGAGAGTTACTATACTGACTATGTGAAGATTCTGAAATCTGTTCCAACAAGATAAAGGAGTAATAATCAGTAGGAAACAGATATAGGGATATCAGATTTAAGATATTTTTCCAGGAGGAAAAATATCTTTTCAGGGTAGATTGGCTTTAAGACGTACTCACTGCATCCTGCAATGTATGCATCAGTTTTTGCCTGCTCTGATGAATAGGCGGTGATCATAATAGCAGGTGTATTTTTTCTATCCTTCCTGAATATTCTGATGCATTCTATTCCATTTATCAGAGGGATAAGAAAATCAATGAATAAAAGATCAATTTTGCTGTCCCCCGATGCTATGAAATCTACAAAATCTTTCCCTGTTTTAAATATTTTGACATCTGCCCCAGAGTTTTTCAGCAGAGTTTCATAATATTTGATAGAAGGTAAATCATCCTCAACAATTACAAGGTTCTTGCCGGCTAGTTCTAAATTGCTGATATTCAGATTCATTTGCGAGTTTGATTAAACAGGTATAAAAATACGATAAGAATATGAAGGGGAACAGCCGATACCTTGCAGTTATTAACAATTTATCAACAAAATTGGTTTTCATAAGGAAGGAGATATTTGGAATCCTGAATAAAAATGTGCAATTTCGTCTTAATAAATCCGAAAAACATGCTAAAAAAGATCCCCTGCATCAGAACTCTAATCCTCTCAGCTGGATTAATATTATTAGTTAATGGAGCATATTGTCAGAGTGGCTTTGACAATCCCACAAGGGCATTGTATGTTTTTGATCTGGTAAAATATATTGATTATGGTCCGGGTTTTAAGGATTCATCTGATTTTAAAATTGGAGTTCTTGTCGGTGATTATAACCTTGTGGAAGAGATGGGGAATCTTTCTAAAACAAGGAACAGGATTCAGGATAAACCGGTTTCAGTAATGGGATTCAAGAGACTGGAAAGTCTAAAACATACACAGGTTCTTTATCTCAACAAAGACGCCGGATTTGACCTTGACAAGATAAAAGCTAAAATTAAAGGGAAACAGACTCTTCTCATCACTGAAGGTTACGAATTCAGGGAGTCTATGATAAACTTTATTGTCGTCGATGGCAAACCACGATATGATGTTAATGAGGAATATCTTAAACAGGAAGGATTAACAGTTCCTCAAACCCTTCTTTTCCAGGCTATCAAAACAAAGGAAGACTGGCAGAATCTGTTTGACATAGCCAGCAAGCAGATTGAGGTTCAGAAAGAGACAATAAAGCAACAACTGGCAACAATTGATGTCCAGAAACAGGAAATCCTTAAACAGAAAGCATTGCTTGACAGCCTCGATAAGGAGATAGTTCAGAAAGAGAAGACATTAAATGAAAAGCAGAAAGTCCTGGATAAGCAATTCGTTCAGATTAACAGACAGCAGGGGGAAATTAAAGTACAGAAAGAAACAATAATTGTTCAACAGAAAGAAGTTCAGGTTCAAAAAGATACTTTGGTTAACCAGAAGGAAAAGATTGCGCTTCAGATCTCCAGAATAGAAGAACAACTGAAAAAGATAGGAGAGCAGGAAGGCAAAATAAAGCTTCAGCTTGCCACGCTCGAAAAACAAAAACTTATACTCTATTTTGTTCTTTTTGCCCTGTTGCTTGTAAGCTTTCTCGGATACTATATCTACAGAGGATACAAAATAAAAAAGGAGGCCAACATCAAGCTTGAGGAAAAGAACAGGACAATTTCGGCTCAAAAGGACGAGATTGAAAAACAAAGAGATCTTGCTGCTGCCCAGAGAGATCAGATTGCGTACCAGAAAAAGCATATTACCGACAGTATCATGTATGCTAAGAGGATCCAGACAGCACTTATTCCTTCACTTGAACTTTTCAGCGATAAGCTTGAACACTTTGTTATATATAAACCACTGGCAATAGTAAGTGGCGACTTTTACTGGGTGAGTTCGCAGGGAAACCTTCAGATTATTATTTCTGCAGACTGTACCGGCCATGGTGTCCCGGGAGCATTTATGAGTATGCTCGGGGTGACTATGCTGAATGAAATTGTTAACGGGAAACATATTTTTATGCCTGACCAGATTATAGAAAACCTGCGCGATGGAATCATAAAGGCTTTAAATCAGGTAGCTGAAGAGGATAGTATAAAAGATGGCATGGATATAGCGGTTTGTGTTATTGATTTTGACAGGAACATCTTATGGTACGCCGGTGCAAACAATCCATTGTATCTCATAAGGGGCGGAGAGCTTATCCATTACAGGGCCGATAAGATGCCGGTAGCTATTCATTATAAGATGGTGCCATTCACACAACATAAGATTGATCTTCAGAAGGGGGATGCTTTTTACATCTTCTCGGATGGTTTTGCAGATCAGTTCGGAGGACCGAAACAAAAGAAATTTATGTCAATGCAGCTTAAAGAAACACTTGTGGCAATGGCTGATAAACCAATGCTTGAACAAGGTCAGAGGTTAAATGATATCTTTGAGGGATGGCGTGGTGATACCCCTCAGGTTGATGATGTTACATTAATCGGTGTCAGATACTAACGACACTCAACTTTTGTTGTAAGTGCACCAACAGTTACATCAGGAATGGCTTCTTGTTTAATCAGGTCAGCTCCGCAATATTCAGTTTCAGAACCTGAATTTTGTACGACACCGTTCTCATAAGTAACATTTTTGCAGAATTTACAGTCAGTGATGGACGAACAGGAATCTGCAGCCCATGCTATTAATATGAATGCTGCACCAAATAAAAGTTTTCTTTTCATATCGGTTATTTTTCATTTCAAATATACTAAATCTCTTTTCTTATTAAACAGAAAGTGATATAAATTGGGTTTTAAAATGAAATAGTGAATCATTAAAAATCTCTAAGCTGCAAATTGAATTAATACCGATTGGTTTTAAACCCTCCCCCTTTCCCCCTCCCTTAAGACTAAAGGAGGGGGAAGTAATGCATTGTATGTGAGGATATTCACCCCTTTTCTTGTTTGTTAAGGGAAAGCCTGCCGGGGGGTCAGGGGAAGGGTTAAACAAGCAAAGGGAAGCGTGATATTAGGGGAATCATAGTGTTTATAAACAAGATCCAATACTGATCTACGAAAGCAAATAGTCATCTAAAACGAAATAGATTGGTGGACGATGCATCAATTCAGAAAATTGACAGTCATTTAGGCAGGAATGAAAATATTTATAAATTGCATAAAAAATAATTGTCATGGAAGATTCAAAAATGAAAAAACATGTAACCGTGGTTGCAGCAATACAAATTGGTTTCGCTGTACTCGGTCTGCTGGGAGGGCTTGCCGTTTTCTTCGCTCTCTCTTTTGCCCGGAGCCAGGTTGGAGGTGATGAGACTGGAGAATTAGTTCTCAGGTTTTTATCAGTAAGTATTCCTCTTTTGCTTGGATTTTTATCAACCCTCGGATTGGTCGGAGGAATTGGTCTTCTGGCTTTTAAACCATGGGCAAGATACCTTGTAATAGTTGTTTCCGCACTTGGTTGTCTGAATATCCCGATCGGAACACTGAAGGGGGTCTATGCATTATGGGTTTTGCTTCAGGATGATACAATTAAATTATTCGAACAGAAATAATATCTTAAAAATTATATATTATGATTGTAGAGACGTTCATTTTGAACGTCTCTTTATTTTTTATATAAATGAAACACAAATTGAATTATTTTTGTGAAGTGAATAAAATTCAACGTTATGGCTGACGACAATAAGATCATTTTTTCAATGTATCGTGTTGGGAAATCTTTTCCTCCTCACAGACAGGTACTTAAAGATATTTCACTCTCGTTTTTCCTTGGAGCCAAAATCGGAATAATAGGTTTGAACGGATCAGGGAAATCAACTCTCCTGAAAATTATTGCAGGAATAGAGAAAGAATACCAGGGTGATGTTAATTTTCTTCCGGGGTACACGGTAGGACATCTCTCCCAGGATCCTCTTCTGGATGAAAACCGGAGAGTAAGGGAAATAGTTGAGGAAGGAGTCAAAGAAATAATGCAGGTAATAAATGAATTCGAAAAGATAAACAACAGTTTCGGTGAGCCGGAGGTTTACGAAAATCCGGATAAAATGCAACAGTTGATGGACAGGCAGGCTGTTCTTCAGGAGAAAATTGATTACCACGATGGCTGGAACATTGAACACAAACTTGAGAGAGCAATGGATGCCCTCAGATGTCCGCAAAGTGATGCCAGGGTTAACATTCTTTCAGGAGGAGAGCGCAGAAGAGTTGCTTTATGCCGTTTGCTGCTTCAGCAACCCGATATTCTTCTGCTTGATGAACCGACAAACCATCTTGATGCGGAATCAGTTCAATGGCTTGAGACAACCCTGAAACAATATCATGGAACTGTGATCTGTATTACCCACGACCGCTATTTCCTTGATAATGTTGCAGGCTGGATTCTCGAACTTGACAGGGGAGAAGGAATTCCCTGGAAAGGAAATTATTCATCATGGCTTGAGCAAAAGGCAAGGCGACTTGAGGTTGAAGAGAAGGGAAATGTAAAAAGAAGAAAAATTCTTGAACGTGAACTGGAATGGGTTAGAATGTCTCCAAAAGCCCGTCATGCAAAATCAAAAGCCCGGTTGGGTGCATATGAAAACCTTCTGAACCAGGACGTTAAACAGAAGGAAGACAAACTTGAAATCTTTATACCTAACGGCCCCAGGCTTGGCGACAAAGTAATTGAAGCAACTTCAGTTGCAAAATCATATGATGAAAAGCTTCTATTTGAGGATCTTGATTTCACTCTTCCCCCAAACGGAATAGTTGGAGTTATTGGGCCTAATGGAGCTGGGAAAACCACTCTTTTCAGAATGATAATGGGACAGGAAGCCGCTACCAGAGGAACTTTTAAAATCGGTGATACCGTTTCGCTTGGCTATGTAGATCAGGCTCATGCTGCAATTGATCCGGCAAAAACAGTTTATGAAGTAATTTCCGGGGGTCAGAATGATGTTATGGTAGGAAACCGGCTGGTAAATGCAAGAGCTTATGTGGCAAGGTTTAATTTCACCGGAGCAGACCAGGAGAAGAAATGTGGTGTATTGTCAGGTGGAGAGAGAAACAGGCTNCATCTTGCCCTTACACTTAAATCCGGGGCAAATGTGTTGCTTCTTGATGAGCCTACAAACGATATTGACGTAAATACTCTAAGGGCACTGGAAGAAGGGCTTGAAAATTTTGCAGGATGTGCGGTCATCATTTCACACGACAGATGGTTTCTAGATCGTATTACAACCCATATGCTTGCCTTTGAAGGCAATTCAAAAGTTGTATGGTTCGAAGGAAACTATTCCGACTATGAGGAAAACTATAAGAAAAGAGTGACGGATACAACTCCTGCAAGAATAAAGTACAAAAAGCTCATTTAATTGTGATGTTTATGTTTTCGAATTCTTTTTACTACTGAAATAATTCTTTTGAAAAGTCTTAAAGGATAAAAAGAAATAAATGAAGAGAATAATATTATTGGCAATTTTATTTATTTCTGTCTCACAGTTATATGCCGAAACTCCAAACGATTCCATAAATGTTGCGCCGTTCGGGAAAGTGTTTATTTATAATCAGACTTCCAAACCACAGAATGTAGTGATAATGATTTCCGGAGACGGAGGCTGGAAATCAGGTGTTACGGGATTTGCAGAAACTTTCTCACAAATGAATACTCTCGTTGCCGGTGTAGACATTCTGAGGTACTATAAAGCTTTAAAACTACGGTCCGACAGTTGTTATAATGTTGCAGCCGATTTCGTTCAGCTTGCAACAGAAATAGAAAAAAAATACAATTTCTCAGACTATACTCCACCTGTGATAATGGGTTATTCAAGTGGAGCAACTCTTGTTTACGGAATANTGTCACAGGCTCGTCCGGAGACATTTATTGGAGGAATTTCGCTGGGTTTTTGTCCCGATATTGAGATTCCTAAAATGTTGTGTGAGCACAACGGACTTACACAAACAGTAGGCAAGCCAGGGAAAGTTTATTTTCTTCAGCCCAATGCCAAACTGGGAAATTCGTGGATAGTTTTACAAGGCAAAATTGACAAAATCTGTGATTATCAGACAGTACAGGATTTCGTATCGAAGACCGCCAGTGCAGAACTGATTACACTNCCAAATGTGGGACATGGCTTTTCAAAATGGAGCGATTTTATGCCCCAGTGGAAGGATGCATATTACCGGTTAACAGGGAAGTTTGATAAAACACAACAAACATCAGGTATTACTGAACAGGTAAAGAACATTCCTGTTGTNATCACAAATGCAAAAGTGGAAATCCCTGATGCTCCCATAGCACTCCTGATTTCAGGGGATGGTGGATGGTATGCATTTGAACAATTGATTGCTGATCATCTTGCCAAGGTCGGAATTCCGACAGTAGGTCTTGATTCGAAGAAATACTTCTGGAGCAGGAAAACTCCGGAGGAAACCGCTTCGGATATTGCAAAGACACTCAGTTTTTATGGTAAAGAATGGGGTAAAAACCGTTTTGTTCTCATAGGTTATTCACTTGGCGCAGAAATAGTCCCGTTCATCGTTAACAGGTTGTCGGAAGAAATGAAGTCAAGAATTGCTTCAGCTGTCCTTTTGTCACCGGCTTCAACTACCGATTTTGAGATACATATTTCAAACATGCTTGGAATGGGCAACCGTCAGAATACCTACAACGTGATGGATGAGATTTTTAAAATGCAGTTGATTCCAACTCTTATAATATTCGGAGAGGGAGAGAAAACTACGATTCCCGGACTTCTAACTAAAGCATCGGTCACTGTAAGAATCATTCCCGGTGATCATCATTACAAGTTCAACCTTCCGCTGATTATTAAAACAATGAAGGACAATAGAGCTTTCTGATCGAAATCATTATTTCATTATCAGACAAGCATGGTGTACGCATTAAGTTGCAGTAAGATTATACCGGATCGGGTATTCCACAATAAAATCACCTATATTTAAGGAATAATCCTTCTTTAATGTTTTGTGCATGGATGGAATATTCGATTTCCTGAAGCAACTAGTAAATCCCGAGAGTATTATTCATTATGGAGGAATTTACCTTCTTCTTTTCGTTGTGTTTGCAGAAACAGGTTTATTTGTAGGTTTCTTCCTGCCAGGAGACTCGCTTTTATTTACGGCAGGCTTGCTATGCTCAACAGGGATCCTGGCTGTTCATCCTGTACTTCTGGTAATTTTCATTATTGCTGCTGCTGTTGCAGGTAATATGGTAGGCTATGGATTCGGAAAGAAAGTCGGGCCATTACTGTTCAAGCGTGAATCAGGTTTCTTATTCCGGCAGGAACACCTTGTTGCAGCTCATGAGTTTTATCTGAAGCATGGGAAAAAGACAATAATTCTAAGCCGGTTTCTTCCTATTGTCCGGACATTTGCACCTATTGTTGCCGGTATTGTTAAATTAAACTATTATAAGTTCTTTCTTTATAGTCTTGTGGGAGCTTTCTTCTGGGTTTGCACCCTGGTATTAACCGGGTTTTTCTTGGGGAAATATATACCGGGGACCAAGGATTACCTGGGATATATTGTCATCTTTCTGATTGTGATCACATCTATCCCTTTTGTTTTTAATTCAATCAAGAAGAACCTTTTTAAAAGAAAGATAAAAACTGATCTGAAAAATTCTGAGAACAGATAATCGGATGTTTGCCTGAATATGTAATCTGGTGTAAGTCCGGACAAATCATGATAAAATAAATTGTTCTGCCATACAACAAATTAATCTGATAAACAGTTAGTACTCTTATTTGGCAGCGCTTATTATATATCTTTGGGTCGTTTATTTCCTGCCCGACAGGTTCCTTACACAAACAACATAGCCAATTTAAAATTAATGATTATCAAAACCTGGATATTGGGACTGAGTATTTCTCTGTCAGTTTTACAACCGGCACACTCGGTAAATGAAACAACAAAATCACCATCAATAAGCGGGTTTGTACATGATGCGAAAAGTGGTGAAACATTAACAGGTGCAGTCATTTATCCAAAAGAAATTCCGGGATCGGGAATTTCCACAAATTCATATGGTTATTATTCTCTTACTCTTCCTGTTGGCAAATACACAATTATTGTTCAGTATCTTGGCTATAAAACAAAATCTTATTCAATCGACTTAAAAGAAAATGTCAGGCTAAATGTTGACATGGAGGAAGAATCGATTGCATTAAAGGAAGTCACAATTACCGGTGAAAAAAATAACAACAATGTGGTTTCAGGTGAACTGATATCAAAAATTAGCGTCAGGGAAATACAAAACATACCTGTAATTCTTGGCGAGAAGGATATTTTAAAGACAATTCAGCTTTTGCCGGGAGTCTCCCTTGCCGGAGAGGGGAATGCCGGCTTTTATGTCCGCGGGGGTGGAATAGACCAGAACCTTATTCTGCTCGATGAAGCCCCGGTCTATAATCCATCTCATCTCCTGGGTTTCTTTTCAACATTTAATTCCGATGCTATTAAGGATATAACATTATATAAGGGAGGTTTCCCGGCTGAATACGGAGGACGGCTTTCTTCGGTAGTTGATATTAAAATGAATGAAGGAAATAGCAAAGAATTTCATTTGTCGGGAGGGATAGGGATCATTGCTTCCAGAATCGCATTAGAGGGACCTATTTTTAAAAGCAAAGGTTCATTTATGATATCAGCGAGAAGAACTTATGCCGACATCTTTCTCAGACTTCTTCCCGGAACAGGCGCCGATTCAACTGCCAGGAGGTCCACACTTTATTTCTACGATCTGAACATGAAAGCAAATTACCAGTTTTCGGCCAGGGATCATCTCTATTTTTCCTGTTACCTTGGCAGAGATAAATTTAACCTGGGTGGTACTCTTGGTCTTGACTGGGGAAATATTACCGGAACAACAAGGTGGAACCATGTCTTTAATGATAAAGTATTTTCAAATACTTCATTGATCTTCAACAAGTACAGTTACAATTTTAACGTTGCTGTTGGTGACAAGAATATGAAAGTAGTCTCTGAGATCCGGGACTGGAACCTGAAAGAGGACATGCATTATTATCTGAATTCAGACAATCTCATCAAATTCGGGTTTAATGCCATTTATCATACTTTCGTTCCAAGCAAAGTTGATAGTACCGTATTCTTTCATGTAAAGTCAATGGATAACAGGTATGCTCTCGAGAATGCATTTTACTTTTCAAATGAACAAACTATCACTGAACATCTGAAAGCAACATATGGAATACGCTATTCATTATTCAGTTCAATCGGACCGGGAACTATTTATACTTACGATGAGGTTTCTGATGTAGTGGATTCAGCATCATATCCCCGGGGAAAAATATTCAACACCTATGGTGGATTGGAACCAAGGCTTCTTGTAAATTATATAATCAATGACTCATCTTCCATAAAAGCTTCATATGCCCGTACCCGGCAGTATATTCATTTGTTATCAAACACTACTTCCACTACTCCGTTTGACCTTTGGGTTCCCAGCAATATTAATATTTTACCGGAGATTGCAGATCAGTATACTCTCGGGTATTTCAGGAATTATTCAAATAACATGTTTGAGACTTCAGTGGAAGTTTATTTTAAAACCATGCAAAACCAGGTCGACTACAGGAGCGGGGCAAATCTGATCCTGAATAACAAAGTGGAATCACAACTGGTTTTTGGTAAAGGCTGGGGTTATGGAGCTGAATTTCTGATCAGGAAAAAGTACGGAAAGCTGACCGGTTGGATAAGTTATACATACTCGAAAACAAAGCGTCAATTTAAGGATATCAATGATGGGAATCCTTTCCTCGCTAAACAAGACAGGCCTCATAATATTGCCATTGTAGGAATGTTCGAAATGAGTCCGAGGGTGACTTTCTCCGCAACATGGATCTATTGCAGTGGCAATGTGGTTACATTTCCAAGCGGGCGTTATATTATTGACGGGAATATCGTTCCGTATTATTCGGAACGGAATGGATATCGCATGCCCGATTATCACAGGTTGGATCTGGGGCTTACCTGGATTAAAAAGAAAACCGCAAGGTTTGAAAGCAGCTGGAATTTTTCAATTTATAATGTTTATGCACGGGCAAATGCATATGCTATAAATTTCCAACCTGATCCAAATGATCCCCGGAAAACGCAGGCTGTTCAATTGTCCCTTTTCCGTTTTGTACCGGCTGTTACCTATAATTTCAAGTTTTAAATAAGAACGATAATGAAATTTATTAAGGAAATAAAATGGAATGATTTGATTCATATCGTGTATTCAATACTTTTTGTACTGATACTTTCTGGTTGTCAGAAAGTTATAAATGTGGATCTGAATAATGCATCTCCACATATAGTAATTGAAGGAGTTATTACTGATGAACCCGGACCTTATTCTGTGAAGATCAGTGAGTCGGGAAGTTATTTTAATCAACCCGATCTGCCTTCGGTAACAGGTGCTGAAGTTATTATTGCAGACGACACAGGAATTTCGGATACTTTAAAAGAGGCAACCCCCGGGATTTATATAACTACAAAAATTAAAGGAGTTCCGGGAAGAACTTANAATCTGAAAGTTNTTTCAGGAAACATTGATTACTCAGGAACATCAACAATGTTCAGCCATGTCGGAATCGATTCATTGGGCTTAAGCAAAAGCCAGAACCAGCATTTTAACCTGGGTGGAGAATCCGGAAATGATCTAAACATTGAATTAGATTGTTATTTCAGAGATCCATTTGAAAAGAACTTTTACAGGATTAAAGTATTTACCGACGATACTACCAGTAATGAATTCTACAGACTTTTCGACGACCAGTATACAAATGGTCTGCATGTAGGCTTAAGGGTTACTCATGCAAACGCAAATCATACTTACAGAATTGAGCTTCTCTCACTTGACAAAGTGACTTTTAGTTACTATCGTACTCTTGAAGATATACTTCACTCAAATCCGATATTCGGATCAACTCCTGCAAATCCGACAACAAATCTTAGCAACGGAGCACTGGGATATTTCGGCGCCTGTGCAGTATCATCCAGGACAATAACAGTNACTCAGTCAATGCTTGAAAANGTAAGATANTATTGAGAATAGCCTTACTACAAGTACAAATTCCAAAAACCTTTTTGACTGGANCTTAAATCATTCTATTATCCTGAATCGGATTCATTTAAATTATACATTTGTAATTCATTTTAGAAAAACAGGATGAATCGCTTGATATTTCTGGTATGCTTTCTTCTTNGTGTCAGCATTCCATCATACCCTCAGATTTTAACCGACAGCAATCTGCCGGTAGTAATTATAAGTACGGACCCCTGGACCTATATTCCTGATGAACCCCGGATTAAGGCAACTATGAAAATAATATACAGGGGAGAAGGTCAGCGCAATTATCTCACCGATCAGGATTCAACTGAATATCTCAATTATAATGGATGGATCGATATAGAAGTCAGGGGTTCAAGCTCACAGACATTGCCAAAGAAGCAATATGGTTTCACTACCTTTAAGTCAGATAATATTACAAAGGACAATGTAAGCCTGCTGGGTCTTCCTGCCGAGAATGACTGGATACTGAACGGACTCGCATTCGAACCCTCTCTGATACGCGATTACCTGAATTATAGTCTTTCGCGGATGATAGGAGAGTATGCCAGCAGAGCGGTCTTCTGTGAAGTTATATTAAATGGTNCTTATGAAGGGCTTTATGTGCTTGAGGAGAAAATAAAACAGGGACCCGACAGAGTTGATGTAAAAAATATTGAAATAACTGACAATACTTTTCCTAAAATCACCGGAGGGTATATAACAAAAGCTGATAAAACAACAGGAGGAGATCCTGTAGCGTGGACTATGTCGAGTTATATCGGAATTAATGATGTCGCATTTATACATGAATTGCCAAAATCTGAAAACGTTACTCCTCAGCAGAATGCATATATAAAATCGGAATTTATTAAGTTGAGCAATTCTGCTTTCCTGGGAGATGCATCTTTCTTAACGGGGTATCCGTCTGTGATTGATGTCCCGTCATTTGTCGATTATATGATAATAAACGAGATATCGGCGAATGCTGATGCATATCAGTTCAGCACTTATTATCATAAGGACAGAAATGGAAAATTAAGAGCCGGCCCGATCTGGGACCTTAATCTGACGTATGGTTATGATTTATCTATCTGGGGNTTTGACAGAAGCAANACCAATACCTGGCAATTTTCCAACGGTGATAATGAGGGTCCNANGTTCTGGAGAGATCTTTTTAATGATCCTAANTTCAGATGTTGCCTGTCAAGAAGATGGAATCAGCTAATCCAGCCCGGGCAACCATTAAATTATTCTGTAATAGAATCCTTTATCGACAAGACAGTTGCGAATATAAGAGAAGCTTCAGTCAGGGATAGTCTGAGATGGCAAGATTACCGTCGCGATTTAATATTTATGGATGAGATCTCCAGAATTAANAATTTCTTGCAGGTAAGGATCCCCTGGATGACATCAAATATTGGTTCATCAACTAATTGCAGTACTGTTGATACACCTCCTCTTGTAATCACAAAAATAATGTACAATCAAGCATCCAGTGTTGGTTTTCCTAATTCAGAAGACCAGGAATTTCTTGAAATAAAAAATACCGGCAATAAGGCAATAGACCTTACGGGAGTATATTTCAGCGGAACAGGATTCGTATACCAGTTTCCCCCTTCTTCGCAGATTCTTCCAAATTCGACAAAGATACTTGCAGGTAAAGCAGATGTTTTCTCAGCAAAATATGGAGTTTCTCCCTCAGGTCAGTTTACCAGGAATCTGTCGGACAAAGGAGAGAAACTTGTATTGGCCGATGGATTTGGGAATGTAATTGACAGCCTCACTTACTCCAGCAGTCAGCCCTGGCCCGATGCAAATGGCAATGGATCTTATCTTGAACTTATTGATCCTTTATCGGATAACAGTATCCCGGCTAACTGGATAGCAAGCAGTAACTCACTTGTATCGACAGATGATGTTGAATATATTCCGGAAATAAAGTTATATCCCACACCTGTACGAGATAATCTGACAATTGAATCATCTGCCAGGATAAATATTTTGCAACTCTTTGATATTCAGGGAAGATTGTTACGTAGGATAAATGTTGATTCCAATACATTTACCCTTGATATGAGTTCTTATTCCCCGGGCCTGTATCTGATTGAATTATATACATCTGAAGGGAACATTGTGCGAAAAATCATAAAATAAAAAAAATAGAATAACCGGCACAAATTGTTGAAAATGCCTGACGAAGTAAGCTTTATTTAGCAGATATACCAGTAACTTTGATGATTGTATTGTTTAGATTTCTCAATTAAATCGATACATTAGCCTTGATAATATACTTTTTGTACTTTAGTATAAATTTCAAAAAGAGACCTGATTTAAAAGAAAAACATTCTAAATGACAATGATCCATGATGTAAAGCCATGATTATTGGTCAAATAAGTAAGGGAGCAACGAAAATTAGCTTTTTTGAAAACTTATAGATATATTTATATTTATTAACTACTTCAAAAAAGAATAGTTTTAGATATTCCCGGTAGAGATATAAATCATTCAAAAAAGTAAAGCTATGCAAAAAAGGTTATTCTTATTAGTAGTATCATTGATTGTGTTTGCTGCTGTTTCAAAGGCTCAATCACAAAATGGAGCACCGGACATTAAGTACCGCAGAAGTTCATTACACACAATACTGATGGAGTCCGATAATTTTCCAAGAAAGGATACAGTAATAAAAGCTTATAACAATGCTCCTTTCCCTGACAAGTATAACGATCACACAATAGGGGCAAAGTCATTTAACCCTAAACAGTACTCTGTTACTGATGAGGAACGTGCAGCTGCCGGCAAAAAGCAGAGTGCAGCAGGTAGTATGTTTAAAGGCCTTGTATCTCAAAGTACTGCAGGGATTGTTGATTCAGCAGCTGCAGACGATCCGCTTATAATAAACAAATATTTCAAAGAGGCCAGGATAGCTAATCAGGTAGTGGCCAAGTGGTTTAACAGAAAGGAAGATGGCTCATTTGATATGAGTTTAATTGGAGAAAGAGGATCATATGATGCAAGTGAAATGCAGGCAAATATTGCAAAAGGGTCAGCAAGAGGAACNGCATCACTTNCTGATGCNGGTGAAGAGCTTATAAAAAACACCTTTGTTGTCGTTTCGAAGATGAATTTTGTCACCAATGAAATTGTTGCTGCTAAAGCGAGAGATTTTGCGAAAGCACAGGCTGCCAATATCAAAGTTGAGATTTTACAACAATCCGCTTTGAAGGCGGCTGATGCTGCCTATGAGAAAGCCAAAGAAGGTTATTCCGTCTGGACTACCTCATATTTATATAAATTAGTCTGGAACGATTCTGTAGCGGCTGTTTTTTACAACGATTTATGGGTCGACAAATCAAACCTTAATCCCCAGAGGAAAGAGGCATTTGATAATTCAGATCTCTTTCAGCTTGAATATATTGGCAGCGAAAAAGCGACAAGTCTTGTTTTGTTTTCATTAAAGGAAAAAAGAACAGAAGATCAAATTGTTACATTAGCTACTATAAGAAATATTGATGCTGTATTTGCTAAGCTTCAGAAAAAATATGATGTGTTCAAAACTAAAACTCCTCTTTTTACAGGGAATCCTATTACTGCTAAAATTGGAATGAAAGAAGGTTTGGAAGGAGGTGAAAAATTTGAGGTACTTGAACAAACTATTGACCCTAAGACAGGATTAACCAAGTATGTCGGGAAAGGCAATATAACTGTAGATAAGAATTTGATCTGGGACAACCGATATAATGCCGGCGAAGAGGTGGTTGCTGAAGGAGCTGAATCCAAACCTGTCCTGGATCGAACTACATTCAAGGGAGGGAACAAATATTACTCCGGATTGTTGATTAAGCAGATAAAATAGTTTTATATTAATCTTTAATTAAAAGTAAGATGAAAACAATTAAAAAACACACTATCCTAATAGTATTAATACTATTTTGTTTTTCTGTTTCAGGCAATGCACAGGCTAAAAGAAAAGCAAACAAAGACACTGAAGCATGGAGATATGAGATTGAAGCTGTACAAACAGGTGTTCAGGGTACATATCTTATAAAAGTCTGGTCCTATTCAAAAAAACCGGATGTGGCAATTGAACAGGCAAAAAAGAATGCTGTTCATGGAGTTATATTCAGGGGTTTTGCAGGAAAACAAGGGATCCCGGGTCAACAAGCTTTAACTTCAAATGTAAGTTTAGAACAGGAAAAGGCAGATTTCTTTGATCCTTTTTTCAGTAACGGAGGGAAATATATGAAGTTTGTGGCTTCAACCAATGATGGAGCTGTTGCTGCTGAAGACAGAATGAAAGTAGGCAAGGAATATAAGGTAGGTGTGATTGTATCAGTAAATGTTTCTGCACTGAGAAAAGACTTGGAAGATGCTGGTATTATCAAAAAACTTGGCGCCGGATTTTAACACAGATTAAAATTATATTATGATGAAATATTCTTTATTATCACTTATTGTAGCTGCACTTTTGATCTTTTCAGATTGTTATAGTCAAAAGAATACGGCAGGATACTATTCCTACAAAACCGAATGTCTGGGTGTGGAAATGGATGGTTCACAAACTGTTAAGGCCTGGGGCAGTGGCAGAAACAGACCTGATGCCATTGAACAGGCTAAAAAGAATGCAGTCCGTGATGTACTATTTAACGGAATCAGGGAGGGGAAACAGGACTGCGAAAAAAGGCCAGTGATATCAGAAGTAAATGCACAAGTAAAGTATGAGGAATACTTTAATAAGTTTTTTGCCGATGGAGGTGATTTCAAAAACTTCGTTTCTTTAAAAGATGAACGACTCGGACAAAGAATTTTAAGAGATCGAAAGGCTGCTCACGAAACCGTAACTTTCGATATTGTTCTTCGTATTCAACGAACTGAACTAAAACAAAAAATGATTACAGACGGTATTCTCAAATAATATCAAATATTTAAGTTAAAAGAAAAAGGAAATGAAAAAAACACTAAAAAAAATAGCTCTTACAATAACAATTGTTTTGGGCTTTACCGCAGTTGCTTTTTCACAGGCAAAGAAACCTACCATTATGGTTGTTCCAAGCGATGTTTGGTGTAATACAAACAGTTATATGCTGGAGTTTGATAACCAGGGTACCAAAGTTAAGGTGCCGGATTATAAAAAAGCCCTTCAGGAAAATGCGGATCTTTTATTAGTTATCAGTAAAATTAATGAATTAATGGCTGCCCGTGGATTCCCTTTAAAAAACCTGGAATCAGCTATAAAAACACTTGAAAGTAATGCAGCTGAAGATGCAATGACAACAAGTAAAAGCGGTGCAGATGTAAGTGAAAGTCCTGTTGACAAATTGAAGAATGTCGCAAAAGCAGATATCTGGATTCAAATGACCTGGACTGTAAATGTCACCGGGCCTAAAAAGTCTGTAACATTCAATTTACAAGGATTAGATGCATATACAGACAAACAAATCGCTGGAGCTTCCGGGACCGGCCAGCCCTCATTTTCTGCGGAATTACCTGTTCTGTTGGAAGAATCCGTTTTGGCACACCTGGATAATTTCAACACTCAGTTACAAACTCATTTTGATGATCTATTCGCAAATGGGCGTGAAATTATTTTAAGAATAAGAAAATTTGATTCTTTCGATGGCGATTTGGAAAGCGAATACGGCGGTGAGGAATTAGGTGCTCAGATTGAAAAATGGGTTTCTGAGAACACCGTACAAAATAGATTCAGTACATCAGATGCTTCAGAAAACAGGATGGTATTTGAACAGGTAAGAATACCTCTTTATGATGCCAATAACAAAGCTGTTGATGCAAGAGGCTGGACCAGGGGTTTGCAGAAGTTTTTAAAAGAAACTTATAAGATTGAATCCAAACTTACAATGAAAGGACTTGGTCAGGCAACTCTGACTATTGGAGAAAAATAAATTTCCTTAATAAAAAGATTATGAAAAAATTACTAATATTTATCTTAATACTGATTACCTGTTCAGGAGCATTTTCTCAAAACAATAAAGGCAAATCTGATGATTTAGCCCGTATTGCTCTGAACACATATATTCCTGATCAGGTGGAAGGACTTACACCCGGCGCCAGGAATAATCTTGAAAATAAGCTTAGTCAGATAGCAACTGTTAACGGCATGGGGGGAAGTGTATTTAATCCCAGATTTATCATTACTGCAAATGTTGTTGTATTAACCAAAGACATTACAGCAACAGCCCCACCGATGCAAGCTTATACTTTACAAATTACACTTTATATNGGTGACGGTATTGAAGGGACATTGTTTGCCAGTCAGTCAGTCACATTAAAAGGTGTTGGCGAAAATGAAACCAAGGCATATATGGCTGCTTTAAAAAATTTAAAAACAAATGATCCTCAGTTTCAAACCTTTATTGATAAAGGGAAAACAAAAATAATTGAATATTATAATAGCAGGTGTGATTTTATTATTAAGGAGGCCCAGTCACTGGCATCTCAAAGCCAATATGACGCTGCAATTTATAAATTAACTACTGTCCCGGAAGTTTGTGCTGAATGTTTTAATAAATGTATGGATGCCGTTGCCCCTATTTTTCAGCAAAAGATCGACAAGGATTGTCTGGTAAGATTAGCCGCAGCTAACAATATCTGGTCTGCTAATCAGGATGTAAATTCTGCAAATCAGGCAGGAGAGGTGCTGGCATTTATAGACCCCCAGGCTGCCTGTTACAAAGATGCGCAGGCATTAACAGAAAAAATGGCAAAGCGCGTTCTTGAGATAGATAAACGTGAATGGAATTTCAAGCTGAAGGTTCAGCAGGACGGCGTTGATATCAGCAAACTAGCAATAAGCGCTGCGAGAGATGTTGGAGTAGCCTATGGCAATGGACAACCACAAACAGTTGTCTATAATACAAAAGGCTGGTGGTAGAATAAACCTACCCGGCAGTTCTGCTACGATAAATAAAAAAGGGTGTCTCAAAAGGGCACCCTTTTTTATTTATTGGGATTATGTTAATTTGGCTT
>JGI20214J51650_10000493_pt1 | contig 24192 bp, 19 predicted proteins | sample WetSurMetagenome_FD_51650 | JGI IMG/M metagenome (IMG submission 51650) | reverse complement strand
AAGTGGCTCCATTGAAACCTTAAATCCCCAGGTTGGCGTGTAGCCAATTGGTTACCTATCCATTTCTGAAAAGAAGTGGCTCCATTGAAACCTACCTTGTTGGCGGCGTTTAAGTCTAATAGCCTGTCTATCCATTTCTGAAAAGAAGTGGCTCCATTGAAACTCTACTTGGAAGGCGCTACTTCCAGACGCCATGCCCGTCTATCCATTTCTGAAAAGAAGTGGCTCCATTGAAACGCCCATGCCGCGGCGTGCTTCTTTGTGGTGAGCGTGCCCTATCCATTTCTGAAAAGAAGTGGCTCCATTGAAACCTTTGTTCCCGGATTCGGCTTGCCTGTCAGTGATCCCTATCCATTTCTGAAAAGAAGTGGCTCCATTGAAACTTATCTTTGTTCTCTCCAAATATTCTCTCCTTAAATGTCTATCCATTTCTGAAAAGAAGTGGCTCCATTGAAACATGCTGGACAATGATGGTATTCTTCGCCACATTTTTTACCTATCCATTTCTGAAAAGAAGTGGCTCCATTGAAACTCAATCACTCCTTTAAAATAACTTCGGCATTTTCCACCCTATCCATTTCTGAAAAGAAGTGGCTCCATTTGAGCGCCGACCCAAAACAAATGCGATGCGATCCATTTTGGAACGAATTCGTATATCTGCATATCGAACTTAAAAAGATTCATAATTCTATAAAATATTGCGTTGGTAATAATATTATGCGGTTGTGCCTTCACGCCGCCTCGCGAGCAGCCTGCATCTCCGGCATCAGCTTCTCAATCTCCTGGAAATGTCCCAGAGCCTGCATTCCTCTGCCGGTAGTTTTATACCTGAGAATCTTGCCTTCCACTCTCTCCACCAATCCATTTCTTACGAGCAAATCCAGATAAGGCACAACAGAATGAAAATTCATGTTGCATGAATATACAATTTGTGTTTTATTTGCCCCCCCCCGCACACTTGCAAAATGCTGCATAAGATCTGGTCCTTGAATCTCTTTTGTCCCATAGTATCAATGATAAGGACTTAAGATACTTATAAAAGTTTCTGATGAACGCGAGATGAATAGATTTATCTCCTTACAACTTCCAACAATCGATCGGAAGGTTTTGACGTGCCGGATAAAGCCTCTGATCGTAATAATCTTGATCTTATCCCTGCCAGCATGATAAGCGATTTCTCCTACTGTCCCAGGCGCTGCTATTTTCAGTGGATGGAAGGAGAATATGCAGACTGCGCCGATACCATGAAAGGAAGGATTGTACACCGCCGCCTGGAACAGGAGCCGGAAAAATTAATGGAAGAAGGCCTTGGACCCATCCACTCACGGGAGATCCTGTTCTCCGGCCCGGAGGCAGGGATAACCTGCCGGATCGACCTTTTGGCAGGTGACACCAGAAATGCAATTCCGGTGGAATACAAGAACGGAAAGGCGCCCGACATCCCGGAAGGGGCCTACGAACCGGACCGGGTCCAGGTCTGCGCCCAGGGCCTGGTCCTCAGAGAGAACGGCTTTCAGTGCAAAGAGGCCAGGATCTTCTTCGTCAAGTCCAAAAAGCTTGTGGACGTGGACCTCGATGAGACTCTGGTGCAGAGGACCCGGGAGATCCTCAGCCAGATTAGAGCGATGGCATCGGACAGCAACAGCCCGATTCCTCCTCCGCTGCAAAGCAGCCCCAAGTGCAACCGCTGCTCAATGGCAGGAATCTGTCTTCCTGATGAGGTAAACCTTCTCAGAAATGGAGAGAGGATAGACGGCTCAGAGGCAGAAACAGAGATAGAGGTTCGAAAGCTGTTCCCATCCGATGATAGCCGCATTCCCATCTACGTAGTAGGCCAGGGAAACACAGTTCGCAAATGCGGCGATCGGCTGGAAATCCGGTCCAGAGAGGGAAAGGTGACGGACGCCAGGCTGCTGGAGATCTCCCAGGTAAACCTCTACGGTGGAGTGGAGATCACAACCCCGGCCACGGTCGAGCTGATGCAAAGGGGCATTCCTGTCCTGCACTTCTCCCACGGCGGATGGTTTGAAGGCATCTGCTCCGGGCATACTCACAAGAATGTGCAGCTGCGCATCAGGCAGTTTGAATGGGCCGCAGACCGGCAAAAGTCCCTCTCCATTGCGAAAATCCTTGTATCTGGCAAGATCAGAAACTGCCGTACGATGATAATGCGAAACGATCAGGATGCCCCGGCTGAGATCCTGGACAGCATGAGCCGCCTTGCTGAGGAGGTAGATCATGCCGAGCGAATGGAAAGCCTCCTGGGAATAGAAGGAGCAGCGGCTGAAGCATACTTTTCCCGCTTCAAGGTCTTTTTAAAGCCAAAGGCCGGAGATTTCTCTTTTGCAAACCGGAATAAAAGGCCGCCCAGAGACCCAATAAACACCGTCCTCTCCTATCTCTACGGCATACTTGCCAAGGAGCTTTTTGTGACCCTGCAGGCAGTGGGATTTGAACCCTACCTTGGATTCTATCACCAGCCCCGCTATGGCAGACCGGCTCTGGCTCTGGATATGATGGAGGAGTTCCGGCCTCTGATTGCTGATTCGGCAGCCATTACCCTCTTTAACAAAGGGGAATTGAACAAGAACGACTTCGTTAAGACTGGGATCGGTGTATCCATAAAGCCGGATGCCAGGAAGAAGGTAGTTGCAGGCTACGAGCGCAGGATTCAGTCAGAGATCTCTCATCCTCTATTCGGATACAGCGTCAGCTACCGCCGCGTCCTGGAGGTCCAGGCCAGATTGCTCTCCAGACATCTGCAAGGAGAGATTGCGAGTTATCCGGCTTTCGTTACCAGGTGAGGAGCATGAGCGAGCTATTCTGCTATGTGGTCAGCTATGATATCCGGGACCAGAAACGATTGCAAAGGATCCATAAAACCATGATGGGCTTTGGCGAGCCGCTGCATTACTCAGTCTTCCGGTGCGACCTGACACGCAAAGGCCGGGAGGAAATGGCAGAGGCGATCATGAGCTTGATAGAAAAGGATGCCGACCGGGTTATGATCATAGACATGGGGCCGGTGGATGGAAGGGTCGAGGAGCGAGTTGAGTTCCTGGGCTGCGATCACCGGGAGCATCAATCCAAAAGAGATGTAATTATTGCCTGAATGCGAAGGCATAAAAATTAGGGTGATGCGATAATGACTGTTCAGATTCCAGGATTTATGCAGATTGAATGGGTGAAAGGCCTGATAACCCTGGTATTCATCCAGGCGATAATAAATGCGATCTTTACATTCAATCCCTCAATACTTCTCGCCGTCCTGCTGGCGGAAGCGGCTATCCTGGCGGCGGTCTATGTTGCTCTGAGGATAAAGGGCAGACAGAAGGCACCGATGCGAGGTGAGAACACTGCCTTTCAGCACCGGCGCAAAGGACTGATCTTTACTGTGGGTGGCCAGGATGAGACTGTGCGCATCTCTCTGGCTCAGCAGAAGCCGGAACTCATCGGTTTCATCTGCACAGATAAAACAAAAGATAGGGGATACCAGCTCCTGAAAGAGCTGGGCATTGATGCAGAGCACTACAAGCTGGAAGAGGTCGATCCGCTAAGTATCCATGAGATCCGCATCAAGGTTGAGCTGATCCTGGAGTGGATGGCGAGAAAAGGCCTTCAAAAGGAGGATATTGCAGTCGATATCACAGGAGGCACAAAGACCATGACTATTGGCGCGTTTTCCGTCTCCGAAGAGAATGAGATCGACAGCCAGTATATCTTCTGCCGCGAATATCTCAACAACAAATGCGTAAATGGAACCCAGGTAGCTCTGCTGATCAGCGACTTTGAGCACAAGTAGGCTCTTTGATTGCACCTATGTCGCAAAACTGCGGCTGCAAGAACCTGTCGGTCAGAAAAGTTTAGATAGTAGCAGCTTTAATGCTACTAACTGTCTGGCGGGCAGGCCCTCCAATTCGGCCAGGAGCCATCCGGGCCAGCGGATGGAAAAGGCTATATATTTAAACTATATATAAACTCGTGAAACGCCAGGCCGACTGCATGTTAATAATAAGTTTTTTATAAAATGCCCGCGAGCATCTCACTCGAAAAAGGCCACCAGCAACAGGCGACAACTGTCGAAAATCGATGCTCGCGAAGTCGCAGCATAGCGAAAAATGCCTCAAATATCACCATTTTGAGGATGTTATGAAAATGAAAACCGTCGATGCTCGCAAAATGCGATTTTGCCGATATGCGCAGGGGCCTCAAAACCGACCCCCTATCCATTTCTAGAAAGAAGTGGCTCCATTGAAACCCAAGTGCTCAAAAAGAACATCTCACCTGGGATATCGGCTATCCATTTCTAGAAAGAAGTGGCTCCATTGAAACTGGATCTTGGGGACTGAGATTGTTTAACATCGCCTATGCTATCCATTTCTAGAAAGAAGTGGCTCCATTGAAACCCCTTTATTACATACTCATTTTCTATCACATTTTCTCTATCCATTTCTAGAAAGAAGTGGCTCCATTGAAACATATTGTGCGAATGCGCCCGCTGGATTTTATTACGCCTATCCATTTCTAGAAAGAAGTGGCTCCATTGAAACAAGCTTCTTGCGGAAGACTTCCCGAAAGAGCTACTATCTATCCATTTCTAGAAAGAAGTGGCTCCATTGAAACACATCATTGGTTACAAAAACATATATCGCCCGCAATACCTATCCATTTCTAGAAAGAAGTGGCTCCATTGAAACACCAGAGTGGTTTCATTGGCGGTTACGACGTTTGCAATACCTATCCATTTCTAGAAAGAAGTGGCTCCATTGAAACCTGACTTTCTTGCTCTTTTGTTCTTCTTCGGTCACCTTGCTATCCATTTCTAGAAAGAAGTGGCTCCATTGAAACAACTGCTTTCACATCGACATTGACGATAGTTACTTGACTATCCATTTCTAGAAAGAAGTGGCTCCATTGAAACCCAGAGGTGGGTGGCTGTGCATAAGCCTGTTGTTGTACTATCCATTTCTAGAAAGAAGTGGCTCCATTGAAACACCATAGCTTAGAAGCTTCTGGATATTAACCGTATGTTCTATCCATTTCTAGAAAGAAGTGGCTCCATTGAAACTCTATTGGTATTACCTCTGTGATGGTTGAGGTTTTTATCTATCCATTTCTAGAAAGAAGTGGCTCCATTGAAACCCTTCATGTGTTCAAGTGCCTGTCTCAAAGCTGGGTTTACTATCCATTTCTAGAAAGAAGTGGCTCCATTGAAACCAAAGGTTACGATGCCGGCATTTTTCATTCCAAGTCTGCTATCCATTTCTAGAAAGAAGTGGCTCCATTGAAACACCGGAACTGGCGATCAGTTACCCCATTCATGGGTGATCTATCCATTTCTAGAAAGAAGTGGCTCCATTGAAACATCTATTTCTGCGCTAACAATTAAATCCGCATGGCGACTATCCATTTCTAGAAAGAAGTGGCTCCATTGAAACCCAGAATGCTTCCGCCGGCAGATTCCCGGAAATTGCCTATCCATTTCTAGAAAGAAGTGGCTCCATTGAAACAAGGATGTAAGATCTGCTTACATTGACGGTGAACCCTATCCATTTCTAGAAAGAAGTGGCTCCATTGAAACCATCTTATCTTTTAACGGAATAGATGATCTCATCTCTTGTCTCCCTATCCATTTCTAGAAAGAAGTGGCTCCATTGAAACACCAGTTGAGGCGATGGAAGGAAAAGTCGAATTTCTCTATCCATTTCTAGAAAGAAGTGGCTCCATTGAAACCGAAGTACATACTCCGCGTGCTTTACTCACCCGAAGCTATCCATTTCTAGAAAGAAGTGGCTCCATTGAAACCCATTGGTACCTTTTTCCATCCATGCCGCCAAACCGCCTATCCATTTCTAGAAAGAAGTGGCTCCATTGAAACTACAAACTCAGGCTCCCATCCGGGACTATACTTGCCTGCTATCCATTTCTAGAAAGAAGTGGCTCCATTGAAACCAAAAACTTACTGGCCGTAGACTTGGGTTGGTGCAATCTATCCATTTCTAGAAAGAAGTGGCTCCATTGAAACAAGTTTCATCCCTGCATCAAGAAATCTGGAGATCCCACTATCCATTTCTAGAAAGAAGTGGCTCCATTGAAACTCCAATTGTTTTTGTATCTTTTCTACTGTCTTCAGCTCTATCCACTTCTAGAAAGAAGTGGCTCCATTGAAACCTATTTCGAGAAGCACCAATGCCGCTTTATTATAATATGACTATCCATTTCTAGAAAGAAGTGGCTCCATTGAAACCTTGTTATCGAGCCGGCAAAAACATAGCCAATAACAGCCATCCATTTCTAGAAAGAAGTAGCTCCATTGAAACACACTCAAAGACTTGAGCACTGTTGGTAACACCTTCCTATCCATTTCTAGAAAGAAGTGGCTCCATTGAAACACTAGTATGTAAAATGCGTATCCAATCGCCAATACGACTATCCATTTCTAGAAAGAAGTGGCTCCATTGAAACGTCTAATCAATCTCAGGAAAACAAAAATTCCGGACAAAGGTTCACTTCATCCCCAATCCAAAAAATGAGGAATTCGTGACCCTTCGCACCCCAGTTGCATTAACTTTTTTTGGTCTGGTTCTGCCTGATGTAGGCAATTGGGTCCGCTGTCGTGATATTAGCAGTCTTCCCAGCATATATCACATCAGGAATCTCCCGCAGCGCCTTGACATCATACACCCTCGGGCCATACTGGTAGCCGGTCTTCTCCAGCCACCAATCCGGATATCCGATGTTCGTTATTGTCTTGTTCTGAACATCGTTATACTGCCCATTGCGATAGGTGATAACCAGCCTCTCGAAGAGCACCTTCCAGCTCTCCAGGTTCTCCATGGCGGTGGCATTGGTATATTCAGTCAGAAACTGCCGGGCGGAGAGTTCATCCTTTTTATGCAGATCCAGAGCCTGCCGCTCGATATCCGCCTGGCGGGAAAGCTCGCCGCCCTCAATTTTCAACTGTTCCGCCTTGACGACCGGAATCATCTCCCCATACATCAGCCTGGCCCAGTTCTGCACCATCTCAAAAGGCCAGAATGCGGTGCTCAAGTCGAGGTCCCAGTGCGATCCGTCCAGATAGGGCGCGGGAAGCCCGGTAATGCCTGAGTAGAACGGCGCATAGCAGGTCTCGGACGGAGAAGAGAGCCCGAGCCAGCAGACCCCGCCGATGGAGTCCGGAAGCCAATCCCTCGCCTGGGCAACGTAAGAGTAGCCGCACGGATCGGTGGATATCGGCCTCGGCCAGGCACCCGGCTTGAGCTCGCCAGGATAGAGCCGGTCATGCTCATCGAAAGGCCCCCACTTCCGGTACGAGTCTCCGAACGGCCCGCCTGCGGGGGGCGCTGTGAGATCAAACTCGGTTCCCTCGTAGTGATCGCGGTAGAGGTCAAACGCCTCAGTGAGGTTTATCTTTCTGTCCGGGACGACGAAGACCGGATAGGCAGTGGTGAAGGGTCCCTCCACGTAGGGAGAGAGGTTCATCGACGGGGCGATGCGGTCCAGGATTCGCCAGACCCTGCCCAGGGAATAATACGGATGAGAGTACTCGCCGGCGCTGAAGGTTGCTGTCCAGTCGAGATTGCCCTGGCTGCGGCTCCACCAGCCCATCGCCTCGGCATCATCAAAGAGATTGGCAGAGAACATCAGTTCGGAATTATTGCTGCTATTGGCATCGATCTCCCGGATTCGAAACTCGTTGGCGGCGACAAAGACCTGGCCTTCAGGAACGCGCTCCGCCACCCAGTATCCACCGGTGCCCGAAGGAGTCCCCCCGCACATCTCAATGACCCAAACCTCATTCGGGTCCCCGAAGATCAGTGTCTCTCCGGTGCCATAGTAGCCGTACTTATCGATTAGAGAGCCCACCAGCGCGGCGGCCTCTCGGGCGGTCCTGCACCTCTCCAATGCGATGTTTGACAGCTCCGAGCTATAGAAGATCCTTTTGCCTTTCTCGGCATCCGGGTGGACCCGGGCAAAATCGGTGCATTCTCCCGAGATTAGCTGATGCTCATTTATCATTCCGTACGAGCCGGATATGTAGGAATAGGTGTGATTGGCCTGATCTATGTAGCCGAGGACGATTGAATCGTTATCCGATGATTCGCCGCTTCCCCGAAATTCCCCGCCGCTGTTCGGATCATAGAGAACAGGACGCTTCGACCCAGGAGGGAAATCCTGAGCAGGAACATATGAGAAAACCACGGCATCATCCCGAATTTCTGTGCCCACCTCGCCCGGCCCGAAGCCATCGTTGCTGTGCGCCACAATGACCGACCCATCGGCTGAGGCTGATTTGGTTATACCGAATGTTGTACACCCCAGGGCAGAAAGAGAGAATGCGGAAATGAGAAAGACCGCACAAAGAAATACCGCACAAAATACTTCGCCCAAACAGGATACCAGAGGAGCATGTTGTTTAATGTCAAATCCCCCATTTATTCGAACAGATCGAGATTTATCATGATTATGCTCCCATACTATTAGATTATTTCGAGCAGGAAGGCGGCATCACATGTAGATAGAAACCTCCCATTTGCTCTGCTGCTCCTTTGGCGCGTTCTTCTTCGACCAGTTGGGATAGGTCAGGATGGTGCCGTACTCGTCTTCCTCCTGAATCATCTCCTTCTTTTCCTCTTTTTCCTCTTTTTGCCCTTTTTGCCCTTTTTCCTCTTGTTTTTCTCGCTCTTCTCTTTCTTCCTTTTCATCTTTGACCATCGAATTTAGCCCTCCTTTTCGGCCCTGGATCAGGCCTTGTATCAGACCTTGGATCTGACTCTTGGATAGCTGGGGTCTACTGCCACAGGGACAGCCACAGGGGGTGCCTCAGTGGATGCCCAGGGGATGTCGCAGGTAGATGCCGCAGGGGATATCACAATGGCAAGAATGAATTAACCATTGATGTGGTCGAGGATATGCTTTTCCGTCTGATTCTTGATTGTCGGCTCCTCGACTGCCAGGAGAAGATGGCCCCCTCTCTGGAAGCTGACCAGCCTTGATCCGGGAATGGTGGCTGCAGCGAACTGGGCATTGCGGTAGAGCTGCAATGCGTCATCCGTGGCATGGAATATCAGAGTCGGAGCCTTGATTGACGCAATTCTCTCGTTGGGCATCTTTGCCCTGTTATCGAAAAAGACGCCTGCGGATCGCAGCGAGACCGGATTCATGTAATCGACAACCCGGTCGACCAAGTCCTTCTGTTCCGGATTAAGGCCGGCGATGACGCTGTCGCTGGCGCCCAGAAGCTGAAGGAACTGGCTCCGGAAGATATTGGTTACCGCCCAGTAGAGAGGGTCATACCTGTAAATCGCGGTCAATGTATCGCCTTTCTGGTTCGCATCCAATTGGACGGTTTCGTTTGAAGACGCGACTCCACAGGAGACCAGCGTGAGCGAGGAGACCCGCTGTGGGTAGAGCACGGCAAAGAGCAGGGCGGATGGGCCGCCATGAGACAGCGCAACCACAGCCACCTTTTTGATTCCCAGCCGGTCGAGCAGGTAGGCATAGGCCCGCGCCTGATCGTCAAATGTGGCCCCTTCATGGAAGGTTGAGCGCAGATATCCAAATCGCGAAGGAGCAATCCAGTGGAATTGGTCTCCGACCGTGGCCTGAGCCAGAAGCTCTCCCTGATCGTAGCCTCCGCCGCTGCCGTGGATTACCAGGACATCCGGGCCGGACCCACCTTCGGAAAATTCGATGTCCCCGTAAGGCGAAGGAATAACCGTGCTCTTTCCAGAGATCCGTTCACAGGAGCGGTTCATATCCCAGATGTATGCCGCCGAAACGACAATCATCGCCAAAATCAGCCCTATCGCAGCCCAGCGCAGAATTCTCAGCATCATCCCCTCCATTCCGGCATAAATGATGCCTGTTTATGATGCTAATTCTAATAATTTTCCCCAATTTACAAATACAGTTGCAGCCGCATCTATAATTTAAAAAAGAAGTAGCGGCGTGGCAGGAGTATCGTGATAATAAAAATGCAAAGGTCAATTGGCGATTCACTACAGAGGATGCAAGAGTTAAGCTCTCTAGACTTTATCCGACATTAGATGTTTGACGCGACACTAGTCTGGGATGGCAAGTACGATGAGTATGGCCAGCGCCGCAAGGTGAACGTAGCCGGGGCAGCCATGACGATGCAGAAGATCGAGACCGGGCCGCTCTGAGGAGCGAAGCCCTGGCCAGCGGCCAGACCACTCTGGGGGAGCTGTCGACAACCGTGCGGAGAATATCCTTCAGAGGCCGACCTTTGCTTTAATTTGGGCGACGTCGGACTCTATTCTCATCAACCTGTCTTGAATGCTATCCTTTAAATCAACACGAAGCTCTCCAATCTCGCCGACAATAGCATCACGTGTCTCACCTATTTCTCCCGCTATTACCTCGTTTGATGTTTTTACCTCTTCAATAATGGCATCGCGTGACGCTCTTATCTCGCCAACAATGGCATCACGAGAGCTTCTGATATCTTCACGTGAGCCACTCACTTCTTCGCGTAAGCCCCTAATTTCTTCACGTGAGCCACTCATTTCTTCGCGTAAGCCCCTAATTTCTTCACGTGAGCCACTCATTTCTTCGCGTAAGCCCCTAATTTCTTCACGTGAGCCACTCACTTCTTCGCGTAAGCCCCTAATTTCTTCACGTGAGCCACTCACTTCTTCGCGTAAGCCCCTAATATCTTCATGTGTTTCTTTCAGTTCATTATTATTAGCTGTGATTGCATCCAATATCTTCTCGTTTACAACAATAAGTTTTGTTAGCAAATGTGCAGCAGCATCAATCCTCTGATCAGTCTCCCCTCCGGATACTGCCTTGAAGAAGCTATCAAAATCACCGATTGCAGGAGTGAATTCTTTCCGGACGTCAGTTACATTAATAAGGGTGTTCTTGATATCAATCGCCATTAGCAGCGCCTCCAAATCAGCGGTCTCTCCCTCGGCCACTACTTTGACCAGTCCGTTATCGAGGTTCTGCACATACCCTCTAAGACCTAAATTTTGAGCAATGGTTACAACTCTAGCCCTGTACCCAGTCTTCTGCACCTTGCCAGAAACGTAAGCGGTTAGTCTCTGCATCACATTCATAGTAGTTCTCTTTTTATATAAACGTTAACCCCCCAGAGAGACAGTCATCCAAAACCGTTTTCCCGTTTGCCGCCAGAAAGCCGCCATCAGGAGGATAGTAGTGATTTACGCCCGCCCCGAAGTTTCCAAAGCTTGCCATACAGTTCCCGGCCATCGTCCACACCCCGGAGGCTCCCTCCCGTGCCTGAGCCCGCTCGCTGGGGTCCTGATAATCCCCATCCACTCTCCCAGATGAGGACATAGCCTGGTCTGGGATGGCAAGTACGATGAATACGGGCAGCGCCGCAAGGTGGACGTGGCCGGGGCAGCCATGCCGATGCAGAAGATCGAGACCGGGCCGCTCTGAGGAGCGAGGCATTAGCCAGCGGCCAGACCACTCTGGGAGAGCTGTCGACCACCGTGCGGGAGGACTTCAGAAACCGGCTGATCTGGGGCGATAACAAGCTGGTGATGGCGTCGCTTTTAAAGGTGTTCCGGGGCAAGATCGATCTGATCTACATCGATCCGCCCTTCTAAAACAGTGTTCCTTCATTTTCGATATGGGTCTTTTTCAGAGCCCGACCTTTGCCTTTATCTGAGAGACGTCTGATTCTATTCTCATCAACCTCTCGTCAATGGTTTCCTTCATATCAGAGCGCAGCTCTCTAATCTCGCCTGCAATTGTTTCACTTGATTCTCTGATGTCTTCGCACGTCTCCTTCAGTTCTTCACGAGTGGCTTTGATCTCGCTCTTGAGCTCTTCACGAGTGGCTTTGATCTCGCTCTTGAGCTCTTCACGAGTGGCTTTGATCTCGCTCTTGAGCTCTTCACGAGTGGCTTTGATCTCTATCAAAATCTCTTTATTAACTACAATAAGCTCGGTGAGCTTCTCTGCGGCTACATCGAGCCTTTGATCCGTCTCGCCCTCTCCTGAGACTACCTTGAAGAAGCTTTCAAATTCGCCCGTTGCCGGAGAATACTCCTTATTGATATCGGCAACGTTAATTAATGTATTTTTTATATCGAGCGCTCGGACCAGTATATCAAGGTCAATGATATCGCCCTCCGCCACTACTTTCACACGCCCGTCATCGAGGTTATGCACATATCCTTTTAGCCTCAAATTCTGGGCGACAGTGACAACTCTAGCCCTGTATCCAGTCTTCTGCACCTTGCCGGAAACGTAAGCGGTTAGTCTCTGCATCACATCCATAGTAGCTCTCTTTTTATATAAACGTTAACCCACCAGAGAGACAGTCATCCAAAAGCTTTTTCCCGTTTGCCGCCAGAAAGCCGCTCTCAGGAGGATAATAGTAATTGACGCCCGCCCCCAAGCTCCAAAATCTCGCCAAACAGTTCTCTTCATTCCCGATAACAGCTCTCGCCTTCCCGGAGGCACAGTTCCGTGCCTGAGCCCGTCCGCTGGGGTCCCGATAATCCCCACCCTCTCTCCCAGATGAGAACGGAGCTGGTCTGGGAGGGCAAGTACGACGAGTACGGGCAGCGCCGCAAGGTGGACGTGGCCGGGGCGGCCATGCCCATGCAGAAGATCGAGACGGTGGACATGCCCAGGAGCGAAGCTCTGGCCAGTGGCCAGACCACTCTGGGGGAGCTGTCGACCACCGTGCGGGAGGACTTCAGGAACCGGCTGATCTGGGGGGACAACATGCTGGTGATGGCGTCGCTTTAAAGGAATTTAGGGGCAAGATCGATCTGATCTACTTCTGTACGCTGTTGGATGTAGGGAGGACTATGTAGAGTCCATTCCTCAGGAGTCCGCGAGACGGGAACGGTTCTTTGAGCCGGACCTTTCAATGCTCTCACCCCGAGACAGAAGCTTTCACGAGCGACAGGGCAGGAACCTCCGGAGGACCTTGATCGAGAACGGCGGCGTAATGCCTGTGGGCCTTCTCCGCTGGTGCCTTGAATACGCAAAAAGTCCCAGAACACCACCGGGAGGCATCTTTAGCGCCGTGAAAATGAAGTTTGCAGCCGAAGCAAAAACGTCTCTGCCCAATTCGGTGGAAAAGGTCTATTCCTTCAGAAATGAGTTCATCGCCCACCAGGAAAAAGATCTCTTGGACCCTGAGCAGGCCAGGAAGGCCTTGAAGGACTGGATCGGCAGTTTGGAGGAGAACTTTGCCGTATCAGAGAATACCCCTCAGGCGGAGGGTGCATGATGCAGCCATATATTCCCGATAGCCCGCAGATTCACGATATAACTAATGGCCCGAGAACCTGGGGACATTAGCCAGGAGCAAGACACCAGCCTCGACAAAATGGATATGGTTATAGGATACTGTTGTGCATTTACAGAGACTGGCTTAGCATTCTCCCTCCGGAGACCGGCTACTGGCTCTCGGTGCTCTGGGCTTTGGCTTTCTTTCCTTCCTCAATCAATTCCTTGACCCTCTGGCCGCCTTTGTGGCCGATTTCCTCATAAAATTCCTTGCCATGCGTTTCGGCGGTCTTCAAACCACCCTTTCTGCCAGCTTCCTGAACTGTCATCGTGCCTTTGGCACTCTTCTTTGAACGCTTCTTCTCTTCAGCCGTCCTTATCCCTCCAAAACCTGGATTCCTGATTCATCATGCTTTGCGCAAATGCAATCAATCAATGCGAGTGATCCATCATCAAGCTTCGATCTCGATCGAATGGTACACCGGAGCTATCTTACTTAATTAATTTTGATTGGATACGTCTACTATCTTCTTTCAATATTTATGTTTTACGCCCTCATTTTCCCGGAAATAGCGAAAAAAATATGTCAGAAATCATAGATTATGCGTATTATTTTGCTGAGAACTGAGTCATCTTGAGGCAACATCTGTTGATGCGTTAGCGATTAGCTAGAAAATCACTGGATACTTCACGGCCAAATTACTTCTCGCTAACTGTCCAGGCCAAAAATTTTGTAATCAATATCTAAAAGTCCATTTAATCGGCGAACTGACCGTCTCTGAGAAGCTCAATGCGCCAAAAGAAAAAGATATCTGTTTAAAATAATTTGTTCAGTAAAACGGATCCTGCCCGATCTGGTCCGATTCAGGCATATCCGATCTTCGTTACCGTCATCTCATTGACCAGCGCCCGGGCAATCTCCTTCAGACCCAGATCTTCCTCAGCCAGAAGGACCTCCTCCTTCTTTGCCCTCGTCATGGGCTTGATCGGCACGGCTGTGCAGGATTTTGTCTCGGCGGTGATTCCATAGGTGCCTATCTTTCTGGCGAGGTCAGTGATCTCGGTCTTGTCCAGAGAGATGAGAGGATGAAACACGGGAATCCCTATCGCCGCCTGCTCAGCCAGAATGTTATCTGCCGTCTGCGAGGCCACCTGGCCCATTGAATAGCCGGTGACAACGCCCAGGCAGCCCTGCCTCTGCATGACCTCTGTGGCTATGCGGTACATCAAACGCCTGCAGAGAACGCAGGTTGCTCTCGGATAGTGGGATGATATCTTCTCAATTCCCCGGCGGATGGGAACGGTGATGAAATCGATCTTCCGGCCGCTCGTCCACTCTGCCAGAACCTCGGCGCATCTCTTTGATTGGTCTATGGCATCGGCATAGGGCCTTGAATCGAAATGCAGAAGAGTGACCGGGCAGCCCCTCTTCATCATCATCCAGGCAGCTACGGGCGAGTCAATGCCTCCGGATATCAGCGCCAGCATCTTTCCCTGAGAGCCCAGGGGCAGGCCGCCCACGCCTTTGAGAACGCGGCCGAAGACAAAGGTGCGATTCCTTCTGGCCTCGACGAAGATCTCCATCTCAGGCTCATCCAGGTCCACCCTGGAGAGCGTCGCCACCCTCACCGCCTCCCCCACGGTCCGCCCAATCTCTTCGCTGGAGAACACTGTCCCGGATCGCCTGGGCCGAATGGCAAAGCTGCCCGGCCTGGCCTGGACCGCCATCTCCACCGCCGTCCTGCTGATCTCCGACAGATCGGATGCCACGGTCACGGCTGGACTGGTGGAGACTACTCCAAAAATCCGTGCAATAATCTCGCTTGCCCTGGGATCAGAGGTATGGACGAAGATCCTGCCTTCGCCCCTCTCTGCTTTATGCTCTATCCCGGCTCTTTGCAGGGAAAAAGAAATATTGCCTGCTAAGATGCGTTCCCAGTTCTGCCTGGTCCAGCTATCTTTTAGCGTGATCTCCCCGTAGCGAACCAACACTACGTCCTGGGAGATCATGTTCTGATTTGAGTCGCCTTGGCAGATCTCTTTATCTTCTTTATTCTTGAACCTGCGGCGTTGTATTTCTGCATCGGTCCGGGCTTCTTGTGAGTGACCTCTGCCTTAGTGACCTGCCTGACCTGACCCTTTCTGCCTTTAATCTTGACCCATTCTATGCTTCCTGTCTTTCCCATGAGATGACCTTATTAAATCAGGATTTAAAAAGGTTGTGATTAAGAATCTCGCGAATTGTTAAGCAAAAGGCTTTTAAAGATTACAGACCAGTAGGGCCTACTTCACTATGGGACAGTGGGGTAGCCTGGTCTATCCTCGAGGGTTTGGGACTCTTGGACCGCGGTTCGAATCCGCGCTGTCCCACTATTCTTTGTTTTCTTGATTATATGATTACTACCTCATTACAGCAGCGACAGGCCTTTTCCATCTCCGCAGTCTTCGCGCCGGGAAAGTGATCGATCAGGCAGATGCCGCCGGGCCTGGCCCTCGAAAAGAGCCGCCGCAGATCGCCGTGATAGACCTCGATCTCGCACTGCCCGCTGGCGCGACCGACGAGCACCGGCTCTTTTCCTACGGCGCTCAGGGATTGCTCCGGATACTCTATCTTATCGATACCCAGCAGGCTCTTATTGGCCTCTAAATTGATGAGAACATTCTGAACGCTCGCCAGCCAGGCATCATTGAAGACCACCCGTTTTGCCCCGGCCAGAATGCACATCAGTCCCAGCGTTCCCGGACCGCAGAGGCCGTCCACCACATCGCGAAGCTTTCCCTGAAAAAAAAGCTGCTCAAGTATTTTCATCTTGGGGGCGCTTTGCCTGGAAAATTCTATGTGAATTCGCGACTGGCTCTTGTAGACGACGGCTTCGCCAAAAAGGCTCTGGGAGATGTCGGCGCGCATGTCGCAGCCCGCAAGCAGCAGATTTTCCTGCGTCCTTGACTCCATATCCACGACCCCGGCAACGCCCCGGCTCAAAATCACTCCCTTTATCTCCGGTATGCGCTCTACCATCGCTTCCGCCGCCTCTTTGCTGTAGCCGCTTCCAAATAGTATCAGGCTCCTGGGACCGAGCCGGGGAGAATAGGCGAGAGGATAGCCTACCTCGATGAGCGGCGAGCCGACGGAGCGCAGAGAATCATTCCCGTCGCGCAAGCCGAACTGCTGGAGCAGTCGCAGGGCATCGAGCATTACGGCATCAAGCGTTGCTCTGCCGCAGGAGGAGCACCGCTCTACCCTTTCCGGAAGACTCTTCGCGCCTTTAGCCTTGTCCAGATTGGGCTCCGGTGCGCAGGCAGAACAGGCAGAATACCTCTGCTCGATTCCTGCCAGAACCTCACTTGCAGGCTGAATGCACTCGTTACCGCAAACAAGACACTTCATGGTATGCCGGCCTCCCGGGAATATTTCGCCATTGATGAGACATTTGAGCTTTTTCCTTTAGAAAGGTTTGTAAATAAGAAGAGCATTGGGGCGGCGAAGGTGGTTTTGGACATGGCACAGAGAGGCATTAGGGAATACGATGCAAAGCGTTTGCTGGCCGGATTCCTTCCCCAGTACCTCAGCGAATTCTCCTATAAAGGCGATATCGCCCTTGTTGGACCGGAAACCGATTTGGATGAGCTGACAGCTGCTCATCCCTGGCTGAAGACTAGCAGGCTGGTAGTCAAGCCTGATCAGCTCTTTGGCAAGAGGGGCAAGCACGGGCTGGTTCTTCTGGATGCAGACTGGGATAAGGCGAAGAAATACCTTCAGGAGAACATGGGCATTTCAGTCACAATGGGCAGCATAACTGGAAGGCTGTCCCATTTCTTGATCGAGCCTTTCATCCCCCACGAGGAGGAACTCTATGTGGCCATCAGTTCGGAAAGTGATGGCGACAACATCTTCTTCTCCATGAAAGGCGGAGTCTATGTCGAAGAGAACTGGAACAGTGTTATTCGTTTTCACGTGAATCTGTTGGACGGAATAGATGGCGTTGACATCATGTCCAGGTTGCCGGAAAGCCTTGGGGAAAAGAGAGCGGCCACTGAAAGATTCATCAGGGCTCTGTGGCGCTTTTATGCCGACACCGGCTTTTCCTACCTGGAGATCAATCCCTTCACCTTCCAGAACGGCACCATTATGCCCCTGGATATGGTGGCAAAGCTCGATGATGCAGAAGAGTACTGGCAGAGGAAAAGATGGCTTGATCTCTCGTTCCCGGAGCCGTTCGGCAGAACTCTGTCCAAGGAAGAATTGTTCATCAAGGAGCTCGATTCCAAGACAGGTGCGTCTTTGAAGCTGACCATTCTGAATCCGGAAGGCAGGGTCTGGACGATGGTAGCCGGAGGAGGTGCGAGCGTCATCTATGCCGATACGATCTGCGATCTGGGTCATGCCAGTGAGATGGCCAACTACGGCGAATACAGCGGCGATCCCAATACCGAAGAGACCTACTATTACACCAAGACCATACTGGATCTGATGACACGCCACAAGGACCCTGATGGAAAGATGCTGCTCATCGGAGGCGCCATAGCCAACTTTACCGATGTGGCCAAGACCTTCAAAGGAGTGGTCATGGCGCTGGAGGAGTACCAGCAAAAGCTTCAGGACGCGGGGGTCAAGATCTATGTGAGAAGAGGCGGCCCCAATTATGAGCAGGGACTGAAGCTCATGCGCAGCCTGGGAAAGAAGCTTGGCGTGCCCATTGAGGTTTATGGACCTGAGACGCATATGACGAGAATCGTTCCCCTGGCCTTGGGTGGTGCATCGCAATGAGCCAAACTTCAAAAGAGAGTTACGTTCTGTTTGACAAGAACACAAAAGCCTTCGTCTACGGTTACCAGACCAATGCCATTCAGCGCATGCTGGATTTCGATTTCATCTGCAATCGGTCCGAGCCCAGCATCTCTGCGATCATCAATCCCAACCGGGCCGGCATTCACAAGGCATTTTGGGGAACCAAAGAGATCCTCCTGCCCATGTACAAGAGCATCCCTCTGGCTGCCAAAGCCTACCCGGAAGCGGACGTGATGGTCAATTTCGCCTCGCACCGTTCCGCTTTTGATACCACTATGGAAGCTCTGGCCGAAGACAGCATTCGCATTGTGGCAGTCATTGCCGAGGGAGTGCCTGAGAGGCAGTCTCGCATCATGAGCCTCACCGCCAGAAAGCAGGGCAAGATGGTAATCGGCCCGGCGACAGTTGGCGGCATGACCGCAGGAGCTTTTCGCATAGGCAATACCGCGGGGACCATTGAGAACATCATCGCCTCCAAGCTCTATCGGCCGGGATGCGTAGGATTCGTCTCCAAGTCAGGAGGCATGCTCAACGAGGCCTTCAACATCATATCCAGAAACTCAGACGGAATTTATGAGGGCGTGGCCATTGGAGGAGACCGATATCCTGGATCGACCATGCTCGACCATATCCTCCGCTATGAAGAAAACCCTGCCATCAAGATGATAGCCTGCCTGGGTGAGCTGGGCGGCGAGGATGAGTACCGGATCATCACCGCTCTGAAAGACGGCCGGATCAAAAAGCCACTCGTGGCCTGGGTCACCGGGACCTGTTCGCCCGTTCTTCCCTCCAGTGTTCAATTCGGCCATGCGGGAGCGAAGGCGGATACCCAAAAGGAAACCGCTCAGGCCAAGAATGATGCCTTCAGAGACGCAGGCGCCTTCGTGCCCAAATCATTTGACGGCTACGGAGATACTGTCAGGCGGGTTTACGATATGCTGCTCGCCCAGGGCAAGGTTGTGCCCTTCGTTGAGCCTGAGGTGCCCAAGATCCCGGCGGACTACAGCAAAGCGCTGGCATCAGGAGACATCAGAAAGCCGACAACGTTCATCTGCACCATTTCCGATGATAGCGGAGAAGAGGTGCTCTATGCCGGCAAGAGGCTCTCCAGCGTCCTCGAAGAGAAGATGGGCATCGGCGGAGTCATAGGCCTGCTCTGGTTCAAGAAGGAGCTGCCTGACTATGCCGCGGGATTCATTGAGCTGGTCTTGCAGATCGTTGCCGACCACGGCCCGGCGGTATCCGGGGCCCATAACGCCATTGTGGCTTCCTGCGCAGGAAAGGACCTCATATCGTCACTGTGCAGCGGCCTGCTCACCATCGGCCCGCGCTTCGGCGGTGCCATCGATGATGCCGCCCGCGAGTTCAAGCACGCCAGAGAGACGAATTTGACGCCTGAGCAGTTTGTCAAGGAGATGAAGAGGAAGGGCATCAACATCCCGGGCATCGGCCATAAGATCAAGAGCGTCAAGAACCCGGACAAGCGCGTGCAGCTGCTCATAAGCTACGCCAGAGCCAAATTCCCGAGAACTGAGCTTCTAGACTACGCACTGCAGGTGGAGGTTCTCACCACCGCCAAGAAAGGAAATCTGATCCTGAATGTGGACGGCTGCATAGGCATTCTGTTCCTGGACCTGATGACCTCATGTGGCGCTTTCAGCCAGGCGGAGATCGATGAGGTAGTGCGGCTGGGCTATCTCAATGGGCTGTTTGCCCTGGGCAGAAGCATCGGCCTGATCGGGCACATCCTGGACCAGAAGCGTCTGGGCTCAAGGCTCTACCGCCATCCTGCGGACGATATCGCCTACATGATGCCGTCCTCAGAGGAGATCAAATGCAAGCGTGCACCTTAAGTTATAGTATCGCCATTTAGCCGAGAGGCGAGCGAGAGAATGGCGACTGGAACTATAAGCCAAAAGATTTTTTCACGGGCCTCCGGTTCCGCCGGGATGGTGGAGCCGGGGGAGATCGTCGAGGCGGGCGTGGATTATGCCATGTCTCACGATGGAACGAGCGTTCTGGCCATCAAGGCGTTCCAGGAGATGGGGTCTGAGAGGGTCTGGGACCCGGAGAGGATTGTAATACCCTTCGACCACATCGTTCCTGCCAACAATGAGACCGCAGCGGATCTGCAGAGGGACGTGCGGGCTTGGGCTAAGGGGCAGAATATATCCAACTTTTTTGATTGCGGCAGCGGGGTCTGTCATCAGGTATTTCCCGAGGGCGGATTTGCTCTGCCGGGACTGCTGCTGGTGGGAGCGGATTCGCACTCCTGTACCTACGGAGCCCTGGGGGCCTTCGGCACTGGCGTGGGAGCGACCGACATGGCAGAGATCTATTCCCGGGGCCGTCTCTGGTTCAAAGTTCCTGAGACCATAGCAGTGCGGGTCACCGGAACGCTCAGGCCGTTTGTCTCCGCCAAGGACATCGCCCTCATGGTCATCGGCAAGCTGGGCGCGGATGGGGCGACGTACAGGGCAGTGGAATACATCGGCCAGACCATAGAGGCTCTGAGCATATCGGGAAGGATGACGCTCTGCAATCTGGGAGTGGAGATGGGAGCCAAGGCGGCCATAGTTCCGCCTGACAAAAAGACGCATGCATGGCTCGCAGGCCGGGCGAGGCAGCCTTACAAGCCGGTTCATTCCGATCCGGATTGTTATGATTACGAATATGAGTTTGACGTAACCGAGCTGGAACCGCAGGTGGCTGCGCCATACCGGGTGGACAATGTGAGGCCGGTCTCCGAGCTGGAGGGGCTGAAGGTCGATCAGGTCTTCATAGGAACCTGCACCAACGGTAGACTTGAGGATCTGGATCAGGCGGCCCGGATCATCAAGGGAAAGAAAGTCGCAGCCAGGACTCTGGTAATACCCGCTTCGCGTGAGGTCCTGCTGGAGGCGCTGTCAGGCGGCATCATTCAGACACTGGTTGAAGCTGGAGCGATGATCGGACCGCCCGGATGCGGGCCGTGTCTGGGGGCGCACATGGGCGTCCTGGCGGAAGGAGAGGTCTGCGTCAGTACGTCCAACCGGAATTTTCCAGGGCGGATGGGCAAGGGCGGGCTGGTTTATCTGGCGAGCCCCGCCACAGCGGCAGCATCGGCTCTGGCTGGCTATTTGACTGCACCTGAGATTTGAGTGGATTCACGAAATTTGAGGGGATTCATGAGATTTGATCTGCACGTTCATTCCAATTGCTCAGACGGCAGGGATGAGGTCAGGACCATTCTGCGCGCTGCCGCAGGGCGGGACCTTTCCGGTCTATCCATAACCGATCATGATACACTGCAGGGATCTCTGAAGGCCCTCAAAATCATCCGGGAGGAGAAGCTCGACCTGATCCTCATCACCGGTGTAGAGGTCACCACCGACGAGGGGCACCTGCTTGTCCTGGGAGTGCAGGATCTGCCCCCCCGGGGGCTCAGCCCCGAGGAGACTGCGGAGCTGGCCCGGGAGCAGGGGGGCATCACCATCGTTGCTCATCCTTACCATCCATTCCGCCATGCCATCGGACGCATACCGGACTGCGATGCGGTGGAGGTTTACAATTCCAAGCACCTGTTCGGCATAGCCAACGCGAGAGCGAGAATGGGCGCAAAGAAGCGGCATCTGCCAATGGTAGCGGGAAGCGACTCGCACTTTGCCGCCACGGTGGGGCTGGGGGTGACTGAGATCGAGGCGACGGATGCAGAGGAAGCGGTGGCAGCCATCCGGGCTGGGAGGACGCGCGTCATCGGGAAGCGCACGCCGCCGAAGTTCTTCATCGGAAACACTGTGCAGTCGATTTGCAGGATTGTGAGGAAGAGAGTGAGGAGAGAGAGGAAGAGGTAATGGGCGAGAGCGGCAGTTGTATTGCAAGCGAAATATTAATTGAGCATGACTGCCAAATAAGTGTTAATCTCAAAATCGAGGACTTGCAGTGTGCGAAAATGAGTCTATTATATCAAGAGAAGCATCAACAGAAAAACCATTAGCCAACCCGGATTACCATCTTCAGAGGACGGTTTCGTCATTTGAGCCGAAAACACCCCTTGGACGCCGTCTCTGGTCCATCCGAAAAAGGATTGTTGCATCGGGGGAGACTCTTCTCGGATGGGAAGAGATTGAGAAAGAGATAGCCACACGTCGAGGAGAGGCTGATTGATCCGGAAGAGGACATTTATCGATGCCGGAGTATTGATAGCGGCGGCAAGGGGTAGAGATGCTCCATCCATAAGTGCACTTGAGATTCTCGATGATCAATCCCGCGAGTTCGTATCAAGTCCTTTTGTCGAGCTAGAGGTGCTCCCCATGGCGATTTTTAACAAAAAGAGAGATGAGGTTGAGTTTTATGAGGCATTTTTTGCCTCAGTCAGTTTCTGGGAAGAAGATTTGCTTGGGATTGTAAAGAATGGCAACGCAATTGCTCGATCTTTTGGTCTTGCAGCCATGGATTCCTTGCATGTTGCGGCAGCGCTTCTATCTGGTGCTGAGGAATTGGTCACGACTGAACGGGCAAGCAAGCCGATACATAGAGTTCGAGGTATCCTGATTACATCTATTCACGATGATTCATGATGCTTATGCCAGGTCTGACTCGCACTTTGCCGCCACGGTGGGGCTGGGGGTGACTGAGATCGATGCCTCGGACGCAGAGGAGGCGGTGGCAGCCATCCGGGCGGGCAGGACGCGCGTTGTGGGCAAGCGCACGCCGCCAAGGTTCTTCATCGGAAACATTGTGCAGTCGATCTGTCGGATTGTGAAGAAGAGAGTGAGGAGAGGGCGGAAGAGGTAGTCAATCCGATTTGAATGAGTTGCACAAAATAGTACATACAACTTTCATTGTTATGAGCACCCATAAAAACGCCGCGGGTTGGATGGAGCTGTGAGCCTTGCCAGTCCTCAAGCCCTATCACTCCGACTTTTGCCTCTCTCCTCATTATGGCTGGCGTTCTGGAAAGAATAGGGACGATTCAGGCTATAAGTCTTTCTTTGAAAAGGCGGAGCATGAATGAAGTTAGATGCGTTAGAGCCTCATGAAAGATGGGTAAGAAGGAGGGAGGAGAAAGTCAATTGGATGTAGGAGGGAAAATAGCCATCGACTTTCGCCAATACATTATACGTCAATTGCCGAGATAAAAGGCTTTCGCTTGACGTTGAGAAAAGATCCTCTCATACCAAAGATCCATACGAAAAAGAAATATCAAGTCCCAGGCAGGCCAGCGCCGAAATCCACAGCGCCCTTTTGCAGAGGAGCCGATCACCGCGAAGTGACGGCCTGACCCTGCCTGAAGCTCGACTTTTAGCCGGGCTTGAAGGCGGCAGTAGCGCTGGAATTTCACACAGCGTCCGATTTAAGGGAACCCTTTTCATGGGGCCTCTTGCTCGCCCTCTTGCCTCAACTTGTGCCGCAACATGCTCCCGACCATGTATTAGCGTGAGACCCGGCGGATTACTGCGCCATTTACAGCGCGCAACTTTTTCAGCCCACCGAAAGTTTCAGCCTCACAGACTCAGAATCCAAATGCAGGCCACGACGGCATGCATCTCCTGTACCAAGGGATTTTTATCAGCCAGCCCTAGGAGCCAGCGGCAAACTGCTCCACGATGGAGCAAAGGCCCTTGTCATCAGAGCATCATTGGATTCGTTTAGCCCACGGCACGCCCGCCACCCTATTCAATGGCACGAAGCGGCAAACTATCTATATAATCGTTATAGATATTTGTAGTTGGCGGTTGAGAGCCGCGGAGCTTGGAAAATAGAACAATAATTGAGCCTGCACAGCGTGCGGCTCAAGCGGTAATCTTGGTCTTGGCGATATACTTGATAAGCTCTGGGCCGATCCTGGCCTTCCTCTGAATCTGGTTGGCCATTTCATCAATGGATGCGCCGCTGGCAGCCAGGGCGCGGATCTCCTCAAGCGTGCTGTCTTCCACAGTAAAATACTCGTCCAGGTCCTTTCTGTGGCCCCACACGTCGCCTTCCAGCATATCGATTCCCTGCATCTCCAGGAATACCTGTATGGCGTTGGACATGGTCTTGCGGTAGGATGGCGGAACCTGAATCATCCTCAGCCTGGGACATCTCTGCATCAGGTTAAGGAAATCTACATTACTGGCCCGGAAAGCCAGGTGAACTGTCTTCTCATTTGGGTTCAAATTGGGGATTTCATTTCTGGC
>JGI20214J51650_10000492_pt1 | contig 24216 bp, 19 predicted proteins | sample WetSurMetagenome_FD_51650 | JGI IMG/M metagenome (IMG submission 51650) | reverse complement strand
GCAAGGCCGGGATTGTTGTCGGTAGCTACGATTATTACCTTCATTGTATTGATCCCAAAACCGGAAAGTCGTTATGGAAAGTTGAAACTGAAAATTATGTAAACGGAACCCCTGCAATACTTAATGGAAAGATTGTTTTTGGCGGATGTGACGGGATTGTTAGAATTGTCAATCCACTGACAGGCAGCCAGACTGATACAATAAATATTGGAGTATATATTGCCGCCTCCCCGTCGCTTGAAGGAGACATAGCTTGCTTTGGAGACTATGACGGAACATTGTATTGCCTCAATATCAGATCAAAAAAGATAGTCTGGACAATCTCAGGGAATGCCGAATCTGGTTCAATTCTTGCTATTCCTGCACTTGGTAATAATCTTGTGGTAATTGGCAGGGAAGACAAGTATCTTTATTGTTATAAAAGTGTGGATGGAAAACTTGTCTGGAAATACAGGACCAACGGACGAATAACCGGTTCTGCAGTTATTACATCAACTAAAGTATTGACAACAAGTATGGATGGGTATGTATATATAATCGGATTGAATAACGGGAAAAAGCTATGGAGTTTCAATGCCGGAACATCTGTAAGCAGCTCTCCTGCTGTGGTTAAGGGAAGGTTTTATATTCTGACTGAAGATGGAAGATTGCTTGCATTCGGAGAAAAAGAGAAAAAATAACCACAAAGGACGCTAAGATTTTCCTTTGCGAACTTAGTGGTTTAAAAAAAGTTAAAGTAGAAAATTCAATTTAAATGAAGATTGTTTATTTGATAACAGGTTCAGGGGGATCATTTTACTGCGGGAACTGCTACCGCGACATGATCTACCTCAGGGCGATCAGGAAAGTGAAAGGCATGACTGCTTCTGCGATACCGCTTTATCTTCCTCCTGATGATACAACAAGGGAAACAGGCCTGGATAAGAAGGTTTTCTTCGGCGCCATTTCGATGTATATGAGAGAAAAAATCCCGTTACTGAAGAATATGCCTGCATTCCTCGATAAAATATTCGACTCCGCTCCNATGCTTAAAATGGCGGCAAAGAGGGCCGGAACTACCCGAACCGAAGGGCTCGAGGATATGACCCTGAATATGATCAGAGGAGAAAATGCCTTTCCGGAAAAAGAGCTTCAGCGACTTGTGGATTATCTGAACAAAGATGGCAAACCTGATATCATACATCTTTCTAACGCTCTGATAATAGGTCTTGCACGACGGCTTAAGAAGAAGATGGATGTCAGGATTGTCTGCTCTCTTCTGAATGAAGATGACTGGATAGATGAGATGGCTGAACCATGGCAATCCAAAGCCTGGAAACTAATTGCCAAAGAAGCAGGAAATGTTGATGCTTTCCTGACTCCCAGTGAGTATTACAAGCAGCTGTTTATTTCGAAAACAGGTATATCAGCTGATAGTTTTCATGTTATACCGCTAGGAATTGATCCATATGATCTGGTTCATATTGAGAAAAAAAGCAAATGGCCGGCAGTTGGTTATTTCTGCAGGATCAGTTCCCAGAACGGATTTGATAAGCTTGTGGATGCTTTTATTTCTTTGAAATCAGGAAATGAACTTCCTGATCTTACCCTTCATGTCTCCGGTGGTTATACGGGAGATGATAAACCGTTTATTGCAGAACAGATCAGGAAGATAAAAGCTGCGGGGTATAAAAGCTTTGTCAGGATATATCCTGAATTTCAGGGAAACAGCAAACAGGAGTTTTTCAGCAACATAGATATAATGAGCGTACCAGTCAGAAAACATGATGGTTATGGTCTCTATATCCTAGAAGCTAATGCTGCCGGGGTTCCTGTTGTTCAGCCGGCAACCGGGGCATTTCCGGAAATTATCCTGGGAACTGAAGGTGGGATCTCATATTTCCCCGATACTGTTGAAAAACTATCTTCTTCATTGTTGAGTTTGTTTAAGGACAACGACTTACGTGCAAAGCTTGGCAATAACGGAAAGGAGAATGTAATAAATAGCCTGTCACTTGAAAGGATGTCGGAAGGCTTATCTGAGGTATATAATAATTTGAAATAGGAGATCTCTTCATTTTTGTTTCTACTCTCCTTCCAAAACGTTGTTTATCAAACAAAAAAAGATAAATATGCTCTCATTAAAAAACATATCAAAATCATTCATTCAGAGAGGACTTGTTCTTGACAATCTTTGTCTTGAGGTGAATGAGGGTGATGCCATTGCAATCATGGGACCCTCAGGTTCGGGAAAAACAACATTGTTGAATATTATTGGCCTGCTGGATAAACCTGATAATGGGGAGATTATATTCAGAGCTACCTCTGTTGCAGGATTTACCGGAGATGAGTCAGCCTTCTACAGGAACAGGAATATTGGATTTGTATTTCAGGATCATCTTTTGCTACCCCATCTTACTCTCTCAGAAAATATTTACCTCCCCCTACTTGCATCAGAATATTCAACTGAAGAGCTTGCAGCAAAAGAGAATCATATGGAACTCCTGATGGATAAAACCGGAATCTCTGATCTTAAACACAAATATCCGGCTCACATTTCAGGTGGTGAGGCGCAGAGAGTTGCTTTGGTAAGAGCACTGGTCAATAATCCATCTTTGCTCCTGGCCGATGAACCCACCGGGTCACTCGATTCAAAAAATGCAGAAATACTGGGTGAGCTTTTAATTGAAATGAACAGGGAGTTCAGAACAACAATATTGCTTGCAACACATTCAGCTGAACTGGCAAAGAAAATGTCATGCATGATGCACCTCGATAATGGAAAATTAATTGTCTGAAAGTGGCAGTAACTATTATACAATGAGACCTGGAAAATTCCATCTGGCAAATCGTTCTATAAAATTTTACAGAAGACCGTTGCTGTACCAGATTGCAATTATTGCGTTGCTATCTGCAGTTATAACCGGATCCCTGCTGACAGGGAGCTCTGTAAAGTCAAGCCTCCGGCATTCAGCAGTGCAGCGCCTTGGTAATACCGGTATTGTTGTCAGTTCAGGTGTCAGGTATTTTAACAGTTCACTTGTATCGAGGTTCAGGGACGAATCGAAAATTAACTGCACCGGAATACTTTCATTGACAGGTTATTGTCAGAAGCTTACTACTCAGAAAGGAGCATTCAATACAAATATTATCGGGATAGGTAACGATTTTTTCCCGTTTCAGGGGAATGATTCTACAAAGGTCAATCGGGGCGAAGTTGCAATAAATGAAAGACTTGCGCAATATCTTGGAATCTCTGCAGGGGATGAAATAATATTACGATTTACCGGGATAAGTGAGATTCCGGCAGATGCCCCGTTTGCTCCTGCAAAGGAACCCGCATCATCAGTGGTAATGAAGGTTGCCATGATCCTTACACCGGCTGAAAATGGAAATTTCTCACTCTCAATCAGCCAGATTGTTCCTATGAATGTATTTATAAACCTGTCTGACCTTCAAAACGTCCCTGATAATCTGAAAATAAACAGGTTGATCTCAGGCAGGGAAAGCGGAGCAGCATTAGCTGAAGTAATGGATTTCTTCAAAAGAGTTTTAAGTCCGGCTGATATAGGACTCAGTTTACGGACAGTTAAGAACACCGGACAACAGGAACTTATCTCAGACAGAGTTTTTATTGATGAAGCTACAGTAAAGGAAATAAGAGATCAACTGCCTTCCTCTGCTCCTGTCTTAACTTATCTTGGAAACAGATTTAAGAAAGGATCAAGGTCTACCCCTTATTCTTTTGTATCTGCTCTGCCAAATTCACTTTATTACGGAATTCCTGAAGGCGACAGCATAATCATAAACAAATGGATGGCTGAGGACATTACTGTCAGGCAGGGCGATACGATAAACATGTACTGGTATTTACCCGATTCACTCAATAAACTTGTTGAAAGAAATCATAAGTTCATTGTAAAGAATGTGGTCGAAATGCAGGGAATATTTTCCGATTCTCTGTTAATGCCTGATTTTCCGGGCATTTCAAACAGCCAGTCATGTTCTCAATGGGATGCCGGAGTTCCAATTAAGCTCAATGAAATAAGAAAAAAGGATGAGGATTACTGGAATAAGTACAGAGGCACTCCTAAAGCATTTATAAACTATGAAAAAGGGAAAGAGTTGTGGGGAAATAATTTTGGTACTGTAACCTCAATACGTTTTAATTCAGGTATGTCGGAAAATGAAATCAGTGCTAAGCTTGCTGGCAATATTGATCCGGNTAAAACNGGATTTAATGTGACGGACATATATGGTGAATCGCTGAAAGCTGCAAGTGAAAGTGTTGATTTCAGTACACTTTTCCTGAGTCTGGGGTTTTTTCTGATAGCAGCCTCAATTGTGCTTTTATCCTTCTCGGTTGCATCCTATTTCGATAGCAGGAAGAGTCAGATATTTACCTTTTTTGCAATGGGGTTCAGGAGCAGGTGGATTGAAAACCTGATATTGTACGAATCCGGGATTATAGCTCTGATTGGCTGTTTCATAGGTTCTCTGGCAGGTTATGAGGTTAATATTCTTATAACAAAAGCGCTTAATTCTGTCTGGCGCGGAGCCGTACAAACAAACACGCTAACTGCTTTTTTTAATCCGGTACAGGTTATGACCGGTTTTGCAATAACATTTCTGATAACAATGTTATTCATGTTCGTAAAAATCAGGAACTATCTGAAGAATTTAAACAGGAAAGAAAAAGCAGAATATGTAAAACATTCCTCAGTCAAAAATCTTGTTTTTCTGATATCATTTTCAGCCTTAGCTTTAATTTTTTTCCTAACCTCAGTAATCTATAAAGAGAGGGAAATCGTTTTCAGCTTTGCTTCGGGAACAATTTTGCTGATCGCCCTGTTATTCTGCTGGCGACAGTATTTCATTGGATCGGAAAATACTGGTAACGTGAAAGGAGAAGATAGTTTATCACGTTTGTATTACTCATTTTATCCTTCTCATGCAGTTACCCCTATCCTCTTTATAGCAGCCGGAATCTTTGCAGTTTTTATAACCGGTGCAAACAAAGTGAACTTTCAGACTGAACCGATCAATAGGTCAGGTGGAACAGGAGGGTATAAGCTATGGTGTGAAACAACTATTCCGATAAAAGAAAATCTGAATACCATTGTGGGGAAAAATGCCACCGGACTTGATGATGATAAGTTCGCAGGAATGTCATTCGTTCAGGCAAAAAGATCTTCAGGTGATGACGCCAGTTGCCTTAACCTTAATCATATATCAGCACCTCCTCTTCTGGGTATTGATCCAGCCGAGTTCATTTCAGGGAAGTCATTCTCATTTGCCAGGTCAATAACTATGACGAATATTAATAATCCCTGGCAATATCTGAATCTGTATTCACAAAACAACATTATTTACGGGATTGCAGATCAAACTGTTCTCGAATGGGGATTAAAGATCAAAGTGGGTGATACGCTTATATTCAGGGCGGAGAACGGAGAAAAACTAAAGATTATAATCGCTGCTGGTTTAAAATCATCTGTTTTTCAGGGATATGTATTGTTAGGAATGAAAAACTTCATGAAGTATTTTCCCTCTGTTTCAGGAAGCTCGGTTCTTCTGGTAGATGGAGATGTTGATTCAACTAACATGTATATCAGTGCTCTGACTGAAAGTTTTGCAAACCATGGTATTAACATTACAAAAACAGGTGATCGGCTGGCATCTTTTTATGAAGTAACTAATACTTATCTTTCTGTTTTTGGCGTCTTCGGTGCTTTAGGCATGATTACCGGAATTGCCGGTCTCGGATTTGTTCTGATGCGTAACTATAACTTGCGAAAACGTGAATTTGCAATGATGATCGCTACCGGTTTTACAATTACCAAAATCAGAAAAATGATTCTGAAGGAACAGATACTTATCCTTTTTGCTGGTGTCACTTCAGGAGTTTTCCCGGCAGTTATTGCAACTTTTCCTTCTATTAAAAACAGCCCTGATATTCCATGGCTCTTCCTTATAATTATGGTACTGGCAATTGTAATGGCAGGATTGATTGCTTTAGTAGTATCCGCAAGATCAATATCAGCTGATTCATTAATTGTTAACCTGAAAAAGGATTAATACTGAGTATTTTATAGCAAAGAATAATGAAAACAGTACGCCCCTCCGGGGCTCGAATCATTCTCGGATTTTTCTGACTATAATCAGATCACCCCTCCGGGGCTCAAAATCCCTTGCATTTTCCTTTAATTGGCTTGTAAATCTGTTATTTTCTTAGCCTTCTTAAGTCCCGTAGGGACGAACTATTTGTAGTAAAAGCATCAAGCTGTGTTTACAGCCCCGCAGGGGCGATCTGATTTTGCCTGAAATTGTTGGCAATAGCATAGTCTTATTTCTTCCCTGCAGCGATAAGATATTTCTGGGTTCTGAAAATGATCATACCATCTGATATTGCAGGAGCAGTCATGCAGATATCATTCAAAGGAATTTCGGCAAGAAGTTTAAAACTGTCTCCATCCTGAAGTATATAGACTGTTCCCTCTTCATCAACAATAAATATTCTGCCGTCAGATGCCACAGGAGATGCGATAAAGCTCTTTGTATTACCAAGTTTGGCATTGTATATCTCTTTCCCTGTCAGAGGATCAAGGCAAACCACAACCCCATTCCAGTTAACATTATAGAGATGGTTTTTATACAGAAGCAATGTGTGCATATATGAACCACCACGAGGCAGACTCCATTGAATACCTGTGTTTGCTGTCTCATTTTCCTTTAGAGAGATATCGCCGGTAGCTGATGTCTTTACTGCTATTATCGGAGAACTTCTTCCGTGTGCACTGTTGAAATAGATCAAATTATTACCTGCTATCGGTGTCGGGATTTGGATATCTCCTCCCCCCGACATTCTCCAGACTTCCTTTCCTGTCTCAAGGTCATAGCCACCACGGTGCTTATAACCGTTAAGTGCGATGTAAGCTTTGTCATCATTTTTATATATGTTCGGTGTACACCAGCCCGGATATTCGTCTCTTTGTGTCCGCCAGAGCTCCTTCCCTGTTCTGACATCATATGCTGCAACAAAAGAGTTTTCCAGAACATCACACTGTACTATAAGTATTCCATTGTATATTATTGGCGAACTCGCGAACTCCCATTCGGCAGATTTTACCGCAAAAAATACCGACTTAAGTAAACCGAAACTTTTCTGCCACAATAGATTTCCGTTCATATCATAACAAAAAAGTCCCTCTGAGCCAAAAAATGCTACAACGTATTTTCCATCAGTTGCTACCGAGGTGTTAGCATGAGTGGATTTTGGGTGACGTTTCATTTTAGGTATTCCCTTATAGGCGGTCCTGTCCCAGATAAACCTGCCGGTATTCTTGTCGATGCAGTATACTTTCCATTCATGTATTGAAGAATCTTTAACAGGTGAAATATCTCCATAGATCCCCGGCCTGAATCCGTCTCTGTCAGCCTGGCTGATTGCGCTGGTAATAAAAATTTTATTGTCCCATATAACAGGGCTCGACAGTCCAAGTCCAGGTATCTCGGTCTTCCATTTGATGTTTGTCATTTTACTCAGGTCGAACGATTCAGGCAGGTTCGCGTTATCGAGTACCCCCGACGACATGTATCCGCGAAATGCAGTCCATTGTCTTTCCGGAATTATCTGTCCTGATATGTTAATTGTTTGAATTACAGATAGTAATATAAGAGATAATATGAGTCTAATTTTCTTCATATGTTAAGGATAATGTTCATTTCTGCATTGAATACTAGGTACATTTTCAGGAAATAAAAATATATAAATTAATTTACTATTCACAGCAGAACCTAACTTCCATGATCTGTTTTTTGAACAAATATTTTTCTTCTTCTGACTATTTGAACAAAATAGTCAGACAGAATGTTATATTTGCATCTTTTTAATTATGAGGAAAGCAGAAGAAAGTTTTGAGAGAAGAAATAAGGTTAATCTCATAATCTCAGGAGCGCAAAAGCGGTTTGGATTATTTGGAGTGGAAAAGACTTCGATGCAGGAAATTGCTAATGATTTAAAGTTATCAAAAGCCTCACTATACTATTATTTTCCTGATAAAGAGAGTCTCTATAAAGCGGTTGTGGAAAAAGAACAGGTTGAGTTCTTAAATAATATCACCCAAAGGATATTAAGCATTGAAGAACCTGAACAATTGCTACTTGAGTATGTACATACACGTCTCTCCTATTTCCGGACTTTATTGAATCTAAGCAGGTTAAGGTTTGAAGCCTATTCTGATCTTAAACCAGTTTTTCGTGAGTCGATTAAAGCTTTCAAGGAAAAAGAAATGGAGATTATTGAGAATATTTTTAAGAAAGGCATTTCATCTGGTAAGTTCTCTGTTAAAAATATTGAACAAACTGCATCTCTCTTTCTTGATCTGCTAAAGGGATTAAGAATTTCAGTTGTTAATGATAAGACGATGATGATCATTGAGAAGGAGGAATATGACCAGCTTCTTGAAAAAACGCTGGCATTCACCGAGATTTTTATTAATGGCCTGAAAATCAAATAGTTTAATACGTTTAAAATCAATATAATAAATAAAATCATAAATATTTTATGAAAGAAGGATCAAAAAACAATCGCCTCAGAGTATATATTCCTCTGTTACTGGTTATATTAATTGTTATTGCAGGTGCATGGTACTGGTACAAAGACTATTCAATGTATATTACCACTGATGATGCACATATTGATGCTGACAATGTCAGTGTCGGATCAAAAATACTAGGCAGAATATCTGCAATTTATGCGAAGGAGGGCGATATGGTTACGCAAGGTACTCTTCTTGCAGACCTTGACAGTTCTGATTTTGTTGCACAAAGAAATCAGTCATTTGCTTTAAAGGCTCAGGCCCTGGCAAATTTATTACAATCAGAAGTAAAGTACAGTTCAGATCAGAAGAGCAGTAGGGTTCTTGAAATAAACCTTGAAAGAACTTCCGAGGATATGACTAGGGCAAAAAGTCAGTCTGAAGGAGGAGTTATAACCGATGAACAGTATGACCATATAAAGAAAGCATATGAGACAGCTTATGCTCAGCTTGAAGCTGCAAGGGCACAGTTACTAGTCTCTAAATCAATGATTTCTAGCGCAGAAGCAACAGTTGAAACAGCCAGTGCTCAGATTAAAGTAATTGACACTCAGTTGAAGAACACCAGGCTTTTAGCTCCTGCTGATGGGGTAATTGCAAAAAGATGGCTTCTTCCGGGGGATGTAGTTCAGCCGAGTCAGTCGGTTTTTACTATGACATTAAGCAAAAATCTCTGGGTTGTGGCATTTCTTGAGGAGACAAAAATTTCACAAATCAAAAACGGGCAGAGTGTAAAATTTTCAATAGACGCCTTCCCAGGGGTCAAATTTAACGGGAAAGTATTTCTGTTAGGTTCAAGCACAGCTTCTGTCTTTTCTTTAATTCCGGCAAGTAATGCTTCCGGCAATTTTACAAAAGTCACCCAGCGCATTCCGGTCAGAATATCAATTGAGAGTACTGATGATGGTAAAGAAGTCTCATCGTTAAATATTCTATCAGGGATGTCAGCTATAGTCAAGATTCTCAAAGACTAGGAATGGAAAAACGCAGAACTCCGTCACACCGGATACGATCGCTTGTAAGAAATAACAGCACAGTATTTCATCCAAAAAGCCTGAACTACAAATGGTTCCTTTTGGCAAATATTATGCTTGGGACTTTTATGGCGGTTCTTGATGCCACTATCGTTAATGTTGGATTACCTAAAATTATGGCATCGTTTGGTGTAGGTCTTGATAAAATTGAATGGGTCATAACTGCATACATGCTTGCCATGGCTGTTATGCTTCCCACCTCGGGATGGCTCGCAGATAAGTTCGGATATAAAAGAATGTATTTCATCGGATTACTCCTCTTTACTTCCGGATCGATGCTATGTGGAATGTCTTCAAATGAAGATATGCTGATTGTTTCAAGGGTAATACAGGGATTGGGTGCAGGGACCATACAGCCTCTTGGACTGGCTATTATTACAAGAGAGTTTCCTCCACACCAGCGGGGTGTCGCTCTGGGATTCTGGGCAATTTCTGCAGCCGCATCGATATCGTTCGGACCTCTGATCGGAGGCTTTCTGATTGACCGTTTCAGCTGGCCCCTGATTTTTGATGTGAATGTTCCGGTTGGAATACTTGCCATGCTTTTTACAATTATTATTCAGAGCGAGTATAAAAACAAGAAAATGAGGAAGTTTGACTGGATTGGTTTTGTTTCCGTAACAATCTTTCTTCCCCTGACTCTTTATGCACTATCTGAAGGAAACGCAGCAACAAACTCTGCCGGTTGGCATGCACCTTACATTCTCTTATTTGCAGCTATAGCTTTAATAGCATTGGCGGTTTTTATTACCGCAGAATTAACAGTTAAGGAACCTCTTCTTGACCTGAGGCTTCTTATGAATCACAATTTTGGCATCTCGAATATAATACTGATTATATTTAGTATTGGTATGTTCGGAAGCACATTTCTTCTTCCGATGTATCTTCAGAACTCCTTAGGATATACAGCATTGCAGGCTGGATCAGTTTTTCTTCCTGTTGGTATAATACAGGGAATTACTGCTCCTGTTTCAGGAAGAATATCTGACAGGATCAGTCCAAAGCTTCCGATTTTCATCGGGGTAATTCTGCTAGCTTTCAGCTTCTATCTTAACTCACAGTTATCGTGGCTGACCGAGCTTAAATTCATCATGCTTTCTCTTTATATACGGGGGTTTGCAATGGGTTTGATGTTCACAGCCTTGAGTACAATTTCACTATCTGAAATCCCAAGGGAAAAGATGGCTCAGGCGTCGGCTATTACGAACTCTATCAGGCAGCTTGGAGGCAGTCTAGGTGTTGCATTGTTAGCAACAGTTCTGACTTCAAGAGTCAGCTTTCACAGCCAGGTTTTTGGAGGCGAACTGAAGCAAACTTCTGAAGTATACCAGAGTACTATGACTAACCTGAAGTATCACCTTCAGCATTATGCCGGTAGTTCTCCGGCTAATGCAAACAGGCAGAGTCAGGCACTATTGATGTCAAACCTGGGCAAACAGGCTTATGTACAGGGCATAAATGATGATTTTCTTCTGGCAGGTATTATAACCCTTATCGGAGGAATCCCGATAATTTTTCTTCATACTAAAAAATCAAAAATTCAAAAACTTGCGGCAAATGAATAACCAAAAAAACTCAGGAGTATATCTTACTGCAATAATATTTTTCCTTATTATTAACTCTGTTGTCTCAGGACAAACAGCTTCAGAAACGAAAATGAAGACAGGTTTGGATTCTCTTTCTTTAAAAAGCATCATAGAAAAGGTTATAGCAACCTACCCGACCGTGAAAGTGGCACAGGAGGCAATAACTAATGCCGATGCGAGGATTGGACTGGCCCGTACCGGCTATTATCCTGAAGCTGATATGACTGCAAATTTTTCCAATATGGGACCTGTAACAAAACTTACAATCCCGAATATGGGAACATTTCAGCTTTACCCTGAGAATAACTATTCCGCATCGATTAACTACAGGCAGGTACTTTATGATTTCGGACGGACAAGACAGAACATTGAGCTTGAGACTGAAGGTAAAGTCATTGGAGCGCAGGCACTTGAACAGGTGAAACAGAAATTATCCCTGTTTGCCGTAAATAATTATTACTCAATTGTTTTTCTTCAGGCAGCAATTAAAATAAAAGATGAACAGATAGCTGCATTAAATGAACATCTTGGTCATATCGAAAAAATGATAGCAACAGGCTCAGCCACTGAATACCAGATACTTACTACTAAAGTTAAGATTTCAGTTGTTGAAAGTCAGAAAATTGATCTTGTGGCTTCACTTACTGCGCTGCAGGCTTCACTTAATTCCTTATTGGGCAATGATCATACTTCTTTTCCAGTTGTTAAAAATGACCTGTCGGTAGAGATCCCTATGATCCAGTCAGATTCAGCTTTATCATTTGCCTACAGAAACCGGGATGAGGTGCTTTTAAATGAGAAGAGAGCTGAGCTGGCAGAGTTAAGATATGATATGACCAAATTACAGAATAAACCCCTTTTGAGTTTTGTAGCATCGGGTGGAGCAAAAAACGGATATATACCGAATCTGTATAAAGTAGTACCTAATTATGTTGTTGGACTGGGATTCAGAATACCGATTTTTGATGGCACTAAAAACAAATATAATCTTTTACAGGCTCAGTCTGCAATCACTTCATTATCATTTGAATCGGAAGTTACCAAAAGAAATATTTCGAACGAACTTTATGAAGCGGAAGCTTATATGGATGCAGCCGGGAGAAAAATATCCCAGTTTAAACTTCAGCTTGAACAGGCTTTAAAAGCATATTCACTTGCAGAAACAAGTTTTAAATCGGGAGTAATAACAAACCTTGATCTCCTTGATGCCAATACATCTGTCTCTGAGAGCAGGCTACTGCTGCTGAAAGCCAGGATTGATTATGCGGCAAGCATTTACAAACTCAAGGCAGCATTGGGCGAAAGGATCTATTAATCATCATCATCATCATTGTTTTTTTCCCTGATGTCGTAAGAGTTTTCCTCTGGCCCGACAGTATCATAAAAAATGATGATGGTGCAGGTGTCTTTGAGAAAATCAATTTTACCGATTTCAACACGGTTTATTTTCTTTATTCCGGTTCTTTCGCTCAGATCCTGAATCAACTGCTCTCGGTTTTCGGGTTTAATCAGGTTGATCTTTTCATAGTTGATTCTCTTCGATGATTCATGTTTCATCAGCCATAATTTTTCCAGGCCATAGGTTATTCCTAATATTACAAAGTTGGTAAACAAGAGATCAGCCAGGCTTGAATTTTCTCCGGCAAGTGCATTAATTACTGAGATTCCTATCACCAGGAAAAGATAAGTCATCTCTTTTATTGGCATGGAACCGGTACGATAACGGATAATTCCGAATATAGCAAAGAGTCCCAGAGCAAATCCCATCTGAAGTTTTACACTTGCAAGCAGGAAACATAAAAGGAAGATTATGCTTGCAATCAAAATGAATGTAAACAGATAATCTTTTCTCCTTGCAGTCGGATAGTATAACAATCTGACAAGTATGAGTATAACAATTGTATTCAGGCCAAACCGGAGGACAAACTCCAGAAAAGTAGGTACATCAATAATCTCGATACCAGCTATTTTAATAGTATCAAGCGCAAGAATTTGTGCAGTATTCATTTTCTATTCTTTTAATAAGTAAATGCTTTGATTTAAGAATGTTCATACGGGGCAGGTCGTATAGTATTGAATTACCGATACAATATTTACTGAAACCAGTGGGTCGGACTGAAAGATCTTTCAGGATCTTTGTCATTTGAGTGCGCTCGGAAGAACGCTCCTTTTTCAATTCAACAATTGCTATATTCGGCAGGTCGGAAAAATTCCCGCAGGGTTTTGAGAATGAAAGGTCAAAATCAATAGTTACCCTTTCATTCATATCTGGTCCTACAAGTGTAATCCTTTTAAACCTGTTTATCAGAACAGGTTTCAATAAGGAAGAAAAGTGCGGGATATGTTTGTCTATGAATTCATTAGCCCTTTCATCATAAACAGAACCGGAAGGCAAGGAATTCTCTATGCGCCATTTAATGGTCCGGTTTTTATTAGTTGTTCTTTTTACTTCAAGGAAAGTAGTGCTTGTTGCCTCATATGTTCTGTAACGAACTTTATTCCTTTCCAGCCTTCCTGTAACATGCTGGTTAAAAAACAGATAATCAGAAGTATCAAGGTAAGTTGTATGATAGGAGAACAATCTATCTTCATTAATTTCAAGAATCCTGTAGTTACCATCCAGCCTGGCAAGCAGAGCTGTAATTCTGTTGATTGACAATACATATTTAAGGTCAATCCGGTTCATTAACCTGACCTTATCCATCTCATTCAGACTTATCGGAGCAATTGACTTCAATACTCCCTTGATTTCCGGAACAGGCATAATTTAATAGGTAGTATACTTGTAAAATTTCTTTGATTTTATTTTTTTGTTACCGTCAAAAACAGTCTTCTCCGTTCTCAATCCATTTTCAATTTTGTATTCAGAAGTCCCGGTAATCTTACCCGAGGAATCGAATTCTTCTTCTTTTATCTTATTGTCGTTACTATCGTAGTAGTATTTGAAATGCTTGTTTATTTTACCCTGCTTATAAGTAATTTCCTCTATTACATTTCCTTTTACATCATAATATGTTTCAGATTCAGTGAATTGTTTTTTAACAATCATATCTTGCTTTTCTTCAGTGACAATTATGCTTTTGAGTTTAGTCTTTTCTGCCGGTTTCTGACACACAGCTGTCAGACTGGTTCCTAAAACCATAATTATTAAAACTACTGTTCTGACTGTTTTCATAGCGATTATTTTTATGATTTTAACTGCAATTTAAAATTAGTATTATGCAATTCATTTTGAACTGACATGTTTCAATTTGACTCAATTAGAATTTAATATTATAATTTAATGATAAAATATTCATATAAGATTTCTGAGAGTTATTATCAAGCTGGTATATATATTCTGTTTCAAAAGAGTGTTTCGCAGCTATCCTGACTTCAAACCCTGCAGAAAACCGGCATTTGTCAATCACCCTGTCAGAACTCTGAAACAACGGACTGAATGATTCAACATACAGATATGGATTTACAAAAAAAGCCGGAATCTTATAAACTGCCTTAAGTTTTATTCTTCCCTGATAAGCAGGTACTTTATCTGCTTCTTCGGTAATGAATGTCTTTTTCTCATACTGAAGTCTAAGTCTGGAAGAAAAAGTGAAATTGCCAGCCGGCAAAGAGCCTTTAACATCAGCAAAAAGTTTATGGCGCGGGTATCTCACTGAGGTATATTCAACCTTTTCAGTAAAGCGGTATGCTCCTGAAATGGTCAGATGTTTGTTGAATTTATATGAAACTCCTCCTTCAAGAAAAAATTGCTCAAACATTGATGCATTGTTATTTGTTCGTAGCATTGCCGATATATCGAACTCAATCTTCTTACTTAATGAATGCTCAGCATTTATTCCATACCAGATTCCAAAATCAGAATTCTGGCCTTTGATGGTTTGCTGAAGAATTAAAGCAAATAAAAAGATAAAAAATGTTCTGATCTTCATTGGATTTTCTTTTAACCCGACCCGGTCAGGTAAAGGGTAAATTACTTTGTTATAATACTATTTAGCACCTCCATTACTCAAATCAAAAGTAGGGTTCTGCCATCTGAATGTTCCTGTGCCGTTAGGATATCTTGAGTATGATAATTCAAGAGTCATTGCAGGGTACTCAACTTTATCAATATATGAACCATCGTTTTTCGACAGTATCACTTTTTCACCAAGAGATGAAAGATTAAAGTTAGCATGAAGCCCTTCCTGGGTTGTGTCTGCATCAGCCCAGATTATCAGATAACCTTTTGCCGAGACCATAGTTCCCTGGGGAAATTTCCATTTCCTGGGATTACTCTTACTGTCAGAAAGGTAATAGCCTGATATGTTGATAGCTGCCGGTGAATAATTATATAGTTCAATCCAGTCATCATACTCCCCGTCCTGATCAGCTACTGTGGTTTTATTTCTTGGCATTACTTCATTAATTACTATTTCTGCCCCTTCGTCTGTACTTTTCTTACAGGAAAAGAGAATGATTATAATAAAAAGCAATTGTATGATTGTCTTATTCTTCATGTTTTCCATTTAATAGTTTTCAGGCAGAAGGTCATATTCCTTCCATTCATCTATGGGCAATGTCAGATCTTTAACAAGACCGGTATAGATATCAAACACCCAGCCATGAAACTGGAGAGTTTTGTTTTTTCTGAATGCCCTCTGGATGATCGGTGTGCGAAGAACATTTTTTAATTGGGCAATAATGTTCATTTCTGAAAGCCTGTCATACATCATGCTTTTATCCGGAATTGCTTCAAGTTCTTTTCTGTGAAAATGATACAGATCGCTGATTTGGCTTACCCAGTTTTCAACTATATCCTCCTCATCTAGTCCATCAACAGCAGCTTTCACGCCTCCGCATTTATAGTGCCCCAGAACAATTATCTGCTCAATATTGAGTATCTCCACAGAATACTCAAGAATTGAGAGCAGATTTATATCTGTAAGATTGACCTGATTTGCAATATTATTATGAACAAAGAGATCACCCGGTTCTGACTCGACAATTGAAGTCAGGGGAACTCTGCTGTCTGAACATCCAATAAAGAGAAATTTGGGATGTTGAGGCTGAGCAAGTTCTTCGAAATACTTCGGATCTTTTCTGAGCCTTTCAGCAACCCATTGTTTGTTGTTTTTCAGTAGCTCTGTATAATCAGAATGATGAATTGTCATAAATTAATCTTTTGGGTCTATTTCAGGTTAAAGTGCAAGTTTACATTTTACATTCGGTAAGTCCAAGGTTTATTGAAGGTTTAGTACCTGAAACAACCAGAGCAGCACCTAAAGCCGAAGCATTACTAATTTCTGAAGTGAAAACCTGCATATGCGGATATGAGCTGGCAAGAAGACGTATGAAAATATCGTTCTTCGAAAATCCTCCGGTCAGGAATAATGTTCTGACATCATCGTTATCATTAATAACCAGGTCAACAGCTTCAACAGTCAGATCACAGAGTTCAATTAACAGCTGATGATATCCTTCAACAAAATTATCAAACTCAAACAGATCAGGTTCTTCAATAAGTTGCCTTGAAGGTTCTCCTTCACTAAAGAAAACTTTTCGTATCCTGAATTTTGAACTTAGTTTGTTAAATAATTTCATGTCCGGCTTTATAAGCTTAAAGCTATCTTCCGGAATTTTAAAGTATCTGCTCATCAGGCTTAATGCAGTGCTGTGAAGGTGGCCCAGGAATAACCTGGATGATTTTACAGGTTGCATGTTGACACTCATATAACAAAGACAATCTTTTGATAGCTGTGCTGAAGTAAGTTTCTCACTGTTGAAAGGATTCATATTTATGCACCAGGTTCCGGTTGAAACCAGAATAAATTTTCTTTCATCCGGAGTAAAATACGGAGCAAGTGATGCTGAACTGTCGTGTATGCCAATTCCGATGCTGATTTTTTTTCCATATATATCGATCTCATCAGTTGTGGTAACCGGTGCCGGCATAGGTAAAGGCAATCCTTCATCAATTACCCACTGATGATAGGTCATATTGTCAAAATCCCATAAAGCTGTATGGCAACCTATCGAGGTATGTTCCGAATATATTTTACCCGTTAAAGCATAAGATAGATATTGAGGAAAATGAAGTATGTGTTTTACCCTTGAAAAAATTTCAGGTCGCATTGTCCGAAGCCAGAGAGGCTGCAACCCTGAATTCAGCATTCCCAATGCCGGAGAAGCTGTTTTCCGGCAGAATTCATCCCTGCCTCCATATTTATTATACAGGGTTTCCGGAATCTGAGGATCGATTGGTTTAAGATAATTATATACAGGAGTCAGCCTTCTGCCATTTGCATCGAGGTATACAAGAGAAGCCCCATATGTTGTAAAATTTACAGCTTTCAGATNATATTCGTCGGACTGAGCCAGTTTTTTAACTGACTCTTTAATCCACTTTTCAATCAGGTCAATATCGTCACATTCAAACCCGTCTTCATCACTGGTCTCAGGAAATCTTTCTTCAAACTCGGAAACCACTTTAAATTCATAATTGAACAGAAGAAGCTTTTTGTTTGTCTTTCCGATATCGAATATGGCTATTACTGGTTCTTTCATATAAATGTATCTAGTCATCTTAACCACAAAGTTTGCAAAGACTTCACGCTAAGTACACAAAGAAGCTATTACGGGGATTCTACTTTTAGCTCTTTGTAATCCCATAGCTATCGGGACTCTTTGTTCTTTGAGGTTAACTAAATATTTTATTAGAACAATTTTTTACAATTATCTGTATTCTACCTTTTTATTAAAACTTCTTTTTCATAATTCATGATATCTTCAATATAATTTTCCCCGACAGGAACTTCACTCTTCAGACAATAATAATCCCAAACGGCTCCGAATGGTTTGGATTTAAGCAGTTCGAGAAGAGCCAGCCTTTCAAAGGTCCTCCCCTGCTCTTCAAATTTTACAAGAGTTTTAAATGGCTCAAGGAGTGCATACATGAATGCCATCTGTGCAGAACGTGTTCCGATTACATAGGCACCGATACGATTAAGGCTGGCATCAAAAAAATCGAGTCCGATATTAACCCTGTTGAGAGCTTTTGCACGTACAATTTCCTGGGTTATAAGTAAGAGCTCATCATTAAAAGTCAGAACGTGATCACTGTCCCAGCGAACTCCACGGGTAAGGTGCAACAATATCTCGTCGACAAATTGAAGTATTGAAGAGATCTTATCACCAACCTGTTCCGTAGGGTGAAAATGTCCATTATCGAGGGTTATCATAGTGTTATTTTTGATTGCATAACCCAGGTAAAAATCATGTGAGCCGACCACCATTGATTCAGAACCTATTCCAAACAGTTTACTCTCAACCGAATCTTTGATATATTTCTTAGAGTATTTTACAGCAAAAATTTCATCAAGTGATTTCTTCAATTGTTTCCTCAATGTATTCCTGTCAACAGGGGTGTCTTTTGAACCATCAGGGATCCATATATTATGAACTGAAGGAGTTCCAAGTTGCTTTCCCATTTCAGCAGCGATAGTCCTGCACCTCCTGGTGTGTTCAACCCAGAACTTTCTGATCTTTTCATTTTTACTTGAAAGTGTGAAACCATCATCAGCATTTGGATGCGAGAAACATGTGCAGTTAAAGTCAAGACCGATCCCCCGTTTTTTCGCCCACTTAATCCAGCCCTGGAAATGTTTTACCTCAATCTGATCACGATCAACAAGTTTACCCCCGAACTCGCCATATATTGCGTGAAGGCTCAACCTCTGCTTTCCTGGAAGAAGCGACATTACTTTGTCGAGATCATCTCTCATCTGTTCAATAGTCCTGGCTTTCCCCGGAAAATTCCCGGTTGCCTGGATACCACCACCTGCGAGTACTGACCCCGGTTTTTCGAAACCGCCAACATCATCAGTCTGCCAGCAGTGAAGGCTTATACTTATTTTATCCAGTTCAGTGATTACCTTGTCGGTATCGATTCCCAGAGCCGCGTATTGTTCTTTCGCCAGCTCATATGACTTTTCGATAAGTTTCTTTTTCATATTATTAGATTTAAGGTATTACAATTTTAGTTGCAGATCAGGTTTCATTCCATAAAAAAAACCTGTTCCAGCGGAATGGTAACGGGTGATTTATCAGGATTTGTCTCCATAATATCTGCCATATAATTCCACCATTTTTTTACAATTTCAGTATTGCCAAGATCCTGAGATGAACTTTCTCCCGATTGTTCCTGGTATGCAAATAATGTATTGGTCTCTTCATCAATGAAGATTGAGTAATTGCCTATTCCCTCATTTTTAAGAAGTTGTACCAGTTCCGGCCAGATTTCACTATGACGTTTCCTATATTCCTCCTTAAACCCGGGAACCATTTTCATCTTAAAACCAAATCGTTTTGTTTCCATATTTAACCCAGTTTTACAACAAACGTTGAAAGTATAAGAATCAAAATACCAATTGTGAGCATTATCATTGTCTTTTTCTTTGCTCCCTTCCATTCGTTGAGGAAAATGCCCCAGATATTGCTTATAGCAATGTTAAGAGCCATCAGGATGCTCCAGCCAAAGACAGCCATTCCTTCGGGCAGTTTGCTTGATCCCATTCCAAAAAAATGGAACTGAAGGAACCACAAAAAACCTGCAAGAAATGTAAAGAAAAGGTTATTCATCAGAACACTTCCTGAAACAGTATAATAGTCTTTGTAAGTTTTGTTTTTAATATTAAGATAACCGCAGTAAATTAGGTTGGTAATAAATCCTCCAAGCAGAATAAAAATCAATGAAGGATTTTTCTGAAAAAGCGGATTTGTCCCATGAGCCAGTGCTATAGCTTCAATCGGCTTTCCAGATTCAAATCCGAAGTTGAAACAGGCGCTCATGATTCCGGCAAAGATCGCTATAAAAATTCCTTTTTTAAGAGCAAACTCCTTAACAGCTGCTTTCTTTTCTTCTTCGGTCAATTCGCTGCTTTTCAGAGCTCCGGCATAACCGATTATAGCAATTCCAGCTACGGTAATTGATACTCCGGCAATTGTAAGGATACCGGCAGTGGTTGAGAAAAGATTGTCTCCTGCGATCACCGGAGGAATTAATGTACCAAATGCAGCACATAATCCAAGAGCAATGCTTTGACCAAGAGCTACGCCAAGATATCGTATGCTTAATCCAAAGGTCAGTCCGCCGAATCCCCACAGTGCTCCGAAAAACATTGCCATTAATTTAGCTGATGAGGGTGCTTCCTTTATAATAGGTATCAGTTGTCCACCTGGAACAAAAATAAAAGCAAATAATACCGGCGCTATTATCCATGCCGCAACACCCTGGCTTAACCAGTAAGATTCCCATGCCCATGTTCTGACCTTTTTAAAAGGAACATAAAAGCTTGCAGCACCGATACTTCCCAGCGCAATTAATAATATACCTGCAAATGGATTCATGCTTTTTATTTATTATTAGACGGAAATGCAATTTATAAACTTTCAGGAATGAATTTGAAATTTGATCTGTTTTTTTATTCAGTAAATTTTCATGACCTTTATTTTTATTTCTAAACCTTATGTTATCATGAAATCCTATAAACTTGCTATTATTCTGATTTGTCTTTTCAGTAGCGCTTATTCGCAGGATCTTTCTGTCAGAGAAATGACCTGTGAGCATAAGAAAAACCCAATTGGTATTGATATCCTTCACCCAAGATTCTCGTGGAAAATTTCTGCTACAGGCAATAATNTTATCCAGATTGCCTATTCACTTAGAGTTTCAGCAGACAATAAATTCTCTTCCGGAAAAATCGTATGGCAATCCGGCAAGACACAATCCGGCGAATCGGTTTTACAACCTTATAAAGGTACTGACCTTAAACCCGGACAACGGTATTTCTGGCAGGTGAAAGTATGGGATAATAAAGGAAGGGAGTCAAAATGGAGCGAAGTTGCGTTCATTGAAACCGGATTATTATCGCCATCAAACTGGAAGGCTAAATGGATTGAAATGGAAGGAGACACACAAAGATATGCACCAGCCCCTCTCTTTCGTAAAGAATTCTCAACTGAGAAGGCTATTTCAGCAGCAAGGATATATGTCACTTCTCACGGCCTTTATGAGTTGCACCTTAATGGTAAAAAAGTAGGTGATCAGGTACTGACTCCCGGCTGGACATCATATAGTAAAAGACTTCAGTATCAGGTTTTTGATGTGACTAATTTGCTGAATAAAGGTAAAAATGCAATCGGAGCAGTACTCGGTGACGGGTGGTACAGGGGATCACTTGCATGGGGTGATAACTGGTCTATTTATGGGAAGAGCCTTGGGTTACTTATGCAGATTAAAATTACATTCACCGATGGAACAGAAACAACAATAATCAGTGATGATACATGGAAGTGCTCAAATGACGGGGCAATAAGAATGAATGACCTGTATAACGGAGAAATATATGACGCAACCAGGAAGCTGACAGGTTGGGACCTTCCGGGTTATAATGATAATTCGTGGAAAAATGTAAAAACAGGAATTTATGATAACAGGAACCTTATAGCATCTGAAGGAGCTCCGGTACGGAAAATTCAGGAAATCAAACCAGTTAAAATATTCAGAACTCCCAAAGGTAAACTGATTGTTGATATGGGACAAAACATGGTTGGTTGGTTGAGATTAAAAGTCTCCGGCAGTAAAGGAACCATTGTAATACTGAGGCATGCTGAAGTTATGGATAAGTTTGGTGAATTCTATACCACAAATCTTCGCGCAGCCAAATGTCAGTTAACATACACGCTTTCAGGCACAGGAGAGGAGACTTATGAACCCCGGTTTACATTTATGGGCTTCAGATTTGTTGAAGTAACAGGGTTTCCGGGTGAACTGACATTAGATAATCTGACAGGTATTGTTGTTCATTCTGACATGAATGTCACGGGCAGTTATGAAAGTTCAAATCCTTTGTTGAATCAGTTACAGCATAATATTCAGTGGGGACAGAAAGGTAACTTTGTAGATGTTCCTACCGATTGTCCTCAAAGAGACGAGAGGCTTGGATGGACCGGTGATGCCCAGGCATTCTGCAGGACCGCTGCATATAATATGGATGTTTCATCATTCTTTACTAAGTGGCTTAAAGATGTAACTGCTGATCAGAAACCTGCAGGTGAAGTTCCTTTTGTCATTCCTGATGTTCTGAACAAACAGGGATCTGCAACAGGACAACCTTCTGCCGGATGGGGAGACGTTGCCGTTATTGCACCATGGACCATGTATCTCGTTTATGGTGATAGAGACTTTCTTGAAAAGCAATATCCGGGCATGAAAGCCTGGGTAGAATATATCAGAAAAAAAGCCGGAACAAACCTGATCTGGAAAGGAGGGAGCGTGTTTGGTGACTGGCTATTCTTTCATCCGCCTGTTAATAATCATACGGAGCCGGATGGTTATACTGACCATGATTTTATCGCTACTGCATTTTATGCCTATTCGACTAGTATTCTTGCCGAAACTGCAAAGGCTCTTGGGAAAACCGATGATGCAAATTTCTATTCTGACCTCTTCAGTAAGATAAAGGAAGTATTTATTAATGAGTATNTTACAAAGGCAGGACGNGTAGGAACCAACTCTCAGACATCATATGTACTAGCACTAATGTTTAATCTGTTACCTGAAAACCTTACCGGAAAAGCTGCAGGCTTTCTTGTAGATGATATTTTAAGTCGTGATAATCATCTTTCTACCGGCTTTCTTGGAACTCCGTATTTATGTCATGTCTTGTCCGATAATGGTTATACCGATGTTGCTTATGATCTGCTTTTACAGGAATCGTATCCATCATGGCTATACCCTGTTAAAATGGGAGCCACAACAATCTGGGAAAGATGGGACGGGCAGAAGACTGACAGCACTTTCCAGGATCCGGGGATGAACTCATTTAACCATTATGCCTATGGTGCAATTGGCGACTGGATGTACCGTGTTTCAGCAGGGATTGAGACAAAAGATCCTGGATATAAACATCTGATTTTACAACCGCATCCTACTAAAAAACTATCATACTCAAAAGCATCTTTTGAGAGTTCGTACGGAACCGTTAGTTCCGGATGGGAACGAAAAGGAACTAAGATCGTTGTTACTTTCAGGATTCCTGTAAACAGCACAGCTACTATTGTACTTCCTGTCAGTTCAGTCGCAAAAGTCACTACTGGTGCTGTCAGTATTTCTGATTATAAGAATATTTCGGATATAAGAATTTCAGGGAATAAATTGTTTTTTGAGACAGGATCGGGAGAATATGTTTTTGAATATAACGAAGAATAATGCTTTAGTATTCTACATTTATACTGAAATCAAAATTTCGAAATCCGAAATCGCATAAAAGAATAAAGTTTATTTTTGCTGGCCAGAATATTTTTCAGGCCAGCTTTGTTTAATGTGAGTTATGATGGACTTTTTTAATAATCATCTTGGTGAGTTCGCTGCTTTGCTTACTGCCTTTTTCTGGACAGTAACATCTCTGGCATTTGAGTCAGCCAGCAATAAAATAGGAACCATAGCAGTTAATATTCTCCGATTGGTTATAGGTTTTGTTTTCCTGAGCATATTCACTCTGATACACAGAGGTTTTCTGCTGCCTGTGGATGCCAGTCATGATAACTGGCTATGGCTTACTCTGTCAGGACTTGTCGGATTCGTATTTGGAGACCTTTTTCTGTTCAAGTCATATACAATCATCGGTTCAAGGTTCTCAATGCTGATAATGACACTGGTCCCTCCTATTACGGCATTTTTTAGTTTCATAATAATTGGCGAGCGCCTCACTCTTTTTCATTATCTCGGAATGACTTTAACCTTTACAGGTATTTCAATGGCAATATTCAGCAGAAGCGCCAGGGGAGAAAAATTATCGCTTAAACTGGCACCCCGTGGAATTCTGTATGCTATCGGCGGTGCTGTCGGTCAGGCGCTTGGACTTGTTCTGAGTAAGTTTGGTCTGAAAAACTATGACCCTTTTGCCGCTACCCAGATAAGAATAATTGCAGGTATAGCAGGCTATGCAGTCCTTGTAACANTCCTGGTAAGGTGGA
>JGI20214J51650_10000490_pt1 | contig 24223 bp, 26 predicted proteins | sample WetSurMetagenome_FD_51650 | JGI IMG/M metagenome (IMG submission 51650) | reverse complement strand
GCTGTCGAGGTAGAGCGCCAGCTCGCGCACCCTGCCGTTGGCGCTCCAGGTCGCTTCGTCACGGGCGCAGCCGTTCTGGATGGTCATGCCGTTGAAGTTGACGCCGGCACCGGTCTCGCGGACCGTGCCGGGGTAGTCGGCGAACAGGATCGCGATGCACTCGTGGATGCCTGGTCCATCGGCGCCCTCGGCCCAGGCGGTGGAAGGGGAGATGTCATCGATGTTCGAGATGCCATAGGTGATCCCATCGCAGGGGGCCAGAGTGGAGGTTGCGGCGAAGCTCCAGTCCAGTGCGCATCCCAGGCTGCATCCAGCTCCGAAGAGCACTGCGAAGTCCTCGCTGTCGGCCGGGTAGTCGGGCTCCAATACAGCAGTCCAGCGGGGCAGNCCGCCTGTTTCGCCGGACAGACCCAGCGCTGCTGACAGCACCAGTATCGGGATCATGGCACCTGTTCCTTCCTGTCCGCTCTTCAGAGCACCCGCGAGGCCGCCGTTCAGTGTGCTTCCGGGTCCTCCTGCATCATACCGAACGTGTTTCCGTCCGGATCAGTGAGGTAGGCAAGCCAGCCGACTCCCCGTATGGGCATCTTCGGAGCTGTCACGATGGCTCCTGCGGCAGTGGCCCTGGCAACCATCCCGTCCAGGGACGCGACATCGATGGTGCACACGAACGAGTTGGCATCCTGTCCCGGCGTGGGGGCCGGACCTCTCCTGAAAACCAGCCCGCCGTCTATGCCGCAGCCATCGCCGCCGGTCTTCACCATCCAGTAGCGGTACTCGTTCCTCACCTGCACGCCCGGGATCACCCACTCCGTGAATTCCCAGCCGAACAGTTCGCCGTAGAACCTGGCAGCCTTCTCCGGGTCGGAGCTGTGGATCTCGAAATGGACCACCCTGTTCATCTGGTCCCCTCCTGTGCGTCAGATGCTCTTCTCGCCGCCCGCAGGGCTTCGATCCTGTCCTTGTTCTCATATGGCCGTATGAACTTGTCACGGTCCTGCTCGGACACCTGTTTCCCCGCTGAGAGGTCCTCGAAGACCACCAGTCGCTCCTCGATCCGCTCGCACGGGTAGTCCGCGCACTCGGAGCAGTTAGAGAGGCCGCGCGCGATCACGCAGGGCCTGACGGGGCAGTGCGAGTCCTGAAGATGCGGCTCCCCTTCCGCCATGCATCCGTCGCAGCAGATCTTATCAGCCGGGACATCCAGGTCGAAGAATCTGCGCCAGCCCTCGGACAGGTCCTGCCGCATGTCCTCCAGGGCGATGTTGTCTCTATGCGCCAGGCACAAGTCGCACCTGAAGCAGCACTTCGAGAGCATCTCCCTCATNCCCGCACCTCAGTCCCGNGCGATCATCGAAATGCAGCTCGTCGGGCAGNCATCGACGCAGAGCCCGCAGCCGTAGCAGAGTNCCCGGTCCACCTCGAGCCCGANACCGGACATCCTTCTCGCCCCGAAGCGGCATTCGGGCTCGCAAGCGCCGCAGCCGATGCAGGCCGCCATGTCGGTCCGCTCGATCATGGCACCCTTGTCGCACTTCTCCTCGGGATCGGTGAAGTATCCGCAGCAGTCGCCGCAGCAGTTGCACACGCCCGCGGTCGCGGTCCTGTCGGCATTGCGCCACGGCCGGGTGACGAGCCGCTTCGCCTTCGCCTCGGCCAGTACGCCGAGAGCCTCTTCGAGGCCGACAGGGCGTGAGCCCGAGCCGCTCCCGGGGTCTGCCGGATCGAAGGACAGGCACACGTCCATCCGCGATTGCCCGCAGGCGCCGCGTGATTCCCTGCACCCGCAGTTGCTGATGCTGAACCAGTTGCTCGCGCGTATGAGCCTCTCGGCCTCCTCGTGCGTGCAGACGTAATGGATGCAGGTCCCCGCTCCGTCCAACTCATGCCCCCTTCTGCAAAATCCTCCGCCAGGTGATGGAATATGCGNTTGNNNTCACATCCTCGTCTTGATCCAGAGGGACGAGATGAGCTTGGTCAANGCCATCACCCCGAGGATGCCGAGCAGCACAGGATCGAACGGGATCGAATCGCCTGCCNTCGGTGCATTGCGCCAGGTTTCGTATGCCATGGCGGCCAGGACGGCGAAGACGGCGGCCACCGAGCAGTTACGCTCGACTATGAGCTGATGGAGCCTCTCGCGCTCGTCCTGGTGCTTCCCCATCTGCGCCCAGATCGAGATGACGTCCATCACCAGAAGCCCGACCACGGTGAACGAAAGCGCATCCCTGACGCCCGGGGCAAGGGGCAGCAGACTGATGAGGGCCCAGAGGACCACGAAGCCGGCGATGTAGACCCATCCCTGCCATGTCCTGGGTGCCAGCCCCCAGCCCGCGACGCGGAATGTGAACCACTCAGGCCTTCCCAGCATCATCCACCTCCGCGATGCCGAAGAGGTCCTCCACCCGGCATCCGAAAACATGCCCCAGCCTCAGCGCCAGCTCCAGGGAGGGCACGTATCTGCCCGCCTCGATGGAGTTGATGGTCTGGCGCGAAACCTTCACCTGAAGGGCCAGCCCCTCCTGCGTGAGCCCGGCCCTCTCGCGGAAATCCCGAAGCCTGTTCCTGGAAAGTCCCATCCTCCGACCTCCCCGTCTCTATGTAAAGCATACTTTACGACAAGCACACTTGTCAAATTGCAGTCGAGATTGTCCGTCAGGTCAGGGAACGACCTCGTTGACCTACATGAAAAGCTGCTTGATAATGCGGCTATGTGCTGCGGGAACGGCTCCTCAAGTCTGAACGACCTTCTCACGAAGATCCGCGAGTTCGTCAGGGAAAGGGACTGGAGCCAGTACCACTCGCCGAAGAACCTTTCGATGGCTTTGTCGGTCGAAGCTGCCGAACTGGTCGAGATCTTCCAGTGGCTTACAGAGGACCAGAGCCGCAATCTCACACCCGAGCAGAAAGCCCATGCCGCCGAGGAGATCGGTGATGTGCTGATCTACCTCGTCAACCTGGCGGACAAGCTCGGAATCGAGCCCATCGAGGCGGCATTTGCCAAGATGGAGAAGAACGCGACGAAGTACCCGGTGGAGAAGGCTCGTGGGAATGCAGCGAAGTATGACGAGCTGGGGAACGGCGCTTCCAGTGAGGGATAGAGGCTCCAACTCGAGATCACAAACTGTGACCTCAAGATGCCTTCTGCCCTATACAGGACTGTCTGATGACGAATAGCATGCAAAACCCGATCTCCTTGCCTGCGGTGAAGAAGTCGGCAGCCGCAGAGGCCGAATCATGCATCCGTGTGCTGAGAGGCGAGCGCGTGATATTGGACTCCGATCTGGCCGAGCTTTATGGCGTTGAAACCCGGGCACTTGTTCAGGCTGTGCGTAGGAACCTCGATCGGTTCCCTTCCGATTTCGCTTTCCAGTTGAGCAAGGAGGAGGTCGACAACTTGAGATCACAATCTGTGACCTCGAGTTGGGGAGGACGACGCTATCCCCCTTTCGCATTCACCGAGCAGGGTGTCGCAATGCTCTCGAGCGTCCTCAGGAGCGAGCGCGCGATAAACGTGAATATCGAGATCATGAGGGCCTTCGTGCGGCTCAGGTTGCTGCTGAGTGAGAATGCCTCCCTCTCCAGGAGATTGAACGACATCGAACGGAAGTACGACACACAGTTCAAGCTCGTCTTTGACGTCCTGAAGCAGCTGACCGCTCCGCAGCCCTCGAACAGGCCACCGCGAAGGATAGGCTTCACGCACGAGAAGAATCCAGACAAGTGAAGCTCTATGTCGGCCTCACCGACCAGCACTGGTTCGACTACCTGGCCGGGATGAATCCTCCTCCGGACGAGATCAACTTCTGGCGACCCGGCGGCGCCACGACCTTCAAGGCCATCGCCCCCGGAGCCCCGTTCCTCTTCAAACTGCACAGCCCCAACAATGTGATCGCGGGGTGGGGCTACTTCGTCTACCACCACTCGTTCCCTCTCTCCCTGGCCTGGAGTTCCTTCCAGCAGAAGAACGGCGCCCCGGATCACGCAAACCTCCTTCGCATGATCCAGCGCCTCAGGCGGACCGAGGAACGAGATCCCTGGATCGGCTGCACGATCCTCACGAGCCCTGTCTTCCTGCCCAGGGACGAATGGTTCCCTGTGCCGGTCGACTGGGCGTCGAACATCGTGAGCGGTCGGACCTACACCTCGGAGGATCCCATGGCGGCCGCGCTGTGGGAGGCCGTGCAGCAGAGGGAGAGGCTGGTCTCGCCCCTGGAGGGCCAGATGGAGATCTCCCTCGGAGAACCCCGCTACGGGGCGGAGTTCATCGCCAGGGCCAGGCTTGGCCAGGGCACTTTCCGGATCCTCGTCACCGACGCCTACAACCGCAGGTGCGCTATGACGGGCGAGAAGACCCTCCCCGTGCTGGAGGCCGCCCACATCAGGAGCTTCAGCGAGGGTGGGCCGAACCGCACCAGCAACGGCCTGCTACTGCGCTCGGACCTCCACACCCTCTTCGACTCGGGTTACATGACCGTGTCACCTGACTTCCGGATCGAAGTGAGCCCGAGGATTCACGAGGAGTTCGACAACGGCCGGGAGTACTACGCCCTCCACGGCAGACCCCTCACCATCCCGGAAAATCCCGCGGAGCGTCCGGCGAGAGATTTTCTGGAGTGGCACAATGCGAAGGTGTTCGGGGCATGAGCATTGACAGGAAAGCAGGCTGATGGATGCATTCCGGTTGAGGAAAGAGCTCATCGACGAGTACGCGTTCTACGTCTCCAGCTTCGTCAGCATCAACGATTCTCGGATTTCAAGGCAGGTTCTCGAAAGCATCAACGGCGGGGCGCTCTGGGCTGATCCGCTGATCCAGCTGAATCCCCAGTTCGAACCAGGTCACACGGTCGACGAACTCGTCCGCAGCAAGACGCTCCATCCCGAATGCGCCCGGATCTTCGCCCACAAGGGCAGTGGGCAACCGACACCGCTCAGACTGCACAAGCATCAGGAGCAGGCGATACAGGCCGCCCAGTCCCGTGTGAACTACGTACTCACAACCGGAACCGGTTCTGGGAAGAGCCTGGCGTTCTTCATTCCTATCGTCGATTCGGTTCTCAAGAACAGGGAAGCTGGCAAGGGCGTAAGCTTTCCAATTAAGAGTACACCTGAGGGTGACACTTCCCGGGTGATTCTCTCTCGATAGACCACCGGCGGCAAGCCGCCCAGGAAGTCATGAGGACGCAGTTCATTGTAGCTCTGCATCCGATCCCAGCGGATCTCCCTGACCTGATCCGGATCCCCGATTAGCAGCGCTTTGAAGCATCCCAGCCCATCGGAATCGACTCTATCCGGTGTCTGATGAGAGGGGAAGCCTGCGCACAGGCATGATGGCCGATGCAAGCTGCTCCCCCGCTTCTTCGAGGTCCTTTTCCAGATCGAACCAAAGGCTGCGCACGCGGATGTCTCCAACCAGGGAATCAAGAGGCATCGATAAAGGTGACGGATAGACAAGGATGGCATCCCTGCACTTGTTCGCCAGGGCATATGTGACTACTTGCGAAACATCATCTTGGCGCGGCTTGTCAGCATCCTTGTACTTCGTGTCCAGTACCGCCAAGGTTGCACCTTCCGAGTCCTTGATCAGGATATCCACCTTGAATTCCAGATGCTGCACGTTGAAAGAATACTGAGGATCAACCCTCATTCCCTCTCTCGGAAGTCTGTTCTGGAGCCATCTCGCAACGAAGGTCTCGAACAGCTTGTCGATGTTGAGAAGGAACGACCTGATCATGTGGTCGCCTGTGTCGAAAACGGGACCGCAGTTGGCGAGGAAGAACCAGCACAGGTGATGGAGGGGCTCGTACTTCAGATTGAGCCTGTTGTAGTCACGGTCCAGGCAGCATTCCAATGGCATCCTGACGAGTGCCACCTCCGATCTCAGCATTCCCAGCGCACGCAGTGCCAAAGAAGTCGTCTCGGATCTGAAGGGCATCGACGAGATCTGGCGCAGCGCCCAGGCCAGGATCCGGTTCTCAGCAATGTCAGGCGTGTGTTCTTCGAATCGGCAATCGAACTGCAACTTGTGAGGCCTCATTACCATACTTATCGGGTTGATACTTCCCCTGATGTACTTCAGCTCCTCCTGGCGGGCTGCATAGGTCCTGTACAAACCAGAACGGCAGATCTGCATCACCATTTTCGACAGGTGGCGGGCGAGCCTTTCGAAAACCTCGCTCAGGTCACCGACGAAGAAGCTACTGTCGAATACCTTCGCCTCGAATCCCGTGGCGACCTCAATCATCCGGAACAGGTTGCCGATGGGGACTTTCGGCTCTATGAGGAATCGGATTCTCTCGGAGACTGGAAGGTGACCGATATAGCCTCTGGGAGTGATCTTCCAACTCATTCCCTTGTCCTGGGCGGTCGAGCATTCGATGAACTTGCCGGCCTTGGCTAATACCTCTGAAATGTCTTCGTTGTTCAGCCCCAGTTCGGAAGCGGTCTCCCACTTCCTATCGGTGAGATGAAGCGTTGTCGGGGCGGTTGCCTGCATTTAACCGAACAGCTCTTTCCTGACCTCGGCCCAGCGGAAGGATCTCATCTTGCCGGGCTCATCGAAGAAGTACTCCTCGAGGTAGGGCTCGATCTCGCTCTGCCAGATCAGCTGTATCCGGCCATGCAGGTCCTTCTCCAGGAAGAATGTCACGCCGAGGTGGAATCCTTCCTCTTTGATCTCGCCGTTAATGAGTTTGATGAGTTTTATCAGCCTGTCCGCAGGGAAGTCCGGGCTGTCCGCTGCAAGTTTTCGCTGCAAAAGAGGCAGGTTGGGCTCGAGCCTGATGAATGCGAATCTGCGCCTCAAGGCGAAATCTACCAGGGCTATTGATCTGTCAGCAGTGTTCATCGTCCCGATGATCAGCACATTCGGAGGTATGCTGAAACGCTTGCCAGATGCCAACGGGATCGATTCGTTCCGATACTCGAGCAGGTACATCAGCTCGCCGAGCACCTTCGACAGGTTCGCCCTGTTTATCTCGTCAATGATCAGAACGCACGGTGCGCCATTCCGCTGTTCTGCCTCTTCACAGAACTCTAGGAATCTTCCGGGAATCATCCGGAACGAGAGCTTGCCGTCCTTTGTCTCAGGTCTCAGGCCCTGCATGAAGTCTTCGTAGGAGTAGCTGGGGTGGAACTGGATGAGATCGATCTTTCCTGTGGTTCCACCTACTATGTGATCAGCAAGCTTTCTGGCGATGAAGGTCTTCCCCGTACCCGGCGGGCCATAGAAGATCGCCTGCCGTTTCCGCAGAAGAGCCTTTGCCCACTGCTCGAACTCCTTCTGTGCGAACCCGGTTTCCTGCTCGGCGAGATACGCAGAATACTCTTCCTGTACCTTCAGATCGTTTTCGAATTCGATCTGCCCGGTCAGGGAAGACAGCGAAGATAGCCCTAACCCGCAGGAGAGCTGCACCAATGGGAATAGAGCTATGAATGCTTGACTTATGCTCTCGGACAGATCTTCACTCGTTAGGTTTAACAGCTCCGCCTTGGAGATGGACATTAGGACACGCGCACCGGAATCAGGCATGCCATCAAGCCATGTGGTCAGAGCCTCGGTAGTCCAGGGATACTCGTCTGATCGCGGATTTTTCCCTGTAGTATTCTTGCCGTACTTCCATTGCCCGTTTCCGAGAGACTCGCTAACCTCCTCAATAACCTGCATCCGGTTGGATTCGATCGCCGAGGCGAGCCTTTGTACGGCTTCCGTATCCATCGAAGCATCGAAGCCAATCCTCATTCCATCTTTACTGATCGTCGCATAGAGCTGTATCCCCCGGATTCTCTGCGAGCCTCGAGGATAAATTGCGCCCCAGAACCAAGGGTAAGCCCCTCCTCGCCCGTAATCGTTCTTCGGGAACCTAGAGAACAGATTATCCTCGGTCTCCATGAAGGACTTGATCTGTTCTGGAAGCCTTTGGACAGCTGCTCTGAAAGTTGCTTTGAAAGGCTGCTCGATGAATTGAATAAAGTCATCCCTGTGGTCAAGATAGTACTGCTTAGTCGGACTTTCGCAGATTCCATCGAGAAGCTCGAATGCTCGTAGAGTGAATGCAGCGTTCTGATCAGAAACGGGTGGGTCTCGATAGTCCTGTTCAGCATGAGCAGATGCAGTCAACTGATAGAACTTCTGGGGAGTGAGCCGGATCATGGTCCTGACCCATGAGGGTTCGTTGATCTCCTTCTGTGAGACGTCATCCCATTCTACAGGTATTCTATGACAATGCCTCACTCCCTCGACGAAGAAGGGTTCGCCAGTAACAGTGCCAACTCCGAGGATCAGGCGGATTCCCTGGTTGGCAATTATCTTGTCACCTGGCTTCAGATGCACGAATTCCCATAGATGTCGAAGATGTGCCTTTGTCCAACTCTTCTGCCCCGCCAACGATGGATCATTAGCGATGACTTCTTTGCGCCTAGCTTCGAAGGAGTCTTCATCAAGACCGATGACATTCCCTATCTCGTCCCAACCAACAGCAATGAAGCCGTTTTTCTTACACTCGTCCCATTGCCAAGCCTTTTCTCCCGGAGCGATCTTCCAATAGGAAATAGCACTTTCTGCAGAGAGCCGAATCTTTGACTCGGCATAAAGCAATGCATCCAGCATTCCGAGGTCTGTGATGCCAATCTGTCTTGCTGCCACGCGAGCTATGCGCATTGCGGCGGTATATGTGCCCTGTTTTGGCAAGCCGAGATCTCTGTACCTTTCGAGTACCGCACCGTTCAGAAGAGGGCAGATCCCGGGCTGCAGGTAATGAATCCATGGGCTGTAGATGCCGGGTTTTACTAGTGGGATGTCTTTATATTCAAATGCGGAGACTATCTGCTCGACTTCTTGGTAAGAACCTGCATTGGCAATATCAAGAAGGAATTGCCTGACGGTCTCGAGCTGATCAGCGGTTAGTCCGTTTATAAGGAATCTGCCCACTGCGGTGTAGCCACCCTCTCCTGGGTGAGTCATCATTTCGTCGTAGAACTCTGGGACTCCGCAGATTTCCAGGTTCCTTCGAATGTTGTCCTCGGTAGCAGCACCGTGTTTAAAAAGATGGATGAAGGAAGTGAGCTTCTCGTTTGTGAGGGGAATCTGCGAGAGCACTTGTCGAATCACCCTAGCAGCTAGTTCTGGGAAACCTGCCTTCTTCGCCCTTTCATCGAAGATGGAGGAATCTGCTGCTTGGATTTCGGTGAGCCGTTTCCGCAATGCCTGTGAAGCCCGGAATGCAGTCCAGACCATGCTTTGGACATCGATTAAATCCCTGACGCCCAAATCTCCAGTCAGATCAAGTATTTGAGTTGCGATTTGACGGAGTTCACCATAGATCTTGCCGGAGGGTTTTGCCCCCAGAGCAGTATCCCGACCTGCTTGTTCAAGAAGCCAGCTGGCAGCACCTGGCTTGATGAAGATGTCGGAGGAAGGTGCGGTAAGGAACATGAAGTAGGTCGGGGTTGTCCATTTGTTGTTGAGTGAACGCGAGTCCAGAAAGTCCGCCCACTTCTGAAGGCGTTCTGCCGATGAGCCCTCTCCATATAGCAGCGTCCTGAACTGACTAAACATGTCCAGGTCGACAACATCTGCATGAAATAGCGCAAGATCGCCTTGCAGCGGAACGTTGTTCCAGAGCAGGTTGGTCGCCCCGACCTTCAGAACTCGAGATTTAAGCTCGGCAATGTCACCTGAGTTGATCAGTCTTTGGAGTTCGGAGTCAGAGAGCAGTTCCCTGGCTTTATCTGATGCCTTGCGCTTGTATAGGATTTCATCCTTGACAAAGGCTGGGTCTTCAACGCTTGAGAAATCGTGGTAGATCATCCGGATTAGCGTGAGTAGATCATCGATCTGTTCCCTGGTCATACCCTCCACCTTCGGATCGGGACCAAGCAAGCTCGTAGACTCACTGGCGTTAACGATACGCCTGTCATGTCATCAGTGCCAGTCAGGCAATCTCTTAGCCAATCTCGTCGGAGGACTTCCCTTTCGATGATGGAAGGCAGTCTGAAGGTGACGATCCTTGATCGCATACCTGCGTTGATCCAGATGATAACCGCGCTCAATTATGTCTCTGCTGAATACTCGACGCTTCCTCTTCTTTGTGTTATCAGCCCAGGAGGCGAAGCCTTCGATAGAAGCGATATCCTGTTGGCAGGCGGTGTAGTTCAGAGTATAGAGAAGAGCGTTTACTTCGCCGTAATCAGCGAGAATCTACATAAGGACTTCAAGCATTATTGGAACCCCATGGCGAGTCTTGCCATGAGCCTCTCTTATAACTAAACGCAAGAAGCAATGAGCACTAAGTTCCGGTTCATCCGGCTCCAGATCAAAAACTGCAGCGTACCCATCTGGACCTGTTCGCGCTGGAACTCCGGGACGACCACCCGCCCGGACATGCAGTCTTCGTTGAGTTCTCTGATCTTGATCGCCTGGTGATCGAGCATGGGTTCTGGCATCACATCCTCCTGGTTAGGTCAGAGCTTGTCAGAAGCATGCCCTGTAGATCTTCGGCTCCAGCTTGCACCTCGAACTCAGAGGTGGGTTAAGGATGAACAGCCTCGGTTCCTTCGAGAACCTGAAGACCCGATAGAGCCTGTACTCGTCCCGATGATCCTCCGACGCACGCAGCTCGTTCGATGTAATGTAGAACGGCGCCCGGAGTCCCTGGTTGGTCGTCTTCACCTCTATGAGACGTTCGCTGTCCGTCCTCTCGTCGAACGAGACGATGTCGTAGCCCAGACCGTCCCCCCGGGTACTCGAGACCCAGTCGATCCTCCTCGCCAGGTCGTCGCGGCCGGCGTCCATCAGCTTCTGTCTCTCGAGATCCAGCACGAATCTCTCTCCCAGTTCACCAAGCCGGCGGTTACGGCGGTCGTTGTCGGCGAAGTCGACCCTCACCGCGTACTTGAGGGGAGCTCCGCGCATCGAATCCACCGCCCGGACCAGTTCGGGAGGATCGACAACGAATGATGCAGGTGAGAGCGCTGTCGCAGGGAGGAAGTCGGGAACCTCGTCGTTGATCTTCTGGAGGCGCGCGAGCAGATCAGGTCTGTCCACGATGAACCTGGCCACCTCGGTGGCGAGGAGGTGCTGGTAGTTGGCGAGAGGCTTGTACCCGTCTATCGGCGCGATGTTGAGTTCGATGAGAACAGCACTGATGTTCATGTGTTTGCGCTCGATGGCCCCCTTAGACCGGCCTTCGAGCCCAGCACCCAGCGCCCGGGAGTGATCGGCCTTGCTGTAGGGCTTCCCCTCGGCTTCGGCCAGAAGCATCTCGAAGTAGTCCTGGATCGTCAGGGTTACTTCGCGTTCGCTCCAGTCGCTCCCAACGCTCATGATTGCAGGAATATATCAAGGTCTCTCGCCAGGGTCAGGTAATCGCATGCCCTCGGGCGATCTGGCTCAACTTCATCAACGCCCGTCAGCATATACAACGCAGGGAATGAAATAAGCCATGACGACCGGGCCGAGGCTTCAGCCGATTCTCTTCCGGTCGCGCCTCGCGCGGGGCGCTGTTCTCGGGCTCGCGGAAAACGACCTGCCTGCCCTGAGTCCCTCCGGCCTGTTGAAGCACAGGCAGCCCGAGTAGAACCAGCTCATCTCCTGAAACCGACCTGAATCGGTAGTCGCCGCCGCCAAGTCATAATCGAACATCTGCAGTTTTCTGAAATACCTCAGGAAGCAGTTGTGGAGCCAGTCATACCTCTCGTTGATGCACTGCTCGTCCTCCTCGCGGTAGCAGTTCACCCTCGAGGAGACCAGCCCCCTGACCAGCAGAGGGTGGAGCATCTGCCTGATCGCTTCAGTGTTGTTGATCAATGCGTGTGGAACCATTACCACTAGGTTGCTCCGCAGGTTCGAGCCGGGGTCGATTCCACTGGACATAACGGTCTGAGCCATGCAGGCCGCGAGTTGCGCGAACCGGGTGTACCAGGGGAAGCCTGGTATCCCGTCAGGCGGCATGTCGTGGAGGTAGGCGTCGATCACCGTGAACGTCCGGCAGTCTGGCTTCAGACGGAGAGGCTCGCCGGGCTTCGCCGGAGGAATGAAGCTCCCGATGACCGCGCTGACGGTAGGGAACCGCTCGCCCAGGTGGTCGCCGGGATACCTGTACGCGAAGGGCGACTCCAGCGTGACGTCGCTCATCCATCCTGAGTCGGGAGTGATGTCGAGTGCGCCGCTCCCGTCGAGGCGGTAGTACTCGAATGCATCGAGGAGCGCCCTCAGGAGCCATCGGGTGTTGAAGACCTCATTGGGCAGGAAGCGCATCCCGCCCTTTGCCCACTCCTGCCTGCTCCTGATGGCCAGAGGCAGCAGCCTGTCGATGAGGAGCTCCTTACGGGGTGGCATCAGGTGCAGATCCTGCATCTGCGGCAGGACGTCCCTCGGGATGCACAAGGGGCAGCCCCATCCGCTCCCTCAGGTCGTTGTAGGCGGGGGTGCCGCGCTCCGACCTGGCACCTCTCAGCGCGAATGTGAAACCAGCCAGCGCCAGGAACTCGTAGCGGCTCTCCCCCTCGAGGTCCCACCGCGGATTCCCGGAAGTGATGTAGAGGATCCTCCTGGCAAGAGGCTTGATGCTCTCCGAGCCGAGCACGGAGGCGAGCTCGAGATCCCCCGCGTCGGGGTTTGTCCTCAGGAGCTTTTCCGCGAGCAGCCATACCAGCAGGTGCTCGAGCTTCTCTGGGATGACGACGCACGGCGCATCGAGGCGGCTGATCCTGACGAAATAGTCCTTGTCCATCGGCACCTCCTGCCGCGATTGAAGCAAGAACCTTTCCGAGTGAGCGGACCGGCATATCTCTTGCTCTGATGTTCATGAGGGCCATCGAGGTCCTTGGGCGACACCGAGCGCAGGAAGTGGAATGAATTCCCCGGGAATCCCGCAGCATGTCAGAGACAGGCGACCGGCCATCAGGATTTGCCTTTGCCGGTCAATTCCTGTAACTTCCGCCGAGAACAACTCCCGGAGGTGGCCCATGGCCGTCACAGTCGCCGTGATAGTGGACAACAGCCTCGACAGCGCCGCGGCGGGAGCAGCGGTTCTATTGAAGAATCCGGAAGCGCGCGTATTCATCTCCAGCGCCTGGAATCTGCCGTCGCGACTCGCTCATCTCCTCGAATGGGAGGAAGGCATAAGGACTGTCCACATCTGCGGGATCGGATGCAAGCGAGGCCCTGACGAACTCGTCGAGGGCATGAAAGTCCTCGAGTCCAGAGGCATCTCCATCGTCTGGCACCTCGCGGGATCAGCCGGTGCAGAGTGTGCGAGAAGAGCGGCAGACCACTGTACGATCAAGCGTGTGGAGGAGGCTTCCACCGTGGCGGAGGCAGTGGTCAGGACACTCAGGCTCGCCCGTCACGAAAGAACCGTTTTCCTGTTGTCGATCGCCTCTGCAGGGAGATGGGACAAGGTCAGGGAGCGCGAGGCCAGGAACATCGCCGAGCTGACCGCAGCATCCATGTACAGGTTCTTCCAGACTGGCGACCGGGAGGCGTATCCGACAGCCGTCAGGAAGATGGCCGGGCTGGAGCGGATGACCGAGGAGGACAGCGCTCTGATACGACGCCAGAAGGCGCTCGGGTTCATGCTGGGGCCTGACGGGTCGTCGCCCCAGATCAAGGAGCTCCGCAGGAAGGTCTCGCTCTACGCCAGGATCGACTCCCTGAACGTCCTGATCCTCGGCGAGACGGGAACTGGCAAGGAGAAGGTCGCCAGGCTCATGCACAGGGAGAGCCCGCGGAGCGAGAGGTCGTTCGTGCCCCTGAACTGCGCGAACCTCACGGGCTCCGAGATGCTCGAGTCGAAGCTCTTCGGCCACACGAAGGGCGCCTTCACGGACGCGAAGTCCGATCACGAGGGCTTCATCGAGACGGCAAACGGGGGCACTCTCTTCCTCGACGAGGTCGCCGAGATGCCGCTCGACACGCAGGCCAAGCTGCTCCGCGTTATAGAAGACGGGACCTATACCAGGCTGGGCTCAAGCCAGGAGCAGAGGGCTGACGTCAGGGTGATAGCCGCTACTAACAAGGAACTCTCGGCGCTCGTCAGTGACGGTCGTTTCAGGATCGATCTGTACTACAGGCTGCGCGAACTGGTGATCAGGGTGCCGCCGCTGCGGGACAGGCTCGAGGACATCGGGCAGATCGCAGGCTCCGTGAAGCGGATGCTCCAGGATGAGCAGGGCAAGCGGTTCCCAGACCTGACCGACGAGCAGATAGACATGTTGAAGACCTACAGCTGGCCCGGCAATGTCCGGCAGCTCCAAAGCGTGCTTCGGAGAGCCTTCCTCCTGGGGCTGGAGGCGAACCTCGGCCCGGCGCTGCGTGACGAGAAGGAGGAGAAGCTCGACCGTCTCCTGAACCTGCCGCCAAGGGAGGAGGGCTGGAGCTTCCCGTCGAAGGACGAGGATCGCGGAGTGCTCTATGTCACTCACGATCCCGCAACGACGGCGACGATCTCCAAGACCATGCGCGAGCAGCAGAGGGAGTTTGCCATGGCCAGGCTCAAGGCCTGCGGGAACAACATCTCCCGGGCTGCCAGGGAGCTGGACATCAGCGTGAACACCCTCAAGAAGCTGAGGAGCGAAGCCGAGGGGAAGTAGCGGGCGATGCCCCAAGGTCCCATCCGCATCCCGGGGAGCGGTGTCTCGGGGTCTTCGGTCTGACACAGGATGTTTTCAGGATACCCCGGCGCGGGTTCTCGTCCGCCTGTAGTCGGCCTTCAGTGTCTCCTGGTACTCGAGCAGGAAGAAGTTCAGGGCATTGCCCGGCTCGAAGAGCATCGTCTGCCTCGCGAGGAAGCGGCCACGCATCTCCATCTCGGCGGCGGTCTCCCCCGACCTGTGCGCCAGATCGCAGTGCGCGAGCAGACGGATGTCCTCCAGCCACGGGAAATCCTTCGCCTCCAGCATCACCGAATCGAGGAGCCGCGCGGCTTCCTCCCGATCCCCCGTCTCCCGGGAGAGCAGGATGCCCAGCCGCAGCGCCTGGCAGCCGAAGGGGTATCCCTTCCCCTTCGACTCGCGTATCGAATCCCGCAAGCACTTCTTCAGTGGCGCGAAGTCTCCATCGCGATACCCCAGGTGCTCGGCCCGCAGCAACCCGAAATCCAGCTCCGAGCACTCGGCCTCGACCCTTTCGGTGATGGCGTCCAGGTAAGAGATATTATCTTCCAGGAGCGAGAAAGCAGCCAGGATCGCCCACACCTCCTCGAAGAACGGAAGTCCCCTGAGATAGAGGAAGGTCGTGTCGAGGATCCTCAGGTCGAAGTAGATGGGGAGGAGCGGCTCGATATATGCCCGGCCCTTGTCGAAGCGGTTCCACAGGTAGGCGTATCTCGCCTGGGACAAGGCGTATTCTGCAGGTATGCCGGGGAACGGAGCCCTGTCGAAGCATTCCAGCATGCGGTCAGGATCGCCCCTGAACTCGTATTCCTGTCCGAGCGAGAACTGGATGGGACCCGAGGCCGGGTACTGATCGGCGGCTTCACCGAAACGCTCGAACGCCAGGGCGCGGTTGCCCCTCCGAAAAGGGACGATGCCGCGAAGGTGGTACCACCGCTCGCGCTCGGCGTCCCCCAGCGACGCCGGGTCGAGCTCCGCGAGCGCTGCCTCCAGCTTCTCGAGGCCGCCATCCTCCTGAAGAAGGCAGGCGAGGGCTTCGATCCGGTTCGCCGGGGCTCCCGAATGCATCGGCCCGGCCTTCTTCCACTGCATGGTCCGCCTCCGGTTCCGTCGCGATCCGTCTCCAGGCGATTATGCGGAGAAACGCTCGATGGGGATGATCCTCCCGCGCCGCGCCCAGGCTCTGTCGGACAGGGTGCCCGGAGTCTCCGCCTAAGATGCTTACCGGCAGCAGCATGCGCTGTCCTGGTTGTGGTTCGGGAACGCTCCCTGCCGCCCGAAACCCCGTTTCCGCCGGGAATTCCTGCATCACGGCGCGGAACCCGGGCGACAGCAGCAGATGACAGCTGGGCATCCCATTTCTGCATGTTCGCCGCATGAGCTCGAGCGCACGGACGGAATGACGGAAGCGAGCGAAGAGATGCCCGCCGGTCGTCCGGCATACCGAAGGGAGCCATGCATGAATCGTGTGCACCTGTGCTGCATCGCACTCTCACTTCTTATGGCAGGCTCGGCTGTAGCGACGTATCCGACCGCGCAGATACAGTATTCATGGCCCCTGAGGCTGGGCGGCGAGCTGGGGGCGACCTTCGTCGACTTCTTCGGCTTCCCGACTTCTGCGGGCCCGTTCGTCACGGCTTCCGCGGGGAGGGACGGGATCGGCCTGAACGCCGGGCTGAAAGGCGTCATCCAGATGATCATCCCGGCTGGAACAGCCAGCATCGGCGCTTCCGGGCTGTACCTCTGGGAGGGCGAGAATTCCGCCTACGCCGGCGCGAGGGCAAGCGCATCGTTCTCTCTGTTGACCGTATTCGGCGGTGTCTACAGGCGCGTCTCCGGCGACAGGGACGACGACTGGATGTTCAGCATCGGAACCGGGGTCGGGATGCCCTAGGGACGGACTGGCCAGGCCTTCGATTCCCCCATCGGGAGGGGCAGTCATGGGTGTACTCCTCTTTGCATGTCTAACCCTCGCCGCCTCATGGTTCCCCAATCCGGTCGGAGCCAGTTGCGCCGAGGTCCTCGGGACCCTCGCCCCACCCGTCGGGGTGAGAATTGCAGCTCCGCCTGCCGACGCCATGACGACGTGTCGAGCGACATCCCCGGGCTCCGTGGACGGCTGGCCGGTCTTCCTGAATCCGCCCGGGGGCGGCTTCTCGTACACGATCACCCTCTTCGACATCGACGGCGATGGGGCCGACGAGATCTTCTGCACGGGAGGCGAGACCTTCGGCCTGAGCGGAGACGGCTCGTTCCTGCCGGGCTGGCCCACCAGCGAGATGGCCTACATGGGATACGGCACGAACGACCAGAAGCCGGGGCCGTCATGCGCCGACCTCGAGGGCGACGGCATCTGCGAGATCCTCTGGTCGGAGCGTGACTGGTACGCGGGCAGCTCGCACATGTGGAGCTTCAACGGACGGCATGCGAACGGAAGCAACATGGAGGGGTTCCCTCAGGTCGCGCCGGACGACTACTCGAACGCGCTCGATTCGCCCTTCGTCCTGGGTGACGCCGATGGTGACGGAGACCTGGAGGCCTGGAGCGCCCACACGCTGGGTAACAACTTCGTCTACTACCGCATCTCGGGATTCGACCATTCCGGTGACCGGCTCTTCACCACCGATCTCGAGCCCGCCGAGAACATCCTGGATGTCTATTTCGGCGACGTGGACGGGAACGGTCAGGAGGAGTTCTTCGCGGTGAGCCTGCTCAACGGGATGTACCGCCTTCATGCCTTCACACCGGGCGGCGGAGAGCAGGCCGGCTATCCCCATGACCTGTTCCAGCCCGCGGGCGGGAATCCGATGTTCGGCCGGCCGATTCCAGCGGATCTCGACGAGGACGGCGACCTCGAGATCATCATGGGCTACTACACCTCGAGCGCCATCGCCGAAGCGAGGCACCACGACGGCTCGCAGGCGGCCGGATTCCCCATCACCATCGCCTCGGGAGCCCAGCTCTTCTATCTCGGTCTCGGAGACCTGGACGACGACGGATATCCGGAACTCATAGCGACGGGGAAGATCCTTGCCGCAGGCACCTACGACATCTGGGCCATCGATCTGGCGACAGGTCCGCTGTCCGGGTGGCCCGTCGTGGTGCCGGGCTGGCCCTCGGGCTACCCTGCCGTTGTGGAAGTCGATGCCGACGGCCAGCAGGAGGTGTGCGTCGTGACGGACTCGGCCCAGCTCGTCGCCATCTCGGGCACGGGAGCGGTGGAGCCGGGCTATCCCAAGACCCTGAACGGACCCTCGTACTCGGGAGTCGCCGCCGGAGACATAGACGGAGATGGGCTGTACGAGCTGGTTGCCGCTTCCACGACCGGCTATGTGCACGCGTGGGACACCGAGGGGCCTGCAGCCCCGGGAAGCGCGGACTGGCCGATGCGAGGGGTGGACGAGAGGAACACCGGCGTCTTCCAGATTCCAGGCCCGACAGGGGTCGAGGGGGGAGAGCCTCAGCCACCTGAGGCGGGGATCGAGGTCCTCGGCAATCCCGCCCGGGGATGCGCGGTCTTCAGGGTCTCGGGCGACCTGTGCGGTGACATCGACATCTTTGACCTCGGCGGACGGAGGATCGACAGCGTGGAGGTCGGATCCGATGGCATGGCCGAGTGGATCCCAGGCTCCCGGGCCGCCTCGGGCCTGTATCTGGCTGCCCCATCCGCCGCCGGTCCAGGCGGAGAAGGCTGTGTGGATTTCGTGCTGCTCCGCTGATGCATACGGCTGCCGACCGGAGCTGGAAAGGAACGGTGTGAGGAAGATGGCTGATCGTCCGTTCACGATCGTCGCCCTCATGGGAAGCCCCCGGCGGAAGAACACCCTCCGGCTCGTGGAGATCATAGTGGACGAGATGAACAAGCTCGGTCCCGTGAATGTGGAGTACGTATTCCTGGCCGAGAGGCACATCGAGCCGTGCAGGGGCTGCATGCAGTGTCTGGCGAAGGGCTGGGACCACTGTCCGATCCAGGACGACATGTCCGGGATCATGACACGGATCGGGGAGGGCGACGGCGTGATCCTCGCCTCCCCGGTCTACGTCTACCACGTCACCGCGCAGACGAAGACCTTCCTCGACAGGCTGGCCTCCTTCTGCCACAGGCCCGCGTTCTTCATGAAGCACGCGATGGCGGTGGCCACCACCGGAGCCGTCGGCACGAGGCCGACCCTCAAGTACATGAAGAGCATCCTGGGCGTCCTGGGCTTCAGGACCGTCGTAGCAGTGGGCGGCGCGGGCCAGGACATGGAGGGGCGCATCCCGGCGAGGCTCGAGGAGAAGGCGCGAAAGGCCGCCCGGAGATTCCACGAGAACCTGGTGAAAGGCGCCTCCATCCAGCCCTCGCTCTCCAGCGTCATCCAGTTCAGGATGCAGAGGAGGGCCTTCACGACGAAGGATGCAGCGAAGATCTTCCCGAAGGACTTCGAGCACTACACGAGCCTGAAGGGCAGGCCCTATCCTGTCGAAGCCAGGATCAGCCTGTTGAAGCTCCTGGTCGCCGGACTCACCGAGAGGATCGTGGGCCGGTTCATAGGGCTCACATAGCCGGTTTCATTAAGGCCGGGCGGCAGGGGCAGGCCGGGGGTGCTCACACATCAGTCTGCCGTGCCATGGCCTGGGATGCCTGTTGTCGGCTTCGGGTAGGGAGGCAGCCATGAGCACGACATTCGAGAGGATCTCCGCGAAGGCAGCGGAGCTCGGCTGGAGGTGCCGGGCCGTCCCGTGGACCCGCGTCGAATACCTGCGCGAGGCCATCGAGGGGCGGTTCAGGGACGGCCTTCTGGACGAGAAGGCCCTCAGGGATTACCTGAGCTTCATCTATCAGGCGCCTGAGGGCTTCGAGCCGCGCTCGATAATCGTCGTCGCGTTCCAGGCCCTGCCGGGGCGCGTGAACTTCGGCTGGAGGGGCGGGCGGGTGACGGTCGTCATCCCACCCACCTATGTGGGCTTCATGAACAGGATCAGGACCGTGGTGGGGACCCTGGGCGACTGGCTGGAGCCGGAGGGCTTCAGGGTCGCCAGGCCACGCCTGCCCATAAAGACGCTGGCGGTCTGCAGTGGTCTGGCCGAGTACGGCCGCAACAACGTCTGCTACGTCGAGGGCCTGGGCAGCTACCTCCAGCTGGCCGTCGCCGCTTCCGACATGCCATGCGATTCCGATCCCTGGCGCGAGCCGAAGGCCCTCGACCGCTGCGCCGCATGCGGAGTGTGCGGTCGCATGTGCCCGACAGGCGCCATCTCCCCCAGGCGATTCCTGCTGCACGCCGAGCGGTGCCTGACCCTTCACAACGAGAGCGAGGAGGACTTCCCCGGCTGGATCGATCCCGCATGGCACAACAGCCTCATCGGCTGCATGAAATGCCAGGAGGCCTGCCCGGAGAACGCCACTCTGGCCGGGCGGTACGACGATCTCTGCTTCTTCTCCGAGATCGAGACCGGGCTGATCCTTGCAGGGACGCCGTTCGAGAAGCTCCCAGGCGAGGTCGCGTCCAGGATCGCGCTGATCGATTTCGCAGACGAAAACTACGGGCTCCTCCGCAGGAATCTCCAGGTGATCCTGGACAGGGCATTCACAACGCCATGAAGGCGGGATGCCCGACCTGATCCCGGGCCCGTGCACAGGCGGCAATCAGATGACGGCACCGGGCGGAGCGGTATCCGAACGGTTGTCCCCGCCGGCCTCCGTGCGGGGCTGAATCCGTGGCGATGCTCCGATCTAAGTAGCCGGAAGCGGTCAGCTTCGGAGGAGCATCTCCAGGGCGGTGGGTTCCTCCTGCAACAGCCCGCCAGTGTCGGCCGGAGGCAGGAAGATGGGCAGCCCCATCCTCTCCCGCAGGTCGTTGTAAGCCGGTGTGCCGGATGCAGACTGCACGCCCCGGAGGGCGAATGTGAAGCCCGCGAGCGCCAGGAACTCGTAACGGTTCTCGCCCTGCAGCTCCCATCTCGGATCGTCCGAGGTGATGCTCAGGATCCTCCGGGCAAGAGGTTTTATGCTGTCCGAGTTGAGCACTGATACGAGCTCGTTGTCGCCCGCGTCCGGGTTGATTCGCAGCAGCTTTTCAGCGAGCAGCCACACCATGAGGTGCTCGAGCTTTTCCGGGATCACGACGCATGGCGCATCCAGGCGGCTGATCCTCACGAAGTGAGCCTTCTCCACGCAGTCCTCCCGAGACCGATGACGCAGTGAGGACGGCGGCGGAGTCCGTCGTCCGAACCGGCCAATATACGCGTCCCTGGCATGGACCGTTCGCGTCGTGTGCACGAGCACCTGCCAGGAGTGGCAGCGTATGATCGAATCAGACGCAGTGAGTGGACATGTGGGCAGCCCCCGGCAGAGGCAGGGCAGGTCGAGCGTTCAAGGACGGAAGTTGATCAAACCATATATACTCATATATACATATCTAAATATATGCATATATTGATTTATCAATCCCATTCACGGGTCGATGATGGCTAGGTGAGCCTCCGCGCAGTGTCTGCCTCTGCGCCCGGGACATTCTGCGCGGCTCTCCCCGCCCTGCTCCCAGCCGTTCTGCCCGCAGGTCCCCGTGCGCCGGGCATCAGATCCGCCGGGATCGGCTCCGACCGCCTGAACAACCCTTCGCCGCCGAGGCTTTCCCTGCCTGCGGGATCCACAAGGGTGTCGAGCGCGTTGCCGGCCTTCCCTGTGACGAGGGCGGCCACGAGTGCTGCGCCTCCATAGAGAAGACCCTCTACCTGCTGCGAGGTGGACAGGCCGGTGGCGCACCAGAAGGCGAAGTGCTCGCAGTTCCGGATCGCGAGATTGTAGGAATGCTCGCCCAGCCGTGAGCGGGCGCGCCTCTGGATCTCAGCGGGGGTGAACAGGCCGTAGTTGTCGAGGATGGCGCTGACGGCCAGCGCCTTGACCGTGACGAGCCCGGCCAGGGCCAGGGCGCCGAGAGTTCCCTTCAGGCTCTGCGTCAGGGGCTCGGCGACATGATCGAATCTCCGCTCGAGGATCTTCCGGGCTTCGGCGGCGGTGGGGAAGCTCATCGTCCAGAAGCAGTCGGCGTCGCGCAGNAAGTGCTCGAAGGATGTCTTCCTGACCGCCATGTCGCCCATGATGTCCGAGTGTCCGGATGTGTAGTGGATCACCTGGCAGCCGCGCGTCAGAACGCCGTAGTGGTCGAAGGCGCCGCGATCGACTCCGACTACGGAGCCCGGCGCCGGCGGGCAGGTCGGCTCCCTCGTAGCCGGCAGCGCCTGTCCTCCGGTCAGGTCAGCCTCGTGGCGCCCCAGTTCGGCGCCATGTTGTCGAGCTCCTTCTCCACCGTGCCCCAGGAGATGATGAATGGGATCTTGTCGACGGTGATCGTGACCACATCGGCAGCTATGGTGTACCTGGCCTTTATCCCCAGGCCCTCGACCTTGCCGGACTTCTCGTCCCCCGTGGCATCCACCTTGTAGGACTGGGCTTCATGCTTGAGCCTGTCCACCAGCGTGCCTGCAGCGCCCCTGAACCTGTAGCGGTATGTCTTTGCCACGAGATGCTCCCTTTCCGGCCCGGCGACCGCGCAGTCCCGGGCGATCTCACATATCCGTGAGCCTTCCCTTCACCTGGCCCGAGAGCCTCTTGCCCAGCATGGCTTCGGCCTTGAGCGTGATGTTCCTGAGAGTGGCTATGACATCGCCCTCTCCGGCCCATTCCGCCCGGAGCACCTGCTCGTCGACATGGTTCAGCATGCCGCACAGGGCCCAGGCCGCCAGAGCGATGTCGTCGGCGTAGCCGAACGGGCCGACGATGGCTTCGGGCAGCAGATCGAGGGGGGAGATGTAATAGGCTATCACGCCGGCCAGCTTGATCTTCTGCGCCACCTGCACCTCGGGTCTCGCCATCAGCCTGATGAGCAGATGGAACACGTCGGGGGCCAGCATGATCACCGAGACCCAGGGGTTCTCACGCCCCCTGTCGCTGACAGCCCAGGCCCTGATCCTCCGCCTCAGCGACTTGTAGAAGCCCTCGTTCTCCATTGTCACCTCCGCCTCCGGTACTGTGATCCCAGTTGCATCGTCATCACTGCGCCCGGTNATGTCGTTGATATAAGGCCCGGAGGAACCGTGATCACTCCGGGACCCATGAGGTCATCCCGGGAAGACCACCAGGAGCAGGCATCCCGGCTGCCGGGGGAACCAGGCAGGACCACCGTCATCCGTTCCCGGCCCTCCGCTCTCCCGGGCGCCTGCGCTCCAGGACCCATATCAGAGCCATGACGAGCACGATCGGCAACGCGAACAGGCTGTCGATAAGCACCAGCCCGGCGATGCATCCCAGCACTCCCCCGAGGAACTCGATGCCGGCCAGGTTCTCGCTGGTCACCTTGTAGATAAGCCTCTCGAGCTGGTCGAGGTCCAGATCGTCCACCCGGTCCTCAACTATCGCGGCCACGGGTATCTGCGCGGCGAGCCTGCGCAGGAGCGGCGTCGCCTGTTCGCGGAAGGCCTGCGTCTCGAACTGCGAGGCGGCCCAGCCCACGAAGGCTGGAATGCCCCTGTCGACCTGTTTCTCGATGGCATCCCAGAACCGCTCGGAGTCAATCACCTCGAGCACCATCGCCTTCCCACGGACCAGACCCTCGGTCTCGAGCCACCCCGAAACCGCCTGCTTCTGCCTCTCGAAGTATGCCGAGGCAGCGCGCCTCAGCCGGGGGTTCTCCATCAGCCTCGAGGCCTCGGGCGCAAGGGATTCGATGGTCCTGAGCACGCCGGGGCCGAAGTCGGGCGATTCCACATGGNTGGTGATCTCCTCGAGGATCTTCTCCTCGCTGATTCCGAAAAGGGCCTTGCCGGCCTTCCTGAACATCTTCCGGCCCTTGTAGAAGACCTTCCTGATGCCCAGGAAGCCGCCGTCGACGTCGCTGAGGTCCTCCGCCTCTATGGACTCGTCGATCCGGTCGTTCACCCACTTCGCCGCGGCAGGCGAGTAATCCTCCGCCATCTGGAGCGCGATGCGTCCCAGGGCTTCGTGGACAGGGCCTCCGCTCAGCTGCTTCTCGATCTCTCCGCGGAGTGCGGGCCAGAGCCTCTGGAAAGAGAGCCTGTCGCCCGCGACCTCCCTCGTCTTCTCCATGGCTGCGGTCAGGAAGCCCTCGATGTTCTCCGTCGTGGCCTTCTGGAGCAGCCTGCCCGCCCTTTCCTTCAGCCACCGCCGGCTGGCCGGCCGGTCCAGCTCCTGGTGGGCGAGCTTGAGGGCTTCGGCNCCGAGACGTTCGAGGAGGTTGTTCTTCTCGACGAAGGTGAAGATCTGGTCGGGCGCCAGCAGATCCTCGGCAACGGCCTGGCCGACGGCCGAGGCGAGCTTCTTCCTGTTTGCCGGGATGAGCCCCTGGATGCCGAAGAGCGTCCTCCGCCTGGGGCGGAAGAGCATCCTGATCGCGAAGTAGTTGGTCCAGATGCCGACAGTGCCGGACAGGGCGATCTTGAACAGCCAGTCCAGCGGCTTCGCCTGCGGGAACAGCCCGGACAGCACGGCGGATGCTGCGGCGAGTCCGGGCAGCGCCCGGAGGGAGATGTCGCGAAGCGCCTTGATCGCAGGCCGCCTGCCGCGATTATCTGCCGGTGCGACTCCGGCTTCAGGCATCAAGCGCCGCCC
>JGI20214J51650_10000487_pt1 | contig 24260 bp, 19 predicted proteins | sample WetSurMetagenome_FD_51650 | JGI IMG/M metagenome (IMG submission 51650) | reverse complement strand
GCGAACAGCTCCTCGGCATTCGCCAGCAGTTCTTCATGGATCGTCCACGAATCTTCCGGTTTGCAGAATACGAACTGCTCCACCTTGGTGAACTGGTGGACGCGGAACAATCCCTTGGTGTCCAGTCCATGCGCGCCTATCTCACGGCGGAAACAGGGGGAGATCCCGGCAAGACGGAGGGGAAGATCTTTCTCCTCGAAGATCTCNTCCTGGTACATGGCCCCGATCGGGTGTTCGCTGGTCGCGATCAGGTACGCATCGTCCCCGTCGATCTTGTACATCACTTTCTCGAAATCTGAAAGGTCCGTGACCCCTTCGTATGAGGAGCGGTTTATCATATAGGGGGGGATGACGGGAGTAAAACCTTTTCCTGCCAGCAGGTCGAGCGCATACCGCTGGAGTGCCAGGTCCAGCAGGACAAGACTGCCTTTCAGGAAATAGAACCCGGCACCGGCAATCTTGGTCGCCCGCTCGAAATCAGCCCAGTTGTTGTCCGTGGCGAGCTGGCCATGGTTTTTTATCTCGAAGTCAACCGAACGGGGAGTTCCGACCCTTTTTATTTCCACATTCCCGGAATCGTCTTTGCCAACCGGGACACTGTCATGCAGGATATTGGGGAGGCGCATGAGGTAATTATGGGTGGTATTTTTGATCTCTTCCTGCTCGGCGTCGCAGGCGCGGATCTTCTGGGGCAGTGCTGCGGCTTCTTCCATGAGATCCTTCGCATCCTTTCCGGCTTTTTTTGCTGCATTGATATCCCGGGCAATCGTGTTCCGCCGCTGGCGAAGGGTATCGGTTTCTACCTTGAGTTCCCGGGACCTCGCGTCTTTTTTGAGCAGATCGTCGACCCACCCGGTCTTTTCGGGATCATTTCTCTTCAGTAAGTCTGCTTTTACTATCCCGGGGTGTGCCCGGACGAACCTGATGTCAAGCATTAAAATAACCTTCGCTCTGTCATTTCAGCACTACTTTCAATTATTACCCATCATAATTTATCGTTTTAATTCTTATGTTCAACCGATGCATAAGGTTGCATACCGGGCAACTGGTATTGATGAAATCGATCTCATCAGGCCGCTCTGGGAACAGCTCAATGAGTATCACCATATGAATGCTTCCGTTTTCAGGATGCATTATGAACGGATGACGTTTGAGCAACGGCGATCTCATTTCTCCCGGCTTCATGGATCGGGACAGTTATGGGTGGATCTTGCGACCGACACGATTACCGGGAAGTATGTCGGGTATTGTATCAGCTCGGTATCATCGGAAAAGACGGGCGAGGTAGAGTCCCTGTTTGTGGATCCTGCGTACCGGTCGACCGGAGTCGGTACATCCCTTATGATCCGGGGACTGGCCTGGATGGATTCCCTTGGTACGATCAGGAAAAGGGTATCAGTAGGCAATGGCAACGAGACCGCGTGGGCATTTTACCGGAAGTTCGGTTTTTTTCCGCGGATGACCATTCTTGAACAAAAAACAGGCCCTGACTGAACATCCAGGATCTCCCGCCAGACATGTTAGCCGGAAATCCTTAATCCTTGCAGCGTGAGTGATGGTATATGCAGTCCGGACGGCTCCTGATCTTTGTTTACAACTGCGATCGGGGAAACCTTTCAGCTCTCAAGGATTATTCGCAGACTCCCGGTTCTGACAAGGTTCCCGGATGCAACCTGCTCGCTCTCGTGTCGAGCCCGGTTGGCATAAAAAAAAGCTGGAAACGGTATATCCAGGAACTCGGGATACCCACCCGGTTTCTCTACCACGATGAATACGAGGAGGAATTCGGGGCACTGCTCACTCCCCTGCCGGCAATCTTCCTTCATCACCAGAAGACAAAAAGCCTCTTTATTTCTGCGGATGAACTGAGCAGGATACTGTCACTGGAGGACCTGATCGCGCTGGTAGATCAGAAGATTGCGGCATTGCCCACAATACTTGGAGGGAAATAGGTTCCCATTATAAAAATAAAGAAAAAGGGTTATCCGCCGCGTTTTTTATATTCAAAGATCTGGTCAAGGATCTTATAACTCTCGCCGGAATAGAAATGGGTAGTCGCTTCGATACGATCGGTTTTGGCGGTCCCCTGGAGTGTCACTCCATCCCCGATGGCATTGGGCTTGAATGTTTTTATATCCTGGCTGCCGTCAGAACGGGTCAGGGTGACAACAATCTCCTTGACCCCGTATTGTCCTGCACCACCTTTGAATGTCACGGTTATCAGTGAAGAGATGGGATCCCGTTCAGCATCAACGATGACGATACGGTTTGATGGGGGATTCTGTGTCGGGCCGGGCGTGAGCGAGACTGACCCTGCCAGACTGGTGTCTGCCGTTGTTGCAGGAGTTCCTGATGAGCTTCCCAAACCCGTTGTGACCGGTAATACCTGCAGGTTCCCCGAGGGAGTACCGGACCCCGAAAGCATGGGAAGTACAACAAAATAGAACGCTGCACCCAGCAGGGCAAGGACAACGATACCGGCAATGATTAGGGTCTTTTGCGGGATGGGTTTTTTTGGGCCTGTCTCTTTTGGCACGTCCACGGGTTTTCCGGTTTTGGGAGGCTCTTTTACGGGGACAGGTGCGGTTTTTCCCCCCGTAGCCGGCAGGATTTTTTCTTCCGTCCTGATCAAGGGTTCGGATGGTACCAATTTTTCCTCAGGAACCGGTACAGCATTCTCTTCGGCTTTCACCGGGGGTTCCGGAGGCACAGGTTTTCCCTGGGGGGCCGACACAGCCTTCTTTTTCGTTTTCGCTGGTTGTTTTTGAGATACGGCCTTTTCCCCGGAAACCGGTACGGTATTTTCTGCCACATTCTTCGGTAATTCCGAATGGGCTTGGGCTTCCGGGACCGTGGGAGCAACCGGTGTAGTTGCTGCCGGTACCGCAGGGGCAGTAGCTGTGCTCACCGGTGCACCACAGGTTTCACAAAATTTTACATCCGGTGCAAGCGCTGCACCGCATTTCGGGCAGGCCGGCAAGGCTTCGATCTTTGCACCGCAGGATTCGCAGAACTTCATTCCCGGTGTAACCGGGCTTCCGCATTTCTGGCAGGTCGGGGGGTTTGCAGTCATGGATATACACTTCACGGATTTGGCACGATGAATAATCCTGATAGTAGTAGTAATCTCTTAAGTCCTCTATATGCATTTTGTTTTCCGCAAATGCTGATGAAAAAAGTGGTTACTTGATTTTTGCCCCGCATTTATTACAGAATTTTTTACCTTCGGTAAGTTGTGCACCGCACTGAGGACAAAATTTTTTTGTCGTGGCCGATGCGGAGATGGGGGTAATTCCTGATGAGGGCATGACGGCAGGCAGTGCGATAAATGCCGGGTCCGACAGGATGGTGTTCATGAGATCCAGCAATTCTCCTGCCGCGATACATTTAACAATAACCTCTTCGGCATGGCCTTCCAGATACAGAACATCGTTCACTCCTGCCTGGAGCGACAGAAAACTCCCCCCCCACATGGTATTGTTCTGGTCAAGCCTGCAGGACTCCAGAACCACGAAACTGTCCATGATCAAAAACCTGCTCGTTATCTCATAGAGGACGTCGCCAAGCGAGAAACCGGATCCCTGCTGCCGGACCATCCCTTTTTCCGCCAGACTTTTGAGACCATTCTCGATCTGATCCTGTGTCGGTTGGCCGGTCAGGATGATCCGCGACTGCAGGACAAATTCCAGTGACTGGTAATTCTTTTTCGGGTTTTTCACCTGGTCCATGATGGCGGCAAGGCTGAATACTGCATTCTGCGGATCCGCGCTGTCAGCAAGACCATGGAGAAGGGTCTTTCGTTCAAGATCCATCAGCGCAAAAAGGGCAAGCGCTTCAGGCTGGGAAAAATTCCCGTTGAACGTTGTGCTGGTAAGGAAGCTGTGACCGATATGCTGGTCCATGAGCATAAAGGCAGAATCAATCCCTGCAGGATCCTCGACAACGAGCTTGTTGCTGTTATGGAGCAAAGAGACCGGAGAGGATGTGCCTGTCGGGAAATACACAATGAATTCAAAGATCTTTTCCCCGGCACTGTATTTCAGCCGGGCAAAACCCCGGGTCTGCGCCAGCGTATCGAATGCATGACGGTATTCCTGCTTTATAGCACCGGACCCATCCACAATCCCTGCTGCACGGATCCGTGCTGCAGCATCGCCGGGAACCGTGCTGCCGGTTCCCTTCAAGAGGGAGATCGGGCTTTTCTCACCCGGCAATATCGTTCCAGTCGCTCCAAGAAGGTCTTCATCAATCGTGAAAGTATTTTTTTCAGCCATAGTATTCCATCCGTTCTCTGGTTCCTGCTCCCTGTATCAAATTCATCATTTGCCGATCACATCCTTGATCGCATCGACACCATAACTGGGTCCCCAGCCTTTTACCCATCCTTTACCTGCATTGCCAAATGCCCGCGCTGCAATCTCGGTTTTGGGGGAACCGAACATCTTCATCGCCAGGGGATCGGGGTTGACTTTGATCTCCTTGTTAAGCCAGTCAACAACCTGCCCGGCTTTTCCCTCAGTACCAAGTTTCTCGCCAAGTTTTCCAAATGCTCCATCAACGATCTTATCCCCGGCAAGGTCAACACCCGCTTTGAGTGCCCCTTTACCGATATGTTTCAGATAATTATCACCCTCGGCCATGCCTTCGCCGAGGCCTTCGCCCAGGTTTGTTCCGACTTTATAGACCTTGGCAATAGTCTTGCCGACAGGCCCGGTGACCTGGCCGAGAACATCGATGCTCTTGTCACACCCCCATTTTATCCATTCCAGTTTGTTGACTACGCTGTCCAGATATTTCCCGTAATCATCCCATCCGGCCGCTTCATCCGCTGCTGCATCTCTCTGTCGGCCGATGATGTCGCGGCGTTTCTGCTGATCGGGGGTAAGGATTTTCTTTCCCGTAACGGGATCGATTCCCTGGGACATGGCCTTCAGCTTTTTGGCAGCATCTATCGCTGCCTGTGCTGCTGCAGATTCAGCTTCGGCCTTTGCTTTCCATGCGGCAATTTCCGCATCTTTCGCTTTCTGATCGGCAAGGAACTTATCATAATCCGGATCATACCATGTCCCCTCGTCGGTAAGCCAGTGCCCGTCGGGCTGGAGGACTGCCGTCCGGGTTACGCCCCGTCCATCAACAAATGTTGTCTTGTCCCCGACAAATGGTCCCTGGGGAGGGGTCGGGGGTTCAGGAGTAACCGGTGGCTGGACACCCGTTCCGGTTCCCGCAGTACCTGTTGCACCCTGCAGGAGTGTCTGGGCGATGATCGGGCCGTTGATAAGGGCTGAAAGTATCGTTGCAATAAGGCCAGCCATCCCTTCAGCATACCCATCCGTCCTCAGGCAGTCCTGGGCATTGAGCGGATCGCGCTCACAGTCATCCGCCAGGACCGGTGCAATGACACATGCGCAGAGCATGATCGTAAAGATAATCATAACCGTCGCCGGAACGGGTCTTTTTCCGGAAAGAACACTTCCTATCTGCGGGTCACGGGTTATAGCATAAGCCGCGAATGTCCCGACAACCATGTTCCACTGCATCAGCGGGTACTGGCTGATATTGAAAATATTATAAAGGATCCATGCAGTAAGGAACGGGATGGCAATCCCGAGACCGATCAGGATTATCTTCGAGATCTTTTTCCGGTGCGGCTGGAGGGGGAGGAGTATCTGGTCGATATCGCTGCGGAACCAGACCAGGATGATTGGAATACCGATCATCAGGATCGGGGTGATGAGATCGAATCCTTCCCGGCCGCTGCGGACACTCCCGTACAGGAACCAGAGAACGGCAGCAACAATCCCGCCAAGGATAGAGAGGAGGTCCCACCATTTCTGGGGGCGTTTGGCCAGGGGTACATCCTTTGATACTTTTTTGAACTCATCCATCGTCATCAGGGATGACTTGAATTCATTGAAGTCCTTCGCTGATTTCTGGGCGGGCAGGCTTCCCCCCCCGGCCAACGGAGGCGTTGCTGCCTGCCATGACGTCCCGTTCCAGCAGAGCCAGCCTGCCGGTGACGGAGCGGGTTGCCAGATCCTGCCGGCAGAGTCTGTTACCCGGAGGGCATTAATGGAAGCAAGGTGCGCCTCCTGCGTAATCTGTCCCCGGGCAAGCTGGCCGGACAAGATGACTCTCCGCTGTTCTGCTTCTGTGAAATCCATGCTACACACCGCTTTTTATGGAAAATGATATCCTTAAAAATTCCGGTTTACGTTTTGATTGCCTCCACTCTTTTAAATATTTTTACAGTTGTTCTCTTGATATGGATGCATAAACCGGGTCTTGTATTCCCCATTCCCATCAAAGATTTTACCCGGAATCTGCCGGGAGCACAGTTTTTCGATCGATACGGTTCAGCCCGCTGTTCGTACCGAGCCAGTACGTGCCATCCGGATCCTGGGTCATGATCTTGACCTCATAACCGGCCAACCCGTCCTTTTCGGTCAGTACTTCCCATGAACCGAAAGTGCCGACAGCAATCCCGTCATATTCTGACCCTACCCACATCCTCCCGGCAGCGTCTTCATAGACCGACCGCGTGGATTCACCGGCTAACCCGTCCTGCATGGTAAGGTTTGTCCATTTATCCCCGGAATACAGGGCAGCACCACCCTGGCGGGAGAAGCCGGTCGCTACCCAGAGGGTCCCGTCCCGTGCCTGTGCTATACCCCGGACGGACTGGTGCGGCAGGCCGTCGCTGATAGTAAACGCTGACCATGTGGTGCCATTCAGACGATACAGGCCACCGCGGGTCGGCTGACCGCAACCGACCCAGAGGTCTCCGTTCCTGTCTTCGAGCAGGACATCGGCAGACGCAATGGTGGGGGCGTCCTGTCCGAGAAGGCTCGTCCAGCAGTCCTCCCGGTATGACAGGACATCTGTATCTGTCCCGGCAATAATCGTGCCGTCATGCCGCTGGGCAAGACTAAGCACTTTTGAGAATGGCACTCCCGGGGCCGGAGCAATCACCTGCCACGAACCATTCCGGAACCGTGCAAGCCCTCCATCATGTCCGACCCATATCCCCCCGTCCTGGTCCCGGAAGATCTGACGTACGTATCCGAACGATGGGGGGTTTCCCGGTGTACTGATGCGGGTACCGGTTGATCGTCCGATAAGGATGACACCGTCTTTTCCCCCGGTCCAGACTGCGTCATTCTCGATGATGAGCGTTGATACTTCCTGAGGGGGGCGGATGATCTGCCATCCCGCCGGGGCAGATTTGACCTGCACAAATCCGAGAAGGTTCTGGAGTACGAGGATAATGACCACAATAACCAGGATCCCTGCGATAAGCCGNCCTGCTGTATCAAGATATTTCCTGAAATGGGTATCCGTCATCAGATCCCGCCACTGCAGATAGTACCGTTATCGAAACGGATGACGGTTCCGGCAATCGTTTCCGCTTCGTAGTCATCGTGAGTCACGTACACCATGCTTGATCCGGCCTCCTGTACCGATTCCGCAATAAGCCTGAGCAGATCTTCCCGGAGCGTACGGTCGAGATTGGTGAGCGGTTCATCGAAGAGCAGGGTGGCCGGTCGCGGGGCAAGGGCCCGGGCGAGCGCGACCCTGCGGGCTTCTCCCCCGGAGATCTGGTCGGGATACCGGCTTGCGAGCGTGAGAATTCCCGTGCGTTCCATGAGAAACCGTGTCCGCTGGTGTTGTTCGGGAGAGGGGATATCCCCAAGAGCAAAGCGGATATTATCTGCTACCGTCATATGCGGCCAGAGTGCCGCGCTCTGGAAGACAAAACCGATCGAACGCTCAGACGGTGGCACCATGCAGTCCCTGCCGCTCACAAGTCTGCCATTCATGGTGATAGTGCCGGAATCCGGTACCTCAAGGCCCGCGATGAGCCGGAGAAGCGTGGTCTTCCCGCTCCCGGAGGGCCCGAGAAGTACGACCTGTGCATGGTCAGGAATACTCAGCGATACCCGGTCAACTGCACGGCGGGTTCCGAATGTTTTACTGATAGTGTCGAGTTCGATCATGGTATCACGGGCCGGGTTCTGTAATGTCCGCGGAAGAGTCCTGACTGATAAACCGGAGAACGAGAATGGTGCCGGTACATACAACCAGTGTCAGTAAAGTGACCATCAGGCATAAGCCTGCCACATCGGATGATGAACCGTAATGCAGGTAGTTGTAGATGCGCATGGTGATCGTGGCGTGCCCCGGGGGTGCAACGATCAGCGTGGCCCCCAGTTCTGCAAGCGTAAGAGCAGCTAGGATGCCGGCCGATACTACCAGACCCGGGGCAAAAAGGGGGAGATGGATGCGGGTCCATGCGTCGGTCCTGCTCCGGGCAAAGACCGCTGCAGCATCGAGAAGGAGCGGGTCAACAAGGCGCATCTGGATAAAGAGGACAATCGCTGCAAAAGGTGCAAATTTTATCACGGAAACAATAGCCGGCATGATAAGTGCCGGGTAGAATGCCGAGAGGACCGGGAGGTTTCCTATCGTTATCATGCCAATCCCGATCAGGGGCGCCGGGACCGCAAGCGGGATGAGGACAATCCCCCATGCGGCAGCTCCCCGCAGACCCGGTTTTTTGAGTTCCTGTGCGGCAGCAAGCGCGAGCGGCAGGGAGATAATAATGACCAGTACCGCCGTGAGCAGGCTGTACACCAGTTCATTACGGGCCATGAGGACAGAAGTAACAAACATATCAGGGCTCCCTGCTGATAGGATGAGGCCGGAGAAGAGGACAAGAATCTGGACAAGGAGGAGAACAACAACCCCTGCCTGCAGTGCACGGAACCAGAACGGGTAGACCGGCGGGTTGCCGAACCGTGCCGAGAACCAGTTCGGGGTCTGGGCCAGTGTGCGGATACCCGGCCTGCATGCGATCATCACCACGAGCGTGATCAGCATAAGCGGAAGGGCATACAGGAATGCCTGTGCAGCGCTGTTGGAAGCACTGAACTGTGCAAAGATATCGAGAGCGTACACATCTGTCCCGAACAGTGAGGGCACCGAGTAGTCGGTGCAGCAGATGAGGAAGACAAAACCGAATGCAGCCAGAAGGGCCGGGGCGGCAAGCGGGAGAATGATCTGCCGGAGGACAGACAAGTCGGAACGGACAAGGCGTCCTGCATCGATCAGCCGGATATCCACGGACGCAAACGCGATCCACGAGAGGAACGCCGAGAGCGGGAGAAGCGCCATCAGTTCAACCCAGAAGCTGATCCCCCATCCCGTTGTCGGGAGACCGGGAAGTACCGCACTCATGCACTGTATCGCTTCCGACCAGGTCAGCGCATGGATATACGGGGGGATCCCGGCAAGGGCAAGCAGCAGGAGGAGAATACCATAAAGAAGTTTTTTACGGGCCTGGAAGAGCGCCGAGATGAGCACAATACCCGTGACAATGCCGGTACCGGCAACCGCTGCAGCGAGTCCGGCACTCGCTGCAAGGAGGCCCATCCTTCTCGGTGAGAGGATCAGGGGGGATGCGATGTCGGCAGATCCCGTCATGAACGCAGAGATAAGATCGAACGAAAGACCCATGAGGGGGCAGAGCAGCAACAGGAAAAACAGACCGGTCGCAAGCGTAACTACGATTGTTGCCCGGGTGTGGCTGGACCGGAACCTGCAGAAAAATAATGGTACTGCCATGACGGTTCAGTGATCTTTTAACGGATGAATATTCCGATGAGGTCTTCCTGTGCCGGCTGAAGTGCGTCGTAGGTATCCTGGTACGTAACCGGGATCGTTTTTATGCCGGTGCTGTTGACGCATAAGGAGCCGGGAATATCACGTATGGGAATCTGGATCCAGCCGGAGGCGACCATGGCAGACTCGCTCTTCCTGTCCAGGAGGAAGTCCATGAAGGTTTTCGCTTCTGTCGGGTGAGGTGCTCCTGCGATCAGGGCAACGGTGTTGGGTATGACAAGCGTTCCCATCTCGTCTTCTCCCTGATCGGGTATGATGATTGTCACGTTCTTCCCGTTTTCTATCGCGCCGCAGGCATCATCAGTATCCGTTACGCCAAAGGTAAGCTGACCGTCGGCTACCAGATCCCGTACAACGGAGTTGCCATCAACAACCCGCACGCCCCGGTTGTTCAGGGTGGAATAAAATGTGCGTGCTTTCTCCCTGCCAAGGTAACTGTACAATGCTGCGGCCTGAGTCGCAGCGGTGCCGAACATCGGGTAGGGGATTCCGATGGTCTTGCCCGGGTATTTGTCATCCATCATATCATACAGGGAATGCGGGTACCGGGAAGGCGTGAGCAGGTTCGTATTGACAATAAAGACCCGTGCCCTTCCGCCAAAGCCGGTCCAGTAGCCTTCAGGATCCTTAAACCGGGCCGGAATATCAGTTGCTGATGGCGACAGGTATTGTCCAAGGATGCTCTTGTTTTTTAAGACAATCGTCTGGCTGAACTCCCCGCTCCAGAATATATCGGCCTGAGGCCGGGCTTTTTCTGCAATGAGGCGATTGACAAGGCCGGTAGTCTTGGTGGCCTCCACGTCATAGACCGCCATGACACGGATGCCGGTCTCGTTCTCGAAAGCACGGAAGACCGGCTCGGAATAAACCTGATCCACGGAAGTGTAGACTACAACGGTCTTTGTCGCATCGTTTGGTTGTGCCAGCAGGAGAATACCTGCTGCGATTGCCAGAACAAAGGCAACCAGGAGGATTATCTTCAGGTTCCGATCAGCCATTGAGGATCACGTGTTCACGCAGTGTACTGGTATCTTCCCTGAGTCTTTTAAAAACCATATGATTTCTCTTTATTATAATGGGGATCTTTCCCCGGATCTGGCTTTTCGGCGACTTGTAAAATACGGCTAGAAAAAAATTCTCGTTTCTACGCCTCATCCTTACTATTATCTATCAGGGTCAACCATTCAGTACTGATATTAAGGGGAATTCTGGTATGAAGATCGCAGTATCCGGCAAGGGGGGGACCGGTAAGACATTCCTGGCCGGAACCCTGGCTGCACGGTTTGCTGCCAGGGGGCACCCGGTTATCGCCATCGATGCAGATCCGTCCCCCAACCTTGCACTGACCCTGGGGTTTTCCCTTGAGGATGCAGGTAAGATAGTCCCCATTGCCGAGAACGATCAGCTGATCCGGCTCAAGACCGGCACGGAGTATTCGGGTGTTTTCCGGCTCACGTTTACGGTCGATGATATCATCCGGGACCATGCAGTCCCGACACCTTCCGGTGCAAACCTGATGGTGATGGGAACTGTCCGTACCATGGGTTCCGGCTGTACCTGCCCGGCCCATTCAGTTGTAAAAGCGCTTCTCCGGCACCTGATCGTTGAACGTGATGAAGTCGTCATTCTCGACATGGATGCCGGAATTGAGCACCTTGGGCGGGGTACCGCGGAGCACGTGGATATATTGCTGGTTGTCTCGGACGCCAACATGAAATCGCTCGAAGTTGCAAAAACGATCTGCCGGATGGCAAAAGATTCCTCGATAAAAAATGTAGGCCTTGTCGGCAATCGTATTTTCAATGCGGTGCAGGAACAGGCAGTACGAACATTTGCGGAAAAGAACGGGATTCCCGTTTTTGCCATGATACCCTATGACCAGGATGTATCTGACAATGGTATCAGCGGATCACCGATACATGAAGAGCATTCGGCTGCAATCAAGGAGATTGCCCGTCTTACATCATCGCTTGAATCCGGTTCCCGGCCCGTACAACGCTGAACTACCGGGAGGGGATACCTGTGAAAACAATCGTGACGATGGGCCGCGGGGGGACGGGGAAAACCAGTTTCGTTGCCCTGATGGCAAAGTACCTTATAGAAAAACAGGCCACCCCGGTCCTGCTCGTGGATGCCGATCCCGACCAGAACCTTGCTGAGATGGTCGGGGTGGATATCGAGGCATCCGGGAAAAAGACGATCGCGGAACTGCTCTCCGAGACCTTCATTGAACGGGGAGGGACAACAGTGGGGATAGCCCCGTCAAAACGGATCGAGAACCGGCTCTGGGAGCAGGGCCTGTACGAAGGAGGGGATTTCGACCTGTTCGCGATCGGGACCAAATGGGTTGAAGGCTGTTATTGTCTCCCGGATGCTGCCTTAAAAAACGCTCTCGGGGCGATAACACGACAGTACCGGTATATCCTGATCGATTCACCGGGCGGTCTCGAACACCTCAACCGCAAGATAGCGAGCAATGTCGATATCATTTTCGATGTTATGGGGCCGTCCAGTAAATCGTTTGCGCATGTCCGGCGGGCTCATCGCGTGATACAGGAAGTCGGAATACGGTTCGATCGGTTTTTCGTTCTCGGAGGCTATGCATTTCCCGGGAACCTCCATACCCGTGTCGCATCTGAAACCGGTCTCCCGTACGGGGGGAAGATCGAAGAGGATTCATATGTCGCAGACCGGGTAATGGGAGGAAGATCCCTGCTGGAAACCCCGCTGCAGTCACCGGCATACCGGTCTGTTTCCGCAATCCTCGATTCGGTTCTTGGGGATTTTGGGGATTCATGATCCCCGCATCACGGGTCGTCCGTTTTCGTACTGCGAGAAGAGCATTGAATCCAGGAAAGAATCGTGGTTTTCATCCCGGGGTCATTTCGCCGGGTGCCGGAAATTCATCCGGCCGGACCGGGAAAGGATTATTTCTCATACCGGAGATCCCATGAATAACGAGCGTATACGCCGGATATCCCCCCCCTTAAAAATGAATTCTTTCCCCGATCTCCCGGTTCCCATGACCATGAACAAGCTGGATCTGTTGGTATTTTTTGACGGGATCGCAATCAGCCTCATCGTCCTGTTTCATTGCCTGAACGGGGAGCCGGAAAACTTTCTCTTCCCCTTNCGGTTCTATTCTGCTTACCTTGGCCTCACCCTCTTCACCTTTTCCGCCGGTTACAAACTAATCCTGAANCATGCCGGCGATCTCCGGACAAAGACATTCGTGGGGGCTTATTTCATCCGGCGTTTCATCCGGCTGTATAAACCCTATCTCGGGTATACCCTGCTGACATTCGTTCCCCTGGTAATCATCGATTATTGCGCATGGTATATCCTTAACCTGCACTTTTCCGGGATATCCGCATTCTTCACGGCAATTGGCAGCATGGACCTTTACCATCTTCTCGCTTTTTTTATCGGGGACAACCCGGTTACCGGTCATCTCTGGTACCTGCTGGCCCTCATCATGATTACTGCCGTTGTTTTTACCATCCTCTATTTCCTTGACCTGCAGCGGCTTTTTTATCTCGGTGTCCCTTTTTTCCTGATCAGTCTCTGTATCTTCTCCACTACTGAATATTTTGCAGAGGAACTCCCGGTTCGCGCTCTTGTGATTTTACCGTTTTTTATTTTCGGGGCATGGTTTGCCTTTCATCAGCACGTTCAGATAAGCCCGGGGTTCAAAAATACATCCCGGTATCCGGCACTTATCTTCCCAATCCTTGTTCCGGCCTGCCTCCTGATGCAGGACCCGATGCTGAAAATGGTACTGGTTTTTTTCCTGTGCATTCTCTTCCCGTTTTTTCTCTCTTCCGTTATTGGAATTTTGAACCTGGTCAGGCCCGTCAGTGCATATTTCCGGTTCTCCGGCATGTATTCATTCCAGATATACCTCTTTCACCTGCCACTCATCCTGCTGATTCTCTTACGGGTTACCGGCGATATCCTCGGGATCCGGTATTTCTTTATGCCGTTTGTCATCACCCTGCTGGCCGTGGTATTCAGTGTCCTGGCATACCGGGTGGTAAAAAAGGTCCATATGGAATTCCTGATCGAAGACTGAACCAGCGGGTCCCTCGTGAAAACGGTACCGGTGGCAGCCTCCCTGTTACCGTTCCTGCATCTCATTGGTCCCTGAATATGGCGGCCATACCGGCAGATTTCATTCAGCCATCAGGAATTGCCCGTTAATTGATACCGACGCGTCCCTTGAAGGGTTCATACAGTCCTGTGCAGAAGCCCGTCTATGGTTGATCACCGATTACAGCACGGAGAACGTGGTGTGGATGATACCTTCTTCTATATCACGCAGTGATTAAAAGATAGCCCCGATGGGCTATCTTCGATAGACTTATCAGACATATTCCTCAATGTATAGTTGAATTATTGACGGGGTGAGTGTCGTGAGCAGGAAAGGTGTCAATCTTAGTATAAAGGAACTGGATTCGGATATTGCACATTTCCGGGATATCAGCATCTCCATCGGTGCGATCCGCCACGACACCTGGCAGGAACCGATGGGACCTACCCCGTTCCCGACTCTCTCCACGCTTCGGGCATGGGACCATACCCTTCTTGCACGGTACAAACCATTCTACCTGCCGTTCTGCGATCTCTGCTGCCTTTGTACCTACGGCAAGTGCGACCTCACCAACCACAAGCGGGGAGCCTGCGGGATCACCATGGCTGCCCAGCAGTCACGGACTGTCCTGATCGCAGCCTGTATCGGTGCTGCCACCCACATCGGCCACTCGCGGGAACTCCTTACCTACCTTATTGAAAAGTTTGGCAGGGATCTCCCGGTCGATGTCGGTGTTGGTGTGGAAGTGGAAGCTCCGGTCACCCGGCTTGTCTGCGGGATCCGGCCGCAGACGCTCGGCGACCTTGAACCGGTCCTCGATTACTGCGAAAACCAGGTTACCCAGCTGCTTGCGGTCACCCATACCGGGCAGGAAGGAAGCAGCCTTGACTTCGAATCCAAGGTCTTTCATGCCGGTATGATCGACCAGGTCGGCATGGAAGTTGCGGATATTGCCCAGATCTCAGCGCTCGGCTTTCCCAAAGCCGACCCGGAATCGCCGCTTGCCGATCTCGGCCTTGGTACCGTTGACATAAAAAAACCGGTCATTCTTGTTATCGGCCATAATGTAACCCCCTCGGCTGGTATCATCGACTATCTTCGGAAAGAAGGTATCCAGTCTGAAGTAGAAGTTACCGGCATCTGCTGCACGGCGCTGGACATCACCCGCTATTCATCGCGGGCAAAGGTCATCGGGCCCATCTCGTGGCAGCTCCGGTATATCCGCAGCGGTGTTCCGGATGTTATCGTTATCGATGAACAGTGTGTCCGGGCTGATACGCTGCAGGAAGCAGCCCATGTCAGGACTCCGTTGATAGCAACCAGCGAGAAGAACTGCCTTGGTCTGCCTGACCGCACCAACGATGCCGTGGAAGACATCGTTAAGGATTTTGTTGAAGGGAACGTTCCCGGAGCACTCATCCTTGACCCCGAAAAAGCCGGGGAAGTGGCGGCCAGGACCGCCCGTCTGGTTGCACCGAAACGGAAGAAGCAGGGCGTCGAACTCTCGAAGGAAGAACTTGCAAGGCTGATAAAGAAATGCACCCAGTGCATGCTCTGCCGGCGTGCCTGCCCGAATGACCTCCCGATTGCGCAGGCAATCAAGGCCGCAGCCGGCGGGAACATTGCCCTTTTAGATGAACTGTACGATGACTGTGTCGGGTGCGGTCGCTGTGAATCCGCATGCACCCAGAAACTGCCGGTCCACAGCATGATCGTTGCAGCTGCGGACCGGCAGACCCGGAACGAATCCTACTGTATAAGGACCGGGCGCGGGCCAATCCAGGACACTGAGATCCGGAAAGTAGGCGGGCCGATTGTCCTTGGTGAGATCCCCGGCATTGTGGCATTTGTCGGTTGTGCCAATTATCCGAAAGGCTCCCGGGAGGTGGCCGAGATGTGCGGCGAATTTGCGAAACGCCGGTATATTGTCTGTACCTCCGGGTGTTCAGCTATGTCGGCAGGTATGTACCGGGATGAGGAGGGCAAGACCGTGTATGAGCGCTACTCCGGGGTCTTTGAAGCCGGGGGCGTCGTGAATGTCGGGTCATGCGTCTCGAACGCCCACATAGCCGGTGCAGCGATCAAGATTGCGAGCATCTTTGCCAAACGCCCGCTCCGGGGTAATTACGAGGAGATCGCGGATTACGTGTACAACCGGGTCGGCGCAGTCGGCGTTGCGTGGGGGGCAATGTCCCAGAAGGCTGCTGCAATCGCTGCAGGGTTCTGGCGCCTCGGTATCCCGGTTGTTGTCGGCCCGCACGGCACCAAGTACCGGCGGATGCTTCTTGGGAGATCCGACAAAAATGAGGACTGGTACGTGTACGATGCCCGCAGTGGCGAGAAGATGTACGGGGGTCCCGTTCCCGAACACCTTTTCTTTGCTGCTGAGACCAAGGAGGAGGCCATGGTGATGGTTGCAAAACTGACCATGCGTCCCAATGACACCAGCAAAGGAAGGGCAAACAAGCTTGCCAACTATATCGACCTCCACAAACGGCTTGTTGGCGGGATTCCTCCCGATGTCCATCTCTTTGTCAGGAACCCTGCCGATATCCCCCTGACCATGAGAGACGAGGTTACAAATCACCTGAAGCAGCATGACTGGAATGAGCTGCCGATTCCCGATCCCACGCTCCTTCCCCGGCTTATCCATACGAAGAGGGTGTGATCTGCAATGCCGCTCAACGAATCCTGGCAGACCGCGGAGATCCCGGGGCCTAAGAAGGCTTCTCTGATCATCAAGCCCGATATCGCTGACGCTATGATCCGGCGGGCAAAACACCCGATCATGATCGTGGGCCACGGGATCATCGAGTACGAAGTCGAGGGCCTGAAACTGATCGATTACCTGATCGAACTGGCAACAAAGTCACATATCCCGGTTGTCGTGACCGCGAGCACCAACCGAGAATTCCTGAACCGGGGTTTTACACCGGCAGCCCTGATGCCTGCTGTTGACATCGGCAACCGGCTGACGGATCCCACGTGGAAAGGATTTGACGGGAAGGATGCGTACGATCTCGCAATCTTTGTCGGCCTTCCCTATTATATGGAATGGACCATCCTCTCCGGGCTCAAGCATTTTGCACCGAACCTCAAGACCATGACGCTCGACTGCGTATACCAGCCAAATGCCAGCTGGTCGTTCCCGAACAGCACCATCAAGGACTGGGTTGTGAACCTCAAGGGCATTGTCGACGGGCTGGGGGATTAAGGGAGCGTACCATGTTCGAACGTATTCCTGTCGAGGTCGGGCTTGTCCACGAAGGCGAGCGTGTCCGGAAAAATGATATGCAGGTCGAACTGGGCGGGCCGGCCGAGCCGGAGAAATGCGAACTGGTTCTCGTCAGGCCGATGAATGCGATCACCGATGGCGATATATCAATTCTCGGCCCTGATATCAGCACCATGGCGGAGGGGAACCATTACCCGCTTGGCATCCTGGTTGAGATTGCCGGTGCAAAGGTCGAGCCGGATCTCGAAGGGGTCATCGAACGCCGGATCCATGAGTACTCCAACTATATCGAGGGGTTTATGCACCTCAACCAGCGGTACGATATCTGGATCCGGCTCTCGAAGAAATCTTACAAAAAGGGCCTCAACTCCTTCCGTTTCATCGGGCAGGTCATGCTCGAACTGTTCAGGAACGAGCTGCCGATCCTGGAAAAGATCCAGATCACCTTCATAACCGATCCGGAAAAACTCAAACCCCTGCATAAAGAGGCCCTTGAACGATACGAAGCACGGGATGCCCGGGCACGGGGGCTGTCTGACAAGGATGTCGACGTATTCTACGGTTGTGCCCTCTGCCAGTCATTTGCCCCCACCCATATCTGCGTCATTACTCCGCAGCGGTACGCGAACTGTGGTGCTATCAGCTGGTTCGACGGACGGGCAGCGGCAGGTATCGACCCGAAAGGCCCGATCTATGCAATCGAAAAAGGCGAATGCGTGGACGATGAAAAAGGGGAATACACCGGAGTCAATGAAAGTGCCAAAAAACGGTCCATGGGCGAGATCAGCCGCGTGTTCCTCTACTCTGCGTTCGGGTATCCCCACACGTCCTGCGGGTGCTTTGAAGGGATCGCCTTTTACATCCCAGAAGCCGAAGGGTTCGGGATTGTCCTCCGGGGATTCCGCGACGTTACTGTGAACGGCCTTGCCTTCTCGACCATGGCGGACTCGACTGCCGGCGGACGGCAGGTTGACGGCTTCCACGGGATCTCGATCGAGTACATGCGATCCCCCCGGTTCCTCCATGCCGATGGCGGATATGACCGGGTGGTATGGATGCCGGCTGATACGAAAGAACGGCTGAAGGATTTTATTCCAGCGTCTGCCTATCCAGCAATTGCTACGGAAAAGGATGCCAGGACAATCCCCGAACTNAAAAATTTTTTAACAGCCCATAACCACCCGGTTGTCTCACGATGGGAATCTGCAGAAGAAGCAGCTTCTCCGGCAGGGGACCAGCCGCAGGTCTTATCTTTCGGGGATATCCCGATCAATACCGGAGGGTACCGCATTATCCTGAAAAACGCCAGGATCACCGCAGAGAAAGTGATCATCATCCCGGTCCGGGCCCCGTCAAAAAGAGGTGGTGAGCATCATGGTGCACAAAAAAAATAACGAGAAAGAAACAGTCAGCGGGAATGATGTGCTCTCGCTTGCCCCGCGTATCCTGGAACTCCTGCAGGGCGTCCAGCAGATGGAGCTCGAGAATTTCTCGATGGAAATCGGGGACCTCGACCTGTTCATCCCTTCCCAGGGCCTTGCACACTCCCTAATCCCATCGTCTTCCTGCCCGCAATTCCTGCAAAAACCCACCGATCTGCTCCGTGAATCATTCCAGCTCAGTTCAGCCCGGTATCCCGGCCATATCCGCGAGGTAACGCTCGGTGCAACAAAAGCGGAAGGCGGGAGCAGGGCACATGCGATCACTATTGGCGGGTCGACAACCCCAGCATATGCCGATGCACGCATCCCGCCGGTTCACCCTCCGTCAATATCCCTGGATGTCTTCGATATGAAAGTTGCGCTTCCCAAGGTACTCCGCGAAAATGTCGCAGAGGTCATGGAGGATCCTGCCGAGTGGGCCCGGATGAACGTGAAGAAGTTCGGTGCCGATATCATCACGATTCACCTGATGAGCACCGACCCGCTTTTCAAGGACGCATCGCCCCGGCAGGCAGCAAAGACTGTCGAGGAGATCCTGCAGGCCGTTGACGTCCCGCTTATCATCGGGGGCTGCGGCGACCCGAAGAAAGATGCTGCGGTTTTCACAGAAATAGCTGCAATGGCAGCCGGAGAACGGCTCCTTTTAAATTCGGTTACCCTCGATATGGCGGAAGCAAAAACTCTCGGCACGGTGGCAACGGCAGCCCGCGACAACGGTCATGTCCTGCTCGCGTTCACCGGGCTCGAACTGAATAATGCCAAGGAACTCAACCGGCGCCTCTATGATTATATCCCTCCCGAACAGATCGTCATGGACCTGACCACGGTTGCACTCGGGTATGGTCTTGAGTATTCTTTCACCATCCACGAACGGGCCCGGTATGCAGCCCTGATGGGCGATACAGAGCTCGCCCACCCGGTGATATCGGCAGCCACGAATGCATGGGCGGCCCGCGAAGCATGGATGGCCATGGCACCCGAATACGGCCCCCGCGAGCTTCGCGGCCCGGTCTGGGAGACCGTGAATGCCCTGACCCTGCTGCTCGCCGGCATCGATCTCTTCATGATGATGCACCCTGCATCGGTACTGACCCTCAAGGACGTAATCCACCGGCTCGGGAGCAAAGGGACAACCGCGCCAACGCCGGCGCGTGACTGGGTATGTGCGAGGATATCATGACTGGCGGGACCGCACAAAAAAGGCAGCGGAAGAAGAGTATCCGCGAGATCAGCCCGATTGATGTGTACAAGCTGCTGCCGAAGACCAACTGCCAGGAATGCAACGAGTCCAACTGCATGGCTTTTGCCACACGGCTTGTCAATGGCGAGCTCATGATAAGCGACTGCCCGCCACTGCACACGACCGGGTACCAGGAAGCCTGTTCCGATCTCGGGCTTCTCCTTGCTCCTCCGGTTCGGGCAGTAACCTTCGGTACGGGTGCGCAGAAGTGTGTAATTGGAGGGAAATATGTCCTGCAGCGTCATGAATTCACGTACCACAACCCGACAACGGTTGCCATTGATGTGGATGACCTGATGTGTGACGAGGATCTACGTACGCGGGTCCACAGGATCGAACAGTTCACCTACAATTACATCGGCAGGACGCTTACCCTCAACGCGGTTGCCATCCGGTCGGTATCCGGCGATCCGGCAGCATTTGGCAAAGCGGTCAAAGCGGTTGCCGGTGCAACAGGCCTCCCCCTTATTCTCTGCTCGGCTGACCCGGCGGTCATCGAAGCCGGTCTTGCAGAAATAAAAGACCGCCGTCCCCTCATCTATGCTGCAATGGAGAAAAACTGGAAATCCATGGCGGATCTTGCGCTTGCTTACCATGCCCCGCTTGTCGTGCATACAGATGGAGATCTGGCGCTCCTGCGCAGCCTCGTAAAAACCCTTAATGCCTGCGGCCTTACGGATCTGGTTCTCGATCCCGGTACGCTGGCAGAAGACGGCCTTCCCGAAACCCTTCACGCATTGACCGCAATCAGGACTGCAGCCTGCCGCGATTTCGATGAACTCTTCGGGTACCCGCTGCTGGGTGTTCCTCTGGCGGTCTGGACCAGCGAGGAGATCTCCATGGACGTGCTGAAATGGCGCGAGACAATCACTGCCTCCATGCTCATGTCCCGGTATGCAGATCTTCTCATCATGCACAGTCTTGACGGCTGGGTCCTGCTGCCCCAGCTGATCTGGCGCTTTAACCTGTACACGGACCCGAGAAAACCGGTATCGGTTGAGGCCGGGATCAGGACATTCGGGCATCCTGGCAAAAATTCACCGGTCCTCATTACCACCAATTATGCTCTCACCTTTTTCACGGTAGAATCCGATATCAAGGCAGCGGGCCTTGATTGTTACCTGATTGTCGTGGATACCGGGGGCCTGAGTGTTGAAAGCGCTGTTGCTGGCAGGTACTTCTCTGCCGAATCAATTGTTTCGGCAATAAAAGAGACCGCAGTTGAAGATCTTGTGAGTCACAAGACCCTCATCATTCCCGGCCTTGCAGCCCGGCTGAGCGGGGAGACGGAAGAGGCCACCGGTTGGAAGATCCTTGTCGGTCCCAAGGATTCATCGGGGCTGCCGCAGTATCTTAAGGAACGCTGGCCTCCCCGTCCGGCCTGACCGGCTCAAAGAGATAACCTGTCCGGAGAACTATCATGCCCTGTTACCTGCCATCAGAATTCCCTGATCCCCACCATCCCGAGGCAGGGTATGCCTGAATCCGCCAGCGTACTTTTCCATCCCGTGAACAAGCTCGTCACGGTATCCCTGAATACTTCTGTGCTCGAAGCCATACGGTGTGCTGATATACCGTTTGAGAGTATCTGTGGAGGAAAGGGGGAGTGCAACAAGTGCAAAATTGTCTTTCTTTCCGGCTCCTGCACGGCGGGATCCCCTGCGAGTATCAGGGGACTGACTCCGGATGAGGTTGAGCACAAGTACTGCCGTGCCTGCCAGACCCTTATTACCGGGAATTGTGAATTCGCCATCCCGGTTGAAAGCCGGATTGATACTCCCCATATCCTCCTTACTCATTATGATCTTCATACTCCTGCCTCCCCCGTTGTGAAGAATTATCTCCTGCAACCTGCACCGGAACGTCATCTGTCTGCGGTTCACCGGTCCCTCCGGCTGGAGGGATATACCGGCACCCGTCCGCATATGACCCGGCAGCAGCACGATGAACTCATTGATCTCAAAAAGACGGCCACGGTCACCGTCACCACAGCGAAGGGGTATCCCGAAGTGATCCGCATCAGGAACAGCAATGCACAAGACTGCCTGTATGGTGTTGCCCTTGATCTGGGGACAACAACTGTAGTCGGGGTCCTCGTCAACTTCGCGAACGGTGCTGTCCTTGCCCAAGCATCGGCCATGAACCGCCAGATCACGTACGGGGAGGAACTCCTGACCCGGATTGCCTATGCAAAGCTGCCGGCAGGGTTAAAACACCTCCAGGAAGCTGCGGTTGAGAGCATCAACGAAGTGATCGGAAAACTGACAGCCATGACACAGGTCCCTTCATCATCAATTATAGACCTGTGTGTTGCCGGGAATACTGTCATGAGTTATCTTCTGCTCGGGGAGGATACGCGCAAGCTCGAACAGCCCAATCCGGATATATCCCGCGATCCAATCGTGATAAAAGCCCGGTCACTGCATATCGATGCAGATCCCGATGCGTATATCTACGTCCTGCCCGCGGTAAGCCGGTTTGTCGGGGGTGATGCCGTCGGGGATGTTATCGCCAGCGGCATTACGGCAGCACAGGATCTTTCGCTCATGATCGACCTCGGGACAAACGGGGAGATCGTACTCGGGAACACGGACTGGCTGGCATCGGTAACCTGCGCATCCGGCCCGGCATTCGAGGGGGCCGGTATCTCGTCCGGGATGCGGGCAATGCGGGGCGCCATCGACCATGTGAAGATCGATCCTGCCGACTGTCAGGTCTCCTTCACCACGATACAGGATGAAGCACCCCGCGGGATCTGCGGCTCCGGTATCATTGATGCTGCTGCCGCGATGGTATCGGCCGGCATCCTCGATTTCACCGGAAAACTGGTGGACACAAAACCCGGTGTCCGGAAAGGGAATGACGGACCCGAATTCGTGCTCGTTCCCCGGGAAAAAACAGGTACCGGCCGTGATATCTGCATCACCAGCCAGGACATGGCTTACCTGATGGATTCAAAAGCTGCGGTATGCGGCGCTGTCGGGGTGCTCCTGAAAAAATACCGGGTGGGGGTCCACGATATCCGGCATGTATTCCTTGCCGGGGCATTCGGTGCATTTTCGGATATGAAAAATATTGTTGCGTTTGGCATTATTCCCGATTTCAGGGAAGCACAATTCCATGGAATCGGGAACGGTTCGGTTGCCGGTGCAATGGCCTGCCTCCTCTCACCGGACATGCGAAAAAAAGCACACGATACAAGCCGGCAGATGGTCTATATCGACCTGCTCATTGACGCAGATTTCATTGAAGAGTATACGGCTGCCCTCCATATCCCCGGAAAAAAAGAATACTTCTCTTCCTGAAAATTGCTCCGGAGAACTCATCACGGAATTAACATTCACGCTCATTTACCCTGAAGGCAAGAGGTTTTATTTTTTCGAAGGACTCAGTGGAGTTCTGGGGAGAACCCTTCAAATTATTTCCCGTCTCGTGATTCTCTGAGAAGTCATCAGACCTCGGGGAAACGATGGGAGACAAAGCCGGCCATAATCCTGTTAAACCACGTTTTACTCGAAGAGCCAGCCGAGATCCTGGAGTTCCTCGATATGGGCCAGCTGCTTATTGATATCGGTCTTTTCCGGGATCTCGATCTTGGCGATAATCTTGTTCGATCCGCCAAAGGTATCGAGAGTCGCCCCGAGTGCAACCAGGTCGCGGAGGATCTCGTCCTGCATCTTTTTCCGGTCGCCATCCCCCAGTTCTGCAACCAGCTGAAATTCGGGGTGCTTGAGGATGGCCGTCTTGTTGATGGTGATGCCGTTGTGGCTCTCGACGACTGAATCGAATGCCTCCCGCCTCATCCGCTGGTTTTCCATGTGAGAGGAGATCCGGTACCCATTCCTGATGGACGATGCAATTTCATCGATCTTACTTACGATCTGGTCGACGATCGTATCCAGGGGTTCTGTTGCATGCGTGATAGCGAACAGGTGGAAATCGTCCGTGTAGATCCACTGGATCTCGGTGGTATTCGCTTTCTTGTAGATCCGTTCGGTGATCTCCCAGGATCCTTTTTTCAGCGTGATTCCAAGGATTTTAATGTCCGGGTTCTGGGTTGCCTGTACCGGATAGATATGGAGGTCATCGATGAGCGATGAACTGCTGTCGCGGTACTCCTGGATGACCAGTTCAAAAAAGCGGGTCTTCGGGTGGGGTGGTTTCAGGACAACGCTGTCGAAGACTTTCCATTTGTATTCCATGATCTGCTGGACTTCGATCTCGTCCCCGACATCGATCAGGTAGGAATGATTGATATGGCTTTTATCCACCTTCTGGTATTGATGGTAGATGATTGCAGTCATTCGTTAACCCCGGAAGATGTGGACCGGCACATGGATCGCCGTAACAGGAATGTGAGATGGGTATATTCTTCCTGTATCCTGATTTATCTTTTTATTCGCAATTATTTGAGTGCTTTGGTTGATAACATCCAGAATTCTCTTACATTTGCAAAAAAAACAATCTGGTGCAGGAACCGGAATGCCGGCACGGCTGCCGGAATGCCGGGGTATCCCGGAGAGGATGTCCAAAAAGATCGACGGGTATATATCGATGAATAAAATACAGCTATGA
>JGI20214J51650_10000484_pt1 | contig 24340 bp, 17 predicted proteins | sample WetSurMetagenome_FD_51650 | JGI IMG/M metagenome (IMG submission 51650) | reverse complement strand
ATTTTAAGGTCTGAACCGGTTATAATTAATTTTTCCATTGATTTTTGATTGAAATTCTACAAACAGTTTTAAAAAGCCAAATCAAACTGATGTGATCAGCCTGAAAAGGAAACTGAATAAAAATGACGGATTGCGGGACCAGATCAGCAGAGTCCGGAACGGTTGATCTTTATCTTGTATTCGAGTAGCCAGGAATGCATCATGATCAGTGGATCGAATAACCAAAAGTAGTATAATTTGTTTTACTCCGCATCGTTATTATAAAAATGGTGTTGGGATAAATGAGAAACATCACCGGAATAAGAGGTCAGATTATAATGCATGGCAGTAAAAGCCATGATTATCAGTTTATTGGCCATGTTGTTTCAGCTCTTTCCCTGATCCTGATCACTTTGTTGCTGAATGGGTGTGCCGGCAAAAGTCGGCGGATACGTCCTGAAGCTGGCCCGGTTACCAGCCCTGACAGCACCTGGCTGTTCAATGGAAAAACGCTTGACGGATGGGAGATAACCAATTTCGGACCTCAGGGACCTGTTTACGTTTCAGGAGGTGAAATCATTCTCGGAATGGGTGACGGCTGCACCGGGATCACCTACAAAAAGCCATTTCCGGAAGTTGATTATACGGTCTCACTGGATGCAAAGAGAGTTTCCGGCAATGACTTTTTCTGCGGCATGACATTTCCCGCGGGGAAATCTCCGTGCACACTTATCATTGGCGGCTGGGGAGGATCAATAGTCGGCCTGAGCAGCGTGAACGGCAAAGATGCTTCTGAAAATGAGACAACAACGCTGATGTCCTTCAATATGAATGAATGGTATCACATTACCCTGAAGGTGAAGGCGGACAGCATACTTGCTGCAATAGACAGCACGAAGGTGGTCAGATTCGCAAGGGATGACAAAAGGCTGTCAGTAAGACCGGAAGTGGAGTTGTCAAAACCTTTCGGGATAACCTCATGGAAAACAACAGCAGCAATAAAGAATATCAGGCTTGAGAGGATTGGCGCAAGGTGAAAGCCGTATGGCCCAAGATCCTTTACGCATTATTGAGAAGTATACCGGACACCGGACACCGGACACCGGACACCGAACACCGAACACCGAACACCTGATCTCCGGCACGAAGAGCCTTAAAGGCCGTGCCTCACACATTAAACTGTTACGCTATGAAGAATTTATCAATGTTGCTTTTCGTTTTGCCGATTCTTGCATCGTGTAAAACAAATGAATTATACATTAATGTTTTACAGCCGGCGCCGGTCACGCTTGATCCGGGTATAAGGAAGGTTGGGATAATTAATCGCAGTATCGCGACTGATGAGACAAAGATCGCGGATGTGATCGACAAGGTCTTATCACTTGAGGGTTCTGACCTTGACAAGATCGGGGCGCAGGAGAGTGTTGCGGGACTCTCTGAGGAGCTTGGAAACAATGACAGGTTTGATGAGGTCAGGATCCTGAATGATATTGATTTCAGGGCATCGAGGATCGGTATTTTGCCGCCTCCGCTGAGCTGGGGCATGGTTGACAGCATATGCAGGGTCAAGGGAATGGACGCCCTTTTTGCGCTGGAAAGGTACGACACCGATACAAAGCTATCCTATTCCACCAGTCCGGGAAAAAGGAGTACCCCCCTGGGGATCATTTCGGTGATTGAGCACGAGGCATCGATGGAAACAATCATAAAAACGGGCTGGAGAATTTACGATCCGGCATCACGGGTACTCCCGGACGAATTCACTTTTGCGGAATCGCTGGATTTCAGCGGCAGGGGTGTAAATCCGCTTGCTGCGGTGGCTGCCCTGACCGGCAGGAAAGAGGTGGTAAAGCAGGCAAGCCGCAATGCAGGGCACTCGTATGCGATGAGGATAATTCCGTTCAGGCTGAGGGTGACGCGCGATTATTTTGTGAAGGGGACCAATAATTTCAGGATTGCCAGGAGAAAGGCACAAACCGGTAAGTGGGATGAAGCCGGAAAACTTTGGGAGTCGGAGACTGGGAATTCCAGTCCGAGGATTGCCGGGAGGGCGTGCTATAATATGGCTATCATCAACGAGATCAACGGTTCCCTGGAAGATGCGCTGTCGTGGGCCCAGAAAGCCTGGGAGGATTACAAGACCAGGCCGGCGCTCAGGTATTCAAGGATACTTGAGGGAAGGCTTTATGAGAAAAATGTTCTGAGGGCGCAGGGTTCGTCGGATGAATAGGGCACCCGGAAGGAAATCGCAAGGCCGCATAGTTGGTTGAGCTCAAAGCCGGATATGGGTAAGTGCCCCTAGGTGTAGATGCCCCTAGGTGTAGATGCCCCTAGGTGTAATTGCCCCTAGGTGTAATTGCCCCTAGGTGTAATTGCCCCTAGGTGTAAATGCCCCTATATGAAAGACACATAATCCCTTGATTGCCTGATCAATTAATTCCACAATTCCACAATTCCACAATTCCACAATTCCACAATCCAACAATCGCACAATTGCACAATTGCACAATCGCTCAATCGCTCAATCGCTCAATCGCACGATTGCAAGATTGCAAGATCAAGACCTTCAAATCCCTTCGAATCACTGCCTTGCTGATTTAATTCGTATATTTATTCCGATAAACTACAATCCAATGAAAAGATTACTTTTTCTCACTGCTGCAATCCTGACTTTGATCGTCACCGCGTATGGACAAAATTATCAGCCAAATTGGGAATCTCTCGATAAGCGGCCCGTTCCCGGCTGGTACCAGGATGCGAAATTCGGTATTTTTATTCACTGGGGAGTCTATTCTGTTCCGGCATGGGCACCTTTCGGCGACAGCATAAGCGTCTATGACAGGTATGCAGAGTGGTACTGGAACAAGCTGGTCAACTCAGGCAGCAAAGTGAATAAATATTTCCGTGATTTTCATCTTAAGACTTACGGCCCAAACTTCAGATACCAGGATTTTGCTCCTATGTTCAAAGCGGAACTTTTCAATCCGGATCAGTGGGCGGACTTGTTCAGGAGGGCAGGAGCGAGATATATTGTTCTGACCTCAAAGCATCATGAAGGGTTTGCGCTCTGGCCCAGTGCTCAAAGTTGGAACTGGAACAGCGCAGATGTCGGACCGCACCGGGACCTGTGCGGGGATCTGACAAAGGCAGTCAAGAAGACGGGTTTGCATATGGGGTTCTATTATTCCCTGTATGAATGGTTTAACCCGGTCTATCAAAGTAACCTCGAAAATTATGTTGACAATCATATGATCCCGCAGATGAAAGATCTGGTTGTCAGGTATGAACCCGACCTGGTATGGACCGATGGTGAATGGGATCACACTAGCGCAGAATGGAAAAGTGAGCAGTACCTTGAGTGGCTCTTTAACCAGTCGCCTGTTAGGGAGACGGTTGTTGTGAATGACAGATGGGGAAGTGAAACAAGAAGCAGGCATGGAGGTTTCTATACCACGGAATACGGATTGGTCGGCGACAAGGAAGGACTGGAAGATGCCAATATAAAGCCATGGGAGGAGTGCCGCGGCATTGGGACGTCATTTGGGTTCAACAGGACAGAAAATGCAGAGGACTATACTTCGTCGGCTGACCTTGTGAAGCTGTTGATTTCTACAGTTGCCGCAGGGGGAAACCTGCTCCTTGATATAGGTCCGGCTGGAGACGGGACTATTTCCCCGATTATGCAGCAGAGGCTTCTTGATATTGGCCGGTGGCTCGATGTCAACGGTGAAGCAATCTATGGTACGAGAGCTTTTAGAAAACCCGGCGACCTGAAATCCATCAATCCGGAGCTGAGTAAGACAATTTTCTTGACAAGAAAGAACAAGGATCTGTATGTCATTTGCCTTAAGTGGCCTGATAATGAGATAGTACTGAATGGGATCGGTTCTGTGGGGAATCCTCTGGCATCGATGCTTGGGACTGGAAAAGAGGTCGGGTTCAGAAAATCTGGCAGCAGGATACTGATCAAACCACCAGTTCTTGGCCCTGGGGATTTCCAGCTTGCATACGTTTTCAGGCTGAAAAATATATTAAAATAAGGGTTTTGGATCATGAATTTGCACTGCCGGAAATAATCCTGTCGCTGGCAATGCATGGTTGCCGGTTCCCCGGCCGACTTGATACAGACTCCTCAGGAAATTGACTGGAATAGCCATATTGCACTCTAATTGCCAGGTAAATATTATTACTCAAATTTGCCCGTAAACAGCCACTGATCTTCATTATCTGACTACAAGCCGAAAGTTAAAATTCCTTAATTTTCCAAAACATCCGAATAATATCCCATAAATCCATAATTTTATCCTCTCTTATTTCTTAAACCTGAGCTATGAAAAATTTTGAACTGGTTATTCCGGTAATTTTAGTATTTCCCTGAGGACACCGCGTTGCAACTTTCGAATCTCGTACCTTGACTATTTGTGATCACAATTAACCAGCTTATGATTCATTATTTCAGAAAAAGATTGCTGTTGACGATCCCTGTTTTGCTGATTTTCATGTCAGCCACGGGATCGGTCCTAAATTCTCCTTGCACCGGGGTCTGGTATCAGGAGACAGATTCGATCGAGCGACAAGTACTGTACAATGGGAGGGCATGGAGGAACCTCTACAGTAAAATAAAAGGGGACCAGTTCCTCTTTTCCGGCGATTTTCACAACGGGTCAGTCACGATCGGGAATCATGCGTATGATGTATCGAAGCTGAAGTACGATATTTATAACGATGAATTGATTTTGGTTAACGACAAGGGGATCGTCATTCAGATGAATAAGGAAATTACTGACAGGTTCAGCCTTAGCTTTCCCGACAAGAAGTACGATTTCAAAAGGCTTACTGATTCGACGTCCGGTTTGGCTGGTTATGTAAGGGTATTATACGAGGGCGATGTTTCCTTTTTTGTGAAGTACAAGAAAAATATTATGGCCCTTGCCGTCGACAATAAATATGATCTTTTCGATCAGTCACAGAAGTTCTACCTGGAAACAAGAGACGGCATTTTCCTGGTGAAGCGGAAGAACAGTTTTTTCAGGCTTCTTGGCGATCATAAGCAGGCGGTAAAAAGCTATATGAGGACATCCAGGCTAAGGATCTCAAAGCAGGAAGCCGAAAGTTTTGTTCCGGCTGTAAAATATTTTGATAAACTTCTGCACCAGGTTAAATAAAATGAAATTAAAAATTCAGATTGCCCTCCTGACTTTGTTTTTATCAGGAACCCTGCTGGCCCAGGAGGAGATTAAGATATCATGGGACTACAAAAACCAGACATTCAACGAGTTTGTTGCCAGCGCTGAGAGCCTTTACAATATAAAGTTCTATTACAGGGATGAGTGGGTCAGGGACCTCAGGCCCGGCGATTTCCCTGGAATAACATCCCTGAACCAATTCCTCGACCTGCTCTTCAGGAATAAGTCGCTTTACTATCTTATCGATAATTCCGGGGATGTCATAATCACAAGCAATTTTGCCATAAGGGTGGAGGATGCCGGAATTAAATCTGGTCAAACTTACCTTGCACCGACCGAATATGCAACGCAGGAAAAACAGGTTCTGACAGGAAATGCTTTTGTGGATATCGGCAATCCGGCCGACAGGAACAAGCCGGGAAATGTTACTATCTCCGGGTATATTACCAACAGGGATTCAAAGGAACCTGTTTCGGGGGTCACGGTGTTTGAGCAGAAGCTTTCAGCAGGAACCATATCCAATGAATATGGCTTCTACTCGCTTCCTCTTCCCAGGGGGGCTCACCTGATCCAGTTTTCATTCATCGGGATGAAGGAGAACCAGGTAAGTGTAAACCTCTACGGGTCCGGGGAAATGAATATGGAGATGACCAGTACACTCATCCCGTTAAAGGAGACCGTCGTCTCAGCTCAGAAAAATGTAATATTCCAGCGTTATGAGGTAGGGGTTGAAAAAGTTAATCTCACGTCATTCAGGCTGATGCCGACTTCGATGGGGGAATCCGACATTATCAAGAATGTCCTTCTGATGCCGGGGGTTCAGTCGGTTGGAGAAGGATCAGCCGGATTCAATGTGAGAGGTGGATCATCCGATCAGAACCTGATCCTCATGTATGGAGCACCTGTATACAATACATCGCACTTTTTCGGGTTCTTCTCCGCTGTCAACTCCGACATAATGAGGGATGTGACTTTGTATAAGGGAGGCATCCCCGCCCGCTACGGCGGAAGGATCTCTTCCGTGCTGGACATTACGGGAAAGGAAGGCAACCGGAAAGAATTCGCCGGTAATGCAGGGATAAGCCCTATTACGACACATCTCATGGTCACCGGGCCGATTAAGAAGGATACTATAACCTATATCGTTACCGGTAGGACCACCTATTCAAACTGGGTGCTGAAAATGATAAACAATGCGGCACTCAAGAAAAGCAGGGCGTCATTCTACGATCTTAACGCGAGCATTACATATGATGTCAATAAGAACAACAAGATCGACCTGGCAGCCTATATGAGCCATGATGCTTTCAGGTTCAATTCCGATACGGTTTACAGTTACGACAATAACCTGATCGCCCTGAGGTGGCGGCACTTCTTTAATTCCAGGTTCTTTGCACAGTTTTCACTTAATAACAGCAATTACCGGTATGATATATCAAGTGAATCCACACCTTCGGAAGCATTTATCCTTTCCCACAGGATCAACAGCACCGGACTGAAGGCTGATTTCAACCTCTACCAGGGAAGAAATGAGATCAATTATGGCGCTGAACTGACAAGATATTCTGTTTTACCCGGCAACTATCGCCCGGCAAGCGATTCTTCATTTGTCATTGCGAGAACGCTTCAGGAAGAGAGGGCACTCGAGTCGGCACTATATTTCGAGGATAAGTTCACCGTTACCGATTATCTTTCAATAAACGGGGGGATCCGGTTCTCAACATTCATGGGGTTTGGCCCGGCTGAATTCATGGTTTATGACCCGAACTACCCGAAGAGCTCTTCGACTGTTACCGACACACTGAATTTCAGGGCCAACCAGATCTACAGAACCTATATGGGTCCGGAATACAGGGTGTCGCTGAACTTCAGGACTTCACAGAACAGCTCGCTTAAGCTTAATTACAACAGGACAAGACAATACCTGCATCTTTTATCAAACACGACCTCGATATCACCCACAGACACCTGGCAGTTGAGCGATTACCATCTCAAACCCCAGATAGGCGACCAGTTCGCTATCGGGTATTACAGGATGCTCTCCAGGAACAATATCCAGGCTTCCGCTGAGATCTACTACAAGGAGATAAAGAACATGGTCGATTTCAAGGGCGGGGCAAACCTCGTGATGAACGACAATGTGGAGCGGGACCTGGTTGACGTAAAGGGAAGAGCTTACGGGATTGAGCTGCTGCTGAAGAAAGATGAGGGGAGAGTGCGCTGGAGCCTTGCATACACCTATTCAAGGTCGATGCTGAAAACGACCGGCAGGTTCAGTGATGAGGTCATCAATAACGGTAAATGGTTCCCTGCCAACTATGACAGGCCGCATGACTTTGTGGGTACCTTCAATTTTCTTTTCTCAAGACGCTACAGCTTCTCTGCAAACTATACCTATACTACCGGCCGCCCGATAACATATCCGGTCTCCACCTATAATCTTGACGACATGCTGATAGTATATTATTCCGACAGGAATAAATACAGGATACCGGATTATATGAGGCTGGATCTTTCTATAAAGGTAGGAGGGAACCTGAGATCTCACAAAATTGCGAATCCTTACTGGGTATTTTCCATCTATAATGTGCTGGGAAGGCAGAACGTCTATTCTGTCTATTTCAAAAATGAGAACAAGGGGATAAACGGGTATAAGCTCTCTGTCTTTGGCAAAGCTATCCCATCGCTGAGCTTCAATTTTGATTTCTAGTAGGATGAGATTGAAAAGGTACTTAGCATATTTTCTTATGCTCCTTCTGACCGGGGGGTGCATCACACAGTTTGTCCCGGAGACAGAGGAGACCCAGATTTCGCTTGTTGTTGAGGGCCTTATAACCGACCAGCATGAGGTAAATACCATTAAGCTTTCAAGATCCCTGCCGCTTGGCAGCAGGATCACGGCAAAGCCGGTCAGCGGATGCGAGGTGATCCTGAGCGATGACCAGGGTAATTCCTGGAAGCTCAGGGAACATGGTGCCGGGATCTATATCACTGACACTGCGGAGTTCCGGGGAATTGTTGGCAGGAAGTACAAGCTTACGGTCCATGCTAATTCCGATCTGAATTTTTATTCATACGAATCCCTGCCGATGGAAATGAAGCCGGTACCCCCGATTGACAGTATCTACTATGAGAAGGTGACTATCAGGGAGAGAACTCTTTACCGCGGACCTGCTGAGGGATGCCAGATTTATCTCGATGCCAGGGACCCGGAGGGGAAGTGTGACTATTTCAGGTGGGATTACACTGAGACCTGGAAGATACAGCTTCCTTTCGTAATGCCTTTGAATAAGATCTGTTGGGTTACAGAGAATTCCACCGCCATAAATATTAAGAACACCTCGCTCCTGGCCAGCACCAGGATCGTGAAGTATCCGATAAGGCTTATCACAAACCAGACCGACAGGCTGACCAACAGGTACAGTTTGCTTGTAACCCAGTATTCACTTGATGAGGAAGAATTCAAATACTGGGATAAGCTCCGGAGCATAACCGAGGATGTGGGCAGCCTCTATGATATCATCCCTGCATCAATAAACAGCAATATCCATTGCATTGAGGATCCCGGGGAAAAGGTTTTGGGCTATTTCAGTGTTTCCGCAAAATCGATGAAAAGGATTTTTATTGAACAGTTTTTCGCGGGACTGGTAAATCCATATGTATCCTGTGTGACCGATACAGTTTACAACAATGATCCGATTCCTAACCTTAACACCAGTAAATGGATACTGGATGCCAGTCCTTTTCGCGTTATCCCTTCCTGGGTGACTGTGACGGACTACAAAGGGTGCGCTGACTGTACTGTCAGGGGTACTAAAATAAAACCTGATTTTTGGGTTGAAGATAAATAAGAAAGAGATTATGAGTGTTAAATTGACCAGACTTACCAGAGAACTTTTCCTTATCCTTTATGCAGTTTCATTACCGTTGATCGGATATGCCCAGAAATCAGGAGGCTTCCTGGATGAACTCACAAAGAGGTTTGAGAATTACTGCAGGACATATCCCTGGGAGGAGATCTGGCTTAAGACCGACAGAAATAATTATGCAGCAGGCGAAGATATATGGCTGAAGTACTCACTGATTGACAGGCAGAGCCTCAAACCTGCAAATGACAGCAGGATCGTATATGTCGAGGTGCTGAATATGGAAAACAGGCCGGTTCTCCAGAAACGGCTCGGGACCGAAAATGGTTCGGGATATGGAAAGATAACCCTTCCCGACACTCTCCGCTCCGGACCATATTTACTGCGTGCATATACGAATTACATGAAGAATTTTTTGCCTGCCAATTGCTTTAAGCTGAAACTTAACGTATTCAATGCCGTTTCGGGCAACGGCTTTTCAGGGAAAGAGGCGATCGCTCCCGGAGCTGCAGTAAAAAAGGCGGCAGCGGTAACTCAAAATCCTCCCGCTTCGGGATTTGCTGCCGAGATCCTCAGCGGAAATCCCGATTCGGTAGTGGTAAACATTGGAACTACACGTGACTTTCGTTCCCGTGAAGGATCGGATTGTTATCTTTTTGTCGAGACCAGGGGAAATATCGATTTCAGGCAGTCTGTCCCCCTGCTTTCAAATAAAACAGTCGTCATAGTTCCCAAAAAGATCCTGACACCTGGCATAAATCATTTTACGATCTTCAGCCAGAAAGGCAATCCTGTTGCTGAAAAGTTCATCTATTCCCCGGTATCACAGCCCTCAAGTATTAATGTCTCGGCCCGGGATTCATATAAGCGCAGGGAGAAGATCGTGGTTGAGATGTCAGTCGGGAAGGAATCAGCAGGTCCTTCCGGCTACCCCGACCTGGATGTTTCAATCATTCCAGTCACTGGGAAAACCCCTTCTGATTATTTTGATTACCTGGTATTTGGCTCAGAATATGGGACCCTTCCCGAAAAAGCCGTCCGGAAATTCTTTGATGGTAATTTTGAAGGGGACCTCTCCGGCATATTCCCGGATCTTAAGTCAAGCTGGATCAACTGGGAAACGATTTTGTCAGATAAATGGACATCCCTGAATTATGCCAGGGAGAACGAGGATCATTTTATCTATGGGAAGCTTGTCAGCAAAAGCACTGGAAATCCGGATCCGGACGAGTTCCTTTTCCTTTCCATACCAGGGAAAAATGCCACTTTCCAGTATGCACTGACTGACAGGAGCGGGAATTTTACATTCAGGGTACCTGTTGACAGCTATTACCGTGACCTGATTGTTCGACCTGAAAAAAGTGACTTGAATGATGTCATCAAGCCTGAATCCACTTTCTCTGAAGTTTATGACAACGTTTCATTCCTGCCTGATACTGCAGGCAGTCCGAACGGGGACAATACAAGACTTAAGGTAAACTACCAGGTCGAAAAGATTTACAAAGTTGAAGATACGGCTCATTCCAGACCGGCGCCGGTCCATGCCTCGGGAAAGATAAGGTTCTATGGAAAGCCTGACTATGAGCTTATTATGGATGATTACATCAAGCTTCCCGTTATGCAGGAGGTCTTTTTTGAACTGTTGCCCGGGGTAACGCTCAAGAGCAAAAAGTCGAAGTATGAGATTATTGTGACTGACCCGATTGAGCTCAAGCCATTTGAAAACTCTCCTACACTGATGATCGACGGGGTTGTAGTGAATGATCCCGACCTGATTGCCAGCCTTGATCCGGCAATCGTTGAGAAAATTGATGTTGTAAGGGAAAGGTATTTTGTCGGGGATTATATGTTTTACGGGCTCGTCAATGTTATAACAAGGACGGGTAACCTCGGTAATATTCCACTTCCGGACTATGCCGTTCGAATGAATTACAGGGTGGTTGAACCAGTGGATTCCTTTTCCTCGCCAGACTATTCGTCCCCTGCCATGAAGCAGGCCCGGGTCCCTGACATGCGGAACACATTGTACTGGGATCCTTCGGTGAAGCCTGATAATAACGGTGTTGCGAAGGTGGAATTCTGGTCGTCGGATCTGATTTCCGGGTACAGGATCAGGGTCCGGGGCATCACTAAAGACGGAAAACCTCTCTTCTCCGATAAATTTTTCAGGATTGAGAAATAGGATGTTCCCCTGGATCCTTTTTGCTGCATAGGGCTCCTTCTCATGGAGTGACAGGCAAATCCGGTGCAAAATGCGGGAACTTTTATCATTCCTGATCCTCTCTGCGATAGTTACCAATACTTTGAATTTTTATATATTTAAAGGCAGAATGCATTTGAAGGAGTGATCCGCATTGCATTCCGGTAAAGTTGACCTGAAATGCATAATCATTAAACTCACCTTTCGGAAATGGAATCAACCCTGACGTCGAAAACAGGCAAGGCGGTGCCTTATCTCTTCACCCTTATAAAAATGGCCATAGGATGGCATTTCCTCTATGAGGGTATTTCAAAGCTTATGATAACCGGATGGTCATCGGCTCCCTATCTGGCCGGTTCCAAATGGATATTTGCTTCTGTCTTCCATGCGATGGCCGGCAGTGCGGGAATAACTGCAGTCGTAGACTTCCTTAATATCTGGGGGATGATACTTGTAGGCCTGGGGCTGATGCTTGGCATACTTACAAGATGGGCAGCCATCGGAGGGGCGCTGATGCTCTTTTTCTATTTTGTGGCTTACCCGCCCATCCCGGGATATATGATCGGCGTTCCTGCAGAAGGAAGCTATATGTGGGTGAACCGGAACCTGATAGAATTATTTGTACTTGTCGCCTTTGTTTTCGTCCCTGCAGAGTACTTATTCGGTATCGACAGGATGTACAGGCGATGGAGGGAAATGAAAATTCATAAACCTGTCCCCGGGAGTCCGGTGCAGGAAGAAGGACCAAACAAAAGACGGGAAATGATCAGGGACCTTATTACCCTGCCCGCGCTTGGTGTATTCGCCTATGCCATTTACAGGAAAAGGAAGTGGGACAGTTTTGAAGAGAAATATCTGCAGGTGAAAGGAATTGATGCCAACTCAGGAGCCACCCTGCTTAAATTCAATTATGCATCACTCAAGGACCTTAAAGGGAATGTGCCGGCCACATTCATTAATTATACCGATAAAGCTGGCAATCCCGCCAAATTTGAGCTTAGCCGCCTCATAATGGGAGGGAATCTCATTGGAGGCTGGGCACATTCGCGCGACCTGATCTATGTTTCCAAACTTGTAAAAACCTACCACAGCGATGAGAAGGTGATGCAGACGCTTGCACTTGCAGAAAAGTGCGGCATCAACGCAATAATTACGAATCCTCAGCTTGGCAGGGTTCACAGGAAATACCTTCATGAGTTCCGGGGCAGGATGAAATTCATATCTGATTGCGGTATCGACCTCGATTTCCAGAAAGGTATCGCCATGTCGCTGGCAGTTGATTCAGATGCACTTTATTGCCAGGGTGAGATAACTGACAGATGGACAAACGAGGCATGGGATGATCCGAAGAAAAGGACGGTTGAGCAGAGAATGGAACTCATAAGGAAAGGGCTGGAGGAGATAAGAAGCCATGGTAAGCCTGCAGGGATCGGAGCCCACAGGATAGAAGCCATCAAGAAATGCGTAGAGTATGGATTGAAACCTGACTTCTGGGTCAAGACCTGTCACAGCCATAATTACTGGTCAGCCCAGCCCGGCGCTGTCTGGCAGGACAATATGTTCGATTATGACCCAGCAGAGACAATAAAATTCATGGGGACGCTCAAGGAACCGTGGATCGCGTTCAAGGTGCTGGCTGCCGGGGCTATAACACCAGAAACAGGCCTCGACTATGCTTTCAGAAACGGGGCTGATTTTGTGTGCCTTGGAATGTACGATTTCCAGATAGTGGAGGATGTCAATATCGCACTCGATGCTTTCGCAAAGAACCAGGCACGGGAAAGACCCTGGATGGCTTAGGCATCAGATACTAAATATTGGGGAAGACTATAAAGGACAAATTTCCGGTCAATGACTTCCAAAGAGCGTTTTTTAAAGGCCCTGAGAAGAGAAGTGCCTGACAGGTTGCCGGTCACGACACACCACCTTATGCCTTCATTTCTGAAGAACTGTCTTAATGGCATAGGTGAACAGCAGTTCTTTGATCTGTTTGGACTTGACCCGATAAGATGGGTTGTGACTTCGAGAGCCAACAGCCTGAAAGGGGAGTTTTATGACCCTCTTCATACGGCTTTGGGCTTCCTTGAAGCGCGAAGGATCTGCTCAGGCGACTGGCAGATCAGGATTGAGGATGTTCCCGGCAGGACGGATGATACAAAAAGATTCTGCATTGTCACTCCGGCAAGGACCCTCTCAATGGTGCTGAGGTCGAATGAGCATACAACCTGGGTGGAAGAGCATCTTATCAAGGAAAAAAGCGATATTGAAATAATTGCAAAATATGTCACATTTCCAGGGTGCGATACCGATGAAGTCAACAGGATCGCTGCTGAATTCGGTCAGAGAGGGTTGATACGGGGCCATATCCTGTGCTTTGACGGATTTGGTCAGCCTGGCTGCTGGCAGGACTTTGCCTGCCTCTACGGGATCGAGAACCTTATCTACAGCACTTTTGATGACCCCGGATGGGTTCATGCCTTCCTTGAGGTTCTGAAGGAACGGAAGAAGCACTTCATCAGATCTCTCAAAGGGGCGAAGTATGATATCCTGGAGCTTGGCGGCGGAGATGCTTCCACCACGGTCATCAGCCCTGATATCTTTGAAGAATTCGTGATGCCGTACGATTCGGAACTTATTGCGGAAGCCCATGAAGCCGGCCAGCGGATAGTCTACCACACCTGCGGTGGAATGATGCCGATCCTTGAAGCCATTGCATCCATGAAACCCGATGCCATGGAGACCTTTACTCCGCCTGGAATGGGAGGGGATGCCAGACTAAGCGAAGCTAAATCGAGAATAGGGGACAAGGTCTGCTTGATTGGCGGATTTGACCAGTTCCATTTCTTTAACGGATGCTCGCCGTCTCAAACCAGACAGGAAGTCAGGAGGTGCTTTAGTGAAGCCGGGGGGAACGGTGGATATATCCTCTCTGCCTCCGATCATTTCTTCCAGGCTGAGCCTGAATTGATCAGGGCTTACGCGGAAGAGGCAAGTTCATGCAATTACCCATATCATTCATGATAAAACACGACATCGTTTAATGAGAACTGCCATCCTGTTTATCCTTCTGTCTGGAACCATACCTCTGTTTTCAGCCGCTCCTGCTGACTCCTTGCGTTCGAAACTTAATCCGAGCTGTACCATCAGCCTCAACTCGAACGGCATTGCTTCGATTCCCGCCTTTTCACTCGGGAAACCGGCAGTTGTGGCTTCAATGGGGCTGGCAAAGTGGCGCCTCAGCTTTGATCCCACATTGGCATACGGTCTCGATATGCGGCCCTGGTTTATCGACAGCTGGCTCCACCTTAAGATCATCGATAAACCCTCTTTCGTGTTGAGGACCGGATTTAACTTCAGCAATTTCTTTACCGATTACATGCCGCCTGAAGATGTCACCCTGCCCGAGAAGATCCTTCAGGGTCAGCGGTATTGGGCGATTGAGGTTGCGGCGATACGATATTTTTCTCCTGCCACGAGCCTGACTGTGATGTACTGGAACGACAGGGGACAGGATCCCGGAACACTGCTTGGACACTATTTTACGGTCATCGGGGATAAATCGGACATCAGGCTCGGCAAGAACTGGATGTTGTCTGCAAATATCCAGCTGTTCTATATTAACTATACCGGTGACAATGACGGGTTATTTGTCTCTCCCCGGTTAGGCATCTCACCGGCACGCGTGCCTGTGGCAATCTTCTTTCAGGCCAACCAGGCCATCACAAGTAATATTGATCCTTTTCCCGGGTTCAACTGGAACGTGGGTATAGCTTATACATTGTAGGAAGCAGGTCTCAGAAATCTCTTTTAAACAGCAAAATATGAAAACCAGGATTGTTTTTTTAAGTTTCCTTTTTGGCAGCCTGTTATCATCGGCTCAGAATTACCCGTTTCTTGATAAAACACTGCCTGAAGATCAGCGGATAAGGAACCTTATCTCACTGATGACGACTGATGAGAAGATCAGCTGCCTATCCACCAGGATCTCTGTCCCGCGGCTTGGGATTAAAGGCACTCATACTATCGAGGGTTTGCATGGTCTCGCCTATAGCGGCCCGGCAAACTGGGCAGTCAAAGGCCCGAAAGCATCACCGACAACCACCTTCCCCCANTCGATCGGACTGGCCGAGTCATGGGATCCCGGCCTGCTCAGGAAAGTTGCTGACCAGGAGGCCACCGAATGCCGCTACCTGGCACAGAATGCCAGGTTCGGAACTGCCGGGCTTGTGGTATTTGCGCCAAATGCCGATATGGGACGGGATATCCGGTGGGGCAGGACAGAGGAGTGCTATGGCGAAGATCCGTTCCTGAGCGGGACACTGGTCACAGCCTATGTCAGGGGACTCCAGGGGGATGATCCCGTTTACTGGAAAACCGCTTCCCTGATGAAACATTTCCTTGCAAACAGCAATGAGAATAACAGGGCATATAACAGCTCGGATTTTGACGAGCGCCTTTTCAGGGAATATTATTCCTGGGCATTCTGGAAAGGTGTGACCGATGGAGGCTCGCAGGCTTTCATGGCCGCTTACAACAAATACAACGGGATTCCCTGTACTGTTCACCCGGTCCTGAGAAACGTCACAATGAAGGACTGGGGACTGAGAGGGATAATCTGCACAGACGGAGGGGCATTTAAACAGCTTCTGACAACACACGCTTACTATTCATCACTTCCCGTGGCGGCGGCAGAATGCATCAAAGCTGGTGTGACAATCTTCCTCGATGATTACAGGGCTTCGGTCAAATCGGCGCTGGAGAATAAACTGATAACCGAAAAGGAGATCGAGGAGGCAATTTACGGGAATCTCAGGGTCGCCCTGAAACTTGGGCTCCTTGAAAACCCTGCCGGTGGGCCTTATACCGGAATTGGGGTCACTGATACGGTTGAACCGTGGACCAGGAAGGAAGCCGGTGAGCTGGCAAGGCTTGCAACTGAGAAATCGATAGTCCTGATGAAGAATGACAATAAGTTCCTTCCCTTTAATAAAGAGAATATAAGGTCGGTCGCAATAATAGGGCCGTCGGCAAATTCGGTGATCTCAGATTGGTACGGCGGAAATCCGCCTTACAAGGTGTCGATCCTGAAAGGAATAAAAGACCTGCTCGGAGATAAGGCAACTATAAGATTTGCCGCCAGCAATAAAGCCGATTCGGCCGTTACGGCCGCAAGGGAATCGGACGTTGCCATAGTTTGCATCGGCAATCACCCGCTGAGCTATGGGCTTGGATGGGGACAAAACCATGTCGCCAGCGACGGCCGCGAGGATGTCGACCGCCAGGCAATATCGCTCGAACAAGAGGATCTTGCCAGGCTTGTATATGCTGCTAATCCTAAGACGGCCCTCATAATTGTATCAAGTTTCCCGTATGCCGTTAACTGGTCAAAGGAGCACCTGCCCGCAATCATTCACGTGAGCCAGTCGAGCCAGGAACTGGGAAATGCCGTGGCAAATGTCGTGTTCGGTAAAGTGAGCCCTGCCGGCAGGCTGGTACAGACATGGATCTCATCCATCGACCAACTTCCGCCGATACTTGACTACAATATCAGGGACGGAAGAACATATCTGTATTTCAGGAATACGCCTCTTTTCCCGTTCGGCCATGGCCTGACCTATACAACTTTCAGGTATTCAGGGCTGAAAGCTGAGAGAAAAACAATTAAGGACCACGAGGTCCTTCCGGTTACATTCACGCTTGAAAACACCGGCGATTTTGACAGTGATGAAGTTTGCCAGCTTTATGCAGCTTATCCTGGTTCGAAGGTTGACCGGCCGGCAAAGGCGCTGAAGGGATTTGCCAGGGTTTTTGTTCCCAAGGGCAAGACGATCAAAATTACCATCCCTCTCCGTGCGGATGACCTGCGTTACTGGGACCAGGCTCAGCAGAAATGGGTCCTTGAGCCGGGTAATATCAGGCTGCTGGTCGGTTCATCATCTGCTGATATCAGGGTCGAGACCACTGTTGCCGCTGTTGGGGAATAAGGGGATACCGGGATATCAGGATCCAGCGATTACGAGAAGGGCAAGTCCCGCAAGGTAAGCAACGAACATCAGGGCGACGAGCACATTCACTGGCTTCGATGCACCGGTGAATTCCTTCCAGATGAATACGCCCCAGAGCGCTGCAATAAGGGTTGCTCCCTGTCCCAATCCGTATGATATAGCATAGCCGGCTTTGGCCGAGGCAAGGATGCTCATCGACATGCCCAGATTCCAGATAACACCTCCGAGTAATCCTGTCAGGTGAATCCCTATGGTGCCCTTTGAATAATCCGAAAAGCTCAGCTGTTCACCCTCAAATGGCTTCTTCATTATCAGATAATTGAAGATGAAATTGCTTGCCAGAACGCCGAGGGCGAAAAAGAAAATTGCCGAATAGGGGCCAAGCTTCCCGGCTTCAGGAGCAGCGAAGTCTGCAGCCATAGAGCTCGCAACGAACCGGTAAAAGAGCGACATAAGCACACCGGCGGATATCGAAAGGAGGATCCCTTTGCCCGATACTTTCTGAAGCGACCGGCTGTGTTTCCGGTAAGCGGCAGCATCGATGATTATCGCCGCAACGATCAGTGCAACACCCGCAAACAGGATTATAGGGTCACCCTTCGGCGCAAAAATATAGTTAATTATCACTCCCAGGGCTAGTGCGATCCCGACCCCGACGGGAAACGCGACCGCCATTCCGGCAATGGCCATGGCGGCGACAAGGAGGATATTCGATGCGTTGAATATCACACCTCCGAGGACCGCCCTGAAAATGTTCCCCGGCCCTGCCTGGGCAATATCGGGTATAAAGCTTCTGCCGCTTGCACCGGTGCTGCCAAGCGTGAATCCAAGCAGAAGCGAGAATAGGAGGATCCCGGTCACGTAATCCCAGTAGAAAAGTTCGAAGCGCCATGATTTGCCGGCAAGCTTCTGGGTATTTCCCCATGAGCCCCAGCATAGCATCGTAACTATGCAAAGGATAACGGCTAGAGAGTAAGTCTGAGGTATGAACATAGGGAAGGAGTTTGTAAAGTTTGTAAAGTTTATAAAGTTTTTAAAGTCTCAGGGCACCTGAAGCAGGCGAGATTATTTTTTCTCAAATGAGAATTTATAGCTCGCGCTGTGTTTTGGCTCCGTCCTGAATATTGTCGCAGATATCAGGTAAACATTTGTTCCTTCCGATTCGGGCCGCCTGTCTCCCTTTACGACCAGCCTCACTGTGTGTTCCCCATCTTTGAGGTTGAGGACATGCCAGATGCTGGTTTCATGCTCCTGCCCGGCGAAATGGTAATAGGTATCTATGGTCCTGTCCAGGGCGTTGTCAACATAAAGGTCAGCCTTTCCCCCGTCGCGGACCCATTTCCCCTCCAGGGATATCCCCGTTCCTTTGAACCTGATTGCAGCTTCATCTCCCGCCTTACCGGCAGTCATGGTCACNGGTCCTTTATTGTCACCACTGGAGGAAGGATTTTTCCAGCTGCTGGAGAAAGTCCAGCTGCCNTTATCCGTGACCAGGACCTTTTTATCGAAAACTACATCGGGAAAAGAGACTTCCAGTGCAGGAGCTGTGGGTTCCTGGGTCTTTATGAGGATGTTCCTGCCGGCAATCCTGCCTCCGTTCTTCACTGCCATATCTTCAGCATACCTGAATGTGGCCTCCACCGCAGAATTGAATGAGTACGTTGTGTTTATGAACAAGGAATCTGCCACCGACTCAACCCCTTGCTTCATCTCGGGGGGAAGTTTGCCGAATCCATTTATGACACCGAGCACAGCCATGGCATTTGAGGGATTGCAGTCGGAGTCCTGCCCGCACCGTGTCGTGATCTCGAGCGTCTTTAAAGGATCACCTTCGCCGTAGAGAAGCCCCATGACAATATAGGCGCCGTTCAGCTTTGCATCGATATTGAACGGGGACCCAGCACCGCAGATATCTTCGCTGCCCCATTTATCTTCGAGCTCCTTCCATGCTGCCTTCCAGTCGGCCGGGAATTGCTGATGAAGAAGTATAACGTCCTCCACGATCCTGTGGTAATCGCTCTTTTCAGGGATCGATTTCAGCGCCTTTGAGATAATCTTCGGTATATCAGAGTCAAAGAACGCTTCCGAATAGAGCGCTGATACAAAAATGCCCCCGTAAACTCCATCACCCCAGTTCATGATATGCCCGATCCTGCCCGCTATACCTGCTGCGCTCGCAGGCATGCCGGGGCACATGAAGCCTATGTAATCGGCTTCGATCTGGAAATCGATGTCATCTGCATGAAGGTTAAATTCAGGGCTCCCTGATTCCGGGACGAAGATGCTGTCGTAATAATTCTTCCTTGCCTGCATATTGGCATGCCATAGTGGGTAGCCTGCTTTTGCGAACATCTGCTGGAACTTCTTTGCAGGGGCTTCCATGCCATATTTATCCATGGCCATCAGGAATGTAAGCTGTACGTAAATATCATCCTGCCAGATGCTTCCTCTTACATCTGCCGGCTTCCACGCCAGATGGCCGTCGTAAGTTTTCCCCTGGGCCTGGAACTCTGTGGGAGCCCCGTAAGTGACGCCGATCATCTTCCCGGCCCAGCCGCCGGCGATCTTGTCCCTCAGGGTTTCTGAAGAGATCTTCCTGTAGCCATCCGGGACGATTGTGCAGGATGACAAAATTATTAATGGCAGGATTGTGAAAAACAAAAGGTGAATGAACTTTTTCATGGGTATTGCCGCTTAAATTGATTTTTTACTGATGGTGCTTCCCAAAGTCGGGTTGCCGGTTATTTCCCGCCAGGCACATGGATCATCCTGTCTTCGATAAACCTGGTGAGCTCTTCAACAGGCATCTTCCATGTAACATAGAACTGGCTGCCATTGATATCATTCTCCCATTGGTTCGACCCGTTCTCCATGACAACGATCTTTCCCCTGACCAGGTTGAAGAATGGCTCCGGACCATATACGGCGATGATCACTGCCGTTTCGTCCCAGCTTTTTCTTCCGTTGATATCCTCGGCCGACAGCGGAATGCTGATCCTGAAAACATCTTTAACCGGACTGTTCTTCAAGGGCGAAGCAATAAGCCTCAGGCCGGTAAAGATCCTCTCGCCGATTTCAAAGCCGGTGAAGATCACTTCCCCGGGCCATTTTCCGAATACGTTTTGCGAAGCGATGGAATCATTGTATACATTGAATTCCCTGCCCTCCGGGAATGATCCAGCCATGGAAACCAGCCGCCTGACCTTCTTCCCGACAAGCTGCAGGCCATCGAGCTCCGAAAAGTTGTCGGCTTTTGACTTGAGGAGGTCTGACAGGTTGGTGAGGAATCCGACGGTTACTATAGTCACGCTGTGATCAGGCTGGGAACTAAGTATCTGCCGGTAGATCTTCACGGCATCTGGGGCATCTGAGGTCGATCTTAATTTATGCAGATACCTGGCAACAATCGAGTCTGACCAGTGCTGTGAGCAGCCCAGCGAAACACCCGGACCTTTGGGTGCGCCGATGGGGATATTCGGCCTGTTGAAATATGTATTTATAACATTTATTGAAGGACCTACGAGCTCGTTTTTATTTGAAGCCAGCGTTGCCAGGATCCTCACTTTCCCGCTGTCGGCCATTGCGTGGAGGATCGCCAGCGCGCCGACATCATCATAATCCGGTCCGAGATCGGTATCAAAAATGATGCTTACCGGTGAGTCCGGTCTCCCTGACGTCCCGGTTCCACAGCCTGAAACAAGGAGCGCCGAGGCAATGAAAAATACTGCAAAATCTCTCATCGTTATTTGTTTGAGTCTATTTCACTTCGATAGGGTGCAGATGCCTGTGCTCCCATCCGGGTCACCGAGATCGAAGCCGCCTTATTGGCAAAATCGATGGCCTCCACCAGGCTGTGGCCTTCGGAGACAGCCACTGCAAGCGCCCCGTTAAAGACATCCCCTGCGGCCGTGGTGTCGATTGCTTTGACGGGAATGACCGGGATCATTTTTGGTCCCTCTTCATTCAGGAGAAATGCTCCTGATGCTCCCATGGTGATAATGACATTTCTGACCCCTTTCTTCAACAGCTTGAAGGCAGCATTCTCAGCAGAGACCAGGTCGGTAACCCTGATCCCCGTGAGCAATTCCGCTTCATTCTCATTGGGAGTTATGATGAAAAGGGACCCCAGCAGCTCGTTCGAGATCTGCCGGGCAGGGGCAGGATTAAGGATCACCCTTGTGCCTTTTTCAGCGACCTTTTCTGCAACGAACTCCACAGTGCTCACCGGGATTTCCAGCTGAAGGAGGAAAACATCCGAACTGTCATCACCGTAAACATCTTCATCAATATCATATGCTGAAAGAGCGCCGTTTGAACCCGGAGCCACCACAATGCTGTTCTCACCATGCTCGTCAACTGTGATGAGGGCAACCCCCGACGGGTTCTTCTTATCCTTGATAATGAACCTGGTCTCTATCCCTTCCTTTGCCAGCAACAGCCTTGCCTGCTCCCCAAAAAGGTCATTCCCTAATTTTGTAACAAATGTTACATTTCCTTTTAATCTCGCGGCTGCAACAGCCTGGTTTGCGCCCTTTCCGCCGGGATTCATGAAAAAAGTTCCTCCGAGGACAGTCTCCCCCGGCTCCGGTAATGTTCTGGTCTTAACGACCATATCGGTGTTGAAACTTCCTATTACTACAATACGGCTCATTTAATCTTGATTAAGTTTCATTCCTCAGGTAAGGAACTCTAATATAGAATTTTCTTTCGACATTAAACATACGGTTACGATAATCGTTCACCCGGTTCAAAATTCTCCGGGAACAGTGGCNGTTCTCGCTTCAAAACCTTATATTTAGAGCACTAACCTTTACCAGGGGATAAGATGATAAGGAGTAGATTNTCGGCCGGACTGATACTTGCCGGCCTGCTGATGCCGGGTTCACTTATTTCATATCTTTCAGGGAATGTCAGCCTTACCGGTCCTTTCCTTATATTCGGACTTATTCTTCTGGCCCTGTCAGTGCGGGGCTTCCCGAAACTGAAGGGATTCTCTTACACGATATGGATATTTGCAGCTGTAACAGCTTCGATGTTTTACCCGCGCTATTTTGTTGAGATGGGCGGATTTCAGATGAAAAAGCTCATTGTGCCGCTTCTTCAGCTTATTATGTTCGGAATGGGATCCCAGATGAGCTTCTCGGACTTCACCGGGATCATCCGCATGCCAAAAGGCGTCATAGTCGGGGTGATCTCACATTATGTCATCATGCCGCTGGTAGGGTTCACAATCGCAGGGATCTTCGATTTTCCGCCTGAAATAGCTGCCGGCATCATCCTTATCGGATGCGTGCCCAGCGGTCTTGCATCGAATGTAATGTCGTTCCTGGCAAAGGCAAACATAGCGCTTGCCGTAACGGTCGGGGCCGTTTCCACGCTTCTCTCTCCCCTGGTCACTCCGACACTAATGAAATGGCTTGGCGGTCAGTTTATAGAGGTGGATTTCTGGAACATGATGATGGATATCCTGAATATGATCATCCTGCCGATTGTTGCCGGATTCATCTTCAACCTTTTTTCCCGCGGAGGAGTATCCCGCAGGGCAAAGGTCATTCAGCTTGTTTCTTACGCCGGTGTGATACTGATCACAACCGTAGTGTTCATGATCTCACGAAAGACAGGTCTTGGCGGATTCCTTCTCCGGTTTGTAAAATCGATGGCATGGTTCTATTTTCTCCCGATGGCCGGCGCACTTATCCTCAGGCGGTTTGTCAGGGCTGAAGGGAAATATATGGAGAAGATCCTCTCACTTATTTCGATGGTTGGCATAGCGGCCATCGTGGCAGTCATAACTGCGTCGGGACGAGACAGCCTCCTGAAGGTAGGCGGACTCCTTGTAATAACGAGCATCCTCCATAATACCGCCGGATATATCCTTGGCTATTCATTCTCCTGGCTGGTCGGTATGCCGGAAAAGGACAGGCGCACAATTGCATTTGAAGTCGGGATGCAGAACGGCGGGCTGGCATCGGGACTCGCATTGCAAATGGGGAAGATCGCCACCGTCGGGCTGGCTCCTGCAATCTTCGGGCCGCTTATGAATATTACAGGCTCGGTGCTGGCAAACTGGTGGAGAGGGAAGCCGGTGGGGGAAGATAAAGGGGAAAAGGCATCAGGCATCAGGCAAGAGGAAAAAGGCACTACAGAAAAGCATAGATAAAAGTTCAATTGTTTTAAATGGAAGCGATAGGATAAAAAGCTGTTAATCATGAAAATAGTGACATTCGGGGAGATAATGCTCAGGCTTGCCACACCGGGGCATCAACGGTTTTCGCAGGCAGTATCCTTTGACACATCATTCGGTGGTGGAGAAGCCAATGTGGCTGTATCACTGGCAAATTTCAAGCTCCATGCTGAGTACGTGACGAGGCTCCCGTCGAATGATATAGGTGATTCGGTGATAAAAGAGCTTAGGAGGCACGATGTTGGAACCTCCGGGATCATCAGGGGAGGGGAAAGGCTCGGGATCTATTTTCTTGAAACCGGGTCGGTAGCCCGCCCGGGAAAGGTCATTTACGACAGGGCAGGTTCAGCTTTTGCAGGGATCAGGCCGGGAATGATCGACTGGGACAAGGTTTTTTCAGGCGCTGACTGGTTCCATTGGACAGGGATAACACCTGCAGTCTCGGAGGGAGCCGCACAAACATGCCTGGAAGCGATAGGGGCGGCAGGTAAAAATGGCCTGACCGTTTCCTGTGATCTCAATTTCAGGAAGAACTTGTGGAAATGGGGTAAGAGCGCCCCGGAAGTCATGCCTGAACTTGTTGAGGGTTGTGATATAATCCTGGGGAATGAGGAAGATGCCGCCAGGGTATTCGGCATTTCACCCGACACCGCAGATCCTGGCTTCGGCAACGTCAAAGCATCGGATTACCTGGGAGTCTGCAAAAAGCTGATGGAAAAATTTCCGAAGGCCGGGAAGATCATCATAACCCTGCGCGGATCGATAAGTGCCGATCATAACACATGGTCGGGTGTCCTGTATGACGGGACCACGCTTTTTGAAGCACCTGTTTACCAGATCACTCATATTGTCGACAGGGTGGGAGGCGGTGATGCTTTTATGGCCGGGTTGATCTACGGACTACTCACTTTTCCCGGCAA
>JGI20214J51650_10000483_pt1 | contig 24432 bp, 25 predicted proteins | sample WetSurMetagenome_FD_51650 | JGI IMG/M metagenome (IMG submission 51650) | reverse complement strand
GCCTGCACCGGATAGCCCATCTTGTTGGACAGTTGCGAGACCTTGTAGCAGGTGTCGGCGGAATCGCCCCCGCCGTTATAGAAAAAGTAGCCGATGTTATGTGCTTTGAACACCTCGATCAGGCGCGCATATTCACGCTGATTCTGTTCCAGTGATTTGAGTTTGAAGCGGCATGAGCCGAAGGCGCCGGAAGGGGTGCTGCGCAATGATGCAATGGCTTTGGCGGATTCTTTGGTGGTATCGATCAGGTCTTCGGTGAGGGCGCCGATGATGCCGTTGCGTCCGGCATAAACTTTACCGATCTTGTCCTTGTGTTTTCGTGCGGTTTCGATCACACCGCAGGCTGAGGCATTGATAACGGCAGTGACGCCGCCGGATTGTGCATAGAACACGTTCTTCTTCGCCATACTTTGCTCTCCATCAGTAGTTGTGATTTTACTTCCGAGTAGCGATGCCGGAGCTATCTTACGCTTTTCATGGTGTCATGTGTTACAGAAGCAATCTTGACCTGTCGGCTTGGCCCGGACTCAAGTAGAATGCTGCAAAATTTAGAAAAGACAGGGGGAAGATTCAAATGGCCATCGAACTATTCAATAACGGCAAACACCTGTGCCTGATGTTCGACGATTTGGTTGACGACTCGGCCGGGGAAGCGGTGCAAGCCAATCAATTCCTGATCGTCGATAATGCGCAGGGCGCGTTGATCGATCCGGGCGGCAATATGACCTACAACAGCCTGTTGATGGAAATGCACAATTATTTCCCGCCGAAGAAGCTGAAGTACATTCTGGCGTCACATGCGGATCCGGACATCATTGCCTCTGTCAATAAATGGATGATCCATTCGGATTGCAAAGTAATGATCTCCAAATTGTGGGTGCGTTTCGTGCCGCATTTCTGCAGTGGCGACAACTCTTCAGGACGCATACTCGGCATTCCTGACGAGGGCATGAACCTGCCTTTGGGTAACTCCATCATCAAGGCGGTTCCGGCCCATTACATGCATTCGGAAGGCAATTTCCAGTTCTACGATCCTGTCAGCAAGATACTGTTCTCGGGCGATATGGGGGCATCTCTTGTGGGACATGCCGAGGCAGACAAGCCCGTTGAAGATTTCAAATCGCACATCCAGTATATGGAAGGTTTCCACAGGCGCTACATGATTTCCAACAAGATCTGCCGCTTCTGGGTCAACATGGTGCGCCAGATGGACGTTGAAGCCATCGTGCCACAACACGGGCGGTCCTTTAAGGGCAAGAAGATGGTGAACGAGTTCCTGAACTGGATTGAGGCGTTGCCTTGCGGAATCGACTTGCTGACTCAGGAAAACTACCGCGTTCCGCCTAATTGAGTCTGTGGTTCTTGAAAACGGGCATCATCCCGGACCGGATGATGCCCGTTTTTATTTGACGGTGCGCAGGTTCGTTGCAAAATTCCCGGCCTTTTCCACGTAGTTCGCGGTATTGGCATGCATCGCAGCGATTTCTGCTTCGCTAAGCGTTCGCAGTACCTTTCCTGGCGAACCGATCACCAGCGAACTATCCGGGATGACTTTTCCCTCCGTGATGAGCGCGTTCGCGCCGATCAGGCAATTCTTTCCGATGACGGCGTGATTGAGGATGACAGCCTTGATGCCGACCAGCGAACCGTCGCCGATGCTGCAGCCGTGCAACATGGCCTGATGCCCGACCGAGACATTCGCTCCTACGGTCAATGGAGCACCTATGTCGGTATGCAGCACGGAACCGTCCTGAATGTTGCTGTTCGCACCGATATGGATAGGTTCGTTATCGCCGCGCAGCACTGCACCGAACCAGATGCTGACGTTGTTTTCAAGTATCACTGTACCGATGACATCCGCACTTGGGGCGACAAAATGCTTGTCGCCGCGTAATTCAGGGATGCGGTCGCCCAAGCGATGCAAAGTCACAGTGCGTTCACCCCGGCTTGGGCGATCTGGCCGTCCTGGAAGGAGCGCACACCGCTGATGCCGAGGCCGCCGATAATGACGCCGTCGCGCACCAACGGAACACCACCTTCGGCAGGGATCACACCGGGCAGGGCGAGGTGGATGAGGCGTCCGCTCAACACGGCATCTTCCGACGCCTTGGTCGGGCGCTGGAAAGCGACCGCGGCGTGAGCTTTTGCGATGGCTGTTTCCACACTCCCGAACTGGGTGTCATGGCTGCGTTGCAGATAGAGCAGATGGCCGCCGTCATCCACCACCGCGATGACGACTTTCCATTCGTTGGAGCGGGCTTCCGATTCGGCGGCAGCGGCCACGCGCCTGGCGTCTTCCAGTGTGAAAACGGGCTTGGTTGTCATCATCACTTGCCCAGTGCGCGGAACACCTGGTCGCGGATGCCTTCAACGCTGCCTACGCCGGCAATGTGTATCACCTTTGGGGCCTTTGCATCGCCGGATCTACTCCATGCGGTGTAATATTCGACCAAAGGTTGTGTCTGTTCGTGATACACGTTGAGGCGCTTGACGACGGTTTCTTCCACATCGTCCGGGCGTTGCACCAGGTCTTCGCCGGTGACGTCATCCTTGCCCGGCACTTTGGGCGGATTGAACACCTCATGATAGGTGCGTCCGGATGCCGGATGCACGCGGCGCCCCCCCATACGCTGGACGATCTCGCTGTCCGCCACGTCGATCTCCACCACGTAGTCTATGCGTATGTCAGCATCCTTCATTGCTTGGGCTTGCGGAATGGTGCGCGGGAAACCGTCGAACAAGAATCCCTTGGCGCAATCTGCCTCCTTGATGCGTTCCTTCACCAGATTGATGATGATGTCATCGGAGATCAGGTTGCCCGCATCCATCACCTGTTTTGCCGCGAGGCCGAGCGGTGTGCCTGCCTTGATCGCCGCACGCAGCATGTCGCCGGTGGATATCTGGGGAATGCCGAATTTTTCCTTGATGTAACTCGCCTGGGTTCCTTTGCCTGCACCGGGCGCACCTAACAGAATCAGTTTCATTGATGTTTTCCCTTTCAATTAAATCCGCTTTGTAATCAGGTGAACAGACGCCGTGCGACTTCCAGATCATGTTCGGTGTCCACACCGCTCGGTGGTGCATGATCGGTCTTGGTTACGCCAATCTTGTACCCATGATACAACGCACGCAGCTGTTCCAGTGATTCTATTTGCTCTATGTTGGTAGGGTTAAGTTTTCCAAAATCGCGCAAGAAGCCGGCGCGATAGCCGTAGATGCCGATATGTCGAAGCACATCTACGGTTTGGGGCAAGGGTTGGTGCTGGGCATAGGCATCCCGCGGCCATGGAATGGGCGCGCGGCTGAAATAGAGCGCGTTGGCGTATTTATCCAGGACGACCTTGACGATGTTCGGGTTGCGCATGGAGGCTTCGTCGTGGATCGGGTGGCAAGCCGTGGAGATGGCGCACTCGCTGTGGTCGTGCAGATGTTGCGCTACGGCACGAATCAGATCGGGGGGAATCAGCGGTTCATCGCCTTGCACGTTGAGCACGATGGTATCGTCCGGCCAGCCTTGTTGTGTTGCTACCTCGGCGATGCGGTCTGTGCCGCTGGCATGATCCGGCCTTGTCATGCAGGCCTGGAAGCCGTGCTCCTGCGCGGCCGCGATGATAGGCTGGTGGTCGGTCGCGATGATGATCTGTTGCGCACCGCTTTGCGCGGCTTGTTCAGCAACGCGAATCACCATCGGTTTGCCACCGATGTCCAGCAGAGGCTTGCCGGGCAAACGGGTGGAGGCGAAGCGGGCTGGTATGACGACCTTGAAAATCGGCATCAAAGCGCTTCAATCTCTTTCAAGGTAAGTTCACGCGCTTCATCTGCCAGCATCACCGGGATGTCGTCCTTGATGGCGAAGGCCAGTCTGTCGGCCTTGCAGATCAGTTCTTGCTCTGCCTTGCGATAGATGAGCGGGGATTTGCACAGGGGGCAAACCAGAATGTCGAGAAGTTTTGCGTCCATTATGGTGTGACCTTTTTCAGGATTAATTGAGTAAGAGCTGTGTCGACTTGTGCGTCCACACGCAGCACCCAGCATTTCTCGGTGGCGAATGCGGCGCATTTTACCGCATCTTTTTCGGTCATGAGCACCGCATCCGCATCTTCGAATGCGATGTCGGCCGCGGAATAGCGGTGATGATCGGGAAAAGCATGCTGCTGCACGTTCAATCCGAGATGTTCCAGATGGGTGAAAAATCGACGCGGATGGCCTATGCCGGCTATGGCATGCAATTGTTGTCCGGTGAACTCGCCGGCAGAAACAACGATTGCGGGATTGAGCAGGTTGTAGAAAAGTGCCCCCTGCAGGCTCATGGCAAATCCTTCATCGTGAGCCAGTCCGCCATTGATCACGACCGCATCCACTGTGCGCAATCGCGATACCGGTTCGCGCAAAGGGCCGGCGGGCAGCAACAGGCCGTTGCCAAAACGCCGCGCGCCGTCGACAACGGCGATCTCCGCATCGCGCTGCAAACGATAGTGCTGCAGTCCGTCATCGCTCAGGACGATGTCGCATTCGGGATGGGCTTGCAGCAGTGCAAGCGCAGCAGCCGGACGGTCGCGGCCTATCCACACCGGGCACAATGCGCGCTGTGCCATCAACAGCGGTTCGTCTCCCACCTCGTCCGCAGCGTCCTCGCTTGATACCTCATGGAGCGTTGGCATTTCCCCGCTGGCTTTTGTATAGCCGCGGCTGATGATGCCGGGGTGCCAGCCATTATCGATCAACTGTTGTGCCAGCCAGAGTGTGAGCGGAGTCTTGCCGGTGCCGCCCACGCTGATATTGCCGACGACGACGACCGGGACGGGCAGTTTGACCGAAGCCAGAATCCTGCTGCGATAGAGAAAGCGGCGGGTAGCTGCGAGTGCGCGAAAGACCAGGCTGGCCGGGAAGAGCAACAGGTGGAGTGGCGAGAGTCGATACCAGTGGTGTTGCAGCCGCTCCATACCGAATGTCTATTTGCTTTGGTTTTGCGTGGTGAAGGTAATGCGCCCGAAGCCCGCAATGCGCGCGGCCTCCATGATATTGATGACGGATTGGTGCGTTGCTTTGCCGTCGGCGTTGATGATGATGGTCGGATCGGTTTGATTGCCGGCAGACTTGCGCAATATTTCGGCAAAATCGGTCACGCCGTTGAATGCGGAACGCACGTTATTTACCGCGTAATGTTCCGAAGCATCGACCGCCACGTTGATCGGCTTGCCGGGGGCGGAGACGCCTTCTTCGCCGGAAGCCTGTGGCAGGTTGATCTGCAACTGTGCGAAATTGGAATAGCTGGTAGTAACCATCAGAAAGATCAGGATAACCAGCAACACGTCGATCATCGGGATCAGATTGATCTCGGGAACCTCGCGATTGCGGCCGCGCTGAAAATTCATTTGCGCTCACCGTGCACGACTTCGACCAGTTTGATCGCCTGCTGCTCCATCTCGATCGTCAGAGAATCGACCTGCGCACGGAAATGGCGGTAGGCGATCATGCTGGGCACGGCGACGATCAGCCCGAAAGCGGTGTTGTACAAAGCCACAGAGATGCCGTGCGCCAGTTCGGCAGGGGCGGCGCCACCCGCATTCTGCGAGCCGAATATTTCGATCATGCCGATCACGGTGCCGAACAGACCGAGCAAAGGGCTGATGGAGGCGATGGTGCCCAGGGTGGTGAGGAAGCGTTCGAGGTCGTGCGCGGCACCGCGTCCAGCCTCTTCGATCGATTCTTTCATTACCTCGGGCGCACTCTTGATGTTCTTCAATCCGGCAGCGAAAACCTTGCCCAGCGGAGAACCTTCACTCAACTTTGTGAGCATCTGCTGGCTGACGCCGCGCTGTTTGAGTTCCTGCACGACCTCGTCGATCAGCGTGGGGGGCACGATCTTCTTGTGGCGCAAAAAAAGTGAACGTTCGGTAATGAGTGCGACGGCGACCAGGGATGCGATGAGGAGTAAATAGATCGGCCAGCCGGCCGCTTCAATCAGTGTGAACACGCAACGTCTCCAGGAAATTATGCTTAAATTCGAAGGCGGCACTGTATCTTGTAGGACATGTTTGAGCAAGGTCGTCGGGCATCCTCTGCGCTAACTCATAGTCACATAAGAGATTTGTATTCTTATGCACAAAAACTGTGGATAACTTTGTGCATGAATATCCGGAATGGCCGTCGCAGGCCTATTGCCATAGCCATTTGTTAATAATAGCCCAAAAAATATACCGCAAAAAAGCATATATTAAACAATAAGATATCGTAAGTTGTAATATTACTGCAACGCCTGATCGCTCGGAAGCGGCGAATTTGCTGGAGTTGTGGATTGAAATGAATTGTCAATATGCCATTTGGCCTATTTTGAAAAAATATTTCTGAGTAGTCGGGATAGCAATAGGGAATAAAAAGATGGACAGGAATCGAGTACTGAGCGTGCGCGAACTGAATCTTGCGGCGAAACAATTGATTGAAAGTGGCCTGCCTTTGTTGTGGGTGCGCGGAGAGGTTTCCAATTTCGTGAGTGCGGCTTCAGGGCACTGGTATTTTTCACTCAAAGACGAAATGGCACAGGTGCGCTGCGTGATGTTCCGCCACAAAAGTCAGTACCTGGATTTCAAACCCGCGAACGGAATGCAGGTTGAAGTACTGGCACTGGCGACCCTGTACGAAGCGCGCGGTGATTTTCAATTGACGCTGGAAAAGATGCGCCCCGCCGGGTTGGGTGCGCTGTATGAAGCATTCGAGCGGTTGAAGGCCAAACTGGAAGGAGAAGGGTTGTTCGATGCCGGGCGCAAACGTGACTTGCCGTTGTTGCCCAAGCAGATCGGCATCGTGACTTCGCCGCAGGCAGCCGCACTGCGCGATGTTCTGCGCACCCTGGCGAACCGCATGCCCAATGTGCCGGTTGTGCTGTATCCCGTGCCGGTGCAGGGCGAGGGCGCGGCACAAAAGATCGCCCAAGCAATCAATATGGCAAGCCGGCGTGCCGAGTGCGATGTGCTCATATTGTGCCGCGGTGGCGGCAGTATCGAAGATTTGTGGGCATTCAACGAGGAAGCAGTGGCGCGTGCCGTGGCGGCCAGTCATATTCCCGTCGTGAGCGGAGTCGGGCACGAAACCGATTTCACCATTGCCGATTTTGTAGCCGATCTGCGCGCCGCGACGCCAACGGCGGCGGCGCAGGCAGTAGTGCCGGACCGGCAGGAATTGCGCCAGCGCCTGGCACAGTATCGCCAACATCTTAAGCGGGCCGTCATGCGCCAGTTTGAGCAGCGCATGCAACAAGTAGACTATTTGCAGCGTCGATTGCTGCATCCGGCACAACGCATCCGGCAGCAGGGCGAGCGCTTGGCTGCCTTGTGGCAGCGCATTCGACTCTCGCAAGCCTATATCCTGCAGTACCAGCAGGGACGCTCGAATTCGCTGTGGCAGCGGCTGCGCATGCAACGTCCGGATGTTGCGCGTTTGCAGGAACAGCAGGTGAACCGGGCGCGGCGTTTGAGTTCGGCAATGCAGCACACCCTGGATCGCCATGATGCGCGGCTGCTTGCATTGCAACAGCATCTGCAGCATCTGGATCCGCAACAGGTGCTGGCGCGCGGCTACAGCCTGGTGCGAGATGCACAGGGCAGCGTTGTGGCGAGCAGCAAACACCTTGCCTTGGGAGAGAAACTGGACATCACGTTTGCACAAGGCGGTGCACGTGCCGTGGTACAGGAAAAGCGCGAGCCCCAGGCGGATTAGGTTAAAATCCACGCCTGTTTTCAAGCACCCTGATTGTTTCTTTATGACGAATGACATTTCCCGGCGCGGACTTCTGCTGCTATTGCTCGCGGTCGTGCTTATCTGGTTCGGCAATCTCGAATACCGCAAACTCATCCGGCCCGACGAAGGGCGCTACGCCGAGATTCCGCGCGAAATGGTGGCGAGCGGCGACTGGACCACGCCGCGCCTGAACGAACTGAAGTATTTCGAGAAGCCGCCGCTGCAATACTGGGCCACCGCAGTGGCCTATGAGGTATTCGGCGAACATCAATGGACATCGCGCATATGGGCGGCGCTGACCGGATTTGCAGGTATCCTGCTGGCCTGGTTCACAGGCGCGCGCCTGTTCGGGCGCGCGGCGGGAATCTACGCGGCGTTGCTGCTGGGCAGCAGCATGCTTTACGCGATGATGTCCCACATCAACACGCTGGACATGGGCGTGACCTTCTTCATTTCGCTGGGCCTCTTTTCGCTGCTGCTCGCGCAAAAGGAAGAACAGGTCGCTACGCGGCGCAACTGGATGTTGCTGGCCTGGGCAGGGCTGGCACTGGCCGTATTGAGCAAAGGCCTGATGGGGATGGTCCTGCCGGGGGCCGCACTGTTCCTGTATTCGGTGTTCAACCGCGATTTCACCGTGTGGAAACGCATGCACTGGTTCAGCGGCCTGCTGCTGTTTTCGCTGATCGCGGTCCCCTGGTTCGTGCTGGTGATCAAGGCCAACCCGGAATTCTTCCAGCGCTTCTTTATCTACGAACATTTCGAGCGCTTCACCACCAAGGTGCATGGGCGTTTCCAGCCCTGGTATTACTTCGTGCCGATCCTGTTGCTGGGCATGATGCCGTGGACGATGCTGATGTTCGACACCTTGCTCCGCACGTGGCACGGCAGCGTGCGGAAGGCCAGAGCATTCAGCCCGGAGCGGTTTCTGCTGGTGTGGGCAGCGTTCGTCTACTTCTTTTTTTCGATTTCGGACTCCAAACTTCCCTCATACCTGCTACCGATATTCCCGGCGCTGGCGCTGCTGATGGGCAAACAACTAGCGGAAATGAAGGCGCGCCGCCTGTTCTGGCTGACCATCCCTTCGCTGGTGGTGGTTGCCATCCTGCTCGGCCTCGCACCGTTTGCCGACAGGACGGCAGATACGCCTTTACAGCATCAGATGTACAGTGAGTATTCCGTTTGGCTGGTGATTGCGGCGGCATTCTGGTTCTTCAGCGTGATTGCGGCCTTGTGGCTGTTGCGCCGCGGCAATAAAATGATCGCGGTCGTCGTTCTGGCGTTCTCTTCGCTCATTGCTGCGCAGGCTGGCGTGTCCGGCTACAACACCATTGCGCGCGAACGCTCCAGCTATATCCTTGCGGATGTCATCAGGCCGCTGATCAAGCCGGATGTGCCGTTCTATTCCGTGTTCTGCTACGAGCAGACCTTGCCGTTCTATCTCAAGCGGACGTTCACGCTGGTCGATTACCAGGACGAGATGGATTTCGGCATCAAGATGGAGCCGGAACGCTGGATACCTACGGCCGATCAGTTGGCCAAGCGCTGGAGCATGCAAACGGAAGCCTATGCAATTGTGCCGACACCATTGCTTTATATACTCCAACAGCAAGGAATGGCGATGAAAGAGATCTATCGTGACGAACAATATGTGGTGGTGAGCAAACCATGAACCTGGTCAGTTTCGGTTTGATCTTCACCGGGGTGATGCTTAACGCCGCCGCCCAGATCCTGATGAAGGCGGGAACCAATGCCATCGGCCATTTCGAATTCAGCGCGGCGAATATCCTGCCCATCGGCTGGAAGCTGGCGACCGAATGGCACATTGTCACCGCGCTGTTCTGCTACGGCATCAGTGTGATCGTGTGGATACTCGCGCTATCGCGCGTACCGGTCAGCATCGCTTTCCCGATGCTGTCCATGGCCTATGTGGTGAACGCCGTCGCGGCCTGGTATCTTCTGGGCGAAGCCTTCAATCCGACCAAACTGGCCGGCATGGGCGTGATCATCCTGGGCGTCATCATCATTTCGAGAGCTTGAGAATGCCGCCATTCCGGCGCAGGCCGGAATCAAGCGGTTTTATTCAAAATGCCTTTGGTTTTGTCCTTGCTGTGCAAGGGATATATATTTCGACTGGATCCCGGCCTGCGCCGGAATGACGAGTTTATAGAATTGAAACGGACAATAATATGAGCGAATTCCTTCCCTTCACCAAACCCTTTATCGACGAAGCCGCCATCGCCGCCGTCGGCGAAGTGCTGCGCTCCGGCTGGGTCACCAGCGGCCCCAAGGTGCTGGAATTCGAAAAGCAACTCTCTGCTTATTTTGGCGGTCGTCAGGTGCGCACTTTCAACTCCGGCACCTGCACCATGGAGATCGCTTTGCGCATCGCGGGCATCGGCCCGGGCGACGAAGTCATCACAACCCCCATCTCCTGGGTAGCAACAGCCAGCGTCATCCTGGAAGTAGGTGCGACCCCCGTGTTTGCGGACATCGATCCGGTCACGCGCAACATCGACCTGGACAAGGTCGAAGCAGCGATCACACCGAAGACCCGCGCCATCATCCCGGTCGATCTTTCCGGCCTGCCGGTGGACAGGGACCGGCTGTATGACATTGCCAAACGCCACAAACTGCGCGTGGTGGAAGACGCGGCGCAGGCCATCGGTTCCAAGTGGGGCGGCAAGCGCATCGGCTCGTTTGGCGATTTCGTCTCTTTCAGCTTTCAGGCCAACAAGAACCTCACCACGACCGAAGGCGGCTGCCTGGTGTTGAACAACGAAGACGAAGCACGCCTCGCGGAAAAATATCGCCTGCAGGGTGTGACGCGCAGCGGCTTCGACGGTATGGACGTAGATGTGCTGGGCGGCAAATACAACCTGACCGATGTCGCTGCCGCCATCGGCCTGAACCAGTTGCCACAGTTGGAGGCCATCACTGCGCGCCGCCATGCACTGGCCAGGCATTACTTCGCGACTTTTGGCGCGGATTTTGAGAAACAGACGGGGACTCAATTGCCAATCCCGAATTTTGAAAACACCAACTGGCACATGTTCCAGATCGTGCTGCCGCAAGGTGTGGTGCGTGCCGAATTCATGGAAAAGATGAAAGCGCGCAACATCGGCTGTGGCGTGCATTACCCGCCCATACATCTGTTCAAGATGTACCGCGAACGCGGCTTCAGGGAAGGCATGTTCCCGATTGCCGAAAGCGTTGGGCGGCGCATCGTTAGCTTGCCGATGTTCTGGAAGATGAGCGAGGCGGATGTGGAGCGGGTGGTATTGGCGGTGCGGGAAGTGCTGGCTGCGTCTATATTGCGTTAGTCTTCATGAGCACATCTCCACTCGGTCTTATTGTTGAGTGTATTCGCTCGGAAAAACAACTTTCGCATCAGGTTCCTGATTTCGATCCAAAGAACGGGAACGAGAAAGCACGTTTCCTGTTTGTGCTTGAGGCGCCTGGCCCGAAGGCCGTGGAAAGCGGAGTCATATCGCTAGACAACAAGGATCAAACAGCAAAAAATTTCCGAACGCAGTTGGAAGACGCGGGTGTAAAGCCGTTAGATATTGCACTCTGGAACGTAGTGCCTTGGTATCTTGGAGAGGAAGACATTTCCAAGATTCGCGGCGCAAAAAGCACCGACGTGAAGCAAGGGCTTCAATATCTAACGGCGGTGGTCGGCGCAATCGAAAATCTCCAGTGCATAGTTCTCGTTGGTGGCGCAGCACGGCAAGCTCATATTCACTTGTCGCACAATACGACCGCTCGCATTCTCAGTTGCCATCACCCATCTCCGAAGGTACAGAACACCGTCGAAGGAGCAACAAAGGAAAACGTTGATGTCTTTCGCTTCATGCTTACTCTTCCAAAATGAGCCAAGTAGGGTGGGCACGCTTCTGTGCCCACGCGGAAGATGAATTACAGATGGGGCGCAACCGCGTGGGCAAACGATAAAGCGCATTTGCCCACCCTACGAATTCCCAATTTCGTAATCCCGCCCGTCTGCGCTAAAATGCCGCTCCTATGAATACACCCCAACTTTCTGTCGTCATCCCCGTCTATAACGAAGAACAGGGCCTGCAGGCACTGTTTGATCGTTTGTATCCCGCGCTGGACATGCTCGGCATCGGTTATGAAATCCTGTTTGTCAACGATGGCAGCCGCGATCGTTCGGCTGCCATTCTGCGCGAGCAGTTCCAGAAGCGTCCCGATGTGACGCGCGTGGTGCTGTTCAACGGCAATTTCGGTCAGCATATGGCGATCATGGCGGGATTCGAGCACTGTCGCGGGCAACGTGTCGTGACGCTGGATGCCGACCTGCAGAATCCTCCGGAAGATACGCATCTGCTGCTGGCCAAGATGGACGAGGGGCACGACTACGTCGGTTCCATCCGGCGCCAGCGCAACGACAGCTGGTGGCGGCATGTCGCCTCGCGCGCCATGAACGGCCTGCGCGAAAGGATCACCCGCATCAAGATGACCGACCAGGGGTGCATGTTCCGCGCCTACGACCGCAACATCATCGATGCGATCAACAGCTGCAAGGAAGTGAATACCTTCATCCCGGCGCTTGCCTACAGCTTTGCGCGCAATCCTGCCGAGGTCGTGGTGGGGCACGAGGAGCGCGCGGCGGGCGAATCCAAGTATTCGATGTACAGCCTGATCCGTCTCAATTTCGACCTGATGACCAGCTTCTCGCTTGTGCCGTTGCAGATGTTCTCCATGCTGGGGATGCTGATCTCGGTGCTTTCTGCGCTGTTCTTTGTTTTCCTCGTGATTCGCCGCCTGATGATAGGCCCCGAAGCGGAAGGCCTGTTTACCCTGTTCGCGCTGATGTTCTTCCTGATCGGCATCGCGCTGTTCGGCATCGGCCTGTTGGGTGAGTACATCGGACGCATCTACCAGCAAGTGCGGCACCGTCCGCGTTACTTGGTAGAAGCGGTACTGGAACAGTCCGGGAAGGGAGAAGGGGGGAGAGGGAGGAGTAAGACCGCTGATCCCGATAACGTCGAGGTCGCCCCAAAGAAAGCGAAGTCCAAGGCTGCAACAGTGCCGGCAACCGACATGTTCGCGGATGGTGAGGAATGAGCCGGGCCGTTGTTTTTGCCTACCATAACGTAGGCGTCCGTTGCCTCAACGTATTACTGGCGCAAGGTGTGGATGTGGCGCTGGTGGTGACACACCGCGACAATCCCAAAGAGACCATCTGGTTCGAGAGCGTGCAGAAACTGGCCGAGCTGCATGGCATTCCGACCATCACGCCCGACAATCCCAATGTGCCTGAAGTGGTGGAGCAGATACGTGCGTTGCAGCCGGATTTTTTCTTTTCCTTCTACTACCGCGAGATGCTGAAAGCGCCGTTGTTAGCCATTCCCAAAGGGGGGGCGCTGAACATGCACGGCTCGCTGTTGCCGAAATACCGTGGCAGGGTGCCGGTGAATTGGGCGATAATCCGCGGCGAAACGGAAACGGGCGCGACGCTGCACTACATGACCGAGAAGCCCGACAACGGCGATATCCTGGCGCAGCAGGCCGTGCCCATCCTGCCCAACGATACGGCACACGAAGTTTTCCAGAAGGTGACGGTGGCGGCAGAAATGGCGCTGAATAACGTGTTGCCGGCACTGTTGGCAGGCAAGGCGCAAGCAATGAAGCAGCATTTGAGCAAGGGTGCTTATTTCGGCGGGCGCAAAGCGGAAGACGGTATCATCGACTGGTCTCAGTCGGCGCTGGAGATACACAACCTGGTGCGCGCCGTAGCGCCGCCGTATCCCGGTGCAACGACGCAAATCATGGGCAAGCCCATGCGTATCTTGCAGACGCTGGTGAGCAAAGATATTGCAGCCGGAAAAGAGTCCCCTGCCTTCTGCGTGAAAGAAGGAAAAGCACATGCAACCTGCGCAAGCGGCGCATTGCGCGTGGTGCGATTCGAGCTGGATGGTATCGAAATGAGTGCGGCGGATTTTGCCGCGAAGTACGGTACGAAAAAATTTGAATTCAATCGTTGAGGAAATAGAAATGAAAAAAGTCCTGATACTGGGTGTGAACGGTTTCATCGGTCACCATCTGTCCAACCGCATCCTGGCCACCACAGACTGGGAGGTCTATGGCATGGACATGAGTACCGATCGCATCACCGACCTGATCGGCAAGCCGCGATTCCACTTCTTTGAAGGCGATATCACCATCAATAAGGAGTGGGTCGAGTACCACGTCAAGAAGTGCGACGTGATCCTGCCGCTGGTGGCGATCGCTACGCCTGCCACCTACGTCAAACAGCCCTTGCGCGTGTTTGAACTGGACTTCGAAGCCAATCTGCCGATCGTGCGTGCGTGCGTGAAATACAACAAGCACCTGGTGTTCCCTTCGACCTCCGAAGTCTACGGCATGTGCCACGACGAAGAGTTCGATCCGGAGAATTCCGAACTGGTCTGCGGCCCGATCAACAAGCCGCGCTGGATATACTCCAACTCCAAGCAACTGATGGATCGCGTGATCTGGGGTTACGGCATGCAGGACAACCTGAACTTCACCCTGTTCCGTCCGTTCAACTGGATCGGTGCCGGTCTGGATTCGATCAATACGCCGAAGGAAGGCAGTTCGCGCGTGGTGACCCAGTTCCTCGGTCATATCATTCGCGGCAATAACATCAGTCTGGTCGACGGTGGTCATCAGAAACGCGCCTTCACCTATATCGACGACGGCATCGACGCGCTGATGAAGATCATCGACAACAAGAATGGCATCGCCACCGGCAAGATCTACAACATCGGCAATCCGACCAACAATTTTGCCATCCGCGATCTGGCCGAAATGATGCTCAAGCTGGCAAAGGAGTATCCGGAGTACAGCGATTCCGCCGCCGGGGTGAAGATCGTCGAAACCACTTCCGATGCGTACTACGGCAAGGGTTACCAGGACGTGCAGAACCGCGTGCCGAAGATCACCAACACGTGCGAGGAGCTGGGCTGGAAGCCGACCACTACCATGGCCGACACCCTGCGCAAGATATTCGACGCCTATCGCAGCCAGATCGCCGAAGCGCGCGGCCTGGTAGACTGAAACAGGATACAGGATACGGCACTGCGCCCCCTGTATCCCGTATCCTGAATCCCGTATCCTGAAATGAAAAAAATCGCCCTCAAGATCGATGTAGACACCTACCGCGGCACGCGCGAAGGTGTGCCGCGTCTGGTGGAGACGCTGCAGCGCCATCATGCGCAAGCCAGTTTCTTTTTCTCTCTGGGTCCCGACCATACCGGACGTGCGATCAAGCGCGTATTCCGTCCGGGCTTCATCGGCAAGGTGTCGCGTACTTCGGTGCTGGAACATTACGGTTTCAAGACGTTGATGTATGGGACTTTGCTGCCGGGGCCGGACATCGGGCGTAACTGCGCGGACATCATGCGCAGCGTGCGAGATGCGGGTTTCGAGGTGGGCATCCATTGCTACGACCATATCCGCTGGCAGGATCATGTCGCAAAAAAAGGCGAAAGCTGGACCAGGCGCGAGATGCAGCGCGCGGTAGACCGTTTTACCGAGATATTCGGTGTGGCACCCAAAGCGCATGCGGCTGCCGGCTGGCAGACCAACCGACATGGATTGCGGCAGACGCAGCACCTTGGTTTGGATTACAGCTCGGATACGCGTGGCACGAGGCCGTTCATCCCGACCTGGGATGCCGAAATCATCGCCTGCCCGCAATTACCCACTACTTTGCCGACGCTGGACGAACTTATCGGGCGCGACGGCATTACCACCGAGAATGTTGCCCGGCATCTGCTGGACATCACAAGCAAACCCTCAGAGACGGGACATGTATATACCCTGCATGCCGAGCTGGAAGGGCAGAAGTGGATGCCGATCTTCGAGCAATTACTGCAAGGCTGGCGCGAGCAGGGCTATGACCTGGTCTCGATGCGCCAATACCTGCAAGGATTCAAACTTGCCGAGTTGCCGCGTTACGAAGTCAAACCGGGAACAGTCGAAGGGCGAAGTGGTATGCTGGCGGTGCAAAGCCTGAACAGCTAAAGATTTCGTCATAAATGCCGTTATCTCCTGTGTTGGGCGATATTCGGGAGCGAGTCATGCAACAGCAAAACGTGACAGGTTTGGAAGGATGGGTCGACTTTCTGACCGGGGCGGACATCCCGGTACTCAAGCAAACCACTCGCGATCTCGCCACCCTGCGCGAGGACCAGAACAAGCTCAGTGCACGCAGCGTCGCCCAAGTGATTGCGGTCGACCCGATGATGACGCTCAAGCTGTTGCGCTATCTCCAGTTAAACAAACGCCGCAGCCAGACCAGTGAAGTGATGCAGGTCGAGCAGGCGCTCATCATGCTCGGCGTTGAAGCTTTTTTCAACAAAATACCCGCCAACCTGACAGTACAGGATGCTCTTAAAGGGCAGATGGATGCGCTCGTTCATCTGCTGCACGGGGTACACCGTGCACATCGCGCCTCGGAATATGCCTACGACTGGGCAGTGCGGTTGAACGACTTGCACTACGAAGAGGTCCGCGTGGCGGCATTGCTGCATGATATTGCCGAGATGCTGATGTGGTGTTTCGAACCGCAGAAAATGATGCAAATACGTTCTATCCAGCAACAGGATAAAGCATTGCGCAGTCGTGCCGTGCAGGAACAGGTGCTGGGTTTTGCCCTGGCCGATCTGCAAAAGCTGCTGGTGCAGAAATGGGAGTTGCCGCAACTGTTGCTGATGCTGATGGATGACGCGAACGTCAATCAGCCGCGTGTGCGCAACGTTCAGCTGGCGGTCAATCTGGCCCGTCATTCCGCCAACGGATGGGATGATGCGGCGCTTCCTGACGATTACAAGGATATCGGTGAATTGCTGCGCACGCCTGCCGAGCAGGTGATGCTCATTGTGGGTGCCGATGCAGGCATCGTGTGCGACTTGGGCAAACCGCACTGATATTTTTTCATTTTCACGTTTTTCCAGATGTAAAAATCAAGCCATAAAGCACATGAGGTGCTGTCATGAGCGATCCCATAACGCAACTTCGTAGTGAACTGGCCGCGGCGCAACATGCCATCGCCGAACTGCGTGAGCTGATCGCCAGTCGCCGCGACGGTCTGCACATCGGAGAATCCGGGCCGGACGATCTGGAAAGCATGCGCAAGCAGATCGCGCAGGCCCACCACGAATGGATTGCGGCGCTGGATGCCGTTGATGACCCGATCTTCCTGCACGACAAGGAATTCCGCATTTTGCGCGCCAATCGGGCGTATCAACGGCATGCCGGTCTGCCCTTTATCGAGTTCATCGGTCGTCCCTATTACGAGATATTCCCCCGGATGGTCGGGCCCTTACCCGGCTGTCAGCATGTTCTGGAAGAAAAAATAGATCAGGACAATGAAGATGAAATCGCCGTGGATGGCACGTTCTATCGTTCACGCGCTTTCCCTGTGCATAACGGGCAGGGAGAGTATCTGTTCAGCGTGCACAGCCTTGAAGATACGACAGAGCGCAAACAACATGAACTTGCGATGCAACGTGCCAACCGCGCGTTGCGGACGATCAGTGCCGGCAACCAGGCGCTCATTCATGCAACGGAAGAAGGACAATTGCTGCAGGATATGTGCGACGTCGCGGTGCAGGTCGGCGGCTACCGCATGGCGTGGATAGGCTATGCCCGTGACGATGACGACAAGACGATAGAGCAGATGGCCCAGACAGGTTTCGTCGAGGGCGGGCTGAACTTGTCGCCACTGACCTGGAGCGGGACAGGACACCAATTTTGTCCCGCCGGGGATGCCATCATCAGCGGCGAGCCCAAAGTAGTGCAGGATATCCTGTCTGAACCCGAAACGAACTCATGGCACGAAAATGCACGACGTAACGGTTATGCGTCCTGCATTGCCTTGCCCCTAATGGACGGCAAGCGGGCATTCGGGGCATTGGTGCTTTTTGATCGCAAGGTGAATGTCTTCGATGCGGATGAGGTGGGGGTGCTGGAAGAGATGTCGGGCGACCTCGCTTTCGGCATTCTTACGCTGCGTGTCAAGTTGGCGCATCGCGAACATGCGCAGCGCCTGCAAGATAACATGCTGCAAACCGTGGAAGCGATCGCCAGTATCGTCGAGATGCGCGACCCCTACACCTCCGGCCATCAGGCACGGGTGGCGGAACTGGCAAAGGAAATCGCGGGCCGGATGGGATTGCCGGAGGATCAGGTTCAAGCCATTCATCTGGCCGGATTGATACATGACCTGGGCAAGATACGCATCCCGGCTGAAATATTGAGCAAGCCGGGGAAGCTGGACGAGATCGAATACAGCCTGATCAAGATGCACCCCAAAGCCGGCTATGACATTCTGAAAGGGATCGATTTTTCGTGGCCGATCGCACAGATGGTGTTGCAGCACCATGAACGCATGGACGGATCCGGCTATCCGCAGGGATTGAAGGGCGACGAGATATTGCCGGGTGCGCGCATCCTGATCGTGGCAGATGTGGTCGAGGCGATGTCCTCGCACCGTCCCTATCGCCCCGGGCTGGGTGTTGAAGCCGCACTTGAGGAAATTACCCAATCACGCGGTATTCGTTACGACCCCCAGGTGGTGGATGCCTGTGTGGCGTTGTTCCGCGAACGCGGACATGTCTTCCGCAACTGAAGCATCGTCGCGGCGTCTGATACAGAATCGGCCGTTTAGTCCTTGCCGAACAAATCGCGACTGTAGACCTTGTCAGCCACGTCCCGGATGTCGTCGGTAATGCGATTGGCAACGATGACGTCGGACTCTTTCTTGAATTGAGCCAGGTCATTCACCACTCTGGAACGGAAAAACTCCGTCTCATGCAGCGCGGGTTCATAGACGATGACCTCGATACCCTTGGCCTTGATGCGTTTCATGATGCCCTGGATGCTGGAAGATCGGAAGTTGTCCGACCCGCTCTTCATGACCAGGCGGTGTATGCCGACCACCTTGGGATTGCGCTTGACGATGCTTTGCGCAATAAAATCCTTGCGCGTGGTATTGGACTCGACGATGGCATGGATCAGGTTTTGCGGGACATCCTGATAGTTGGCGAGCAATTGTTTCGTGTCTTTAGGCAGACAGTAGCCGCCGTAGCCGAACGAAGGGTTGTTGTAGTGATCTCCGATGCGCGGGTCGAGGCTGACACCCTGGATGATCTGTTTGGTATCCAAGCCATGAGTAGCCGCGTAGGTGTCCAGCTCGTTGAAATAAGCGACGCGCATGGCCAGGTAGGTGTTGGCGAAGAGCTTGATTGCTTCGGCCTCGGTGGAATCGGTAAACAGAACTTGAATATCCCGTTTTATCGCGCCCTGCTTGAGCAGGTTGGCAAAGATCTCGGCGCGCTTTGAACGTTCGCCGACCACGATGCGCGAAGGGTGCAGGTTGTCATACAGTGCCTTGCCTTCGCGCAGGAACTCGGGCGAGAAGATCAGGTTGTCGCACTTCATTTGCTGCCTGAGCTTGGCCGTGTAACCGACGGGAATGGTCGACTTGATGATCATCACCGCCTGCGGGTTGATGCTCTGCACGTCCCTGATCACCGCCTCGATGGATTTGGTGTTGAAGTAGTTGGTTTCGGGATCGTAGTCTGTCGGCGTGGCGATGATGACATATTCCGCTCCGGCGTAGGCTTCGCGCTTGTCCAGCGTGGCCTTGAAATTGAGCTTCTTGTGCGTCAGGTAGTCCTCGATCTCCACATCTTCGATGGGCGACTGCTTGCGATTGAGCATCTCCACCTTTTCCGGAACGATGTCGATGGCCACGACTTCGTTATGCTGGGCAAGCAGAATGGCGTTGGAAAGGCCTACGTAACCGGTACCGGCAATGGCAATTTTCATGGAATGAACGTCAGCGTCATGTAATTACGATGGCGAGCATTATACGCGATGGCTGCTTTCAGTAATCTTTCGGGCATCTTTCAGGCATTTGACAGCGCTCTTTCGATCTTCGTATCCGCCTCGGCGGCCAAAGCGGTCAGCTTGGCATCGCCCAGTACCTTCATCATGCTGGTCGGCTTGATGAATTCGACCGACATCTTGCCCGGGGCGACTTCGCGTATCACCGCATTGCAAGGCAACAGGCTCGCCACATCGCTGTTTGCGGTATAGGCCTCGTAAGCCAGGTTCGGGTTGCATGCCCCGAGGATCACGGTGGGGATGACATCCTTGCCGGTCTTCTCCTTGATCTTGCTGTGCATGTCGATGCGGGTGAGGACGCCGAAGCCTTCGGCGGCAAGTGCTTTTGTCGCACGTTCGACGGTATGGTCCAGGGTGTCGTTGATCAGGCGTTTGAAATTGATGGTGCTCATGTCCGTTCTCCTGAAGGAATCAAGCGCCCATCATAGGCCAAATGCCTGTGCGGCAATACAACGACGTAATCAGGTCATTCCTCGCGTGCGAGCGCGGCTTGATAAAGCGCCAGATCGCTCGCCGAGAAACAGCAGAAGATTACTTCCTGCAGCGAGCACGGCGTGCGCAGGAAGTCACGAACTGCCGCAATCGCCACCTCGGCCGCCTGTTCCGGCGGATAGCCGAAGATACCTGTGCTGATGCAGGGGAAGGCGATGCTGGCAAGCTGTTGTGCGGCGGCGAGGGCAAGGCTCTCACGGTAGCAGGAAGCCAGCAGCTTCGCTTCGTTTTGGTTACCGCCGTGCCACACCGGGCCGACGGTATGGATGATAAATTTGGCTGGTAATTTGTAACCGCGCGTCAGCCGTGCCTGCCCGGTCGGACAGCCGCCCAGCGTGCGGCATTCCTGCAAGAGCTCGGGACCCGCCGCGCGATGGATGGCACCATCGACTCCGCCTCCACCGAGCAGCGACGAATTTGCTGCGTTGACGATGGCGTCGACGTTGAGTTGGGTGATGTCAGTTTGAATGGTGCGGAGGGTGGTCATTGGTGTACCTCCATGCGTTGACGCGGAAACGAAGCAGGTTGCATTAAGCGCAGCGTATCGCGCCCGTGAGCTGGTTTAGCTCCTTCGTCAGGATATCAAGCGCTGTCTGTGTCAGTTCAGGTGCAAGGCAATCCAGCTCGATAACGTCTGGCGTGGAACGCAACCAAGTGAGTTGGCGCTTCGCCAATTGCCGCGTGGCGGCGATGCCTTTGTCCAGCAGTTCCGCTTCCGTGACCTCGCCTTCGAGATATTCCCAGGCCTGACGGTAACCGACGCAACGCATTGAAGTCATGTCGCGGTGCAGCGGATATTTCTCGCGCAGTCCGCGCAGTTCGTCCAGCAAGCCTTGTTTCAACATCTCGGCAAAACGCGTGGCGATGCGCTGGTGCAGCACGGCGCGGTCGGAGGGGATCAGCGCGATGGGCAGGATGCGGTAGGGCAACGGGTTCTCCTCCTGCTGTTTGATCAGCACCGACATCGGTTGTCCGCTGAGGCGATAGATTTCCATCGCGCGCTGGATGCGCTGCGTGTCGGTGGAATGCAGGCGGGCGGCAGTCTCTGCATCGACCTCGGCCAGCTTGGCATGCATGTGTTCGATGCCGTGCCGGGCAATCTCGGCGTCCAGTTCGGCGCGCAACGCAGCGTCGGCTTGCGGCAATGGACTCAGTCCTTCGCGTAGCGTCTTGAAATAGAGCATGGTGCCGCCGACCAGTAGCGGAATCTTGCCGCGCGCGGTGATGTCGGCCATCAGGCGCAGTGCGTCATGGCGGAAGGCGGCCGCGGAATAAGCTTCAGTGGGAGCTATGATGTCGATCAGGTGGTGCGGCGCGCGGGCGAGGGTCGCGGCATCCGGCTTGGCGGTGCCGATGTCCATATCGCGGAACACCAAGGCGGAATCGACGCTAATGAGTTCCACCGGCAGGCGTTGCACGAGTTCTACCGCCACGCCGGTTTTGCCGGAAGCGGTGGGGCCCATCAGGAAGATCGCGGGAGGCAGAGCGTTCATCCCAAATAATCCATCTGGGCCAAACTCGTCATTCCGGCGCAGGCCGGAATCCAGCCAAACAAGACAACCGCGCAGCGACAAAACCTACCGCACCGCTTTGCGGGAATTAGCTTTTCAACTGGATTCCGGCCTGCGCCGGAATGACGGGCTAGTAGTGTCATGCCAATTCCTGATGCCGCGTCTCATGCACCAGCCAGGCTGCGAGCAGGCTGATCGCGGCGGCCGCCGAGATATATCCTCCAACCCACGCCAGTCCGCCGTGCTGCACCAGTTGTTGCGCGATGTAAGGCGCAAGCGAAGCGCCAAGGATGCCACCGAGGTTGTAGGCTGCGCCTGCTCCCGTGTAGCGCACCGCGGTAGGGAACAGTTCCGGCAGCAGCGCCCCCATCGGCGCGAAGGTCGCGCCCATCAGGAACAGTTCGAGCGAGAGGAAGGCGGTGACCTGCACCATCGAGCCGCTGTTCAGCATTGGTTCCATCAAAAAGCCCGACAGGAGCGCCGCGCTGCCGGCGACCAGCAGCACCGGACGGCGGCCGTAGCGGTCGCCGGCCCAGGCTGCGAGCGGCGTTGCGGCGGCCATGAAGATGACGGCCACGCACAGCATGCCGAGGAAAGTCGGGCGTGCGATGTGCAGTGTGCCGACGCCGTAGGAGAGCGAAAACACCGTGGTGATGTAGAACAGCGCATAGCACACTACCATCAGCAAAGCGCCCAGCATCAGCGGCTTGGCGTGGTGGGAGAACAGCGGCAATAACGGCATTCTATGAAGAACCGTTCGTGCTGAGTCTGTCGAAGCATGGACGACATGCTCTTCACCAACTCTGTTCGGCACGTCGCTCGTTCCTTCGACAGGCTCAGGACGAACGGACTTGGTTTGTTGCATGGCCTTGAGAAACACCGGCGTCTCTTCCAGCTTCAGCCGCACATAGAGACCGATGACAACCAGCACCGCGCTGGCAAGGAAGGGGATGCGCCAGCCCCAAGCACGGAACTGGGTGTCGTCGAGCGTATTCGCCAGCAAGAGGAAACTGCCGACCGCAAACAGAAAGCCGACAGGAGGGCCGAGCTGCGGGAACATGCCGAACCAGCCGCGCTTGCCTGCGGGTGCGTATTCCGCAGCCAGCAAAGCCGCGCCGCCCCATTCGCCGCCGAGGCCGATGCCCTGTCCGAATCGCAGCAGGCATAGCAACACAGGCGCGAGCCAGCCGACGGCTTCATAGCTCGGCAGCACGCCGATGAGCGTGGTGGAGGTGCCCATCACCAGCAGCGAAGCCACCAGCGTCGTCTTGCGCCCGATGCGGTCGCCGAAATGGCCGAACAGCAAGGCGCCGAAGGGACGGGCGATGAAGGCGATGCCGAAGGTGAGGAAGGCATTCAGCGCCTGCACCGCCGGGTCGCTGTTGGGAAAGAACACCGGGCCGATCACCATCGCCACAGCGAGGCCGTAGATGTAAAAATCGTAGAACTCGATGGCGGTGCCGATGAAGCTGGCGAAGGCGATGCGGACGGTGGAGAAGGATTCAGGATGCGGGATACGGGATGAGGTTGGGGCGGTGGTATTCAATGATTTGTCCATGGCTCAAATTCGGTCCGATTGTCTGAATCCTGTGTCCTGAATCCTATTTGCCGCGCATGAACATCGCATCCAGTTCCGCGACCGAAATCTGGAACCAGGTCGGACGGCCATGGTTGCATTGGTCGGCGCGCTCGGTCTGCTCCATCTCGCGCAGGATGGCGTTCATTTCGGGGAGGCTGAGTTGCTGGTTGGCGCGTACGGCGGAATGGCAGGCGAGCGTGGCGAGCAGTTCGTTGCGGCGTTCGGTGAGGGCACGGCTCGCGCCGAACTCGCGCAGTTCGTGCAGCACTTCGCGTGCCGCCGCTTCGGCGCGGGCTTGCTTGAGCATGGCCGGCATCGCGCGCACCGCCAGCGTGTTGGTGGAGATCGGAGCCAGCTCGAAACCGAGCTGGTGCAAGGCTTGCTGTTCTTCCTCGGCGGTGGCGATATCCAGCGAGTCGGCACTGAACGTCACCGGGATCAGCAAGGGCTGCGTCGGCATCTGCTGCCGATCGAAGGCGACCTTCAGTTTCTCGTACACGATGCGTTCATGCGCCGCATGCATGTCCACGACGATGAGGCCTTGCTGGTTCTGCGCGAGGATATAGATGCCTGAAAGCTGGCCGAGGGCGAAGCCGAGCGGGTGTTCAACTGCGGGAAGTGGAAAAGGAGAAGAGGGAAGGGTAGCGTCAAAAGCAGGTGCGGTATTACCCTTTTCTCTTTCCTCATCCCCCTTCTCTGTAAGAGATTCCCATAGACGATAACTTGCTTGTTGTTGAGCCACGCCGAAAGGGATGCGTTGCTGCTGCATCGGAACAAACGAGTTGCCCGGTTTAATTTCTGGAGCTGCAATCGCTGGCGCCGGCGCCGATTCCTGCATAGTCGCACTCAGCGCATCCTGCAGAGCATGGAACACGAACTGGTGGATGCCCTGGCTTTCGCGAAAGCGAACTTCGCTCTTGGCCGGATGCACATTCACATCCACCTGTTCCGGCGGCACCTCGATGAACAAAACGAAAGCGGGGTGGCGCTGGTGGTGCAGGATGTCCTGATAGGCCTGGCGTACGGCGTGCATCAGCACCTTGTCGCGCACGAAGCGTCCGTTCACGAAGAAATACTGTTCGTCGCGCGTGGAGCGCGAATAGGCGGGCAGGGCAGCGATGCCGTAGAGGTGCAATGCGCCGATCTGTCGCTCGACGTTTACCGCATGCTGGCCGAATTCGGCGCCGAGCATGGCGG
>JGI20214J51650_10000482_pt1 | contig 24458 bp, 21 predicted proteins | sample WetSurMetagenome_FD_51650 | JGI IMG/M metagenome (IMG submission 51650) | reverse complement strand
CTGATATCCACCTCGTTTTCTTCAACGTCTTCGACATGATGGATATCACCCGGGTGGTGGATCCGGCCTGGTATGACGCCGAGACTGACAATGGCGACATAAGCGCGGATCCGATGGGACCCCAGGCCAACAACCATGCCTATGCGCCTGCGCGGCACCTTATGTTCGGCCTGGAACTCGGCTGGTAGGACCGGGCGGCAGCTCCGCCGGGAGGCAGATGCCCGGCGGGAGGATTCAGAGGCACACACAATCCGAAGGAGCCTTGCATGAAGCTCGCAGTTCTCACGGTTGTTGTTGCCGCATCGCTGGTCTTCGGCGGCTCGGCTGTGCTCGAGAGGCCCCTGCCTGTGGGCAGCACCGCTCTCGAGTACCAGTATGACGACGGCTCGGCCTACTGGCTGACCTGGGTCGGGGATTACAGGGGAACCTGGTTCCACTTCGCCGACTTCGGCGCTTCAGGTCCCCGCAGCATGGGGCAGCTCGAATTCTGGTTCTACCACCATTCCTCCTATCCATGGGATACGACATCCTTCTATGCCGAGCTCTGGAGCGGAGACGGCGGCCTGCCNCTGACCATGCTGGAGCAGGTTTCCACCCAGGCGCTCCATTACGCTCCGAAGTATGTCACGACGAGTCCGCACACNCTGGTTTCGGGCTGCTGGATCCTGGTGAACACGACCCTCTCCTCGGGTGGCTGGCCGTCGATACTGGGTGACAACACCCCCCAGCCGTCCTACTCCCACAGCTANTACTCCGACAACCTGATCAACTGGACGCCGTATGTGGTATCAGGCCCTCTGGCCAACGATTACTTCATCCGGTGCGCGCCNCTCCTGGCGCTCGACAGCGAATCCTGGGGCGCGATCAAGGCGCTGTACCAATAGCCCGGAACTGAGCCGCCACTCCGCCGTCGAGATGTGCTGACGGCGGCCTGGACAGGCCGGTCCCGCGGAGTTCACGGTTCGATGAGTTGCGGCAGGCTTTCGGCCCGGAGATGGGGTTTGCCCGCCTCCGCGGCCGGGCTCTGCATGCTCGCCGCCCTTACCACACTGCCGCTGGCGCTCCCGGCAAGCCCGTGGTGGCTGCCCGTACCCGCGGGCGTTCCGCCACTGGTCGTCGCAGGTTTCATCGTGCTGGCCGGAGCAGCCCATGCAGCCAGGCCGGGGGCGGGTGTTGCGATCTGCATCCTGGCCTGTCTTGCCGCAGTCCTGCTCCATCCACCCTCGTTCGACCTGTGGGGTGACGGGGCGCTGAGGCTGAGGAATCTGGAAGCCGGAATACCAGTCCTGAGAGCCGCCCCCCTGGAGATGGGCGACTACCTGCTGCGTCGCGGCATGATGGCGCTGGGCCTGTCCGCGAGGAGCACGTTCGCTGTCACGGCTGTCCTCGGCATGCTCGCTCAACTGGCAGGAGCCATGGTGATGGCCGGCGGCAGGTCGAGGATCGCCGGCGCCGCGGTGTTCGCTATGGCACTGACTCCTGCATGGTGCGTGTTCTTCACGGGATATGTCGAGGACTACGCCATCCCTGCCGGTCTCGCGTTTCTCGCGGTCGCCCTGGCGGCGAGGGGCAGGTCTATTGCTTCGGTTTCGGCTGCCGTCGCTGCGGCAGGGGCCTTCCATCTCGCGGCGCTGATGCTGCTCCCGTTGCTTGTCTCGTATGCTCTCGCCGGCCGCCGTTCCCCCTCGTTCCTCCATCGGCAGCTGCGGCCTGTGCAGCATGCGTTGCCTTCGCCACCATCTCCCTGGCAGCCGGCGGCATTCCTCGAGACCTCCCATCCCCGGGACTCGATCCGGTCGGGAGGCTGAGGATGATCGTTTTCTGCACACCTTTCGTGGCGGCCGCGCCGCTTCTGGTGCGCCGGAGGCCATCCCGCGCACTTGTCGCAGCACTGGCAGCATCGCTCCTGGCATTCTTCCTGTTCCCTTTCGAGAGGGGTGTCAGGCTCGACTGGGACCTGGCGGGGCTGCTTCTGACGCCGGCCTTCGCAGCCCTGCTCGCCCTTTCGGGGGATGGCAGGCTGGTCCTGCCAACTGCAGCGGTTCTCTGCGCTGCGCTCGCAGGCCCCAGGATATCGATCTTCCTGGACCCCGGACAGAGCGAGGAGATGTATCTCTCTGCCGCTTCAGAGTCCCGGGATGCAGGGGCGATAGAGGAATACGCCATCCTCCTGCGAAGCCGCGGGCTGACCGACGAGGCCGCCGCACTCTTTCACAGGGCCTGGGATGTGACGGGCAACGGCAGGCATCTATCCCAGGAGGCGGAGGCCCTGAGGATGTCGGGTCGCCCTGCCGAGGCTCTCGGCGTCGCNATGGCTGCAGCGGCCTCGAGACCGGATGTGGAAACGGTCTGGCTGGAACTGGCATTATCGGCCCGCGATGCAGGCGCTCCCCGGGAGGCTGTGAGGGCGGCGGTCATGGTCGATTCCCTGTTCACGTCCGAGGCGGGCGGGCTGTGGGGCCTGGCGCTGGAGACAGCGGTCTCCTGTTCGGACACNGGCCTTGCCATCGAATCGGCGCAGCGCGCCCTGGCCTCGGGCGATTCCCGGCCTTCGACGCTCGTCAATGCCGGCATCGCGGCCTTCTGGGGAGGGGATTCAGCCGCTGCGGAAGCGAGGTTCCGAAGGGCCCTGGAGCTGGATCCGGGCAACATTCCAGCGGCGCGCAACCTGCAGATGCTCGGGAGCGCCGGAGCCCTGCTCCGCCGGGATTGACGGGAAGGAGAGCGGGGACCCAGGAGCGCTGGATCCCCGGTTATCCCCTGCGGGTCGTTCGATCAGAGGGCGCAGAAGGCGGTGGTGCCGTCCCAGCCGCTTCCCATGCTGGAATACGAACCGTCCGCCGGGTTGGTGATCCAGAGGGATCCCTCCCAGACGCAGAAGACGTAACCTCCGGTGGAGGCGATTTCCGAAGTCCCGGAATAGCCTCCGCCGAGGCTTGTGTAATCGCCGTTCCAGGGGTCGACCCGGTACATCACATCTCCCTGCACAACGTAGAAATCGGACTGGGTTCCGGTGGCCGCAGTCGTCCCCGCATAGCTCGAGGGCAGCGCCGTGAAGTCGCCTGTAGAAGGATCGGTCCTGTATAGAGCGTCGTTCTGGATCACCATCAGGGCGTTGCCGGCCCAGGCCAGGAACTGGAGCCCGTCGTAGCTGCCGGGCACTATCTCCCAGGAGCCGTCCACAGGGTCGATCTCGTAGAGAGTCGTGCCCTGGTACGCGTAGAGGCTGCCTCCCCCCGCGGCCAGCGCGGTCGTGCCTGTCCAGGAGCTGGAGATCGTCTCCCAGGAGCCGCTTGCCGGATCGACCCTGTACAGGTTGTCTCCCTGTATCGCATAGAGCCGCCCGCCGAGCGGAGCCATCAGCTCGGTGCCCGACCATGTGTCGGAGAGCGACTGCCACTCGCCTGTCGAAGAGTCCACCTTGTAGAGGACATCGCCCTGAATCGCATACAGGGCGCCCGCCGAGCAGGGAGCAGCCAGCACGGCCAGGAGAGCAGCTGCGAACAGGAGCATCTTGCAGGGCCGCATCTCGAACCTCCTCTGTTCCGGAATGAAGGGTTTTCCGCCTGTCCCGCGGAGCGCGCAGAAGGTCATCTGCGGCTCCTGCGAACCGTCTCCCTGATCGAAACGCCTCTCGAACGCACCTCGGAGAGGATCTTCCGACATACCGGCTCGTTCATGCCAACGCTTTCGGGGAACACGATGCCGGGGCCGACGAATGCCTTTCGGGCCAGCATCCTGGCCATCGCGGCCGCCGGGAAGCCGGTTGTCCGCGACATGGATGACGTGCCTGAGGCCTTGTCGTACTCGTCGTAAAGGTCGAACGTGATCCGGGTCTTCCGTCCCGACGACATGCCCTCCATCTCGACCCTCATAACCGTGAACTCCTCGCAGCCCTCCTCCATCTCCCACGCCTTGAAGAGCAGTTTCGATGTGAGATCGAGCGGTCGCATCCTCGCCCTCCCGACCTCCACGGGNTCGCGCGAGAGGAAGCCGGCTCCGGCGAGGAGACCTATCCTGGCGGCATATCCTGGATACCTCAGCGTCTTCTCGACCATCTCCGGACAGTCGATGGTGAAGAGAAGGCTCCTGAGTCCGTCGGTGACGAAGGCCTCGAGGGTGCCCACCCCGGGCAGGTCNACGAGCTCGACCTCTGACAGGGCCGCCTTCTCCGTCACTGCGCCGCCCCTCATCACGCGCGCCGGCCTGGTGTATTCCTCGAGCACGTCGACCGGGCTGAAGGGGGCCACATACTCCCATGGGAGTTTCCTCACCCTGGGNAGGCCGCCCACGAGTATCCTGAGGCTGGATGCATTGTCGAGAAGCGATCTCGCCTTCCCAGANAACACATGCGACAGGCCGGGAGCGACTCCGAAGTCCACGACGGCAGTTACGCCCTTCTCCCTGGCGAGCGGGTCGAGCATTCCGGGGTCTTCCGGCATGAATGCTATGTCGACGACATCGGTGCCTGACTCGATGACAGAGCTGAGCGTGGAGAGACCCATGTAGCCAGGCACGGCTGTGACCACGGCGGCCGATCCCTCCACAGCCTCGCAGACTGCGTCGTGCTGTGACAGGTCGCATGCGGAGGCGTGCAGCCCCAGAGCCCCGGCCTTTCGGAGCGCATCCGGATTCCTGTCGAAAACAACGACATCGGCATCGGCGTCGGAAGCCAGATCCCTGGCTATGGTGCGACCCACCATCCCGGCGCCGAGAACGGAATAACGCATTTCCCCCTCCGAGCTGACAAGGACTGCCTCAGCCAGTGGAGCCGAAGACGAAGCCCGCCCTCGGTATTATGGAGCACGATCACTCCGGAGGCACTGGCCTGGAACTTGCACTGCGAATTGCCAATAATAGATGCAGGAAAAGGTCGACAGATCCGGCGAGGCTCACAGGAAGCCCGGATCCGCCGATGGCCGCTGCAGGAGGTTCTGCATGAATGCTTCATGTGCCTGTAAGCTGCTGGCGCTGACCTTGATCGGGCACGCGCCCGCCTATGCCACCGAGGCTCCTCTCATCTGGAGCTTCTCCACCGGTTTCACGATCAGTTGCACACCCGCCCTGAATGCCCCCTACAACGCGGTCATTTTCGGGGCCGGCAACGGCACTCTGTATGTGCTCGACGGAACGACCGGAGGAAACCTCGGCTACGTCGATCTGGGCGATGCGATAACGACAGATCCCTTCTGCGATCTCACGGACACCAGCATGAGGACCTATGTGAGCGTTCCCGGGAACAGGATGTACGCACTGATCGGCGCCTCGCCATGGTGGTACCACCAGTGCCGCGGGCAGTGCTTCAGCCCTTCCCAGTGGGAGCAGGGNGTCTACTTCGGGTCCTATGACGAAGTCACGCAGTGCGTGAACAGGCTGACCGGCGAGCACATGTGGGTCTTCCCGTCGGAGGGCCTGGTCCAGGGCGCTCCAACCGTCGGCAACAANGGCGCCGGAGCCAAGGTGTTCGTCGCCACCGGCGAAGGCTACGTGTACTGCCTCGATCCGTTCACAGGAGCGCAGATCTGGGGCAAGTCAGGCTTCGGCGCTGTCATATCCTCCTGCACGGTCCACGCGGGCAAGGTCTACTTCGGATGTCTGGACGGCATGTTCTACTGCCTGAACGGGCTCGATGGCAGCATCATCTGGTCGTACAACGCAGGCAGCCAGATCGACTCGAAACCGGCCATCTACGGAGGCTCGGTNTACTTCGGCACNCTGGGCGGCTCGCTCNTCCGCCTCGATGCNTCCCTGGGCACCTTCCACTGGTCGACTTCGCTGGGAGGGAGCGTTCTGAGCCCCTGCATCTANCTCGACAGGATATTCGCGGGCACCACTGGTCTGAGCTGCGTCAACGCCTCGACAGGCAACGTCATCTGGACCTATCCGATCGTCAGCGCGGGCAGTCCGGCAACGATGTCCGGCCGAGTCTATGTCGCAGACGGAACACAGATGATCTGCCTGGACGGGGGGTACATGTACGGCATCGAGGACGAGGATCCGACACCTGTTGCCGCGCTCTCGGTGAGCGGAAATCCATGCATGGAGACCTCATCCCTCCTGCTCAACCTGGATGAGGCCTGCAGCCCCTCGATCACGCTGTACGACATCACGGGCAGAACGGCAGGCTGGATGGAGCCGGGATTGCTGACCCAGGGTCTCCATTCGCTCCCGCTCGCCGGCATCCAGGGGACGGGCGGTCACATGCCGCAGGGGCTTTACATCTGTCGCGTCGAGGCCGGGGGCAGTTCCGTCTCCTGTCCGATGACCTGGCTTGGAGGCGATATCTGAAGGCCCGTCCGGGCAGGGGATAGCCCGCACCCGGTCATCGGGCTCACCATCCATGAAGATAGGAACGCTCTGCTACCTGCGGAGGTCCGGCAGGACTCTGATGGTGCACAGGATCACCAGACCCGGCGATATCCATTGGGGTAAATGGAATGGCTTGGGGGGCAAGCTGATCCCGGGGGAGACCCCGGAGGAATGCGTCATAAGGGAGGTTCTGGAGGAGAGCGGGATCCGCATCGAATCGCCCAGACTCTGCGGAATCCTCACCTTTCCGTCGTTCGAGGACGATGACGACTGGTATGTCTTCGTGTTCGAAGCNCGGGGATTCGAAGGTGAGGCCGGGCCATGTCCGGAAGGTGTCCTCGATTGGATAGAGGACTCGAAACTGCAGGATCTCGACCTGTGGGAGGGCGACAGGATCTTCCTGCCATGGATCGGATCGGGCAGGTTCTTCTCCGGCCGCTTCGCATATGCCTGCGGGAAGCTGCAGGAGCATTCAGTCGTGTTCCATGATCCATCGGAGGGTTGAGATGAAGCGAGCGCTCCCGGCCTGCATNCTGGTCATGGCTGTCTCGTGCGGATCGCAGGCCTCCCGTANGCCTTCGCCCGAAGGCCACTGGGAGGGATCCCTGCTCGTGGGCGGGAGCGAGCTGGGCATAGCGCTCGATTTCGCGGCCGACGGCGATTCCCTCCGGGGAACGATCGACATCCCCGTGCAGGGAGCTGCCGGACTGGCCCTCTCGGATCTTCGCCAGAGCGGCGACAGCCTCTCATTCGATCTCCAGGCCGGCCCGGGCGTTGCCTCCTTCAGGGGCGTCCTGACCGACAGCGTGTTATCCGGGACGTTCGACCAGGCCGGCTATGCCGGCANCTTCAGTGTTTCCAGATCCGAGGTCGCATATCAGATGGACAGGCCCTACATCATGCAGCAGGTGATGCTGGAGGGCGATGGATTCCAGCTCTCGGGAACGATCTCCATGCCGCCGTCGCCGGGGCCTCATCCGGGCGTGGCGCTTCTCACGGGAAGCGGCAGCCAGGACAGGAACGAGAACGTGTTCGGCTTCCTCGTGTTCGACTGCATTGCCGACAGGCTGACACGAGACGGATTCGTGGTCCTGAGATGCGACGACAGGGGGGTGGGCGGCTCCACCGGGGCCTCGTCAGGCATCACCGACTCCACCCTGGCGGGCGATGCACTTCTGATGATCGGCGAGCTCCGCCGGACCGAGGGGGTAGATCCGTCCAAGATCGGCCTCCTGGGCCACAGCGAAGGCTCCAATGTGGCATTTCAGGCTGCCGTGCGCGACTCCGGCGACGTGGCCTTCGTGGTCAGCATGGCCGGGCCGGCGTCGCGCGGCTACGAGATCCTGCTCTCTCAGGTCGAATCGTTGGCGCAGGCTGCGGGACGCAGCGAGGAGGAAACCCGGGCGCTCCTCGACATGCAGCGCCAGGTAATGGACATGGTCATCGCCGGCGTCGATCCGGAGGATCTGCGTCCGATCGTGGAGCAGCAGGTCAGGGCCGAGATAGCCGCCCTGCCTGAAATCCAGCAGCAGGCCATGGGCAATATCGATTCGCTGGTCTCCGCGAACTGCGACCAGGCGATCGCAGTCCTCGTCAGCCCCTGGTTCAGGCGCTTCCTGGAGAGGGATCCGCTGGACGATCTGCGGCAGCTCTCCTGCCCGGTGCTTGCCTTGTACGGACAGCTGGATATCCAGGTCCATGCCGATCCGAACGCATCGCTGATGCAGCAGGCGTTATCGGGAGACCCGAGTTCGAAGGTCATCGTCTTCCCCGGCGCCAACCACCTGTTCCAGAGTGCCAGGACCGGAGCGGTCGAGGAGTACGCGATGCTCCCGAAGGAATTCACCCCCGGCTTCCTGGACAGCCTTTCGGCATGGATGCTCGGCGTGACCATGTCCGCGGGAGAGTGAGCCCGGGCCTCTACTGCGCCCCGCCCTCCAGGTCGACAAGGAACATCGAAGGCCAGAACTTGCCCGTGACGCAGAAGCGCCCGCTGCCATCGTCGAAAGCTATGCCGTTCATGACATCGGCAGTCGCCCTCCGGGCGCCTTCGAGCAGTCCCGAGGCATCAACGAGCGACAGCACATGGCCTGTCGAGGGGTCTATCCTGGCGATGAAATCGGTGGTCCAGACATTCGCATACAGTATGCCGTCCCTGTACTCGAGCTCGTTCAGGCGGTCAAGCGGTCGCCCTGAGATGGTCACCTCGATCAGGCGGACGGGCTCGAAATCCGATGGATCTCTCACCGTGATGCAGCTGGAACCGTCGGATTGAAGCAGGTTCGTCCCATCGAATGCCAGACCCCATCCTTCGCCTTCGTATTCGAAGGAGCCGAGAGGAGTGAGGCCGGGGATTCCGAAGAGAAGGCAAAGCCCTTCTCTCCAAGTCAACATGTAAAGAGTGTCACCCACAAGCACAAACCTTCTGAAAACAGGCTGTCAGGCATAGGGACTCTATTCAAATAAGTATCGCTGCCCAGGCGGTAGGAACAGAGGAACGATGCTCCATAAAGCCCTGAACTCTCATATACAATAGAGTCTCGTATTGCGAGCCCCTGGGTATACGTTTCAGGGTCATGATTCAATATCTGATGCAGTTCAAGTGCGGGCCTGACTGCTGAATCGGCTGCTTCATTGACCACTGTCACCGATTCGTAACGAGGAAGTCCACCTTCCTCGTTCCCACAGGCCAGAGCAGCCAGAAGAACCGCAGCCGCGAAAACGCCGGGCTTTGTCAGAAGAAGCTCCTTCATGTAGAGTCCTCGATGGAGACGGTCGACGAACTGCAGGAGATATGCATGGATTTCGATCGCGCTGCAGAGATGGTCGCCTCGGAACTCTCGTCCAGGGCTGTGCCGGGCAGGGCCGGGGGGATGATGAAGTACATGAAGTCGACGACGCCGTGCCTCGGCGTGGACGCCAGGGGGCAGCACGAGGTCATCTCGCTCGCCGCCAGGCTCTTCATCCCTCCGGACAGGGACGGGTACGAAGGCCTTGTTCGACGCATCTGGAGTCTTCCGAGCCGCGAGGAGAAGCATGTCGCGATAGGCCTGGCGCAGGCGCACAGGCGGTTCGTCGATTTCGATTCTCTCGGGCTGTACGAATTCCTGATACGCGAAGGGGCCTGGTGGGACCATGTCGACTGGGTGGCCATCCACTGTGTCGGGGAGGCCCTGGTGAAGGACAGACAGGCGGTATCCGCATTCATGCGCAACTGGATCGGAGACTCATGCATGTGGGTGCGCCGCGCCGCCCTGCTCTGCCAGGTCGGGCACAGGAGGCAGGCGGACGCAGGCATGCTCTTCGAATTCTGCCTCGCCCGCTCCCACGAGAAGGAGTTCTTCATCAGGAAGGCGATCGGATGGGCTCTGCGGGACTACTCGTACGAGTCTCCGGACGCCGTTGCCGGGTTCCTGGAAGCCAACAGGACCAGGCTTTCCGGGCTGAGCTGCAGAGAGGGTGCACGGGCCCTCGTCAGGAAGGGTCTGCTCGAAATACCCGCTGAACCGGCGCGGGGCAGGGAGTGCAGATGAAGCAGGAGCCTCTCGACAAACTCACGGGAGTCCTGACCAGGGAGTCCCTGGAGGANATGGATGCCGCTTTCGCATCGAGAGCCCCGGGAGAGGTCTGGACCGTGCTGATGATCGATATCGACGACTTCAAGATAGTCAACGACATCGCCGGACATCTCACGGGCGACAGGGTGCTGCAGCAGGTGGCCTGGCTGCTCGCGAGGTGCGTCCGGCAGACCGACAGTGTCGTGAGATTCGGCGGTGACGAATTCCTTGTCGTGCTTCCGGCTACAGGAGCCCTGCAGGCTGCAGGTGTGGCGCAGCGATTCGTGGAGGAGATGGGAAGGAGCCACTTCTACGACTCCATCCGGGTGGGGGCGAGCGTTGGGCTGGCGGAGTGCGAAGAAACCGACAGGAAGCTCTCCTCGCTGATAGGCAAGGCCGATCAGGCGCTCTACGAATCGAAGGCCGGCGGCAAGCAACGGCTTTCCTTCTTCAGCGTCAACGGCAAGGAAGAGATCTCCTTCGATCATTTCGTGGACAGGCAGGACCCGCTCAGGCAGCTCAGGTCATGTCTCGATTCGATCTTCACCAGGGGGAGCGCCACAGTCCTGGTCACCGGAGAGGCCGGAGTGGGGAAGACCCGGCTGATCGAAGAGCTTAGGCACTACGCATCCTACAGGGAATGCCGCTTCCTCCGCGCCAAGTACTTCGAGCTCGGGACCACGGGACCGTTCTCGGTCCCCGCCGAGGCGCTCTGCGGAGCCATCGAGGGCATGTCGCTCGAGGAGAGGCACCAGGTGGCCGAGGCTGTCGGCGAAGTCCTGCCCGAGACATCGATTCTCTTCGGGCCCCTTCCCCTCATGCCGGACCGGGAGCCGCCCCCGCCCGACTGGGCCAGGCGGAGGATGTTCTATTCGCAGATCGAGAGGGTGCTCGCGGTCCTGGCCGCGAAGTACCCGCTGGTGTTCTTCGTGGATGATGTGCAATGGGCGCCGGACCAGGATTTCGATCTGCTGGGCTATCTCGTCAGGAACGCAGGGGAGGCCAGGATCCTCTTCATCTTCGCCATGGGCAGTCCGGTCGAGCTGAATCTGCCGACCTGGAAGGGGATGAGGGCGATACTGGGCCTCTCGCGCTCGGAGAGGATCGATCTGCAGCCCCTCGACCGGGACCACTCCGACAGCATGGTGATGCTTGCCCTCCGGGATTCCAGACTGCCCGGACCTCTTCTGGACAGGATACATCAGGAGAGCGGAGGCAACCCGCTTTTCATCCGCGANCTCCTCAAGGCCATGCTCGGAAACGGATCGATCAGCCACGGGGGAGATNCGGGGTGGAATTACGTCCCGGAGACTTNTGTGTCGCTGACCGGTGACATGGCGCTCCTCATCGCCTCGAGGCTGGACCAGCTCGGAGGAGAAGCCAGGATGGCCCTCAGGATGGGCTCCCTGCTCCCGGGAGGATTCTCCCTGCAGGACCTCGCCTTCATGACGGGCGACACGCCGGTGGAGATGGCCCGGATGCTCGACGAGGCCGTGAAGTTCGAGCTTGTGCGCGAAACGCCCGAGGAGGACAGAGGGGAGTTCCTTTTCACCTTCGTCCACGACTGCATTCGCAGCAGGCTGGAGGCCGAGATGCCGGCCACCCTCAGACAGCATCTGTACAACAGGCTCGGAGACTACTTCGAGGAGCGGTACAGGAACGGCAGGAAGGAGCTTCTTCAGAAGACGGCCTTCTGCCACTGCCAGGGCTCGAGACCTGACAAGGGAGCCGAATTCGCACTCCTGGCAGCCAGGGACGCCAGGTCGAGACAGGCTCTGGACTTGCAGGCCTCCTGGCTCGAGACCTTCCTGGACAGGGCCGGCCAGTCGGGAACGGCCACAGGCAGGGAGATGCTGGAGGCCTGGAAGGAGCTCGGCAGGCTCGGAGTGCTGCGCGCAGACTACGCAGGAGCGGAGAACGCGCTTCGCAAGGCGTCGTCATATGCAATCTCCTCCGAGGATCTCGCATCCATCTCGGTGCAGCGTGCGCTGCTCCACATGTCCAGGCTGGAGCCTGCCCTGGCTCTCGAGGAATTCACCAGATCGATATCGACGGGACTGCCGGTGGACGAATCGATAGAGGCCAGGCTGGGCTCTGCCTCCGCGAGGTACATGCTCGGCTACCCCGAGTCCGCCAGGAACGATCTGGAGGAAGCCCGCGACCTGCTCGACGAGGTCGACGACCCGTCCAGGCGCTCGATGCTGGAGGCATCCCTTCTGGGAACGCTGGGCCTCATCTATGCCGAGACAGGCAGCGAGGAGGAGGGCCTTCAGATGTGCAGGAACGCCATCACCCTCTTCGAGGACTGCGGCAGCGACCTGGAGAAGGCCCGTTCGCAGATGAAGCTGTGCTTCATGCTGAGGGCCTTCCCCGCCTGGGAGGAGTGCCTGAGGCTCCTGTCCGATGCGAGGAAGGTATTCCTGTCCGAAGGCGACGTNCTGTCCATAATGAACGCCGACATCGAGTCAGGCCGGATCCTCCTGCACCTCGACAGAAGCGGGGAAGCCCTGACGTGCTTCGAGCGATGCCATTCGGTGGCTGAAGCCACCGGCTCGGAGGACAGCGCGATCGTTGCCCAGTGCGGCATCGGACGGGCGAAGGCGTCGCTGGGGGACGCCGAAGCCGCGGTCAAAGGCCTCGAGAATGCTCTCGAGAGAGCTCGGAAGACCGGACTGACAGCACTCGTGGCCGTAGCTGCCGCCTCTCTGGCGACGGTTCGCTGCCGGTCGGGGGAGTTCGAGAAGGCCCTCGAGGTCATCGAGCTGGCGGGTTCCCGGCAGGAAAGGGAAGGCCTGCCTGTGATCTCCCAGGCCGATCTGCTATTGGCGGAAGGATCTGCGATGTCCCTGCTTCCCGGCTGGAAGAGACAGGAGCGGGCACTGGATCTGCTCACGAGCGCTGCTTCACTGATCTCGAAAACCGACCTGTCGATGCTGCTTGAGATCCGCTTCCGCGAGGCGGGATGTCTCTCGAGCCTGGGCAGGCTCTCCGAGCTGAAGCAGCTCCTCGAAGAGACCGGCTGTCTCCTCGACCTCTCGCTGACGGCGATCGCCGATCCAGACATCAGAAGGAGCTTTTCCGAGCAGGAGCATATCAAGGGGCTCACCGGGATGCTTCTCGAATCAGGACTGGGGGCATCCGACTGCTTCGAGCCCTGAGAAAGGAATATGCCGGTTCGGCGGGATCAGCGGAAAGGGCCGCCCGGAGGCGGCCCTTCGTCACTCAGCCGGAGATCCTCTTCAGTCGATGACAGTGCAGCGGCGGGTTATGACCTCGCCTGAGCTGGTTTCGAGTCTGACGAAATACACGCCGGCAGTTCCGAGAGTCGTCGTCATGGCTTCTGAAGCCGGCAACTCGTCCATCAACCTGCCGTTCATGTCGAAGATCCTGACAAGCCCGGATTCACCCTCGGGGAGTATCGAGCTGATGCTGAAAGGTCCCATGGAGGGGTTGGGGAAGATCTCCAGACCGGCCTGCATGGAGCCGCCCCCGGAGATACCGGTATTGGTGTCGGGAAGGTCGATGAAGCTGGCGTTGAGAACTGCGTGATCGTCGATGTTCTTCTGAACGTATGCGATGCTTTCCAGGCTGCCGAACGCCATGGAGACCGGGTCAAGGGTGTAGCTCCCGGTAACGGTGACCGTCTGCGGATAAGGACCTGTGAATGTGACGGCCTGGCCCGAAGTGCCCACGGGGAATGCTCTGGGCTCCCACATCAGCTCCTGCCCGCTGTAGACGCCGTATTCGGAGGAGGCGATGTCATGACTCTCGACGATGGCTGCCCAGAAAGAGATCTGGGTATCCACCAGATCCTCTTCGGCAGTGATGGAGTAGATCACGGTTCCGCCGTAGGCGTCGCCTGTGAAGCTGGGCACGATGGTCAGATGGCAGGGCTGCGCGAGCTGGCTCTCGATGGCGCTCTGAACGCCTGACTGGTTCCAGCCCAGCACCTGCTGGGCACCGTTGATCTGGAATGTCGGCGTTGCGCTCCAGCCATAGAGCGCATCCCTGGCCGAGGAGTAGGGGGTCGCCGAGGGGCCGTTGTACCAGATGATCTGGGGGGCGATGTCACCGGTGGCGAGGTAACCGTTCACGAGTGTCTTAACAGCTGACCAGCTGCTTCCGCAAGAGCCTCAACCAGTCTGCGTGAACTCCTCGAACAAGACCACCCTGTCGGCGGCGAAGGACGTTGCCGCAAGGACGAGAAGCGCAACCAAAGACATGCTTCTCACGCCTGCTCCTTTCCCGGGCCGGGCCCGCACGAGTGCGAAGTAGATTGACGAACAGAAGATGCGAGTTTACGCCATTATGTCAATATCCGACGAGGCAGAACGAATGAAGCGAAGGCACGGGCATGCAGGGATGAAACAGGGAAGGGCCGCCCGGAGGCGGCCCTTCGTGCTCGGTCCGGGATATCCCTCAGTCGATGACCGTGCAGCGGCGGGTGACGACCTCGCCGGAGCTGGTCTCGAGCCTGACGAAATACACGCCGGTCTCGTCGAGATACTCGGTCTCGGGGCCGACTGCGTCGAAGCTGTCGATGATGCGGCCCTGCATGTCATAGACGCTCACGGTTCCGGTCACGCCGTCCGGGAGCAGGGCGCCGATGCTCAGATAGCCGCTCGTGGGATTGGGTCCTACGAGGAGCTGGGCCGAGCCGGATACAGGGGTGGTGCCGTCCTCGTACACGCCGGTGGCTGTGTCGGGGAGGTCCATGTAACTGGCGTTCATGACCTCCTTGGTGCCGATCGTGGACTGGACGTACGTGACGATCCGGAGGTTGTTGAACTGGTGCTCCGCAGGGTCGAGGGTGTAGGGGAAGGAGAACTCGAGGGTCTGCGGATAGGGGCCGGTGAAGCTGATGGCGGTGCCTGTGGCGCCTGCGGGCCACGCCCTGGGCTCCCACATCAGGACCTGACCGCTGTAGAGGCCGTAGGCCGGGCTCGCCACGTCATTGTCCTCGATAATGGCGGAGTAGAGCTTGAGCGATGCCGAGGACAGAGCCTGCTCGGCTGTCACACTGTAGTAGGCAGTACCACCCGAGGAGTTGCCCACCGCATTGACGCTGATGCTCAGGTAGGCAGGAATCTGGAGCCTGTTGTTGATCATGTTCTGGACCTGCGTCGGGGCCCATCCGGCCTGGGAGAGCAGCCCGTCGACCTTGAAGGTCGGGGTGGCGCCGACGCCATAGAAGCTGATGCGTCCGGAGCAGTACGGGCTGGCGGCGGGGCCGTTGAACCAGATGATCTGGGGGGCGATGTCACCGGTTGCGATATAGCCGTTGATCAATGTCTTCACAGCTGACCAGCTGCTTGCGCAGTAGCTTCAACCAGTCGAGGTGAATTCCTCGAACAGCACCGTCCTCTCGGCGGCGAAGGACGCCACCGCGAGCACGAGAAGCGCAATGAACGGAAGGCTTCTCACGCCTGCTCCTTTCCCGGGCAATGCCCGGCAGTTTCGGAAGAAGTGCGTTGACGACCGGAAGATGCGCGTTTGCGCCGCCATGTCAATATCCGATGATGTCAATCGGTTGAATTAGAAGGCGGGAACGGATGGATGAGCGCATGAAAGGGAAGGGCCGCCCGGAGGCGGCCCTTCATGGCTCAGCCCGGGATATCCCTCAGTCGATGACCGTGCAGCGGCGGGTGACGACCTCGCCGGAGCTGGTCTCGAGCCTGACGAAATACACACCGGTCTCGTCGAGATACTCGGTTTCGGGGCCGACTGCGTCGAAGCTGTCGATGATGCGGCCCTGCATGTCATAGATGCTCACTGTGCCGGTCACGCCGTCCGGGAGCAGGGCGCCGATGCTCAGGTAGCCGCTCGTGGGATTGGGTCCTACGAGGAGCTGGGCCGAGCCGGATACGGGTGTGGTCTCGTCCTCGTACACGCCGGTGGCGGTGTCAGGAAGGTCCATGTAATGGGCGTTCATGACTTCCTTGGTGCCGGTGGTGGACTGGACGAACGTGACCACTCTGAGGTTCCCGAACTGGTGCTCCGCAGGATTGAGGGTGTAGGGGAAGGAGAACTCGAGGGTCTGCGGATAGGGGCCGGTGAAGCTGATGGCGGTGCCTGTCGCGCCTGCGGGCCATGCCCTGGGCTCCCACATCATCTCCTGGCCGCTGTAGTAGCCATAGGCGGAGCCGGCGATGTCGTGGTCCTCGATGATGACAGAGTAGAGCTTGAGCGATGCAGAGGACAGAGCCTGCTCGGCTGTCACACTGTAGTAGGCCGTACCGCCCGAGGAGTTGCCCACGGGAGTCACGTTGATGCTCAGATAGGCGGGGACGGCCAGGCGGGCGGTGATGAAGCCCTGGACGGTGCTCTGGGTCCAGCCGATGAGCTGGTTCACGCCATCGACCTGGAAGGTCGGGGTGTAGCCCCAGCTGTAGAAGGACTGCCTGCCCGAATTGTAGCTGCAGGCGGCGGGGCCGTTGTAGAAGAGGTCGGTCGGAGCGATGTCACCTGTCGCGAGGTAGCCGTTCACCATAGTCTTGACAGCAGCCCAGCTGCTTGCGCAGGAGCTTCAACCTGTCTGGACGAATTCCTCGAACAGCACCACCCTCTCCGCGGCAAAGGACGCCACGGCGAGTACGAGAAGCGCCACTAAAGGAAGGCCTCTCATGCTTTCCCCTTTCATGAGCCTCAGGCGGCTCAGCCGGCTGTTTGCCGTCACACCGTCAACAGCACAAAGATGCAGCGGACGCGCCTGATGTCAATGTCCGTCAAGGGTGTCGGGAACAGACACTCCACTTTCGGTAAATGCTTGCAGCAGTTGGCAAGCATTAATTGCCGCTCGTGCTTCCACGCAGGAAGGCATCCGGGGCGGCCCTCCGACAGCCTGGATGCCCGGCCTACTGCCGCGAGCCTCCCGAGGATCCTCCGGAGGTGCCTCCTGACGAGCCCCCCCGGCTGCCGCCGGTTCCACGGCCGGACGTCTCCTGGGACGAGGGCTGGGCGTCAGGAGTTCCCATCGCGGCCAGCGCGGCTTCGAAACGCGCCTTCCTGAGCTCGTAGCCCGTCGTCTGACCGCCGGATGCCGATCCGAGGTCGTCCAGGCGGTCCTCAGGAGAGGGGTGCGTCTGCCAGAAACCGGGACCAGATCTCGTGGTCAGACCGGCCATGCGGTCGAGAACCCTGGTCAACCCTGCCGGATCGTAGCCGGCGGCTGCGGCGATGATCACCGCAAGGCTGTCGGCGGAGGTTTCGGATTCCCTCGAGTAGCCTTTCGTGATCAGGGACTCCGTGATGTCCGTGACGACATCGCCATAGCTGTCCGCAGCCTGCTGAAGCTCACCGGAGCCCCAGCGCTCGGCGCCTTCCATGCCTGCGAGAGAAAAGGCCTGAACCCAGCGCGACTGCTGGACGGAGCCCACTCCGTGCCTGAGCGTCACATGGGCGACTTCGTGCGCCAGGACGCAGGCGAGCTCGTCCTCGTCCCTCACCTGTGCAAGCAGTCCTGTGGTGATGAAGATCAGTCCCCCGGGGCAGGCGAATGCGTTCAGCTCGCTGCTCTGGAGGAGCTGGAAGTGCCATCCGCCATAGGTGCAGGGCACTGGCGAGCAGGTTCCCACCCAGGTGCCCACGGAGTTGAGATAGGTGGAGAAGGCGGTGTTGCCCGCCGGGGAGTACAGCGAGAAGACGTTGGCGGCGACTGCGCGCCCGAGATAGTACTCCTCGCTGTCCGAGAGGCCTCTTCCCGCCTGATAGAATGCGCCGGCCACATCGGTCGCTGTCTGGAAGTCGTCGCTCTCCACGATGTCGGTGATGTCGCCCAGGCCGAATCCGACAATCGCGGGCAACAGCAGAGAAAGAACTGTCATCTCGAGTTCCCTCCCCTCGAAGACGGAGAGCCGGACTCCGAGGTGGAGCCTGCGGTGCCGCCCTCGCCTGCCGAGGAGCCCTCGATCATCCCGCCCTGGACGAGGAACTGCTCGAGCTGGCTCGAAGTGATCTCGAGGGCTTCCATGGCATCGACCTTCGCGAAGTCGAGCTGGGGATTGTCAGTCGAATACCGGGCCTCGACATCGGAGTTGAAGCCCCTGCCGGCCAGGGTGACCTCGTCGGAGGTCACGCCTCCCGAGCCCGATCCCACGGTGCCCGAGCCCGAGGAAGCTGCTGCGAGCGCAGTGGAGTGGACCCAGCCTGATGTGCTGGTGGTGGCGGAGACCCTGTACCAGGAGCTTCCCACTTCCAGCACCGTGAGCACCTGGCCCAGCGTGAGCTCGAGCAGTGGCTGGGCGTAGAACGCTGGTGTCGGGTACAGGTACTGCCTCATCACTTTCACGGCAGCCTGATCGCCGACATCGAAGCCTGTCGAGACCAGGACCGCGAGAAGGAGCGCCATCATGCCTCACCTCATTTCGAAGTCATGTCGAAAACGCCATCCCATTTATCAGCAGCGAGATTCTTCTCCAGGACCAGGCATCTCGCAGCCATCGAGCGCGAAGGGGGATCGTCCGCAATCGCCCCGAAGGCGGAGGCCGCCTCGGCAAACCTGCCGGACCGGTAGAGGGCGAGAGCCTTGCCATAGGCCTCCACCCTTGCGGCCATCTCGTCCTGCACCTCGCCGTCCCTGCCCAGCAACTCGAATATGATCACTGGAGTGCGCTGCCCCACAACCCTTATCGTGTCGAGCTCCCTGAAGGCGAAGCCGGGACCCGCNGCGTCCCTGGTTGCCCCGGAGACCATGATGTAGGTGCCATAGGCCTTGTTCACTCCCTCCAGGCGGGACGCGAGGTTCACGGCGCTGCCCATCATCGTGTAGTCGAAGCGTCGGGACGAGCCCATGTTGCCCACGGTCATCAGGCCGGTGTTGAGCCCGGTCCTCGGCTTGAGCTTCGGGAGGCCCTCCTTCTCCAGCTCCCCGTTGAGGCCGGCGATGGACGTGCGCATCTCGAGGACTGCTTCGCAGGCCCGCCTGGCATGGTCCTCGCAGGGGAGAGGGGCATTCCAGAACGCCACTATGGCGTCGCCGATGTACTTGTCCAGCGTGCCCGCGTTCTCGAGGATCGTATCCGTCGTGATCGTCAGGTAGCGGTTCAGGAGGTGCACCAGATCGGACGGCGTGAGCTTCTCGGAGAAGGAGGTGAACCCCTCCAGGTCCGAGAAATGGGCGGTCATGGTTCGCTGCTCGCCGCCCAGCCTGAGCTGCTCGGGATGCTTCGAGAGCTGTTCCACCACGGCCGGGGAGAGGTATTGCGAGAAGGCCGTCCTGATCTGCTTCCTCTGCCTGTTGGCGTTGCCGTACGAGAGCACGGTGCCCCCGAGGATCGCCGCAAGCCCCGAGGAGGAGGGGTAGAGCATCTCGAGCCAGACGTTGCTCTCGAACACGGCAAAACATGTCCAGACGTATGCGGCGAGGATGGCAAGGCCGAGGACGGCCTTGAGCATGACCGGCTTGATCGCCAGGAGCGCGGCGCAGCAGAGCAGCGCCAGAGCCACCGCGATGACGAAGACGACCCCGTCGCGGGGTCTGCTGATAGCCGTGCCCGACAGGAGGTTGTCCACGGTGGTGGCGTGGATCTCGACTCCNGGGTACACAGCCGAGTAGGGCGTGGGCTTGAGGTCGTAGAGGCCGGACGCCGTATAGCCGACGAAGACGATCGCGTCACGGAAGATCGANGAATCGACAACTGCTGGACCTCCGGCCGCCATGTTCTGGAGCGATTCGAGCAGGTCCGCGATCGGCACATATGTGTAGCTGCGGGCGGGACCNCTGAACCTGAGCCACATCCCGGATTCGCCGTCGAGAGGGAGCCGTCTGTCACCGAAGTGGAGGCTGCCGGGGTCCAGGGAGATACCCGGCTTTCCATCGTAGAGCCAGGCTGCGGCGACCGCGAGGCTGGGGACGGCTCCGGCGGGAGTGGATGTGAAGAGGGGCACCCTCCGGTAGGTGCCGTCGGCGTCAGGAGGTATCGACACGTTTCCCAGACCCGCCGCGCCCTGGAGTATCGTTTCGAACGGGGGCGAGCAGGACCAGGCGGAGTCGAGCCCCGAGACATCTCCCGAAACCGGGATGACGGCCGCCGGGGGAATCTCCAGGCCCTCCCTGTCGAGAAGCGTGAGGGCGAAGACAGTGCTGCCCGAGGCTGCAGCGCTCGCTCCCAGGATGGAGTCGTCAGCAGCTCCGTAGAGAGACGGGAGATCCCATACGACATCGAAGGCGATCACCTTCGCGCCCCATCTGTCGAGGAGGCCGACGCAGTCTCCGTACAGCTGCCTGGGCCATGGCCAGCTCAGCCACGGCAGCCGCTCGAGCGAGCCTCCGTCGACCGCCACGATGACGATCCTCGGATCGGCCGGGGTNGGCTGGGCCCTGAACCTCATGTCGAGCGTCCGGTTCTCCAGAGACTGGAAGAACTCCAGCCTGCTGACCGGGAACAGAAGAACAGCCGCGGCCGCCGCGAGGGCGACCGTTCTCGCCTGGAGGGATTTCGTCAGGCCGCTCAGAGTCATCTGGCATCCTCCTCGTTGCCGTCACGCCCCCGCATTATGGCAAGGCTCCGATCCAAGTCAACAATCATCAGGCGCAGGCGGCCCGCGAAGGCCGGGGCTTTGTTGACCACCCGCCCTGTCCGGGCTATCGTGCCCTCCGTGTCTGACCTCCGGGAGAGGGAGCCCTCGTGCAGACCGTATCGCATGGAATTCCCGCGGATGAGGGGGGCGGGCCGAGGCTCGCGTCGCTCCTCAGGATAACCAGGGCCATAAACCAGGTCAGGGAGCTCAGGCCGCTCCTCGCGCTCCTGGCCTCGGAGGCCAGCGCAGCGATAGGAGCAGAGCGCTCGACGGTCTTCCTTTACGACGTATCGCGCAGGGAACTCTGGTCGTTCGTGGCCGAGGGGCTCGAGAGGCAGATCTGGTTCGACGCCGGCTCGGGCATAGCCGGCCGTGTATTCAGGACGCGCACTACTTCCATCGTGAACGATACCCGGAGCGATCCGAGCTTCAACCCCGAGATCGACCGCAGGACGGGCTTCTCGACNCGGAGCGCTCTCACGGTTCCCATCATCGACACCATGGGTNAGGCCACCGGAGTGTTCCAGGCCGTCAACAAGATNTCCGGCGACTTCGACGGGGACGATGCCGAGTTCCTCGAAGCGGTGGCTGGAGAGGCGGCCGTCACGATCGAGAACGTACGGCAGTACGAGAAGCGGCGCAGGATGTTCGAGAGCTTCGTCAGCGTGCTGGCCGATTCCATCGAGGCCCGTGATCCGCTGACGGCAGGCCACAGCCTGAATGTGATGCGGTACTCCTCGGGAATCGCTGCGAACCTGGGCATGGGGACCGACGAGAGGCGCGCCGTCGAATACGCGGCGCTGCTTCACGACTACGGCAAGATAGGTGTTCCGGACGATGTCCTCCGGAAGCCTGGACCCCTCGACCAGGCGGAGGCCGAGCTCATGCGGAGCCATGTGGAGCGCACCGCCAGTATTCTCGCAGCCGTGGAGTTCGAAGAGGAACTCGCATTGGTGCCGATATTTGCGGCAGAGCACCACGAGAGGCTCGACGGGAGCGGATATCCGCGAGGGTTGTCAGGGGACCGGATCAGCAGGGGCGGCCGCATCATCGCTGTCGCGGACGTCTTCGAGGCGCTCACCTCGGTCAGGCACTACCGGGACCCCATGTCCCATTCGGAGGCATTCGAGGCGATAGCGTCGCAGTGCGGCCGGATCTTCGACCGTGAAGCCGTAGCAGCTCTCGGGACCTACCTGGTGGCGGAGAAATTGCTTCAGGAGGACTTTGTCTCGCTCTCGATGTCCTCGTCCGGATCGGATGTCCCGGCCGGCAGCGGCAATCTCCCCCGGCCGAGCAGCAGGTAGTAGCTGACCGCCGACAACAGATACAGAACGATCGTCAGATAGAAGGAATAGGCGAACGAGAACTTCTCGATGATCGCCCCGCCGAGAGCCGCGCTCAGTGTCCAGGANCCGTTCCACGAAATCGACGATATCGCGTTGGTGAAGGGCCTGTCGGCCTCGGGCACNAGNTCCATCTCGAAATTGGAGCTGATGGGGAGGCTCAGGTTCATGAGCGTCCCCCTGAGGATGAAGGCNGCGACTGCGAGCGGCAGATCCCGTGTGAGGGCGAGGATGAGCATGAAGGGGACCGAGAGCAGCTCCGTGATGACGATGCTGTTGACCATGCCGAATCGCTTCATGAGGATGGGCGCTCCGAGCATCCCCAGGAAGAGGCCGATCTGCATCATCGAGAAGAACACCCCGATCCTGCCGGAGTCGAGGCCGAATTCGTTCCTGAAGTAGAGGTTCATGAACGGGATGACCAGCCCTGCCCCCAGGCCGACGAATATCTTCGGCGCTATGAGGCGCCAGATGACAGGCCAGTTGTAGCTCTTCAGCCTGTGNAGGAAGCCCGACCGACCGTTCCCGGTCCCGCAGGGCGGTGCCGGGGTGATGCCCAGGAATGGGATGACCGACAGCATCCCCGCCGCAACCGAGATGTACAGCGCGGCCTCCTGTGAGCCGNCAACCGTGTGAGTCAATCCGACTGCCATGACCGCGCCCGGCAGGAAGCCACCGACCATGAACCCGATNAGGCTCGAGAACATCGTTGCCGCGGATCCGACACTGAAGAGGTAGATCCTCTCCCTGCCGGTGCTGTTAGCCATGAGGAACGGGGCAGTAGCTATCCTGTAGAAGGTGACGAACATGACCCCCGCGAAGCTGAACAACTGCAGGAACTGATAGCTGCGGAAGAGGATCTGCATGGCATAACAGATGCCTGCGAGGATCGTGGACCAGATGAGCACGACTCTGGTCCCCACCTTCTCAAGCAGGAGGGCCGCGGGGATGGCTGCGATGGCCGCTCCCAGAGAACCCATGGCCAGGACGCCGCCGATCTGTGTCTCGGTGAAGCCCCGCTCCTTCAGATAGAGGTTGAAGAGCAGCCCGAAGGCGGACATGCCGAGGCCGTTGAGCAGACCGCCCGTCACGAAGAGCCTTGCGTTGTGCGAGAAGGCGTTTACGCCATCGCGATACTCACGTATCCCTGTCAAGCTGGACACCCTCCGGAGGGGGAAATCGGTTCGGCAAGCATACGAATCGAGTTGAACGATCAGCAAACGGGCGTCGGGGCAGCGTTCACATTTCTCGTCGTCCAGGCGTTCTCGCGCCCTTCATCCCTCCTCTCGATTCGTCATCCCCCAGTCCCTTCCCGTCGATCGCGCGAAGGCGGAATCCTTCTTCATGTGGCGGCCGCAAGGATTTCTATGCGGAGTTTCGTTCGACCCCGGCCACCCCGATGAGGATCGATGCGGCGATGAGCCCGCAACCGATCCAGCCTGCGAATCCGAAGCGCTCGGAGAAGAGGAGAGCTCCTCCAGCCGATGCCACGGCTGCCTCTCCTATATAGATGAGAGAGGAGAGCTCGCCGCCGAGCGAGGGCTGCCAGCGGAGCTGCCAGTACATCAGCATGCTAGTGGCCGGCACGGCCAGGTAGAGCAGGGCGGGAAAAGTGAAACCATCGGGCTGGAACCTGAAGCCCCCCGTTACAGGGACGAGGAGGGCGGAAGCCACGGCGACCACAGATAGCTGGACGACGGTCATCTCCAGTTCCCGGCCAGGGGTCCAGAATCTGTCGATCAGCGCGATCTCGATCGCCCAGCACAGCGCGCTCAGGAAAGTGAGCATGTCGCCCTTCCCCGGGCTGCCTGAAGGAGCGGTGAGCAGGAAGACGCCGCCGAGAGCCACCGCCACCGAGAAGAAATGCCTTCCTGTGGGCTTCCTGCCGCAGATGGGCCACGAGGCGAAAGGCGCGAAGGCAACGTAGAGCGAGGTGATGAAGGCCGACTTGCCGGGCCCGGTGTACCGGAGGCCGGCCGTCTGAAGCGAATAGCCTCCGAGGAGTGCGATGCCCAGTATCAGCCCGCGTTTCACCACGCCACCCATGGGCGGCCCTGAGCGCTTCCTAGAGGCCCTCATCGCGAAGGGAAGGAGGGCCGCAGACGCTATCCCGAAGCGGAACACCAGCAGCACCATGGGCGACATGACCGAGACGAGGGGTTTGATGACAAGGAAGGTCGAGCCCCACATCAGGGTGCCAAGCCCCAGGAAGAGCGCCGCTCTGGCCCTGTCGGACAACTGCCCTCCATCGAAGTCTGACGCCGTTCACCAGGAATACCGGTTGTCGACGAGGAAAACATAGGGCAACGGCATCGATTCCGTTCGCCAGTGCACACACCCGTCGCATCCGAGGTCATATTGCACGGGGCGCCGGGCGCTGGAATCTGCAGGACATACCAACTGAACTGGAGCTCAGGTGAGCAAGTCCCGCTCGATCGCAACGGCTGCGGCAGTCGCCATGGCTGACACCGCCTCGCTTCTGCTCGCGATACTCTTCGCATCCTCCAGGAGTTCGGCGCCTGTCCTGCTTGGGAGATTCAGTCTCGCCCTCTTCCTCGCCGTGGCGGCATGCACGATCCCCCCGGCGCTGTCCCTCGGATTCCTTTCTCTCGCCCCACGGAGGATCACGGGGTTGGCCACGCGTTTCTTCGGCATGGCCTCGAACGCATGGATCCTCGCGGATGTATTCCTGTTCGCGTTTCCTCCGCTTCTGGTCGTGTTCGCCTGGATA
>JGI20214J51650_10000481_pt1 | contig 24578 bp, 21 predicted proteins | sample WetSurMetagenome_FD_51650 | JGI IMG/M metagenome (IMG submission 51650) | reverse complement strand
GCCCTCAGGAAGAACGGCCAGGTTAACATTGAACTGAGACCTGCCGTCGGAGCCGCACTGCCGTTCACCCGGACAGCACCGGCAACGATCCAGATATCCCAGATCCTCTACTAAATTTACCCTTTTTTTCGTCCTCAAACCCGGCATTTTCAGGGTATCTGGATTGTGTATTTCTATGCCCCACGCTGATACCGACAGCATTATGCAGTGAGATAATAACCCGCATATGCAGATTCGGGAATTACTCAATTCTTCTGAAATCCGGATGAGAACGATTATTAAATGCCAGATCATTCATTTGTTTATTGCGTGGTGACTGAATGTTCTCCAAAAATTCTTCCGATGCATTCACCGGGCTTGAAGCAGCGATCGTGCTTATCGCATTCGTTGTTGTTGCAGCGGTGTTCTCCTACGTAGTACTCGGTGCCGGGTTCTTTACAACCCAGAAAAGCCAGGAAACCGTGTACAAAGGGGTTGAAATGGCGACCTCCAACATCCAGATGATAGGACAGGTGTATGCAACGAACTCCGGTGGCGGAACCGATACCACGATCAAGGGTATCCAGTTCAATCTCGGCCTTGCCCCGGGGGCACCTTCGATAGATCTGGAAAAAATGATCATCGTGGTATCACAGCCGGGAAGTTCCGAAGTCCGCCAGCTTGTTTACAGCTCCAGCAGTGCATCAGCTACAACATTCACCGCAATCGATGCCGCCGACAGCACAACACCCCTCCCGACGCTGAGCGGGCAGAAGCAGGCAATCGTGAAACTTGAGGTAAGCCCGGCCATCAGGAAATATGGCCAAGTCAACATTGAACTGAGACCTGCCGTAGGTGCAGCATTGCCATTCTCCCGGACAGCACCTACAGACATTCAGGCTTCCCAGATACTTCACTGACATTTTTTTGGATCCGTACATGCACGGAATCCGGGGGAATTATTTCTCTGTTTGCGGCCAAAACGGCGACAGGGACATCTCCCCTTATGAGCTATCTTTTGATCCGGGAATAAATCCGGGGATTCAGTATAATTCGATAACAGATTGGAAACCATTATTAAATTCCACCCCAATCTTTATGATGAATAGTGGTTGTATGGCGTTTAAAAACTCTTCAGATGCCTTTACCGGGCTTGAAGCTGCAATTGTGCTTATAGCATTCGTTGTTGTTGCGGCAGTATTCTCGTACGTGGTACTCGGCGCCGGGTTCTTCACAACCCAGAAAAGCCAGCAGACGATTTACAAGGGGGTTGAACAGGCTACTTCGAATATCCAGATGTTGGGACAGGTGTACGGGACGAATTCCGGTGGTGGAGATGGTACCTCTATCAAGCATATTGCATTCAGCATCGGTCTTGCCCCGGGTGCACCCTCCATTGACCTGTCAAAAATGATCATCGTAGTCTCGCAACCGGGAGATCCTGTTATACACCAGTTACATTACGGGGGTGAAACTCCTTCAGCAACGGAGTTCTCCTCAATCAATGCACAGGACGGCACTGCACTCCCCACGCTGGCAGGGCAGCAACAGGCAAAAATTACCTTTGACATGGATCCTGCAATAAGAAGGAACGGACAGGTCAATATAGAGATCAGGCCGGCCGTGGGTGCTGCAATGCCGTTTACACGACAGGCACCGGCAACAATCAATCCCTCCCAGATACTCACCTGATCTCTTTTTTTTTCTGATTTTTTTCAGAAAGTAGAAACACTACTTCTCTTCGGGGCCTGCAAAAATTTGCTGACAGTCACCTCATGGACAAAACCCCTATGCCGATGGTGAAGGCGCCAGAAGTATGATGAGTGGATTATGCGGGTTCAGTATACGCAACAGACTACACTGCCGGACGAAGACTCCTGCCCATGAACAACCAGCATACGCCGGCCGGTCAGACAGGAGAGAGATAATTTACCCTGATGAGCATATTGAATCCCTCCCGTATCAGCGGGATCCAGAACGGATATCCGTTGAACTTCTCGACCACCGAATAGAAGGAGGTCAGCATGAACTGGAAGGAAAACGCCGTGATAATGACCAGCACGATAAGGCAGGGAAGCGCCGGTAACAAGAACCGGCTCCCGTTCCGGTAAAACCGGAACAGGATCATAAGAAGGGTGCACAGGACGAGTTCGCACAGGATGATGAACTCGAAAAAGGAGAAATACCCGGCATTCGAATCGCCAAATGGGTGAACCGCGATCATAACCAGGATGACCAGGGGAGCAAGGATCACCGAACCGGCAATGCTGGTTTTCAATAATTCATCCGGTCTTTTCAAAAACGGGGTCCTGGACAGGATAAGGATACTGAGGAGTCCAACAGGAATGTATGCCGGCGAGAGATAGCGCATGTCAGGAATTATCCCATGACTGGAATTCATGGAACTGAACTTTGTCGCGTAACTGAAGAACACTGCAGCACCCATGATAACCAAGAAAAAAAGGATTGTTTTTTTCTCATTCCTCATGTCCAGGATTTTTGGGTACCAGAGAAGGAACGCGATGATTGCACTAAAAAAAAGCGGACACATGATGAGAAAACCGATGCTCTCATTTTCCGGGAAGGTCATTAACCCGATGAATCCCTGCCCCAGATTATCNACGGTGAATCCGGACAGCATCGCGTGCGATACCATCTCCCACAACCGGGATACCGTTGCAGGGAGATCCANGGGGGATACTTCATTGACTGCTGCAGGAATTACCATCACCTGATCCCGGGAAAGCGGGAGGGCAAGGGCAGATCCGGATTGCTGGATACTTCGCGGGAGATCAAAAACAGGGATAAGCGGGTTATGGCTGATCAGCAGGTTATTGACAAAAAAAGGAATACTTCCCAGGAACACTCCTGCTGCCGGCAACAGGGTCCGTAAACACTGGTGCAGGCCGGTTTCCTTTCTGAAATAGTTCCGGATGAGGGGGACAGAGAAGAACAATCCGGAAAACAGGGTCACAAAGAAACCGATTTCAGGACGGACCCAGATCAGGATACCCGAAAAGACAAACGCGAGAAAGCCATCCTTCATCCGGCCGTACGACAGGTACNGGACATAAAACAAGATAATGAAAGCAAGGACGGTTGTGCTCAGGATATGATCCTTTGCCGCTGCGGCCCAGAAGATATACGAAGAACAGGATATGCAGGCTATCGTNCCGAAGAGTGCCATGCGGGTATCCTCAAGGATGAGCCGGGATATTTCAAATACCACCGTCACCAGCAGGGCAAAAAGGAGGTTATTGGTAAAAACAAGGGCAGCAACCTCGAAGGGGGCATCAGGAGCAAGGAACGGGAATTGTTTGTACAGGAGGACATTTCCCATGAAGAGCAGCAGTGCAAGTCCCATGACGGGTACAAGGATTCGTGTATCCCGGATTTTTGCATATCCGGGATACACAGAGTCGGCGATTAACGCGATAAGGACAAGACACAAGGACCAGATCATAATCACGATGAGGCGGAAATTATCCCCGAACAATCCGAATAACTTCACAGCAGGAAGGGCAGAAACTGGAAGTGCCAGGGAGTACATCAGGACATTCTGTCGAGATACAAAATACGCGGACACCGTCCCGTTTTCTGTCACCCCGTACTTGCCTTCGCTGTAAGTCACCTGGTGTCCGATGTCCAGCTGGTGGAGCTGGTTGGCCGTGATCCATTCGTCATTCAGATAGAGTGCCGGATTGGTGATGGTGATGATAAAAAACAACGAGANCAGGAAAATAATGAAAGATAATGCATGGTGCCGGAACAAGCGTTTGAGATCCGGTTCGGGACCGGTCCCCTTATGTNTACGCTGATCCGGGTGGCGGGAAGACCGGTTATCCNGGCGGGAAATGGATGTGCCACTGGGGGGATCTTTCAGCCGTTCAGCATGTTTTTCTCCAGCCATCGGAGTAATTTCTGGAGGCGCTCCTATATACGCTTACGTTTTTTTTAACCGATCTGCACCAGCTCCCGGTTATCGGAACGTAGGAAATGAAGCACCGGTCCTTTCATTAACCCTGATTTTTCTTTTTATTTCTCCGGACACCCTGAAAAATCAGTGTTTCCCGACACAAATCATTATTAATAAGGAATGTAATATAACGAATAGATATCCTATGGCGGTAAACCAGTCTCAGGTTGATCATATCATTACTGCCGCATCCGAAGACGATCCGGAAGTCAAGCTCCAGAACCTTGAGCGCGAAGTAGATCTTATCAAGACCTCCATCAAACGNCTGCTCATGGATATCCGGGAACGGATGAACGAGCTGGACAATCCATTCAAGCTTTCTGCATCCGGTGGAGCGACTGTACCTGATGTACCTGTTCCATCGGCAGTTTCTGAAGTGGAAGCGGCAAAAAAATCCGCCATGGAGGCNAGGGAAGCAGCGCTGGATGCCCGCGAGTCCCAGCTCGATGCAACCAATGCAAAGATCGAAGCGGATAAAAAGACCGGGGCCATGGCAGATAAACCGGAACAGGCACGACCGGTCCCTGCCGGAGACAACACCCACGTTATTGACGAGCAGGTACTTGCACTCCTGCGATCCCAGACAGTTGTCCCGCAGAAAAACCCTGTTGCGGCTCCTGCTTCACTGGCAACCCCGGGAAACGAGAAACTACGGCTCCAGAAAGTGTACAAACTCTTCAAATGGACAAGCCAGTCTGTAAAGAAATTCGGTCACGATCGCCTTGAGATCATCCTCGAATCCTACCGGGCGATGGGATATATTACCAAAGAGTCCTGCGACGATATCCGGGAGATATCCCGGCTCATGCCGGTGAACCTTGGCGAGGAGCACGAAGTGGGACCCGATGAATTTGTTGCTGAACTCTATGCTCTCAACCGAATCCTTACCCCGGGCGATACCTCGCTCGACCGGGACATGATCGAAGTCATGATGGAAAAGCGCAACGAACCGACTCCTGTAAAAGAGACCAGCAGCGGCAAGCGGCTTGAATTCGTGGAAGTTCCCATCCGGGAAACCCTGCCCGGACTCCGGAAGAAAGATAAAAACGATGAGTGGATGAACTTACCGGACAGGATCTGAACCGATGTCTTCTGAGACTATCACCACGGCATTATTCCTTATCTCGGCCGTGATCGCTGCCGGAGTCCTTATCAATGCCGTGTACCCGGTTGTTTATAACATGGCAGGCACATTTTCATCCTCAACGCATGAGTCGGACGTCCGTATGCGGACGGATTTCAAGATCATCAGCACCGTTGCATATACCTCGGGTTCTGCCCAGATCTGGATGAAAAATATTGGATCAGAGCAGATCCCGTATGACTCAATAAGACGGTCAGATGTTTTCTGCGGCGCTGTGGGCAGTTTTGACCGGCTTCCCTATGCGGAAAGCCCGGGTGCTGAAACATGGACTGCAACATTCCTTAACGATAATAAGTACGATCTCAATGGCAACGACATGTGGGATCCGGGCGAAACAATAAAAATCTCTGTACAATCGGACCTGATTCCTGCAACTGCGGGCGACAAAGTATATTTCCAGTTTGCGCTTCCCACCGGGGTCTGGAGATCAACTGAGTTCGCGGCGAGCTCGGCGAGTTGATCGGATATGGCCGCTGCGGAGATTATAGGGGCGGCTGTGGGAGTCATGCTGCTCGTGATTGTGGCGTATGTTGTCGTCGGCAGTACCCTTTATGCCGCTGAAACGGTTACAACAGCTCAAAAGGATCTGACCGTCCAGCAGGAGGCCCGTATGAGGACGGCTTTTGATATAACCGACGCGTATAACAGCACCGCATCCACCTACATAATTTACGCAAACATATCGAATACCGGCAATGAGATCATCAGCGACTTTAAGCATATGGATGTGATAGTGTATGATCAGCAGGAGAAGAGTTACCAGATCTGCATCTATAATGCCGTCGATGTTTCTCCGGGTCATTGGCATTTTATCCCGCCATCGGGCGAGTTCATCCACCCGAACGAACTTGATCCCGGGGAGAAGTACCAGATCGAGATATTTTCTGATGGTGAAGCGCCAAAGTGGTTCCAGATGACCACAGCAAATGGGGTATATGCTTCGGCATTCTTATCATAACAGAGAGTGAGTGGCAATGGCAAACATTTCTGATCTGATGGGCGGCGAGGACCGGAAGATCATCTCTACCGGCAACAGCGAGCTGGACAAGAAAATTGCCGATGGTCTCCCCCTGGAATCGCTCACCCTCATTGAAGGCGAGAACGATACCGGCAAAAGTGTCCTTACCCAGCAGATTGTCTGGGGGGCAATGAAACAGGGGCTTTCGGTTGATCTCTTCACCACGGAGAACACGAGCAAGAGCTTTATCAAGCAGATGGAATCTATGAGCCTTGACATCTCGGAATATTTTGCCTGGGGCTACCTCAAGATTTATCCCCTCCATGTTGTGGGTTTCGAATGGAAGAAGGAGGAGATGGTGGGTATCCTCTCACACCTGATAACCCATATCAAGAACAGCAAGTCAGAGGTCATCATTGTCGATTCGCTGACCCTGTTTACCGAATACGCCGAGACCGATTCGATCCTGACCTTCTTTACCAACTGCAAGTCGCTCGTTGACCATGGCAAAACCGTTCTCGTCACGCTGCATACCTATGCCTTTGAGGAAGACACGCTCGTGCGCATCCGCTCGATCTGTGACGCCCACCTGAATATGAAGAAAGCACAGGTCGGCGACAAGTACGTGATGGTTATGGAAGTCGTCAAGGTCCGGGGAGCACGGAAGACCACCGGGAACCTTGTCAGTTTCGAGGTCCACCCGGGATACGGTATGAAGATCATCCCGATGAGCTTTGCGAGGGTCTGATATGGGCTCACCGACGATGGCAGTGAACCTGCCGTTCAAACCTGAAACCCTCGATTCCAACATCGACTTTTACCGGGATATCGAATCGAGTGCCCTCTACAAGATGCTCCCGGCCAATGCCAAGGAATACGTCAAGGCCAGTCCCCACCTGCTTGAATACCTGTCGGTTTTCCCGGTCAACACATATGGGATCCCCCTGTTCATCTCCGAGCTGAAAAAAGATTTGCGCTCCATGAAGAGCCCCAACATCATCTACCCGGTGAACGATACCACGTTCGTCCATATCCTCCCGGACCCGGATGACGTGAGGAACTATTACATTCCTATCGAGCCGTCGTTCCTCCATTCGGTCACCGCAATGCTCCCCACGATCGACTTAAAACTGATCGATCTCATTGATGCGCTTGAAGATGATCCCATCAGTGATAAGGAGCGGGCTGAGGTCCTCAAGAAGATGCTTGCATCGGTCGCGGTTATCCGGCCCAAAGGGACAGACCTTGCCTTAATGACCGGATCCAATTTCGAGGGTACGCAGAACCTCAAGAGCAAGATCACGACCTTCCTTAACACCGATTTCACGGCTAAGAAGATGATGAAAGATGTAAAAAAGAAGCACCAGGTGCCGCTCACACCTGACGGGAAGGTCATCCTGACCGATGAGGAATACCGGGCAATCGAGTACCTCCTTATCCGGGACAAGATTGACATGGGGGTACTCAAACCATTCCTCTCGGATAACTATATCGAGGATATTTCCTGTGACGGGGTCGGCCCGATCTTCATCGAGCATAAGATCTTNAAGGGCCTCAAATCCGTCATCGAGTTCAAGGTCTCGAGCGAACTGGACGAGTTCGTGGTCAAGATGGCGGAGCGGATCAAACGCCCGATCACGTACCGGAGCCCCATTGTTGATGCCACGCTCCTTGACGGATCCCGTATCAACATCGTGTACGGCACTGCCATTTCCCGGCACGGCAGCAACTTCAGTATCCGTAAAGTGAATGAGGTTCCCCTCTCCATTCTCAATATTGTCGAGAGCGGAGGTATNGATTACCTGTGTGCTGCCTATCTCTGGGTCTGCGTGGAATACGGTATGTCACTTTTCGTTTCCGGGGAAACTGCAAGCGGAAAGACCACGCTCCTGAACGCCATTACCACGTTCATCCCACCGGAGAACAAGATCGTTACGATTGAGGATACTCCCGAACTTACCGTTCCGCACCGGAACTGGGTACGGGAGGTCGCGCTGGCAAAGGGGAAAGGCGAAGGGGACGGTAACAGCGGCGAGGTATCCATGTTCGACCTTTTAAAGGCTGCTCTCCGCCAGCGCCCGAACCAGATCCTTGTGGGTGAGATCCGTGGGGTGGAAGGGGCTGTCGCCTTCGGTGCCATGCAGACCGGTCACCCCGTCATGAGCACGTTCCACGCGGCATCTGTAGAGAAACTCATCCAGCGTCTCTGCGGTGACCCCATCAACATCCCGAGGACGTACGTGGATAACCTCAACCTGGTCGTGATCCAGAGCGCAGTCAAACGCCCCGACGGCCAGCTGGTACGCCGGATGATCAGCTGCAACGAGCTCGTTGGATTTAACCCCGAAACACAGGGATTTACCTTTGTCCAGATGTTTACCTGGGATCCCGTGTCGGATACGTTTATCTGGACTGGCAAGGGCAGTTCGGTCCTGCTCGAAAACAAGATCGCAACCATGCTCGGTATACCGGATAACAAGAAAGCCGAAATTTATCTTGAAGTGGAAAAACGGGCAAAAATCCTGGAACGGCTCCACAAAGCGGGGTACGTCAAGTTCTGGGACCTGTTCCACATGATGACGAAGATCAAGAAACAAGGACTCCTTACTATAGGCGCCTGATATGCCTGAACTCCCGCAAGACCCGGCACCACCAAACACAGAGAAGCGGCAGATCCCGTTCGCCGGCATGGTTGCTGGCTTCAAAGAGAGGATCGCCCAGATTACGGAAGACCGGAAGATGGGGGCAGACCTCCTGTTTACGACGACTTATATGGCGTCGCTGGCACTCGCAAACGCTTCACGGCCGGAACTTTTCGCTTATGCGGCAAACCGTAAAGAGTACATCTCGTCAAAATATATCACGAGAGTGGACACGTACGTAAAAAAATGGGGGTATAGTTATGCCGAGGGGCTGAGTATTGTCGCAGACCGTCTGAAAAATCCCATTTTCAAGAGCTTCCTGAGCAGGTATGCAAATGCCATCGATTCCAGCGTGCCTGACGACGAATACCTGAAAAATGAACTCTCAACGGTCCGAAGCGTGTACCGGAGCCAGGTCGAGCAGGGCCTTGAAACGATGACAAAATGGGGTGATGCCTACGTTGCCATGCTCCTGTCGGCAACGGTCATCGCCGTCACCCTCATGATCTCCATTGCCATCTACTCCCCGACCGGCATGGAATCAACCCTGGGCATGTCCTATGCAATCTTATTCCTGATCTGTTTTGGCGGGAATGTGCTCATGTATACCTCTGTACCGGACGATTACAAGTCCCACGGGCTCACAACCCGGTCTTCCAAGGAACAGCAGACCATCCATGCCATGGAACGCATCATTGTCCCGCTCACCATCATTGCTGTAGTCATCATGGCGCTTTTAGGAGTGAGTGCCGGGCTTACCTTCGTTCTTGTCGGGATCCTGATGGTCCCGATGGGCATTATAGGGTTCATCGATGATTCCAATATCACCATGCGGGATAATGATTTTTCCACGTTCATCCGCAGCCTTGGCGCGGTGATGGGGGGGCAGGGCATGACNGCGGTCTATGCACTTGCAACAATCGACAAACGATCGCTGGTTGCTCTGGAACCACTCGTCAATTCCGTGTACTCTAAGATGAACCTTGGCCTGGATGACAAGCAGATCTGGGATAAATTCATCGGCGAGTCGGGGAGCAACCTGATCTATAAGTATCTCAATATCTACCTGGATACCATTACACTTGGCGGGCCACCCGACGCGATCGGAACCGTGGTCGGATCGTCAATGCTGGAACAGACGCTTCTCCGGGAGAAGAAGGATATGCATGCCAAGAGTTTCATCATCCTTCTGATACCAATGCACGTGGCGATGGCCGGGATCTTTGTTGTCCTGTACCGTATCATGGTCGTACTGACGGGTTCTGTCGCAACCATGATGGGCCAGTTCGCAAATAAAACGGCAGCTGCCGGGGGGTCGTCAAGTATCGGGGGAATCTCATCCAGTACCGGGATGTCCGGGATGGGCATGTTCACCAATTTCCCTGAAAAGGAGATGGGGGTGTATGTTATCACATGCCTGACAATGCTCACCATTTCCAATATTTTTGCTGCACGGATTGTCGGGGGTGGTGACAGGTATATGTTTTATTTTTATACAGCACTATTCTGTTTACTGACCGGCATGGTACTCCTTGTTGCCCCCATCGCGGTCAATATGTTCTTTAGTCCTGAAGGGCTGAAAGCGATGGGCAGTGGAGCAGTCACGGGTGCGCTGGGGATGTATCTGATATGAAAGAGAGTCTGCGAAAACCACTCCTGTTTGCAGTCATTGTCGTAGTGGGATCGGTTCTCGTACTGTTCGATATCCCCCTGATCATCCTGCTACCCCTGATCCTTTTTGTGGGATTGGGGACCCTCCTGGCACTGGGCTCCCTTACCTTTGCAGAGATTAAAACAGCCATTGACGGAATGAGACAAACAAAGCAAAAAGAACAGACAAAACAAAATGAGAGCGGGATCCTCAAGCGTCTTGGCAGCATAAAATTGTTCCGGAAAAAAATCACGGATACAAAAAAGGTCCCGCCCCCGGTACCTGAAAAGAAGGTTGTAAAAAAAGAGGAAAAAACAGGAAGTGAGCCAAAATCCGGTCTTTCCACCCATATCTCGACACTTCTCGCTTCTATCGGTTCGCTGGGATCCGTGCTCCGGCAAAAGAGCAAACAGGGAAATAAAGTGGAGGATATCAACAAGCTCCTTGACAAAACGGTCAGTGAAAAAGTATCAGTACCGCCACCGGCCAGGCAGGGCGGGGGTGGCGGGACCAGCCACGACAAAGCCCCGGATACGGACGATCCCTTCATGTCCCTGTCCGGCGATGAATTCGATGAGGGATTACTGGACGGGCTGGGTGATGACGACGGAATGATAACCGGCCCGTCGGCAATGGATTCTGCGGCTCCCGGTGCCGCAGGGTTACCGGATGCACCGGCAGCCGGCCCGGACCTTCCCCCGCCAACGCTAGATATCAGCTCTGCAGCAGGAGACATCCTCAAGAATGCCGGGGGGGATCTCGAGGAATTCAACGGGCTTGATGGGGAAGACCTGTCAGATACCGATTTGGGCGATCTTGATACCCTGAGCCTTGATGATGTGGACCTTGACGCTGAACTTGGCGATGCGCCGGATACCGTTTCCGCATCTCCGGCAGCAGCCCCGGATGTACCGGCACCGGCCGCAGCACCTGCTGCTGACAGCAATGCCATGAAGACAGCATGGATTCCTTCTGATGCGCCGAAAGAAGCAGGTCAGACGGAAGACGAGGTGTCAACCCAGGCCGACATGGCAGCCTTCGCAACCGGCTCAAGCACGGACGATGACATGCTGAGCTCCCTGGCCTCGGATGTAAAACATGTCAAGAAAGAGAAGGACTTAAGCCTCATGCGGGAACTTAAGGATTTCAAGGCCCCGGCTGCCGAGATCGAAAAAGAACTCGACGATATATATGGGTATATGGGTCAGACCCTCTCGTCCCGGAAAAAAGAAACTCCTGCCACAAAGGAAATAAAATAAAGGCAGGAATACTAGTTGATATACGGTTCCAGGTGAATAATTGCTACAGGATTGTGATGCCACGTGAAAGAAGTCCCGATAAAGACCGAATATAATAACCAGTGGATCGTCACAAAACTGGGTGTTGCTGAAGACCGGATCGTATTTCCGGCTCCGGTGAACAAGGAAGTCCTTTTCAAGACTATCACCGATGTCGAGGAGCGCAAGAATATCCTCATCATCACCGCCAAGACGGATGTTGAAATAAAATATAAGATCCTGTCCGTTGAAAAGGTCCTCCAGATATTGAAAAAGATGACCCTTGCCTCATGCAATGCCTACCGGCTGAAGGCATATTTCATGTCACCGGCAATCCGCGGGGGGGTGATGGTAAAGGAGGCGAAATGGGAGGAGGGCAATGTTGTCGTCGTCCTTTCCGGCATCTGGTTTTCCAGTGCAGCCAAACAGATCTGCGTTCCTGTTGTCGATGTTGCTGCCATCGAACTCACCAAACGCGATGTACAGGGCAAACCAACGGAGGTCATCAGGATTGATCATCTCGATTCCGGGGAAGTATCCTCGAGCTTCGTGCTCTGCCCGCTCTCGACACTCCAGGTATTGTATAATTTCCTCAAGGAAACAACAAAAAGCATGGATATGAAGGGTACCGAGCTGGACGGCGTCGACCAGCAGGTTGCCATGCTCGTCTACTCCGGCATGGACTCCCATGCTATCGAGAATATGCTGAATCTCCCGCCAAAACAACTGGACGCCATCTATGAAAAAATCCTGAAACTGGGTCTTGCCGAAGTGGTGATTGTCCGGCGGGAAATCCAGCTGACTACCAAGGGAGTCAGGTACATCTCAGATGCGACAAAAGCCCAAACAAACTGATTTTTTCCCTCTTTTTTCTCCCCATACTTCTTTATGCAATAATATACCAATCAGTTATTTGATCGTCATGGGAAAGATTCTGATCGTAGATGATACGCTGTTCATGAGAACCTTACTTAAAAATATACTGTTCTCCGGGGGACATACCATTGTAGGTGAGGCCGGGGACGGTGAAGAAGCCGTTGTCCGTTACAAGGAACTGAAGCCCGATCTGGTGACCATGGATGTCGTGATGCCCAAGCAGAACGGTATCGAGGCACTCAAGGCCATCAAGGCCATGGACCCCGCAGCAAGAGTGGTGATGTGCACGGCAGTCGGGCAGGAACAGATGGTGAAACTCGCGATCAAGAGCGGAGCCAAAGGGTATATCGTCAAGCCATTCCAGGCACCAAAAGTCCTTGAAGAAGTCAAAAATGTTCTCGCGGCCTGAGTCTTATGGTCAAAGTACTCACAATTGATGATTCCGTGTTCATGCGCACGGTCATCCGGGACATGCTTTCAAAAGATCCATCAATCGAAGTAGTGGGAACCGCATCCAATGGCATAGACGGGCTGGAAAAGATCCAGAGCCTGAAACCCGATGTTATAACCCTCGACATCGAGATGCCAAAAATGAACGGCCTTGATCTCCTCCGGGAGCTGCAGAAACTAAAAGTCCGTCCCAGGGTCATGATGCTTAGTTCCCTGACGTCCAAAGATGCCGAAGCAACCACCGAAGCAATCCGTCTGGGTGCCGATGATTTCATGCTCAAACCAAAAGATCTTCCCCATGTCCGTGACATAGGCGATGAACTGGTTGCCAAAGTCAAACATCTCATGACCCTCGCAGCAGCACCCCGCGTTGTAAAAAAAACAGATGGACCGGGTGGTGCCGCCGGACGTGTGGTCCTCATCGGGTCATCAGCCGGAGGACCCCCGATGCTTGATACCCTCCTTGCAGCTCTCCCGGCGAACCTTCCGGCAGGTGTCATCGTCACCCAGCATATGCCGACCGGGTTCACCGCAGCTCTCGCAGAGCGCTTCAACCGGATCGCTCCCCTTCCTGTCAAGGAGACCGAGAACGGCGATATCGTGGAAACCGGAAAGATCCTTCTCTCAAAAGCCGGAGTCCATACAGTTGTCAGCGGGGTCATCAACGATAACGGGTCCAAGAGCGGGCGTATTGTCCATAGCTCGGCACCCCCCCTGCATGGAGTCAGACCTGCTGTCGACAAGACCTTTGAATCTGCTGCTCATGTATACGGGAAGCGCTGTCTTGCGGTCATCTTAAGCGGCATGGGCAATGATGCCGGAGCTGGTGCACAGGCCATCAAGGAGGCCGGGGGTATGAGCATTCTCTGTGACGAGAAAGACTGCCTTGTCTATGGGATGGCACGTTCGGCTATCCAGCACAATGCCGTGGACAAGGTTCTGCCGCTTTCCAGGCTGGCTGCTGAGATTGAACGGGTCGTATTGCAGATGGAGGACTAAATGGCCTCTGAATTTGAAGCATACCGGGGTCTGTTCGTTGCAGAGTCCCGGGAAAACCACGAAAACCTGGTAAAAAACCTCCTTATCCTTGAGAAAGGACCGGACCAGAATGCCATTGACGAGATATTCCGTTCTGTCCATACGCTCAAAGGCGCATCTGCATCCATGGGTTTTGCGGAGATGGAAAAACTCTGCCATTCCATGGAGGATGTATTCCAGCTCGTCCGAAGCGGAAGTGCGGAGGTATCCGAGGAACTGGAGAACCTCCTCCTGGCCTGTTCGGATGTTCTCGAACAGATGATCGACGATGTCGAAGGAGGCGGAGATTCGTCATCATTGAATTCGGATGATCAGGTCTCCGATCTCAAGAACTGGTCCGGGCAGAAAGGTCAACAACCACCCGTTCCGGATAAGGTACAACCGGTGGTTCAGCAAGGGGAATCTGCAGCTGAAGAATGTGAAGGACCGGCACCGGGATCGGTGCCTGAATTTGATATCGTCATCACGGTTGCCCCCGAATGCGCAATGAAAGATGTCCGTGCCATGCTTGCGATTGGGAACCTCGAGGCACTCGGCACGATCCGATCGATGACACCGTCAAAAGAACTGGTTGACGAAGGGAAATTTGACGGTACACTGAACCTGCGCATTGCAAGCGATGCGGGGGAAGAGGCACTCCAGACAGCCGCAAAGGGATCTGAAATTGCCAGCGTGGATATAAAGGCAGTACCGGAACAGGAAGCAGCAACGGATAAAAACGGGACCGGTCCTGCAGCGAGAACCCAGCCCGACACGGACAAAAAACCCGGAGCCGCAGATAAAAGCCGGGAGATCAAGAATCTGAGGGTTGATATCGGTCAGCTCGACCACATCATGAACCTTGTCGAGGATCTTGTCATCAACCGCGGCAGGCTCAAGCAGATTGCCGACCAGCATCACATCAAGGAAATGGACGAGGCAATCAGTATGGTGGAGCGATCGGTTTCCGAGCTCCAGAGCCTGATGATGCTTATCCGGATGATCCCCTTAAACCACATCTTCAACCGCCTCCCCCGCGTGGTGCGTGATGTTGCTCAGTACGACGGGAAAGAGGTTGAATTTGTCATGGAAGGCGGAGAGACCGAACTTGACCGCAGCGTCATGGACGGTCTCAACGACCCGCTCCTTCACCTGATTCGGAATGCAGTGAATCACGGGATTGAAGTACCGGATATACGGGAAAAAGCCGGAAAACCCCGGAAAGGTTTTGTGAAACTTGCAGCACACCGCGACCGCGACAATGTCCTCATCGAACTGATCGATGACGGTGCCGGCATCAATGTCGAGAAGGTCAAGAGAAAAGCGGTGGAGAAAGGACTGATCACGCAGGATGTTGCAGATACCTACACGACAGACCAGGCAGTCGAGATCCTGTTCCAGCCCGGTTTCTCAACCGCAGACAAGATTACCGACATCAGCGGAAGGGGGGTCGGTCTTGACGTGGTCAGGCGCTCCATCGAATCTCTGAAAGGCACAATCCGGGTCGAGACCACTCCGGGGAAGGGCAGCAGGTTTGAGCTGCTCCTCCCGCCAACAATGGCTATTGTCGACGTGATGATCGTCAGGATCAATGGAAAACGGCTGGGGATTCCGATCAGCAGCATCGTCGAAGTGGCCAATTTCCGGAGGGCCGATACCCACCATATCGGTAAGGGTGAGGCGATCCTGTTGCGGGAAGAAGTGCTTCAGATCCTCTGGCTGAACGACATGGTCGGTGCTTCCGCTTCGTGCGAGATCCTCATCGTGGTACAGTACCAGAAGAGGAAGTGCTGTATCCCGGTCGATCTTGTTGAAGGCCAGCAGGAAGTCGTGGTCAAGCCACTCAGCAGATTTATCGGGAACACCCGCGGCGTCAGCGGAGTTACCATTCTCGGGGACGGGGATGTTATCCCGGTCCTTGATGTAAATACCATGTAGGAGACAATCATGAAATTATCAGCAGTCCAGACAGATGCGATGCAGGAACTGGGAAACATTGGTGCTGCCCATGCAGCAACCACACTCTCCCAGATGGTCGGCAGTACCGTTCAGATGAGCGTACCGGGAATCAAGGCCGTTGACATAGCCGACCTCGGAAAATATATGGGTGAAGAGTCGGCGGCCATGGTCGTTTTCGAACTTCAGGGAGAAATACAGCATGGCGGATTCGTTATATTTTACATCACCCGCGAATCCGCGATCCGGCTGACCAACACGATGCTGGGGCTTACTGAGATGAACCGGCCGATGAACGAGATGGATGAAAGCGCGCTGCTCGAAGTGGGTAATATCATGGTCTCCGCCTTCCTCGATGCAACTGCAGAACTGCTGGGATTCGTGATGCTCCCGTCTCCCCCGGCGATGACGATCGATATGGTCCACGCTGCGATGTCGTCCCTGATCGCCGGTATGGGGGATGACACGGACGAAGTGCTGCTTTTCTCCACCGAACTTACGTGCGAGGAGCACAAGATCGACAGCGACATCATTATGATGCCGGAGGCCAAGACCCTCGCTCATATCATCGAACTGCTGGAAAATATGATGAAACCTGCATAACCTGTTGTGAACCCGATGCATGACCTGCCCACTCCCGAAGGACAAACGGCAATGATCGGTATTGGTGAATACAGGGTAGGATCCTATCCCATGATGACCATAGGTCTCGGTTCCTGTATCGGGCTGACCCTCTATGATGATACGGTCAAGGTCGGTGCCATGGTCCATATTATGTTGCCGGACAGTGCCGGCAGGACCGACCGGCCTGGAAAATATGCGGATACGGCAATTGACCTTTTGCTAAAAGAACTCACGAAGCTCGGGTGCAAGAACCGTTCCCTCGTTGCAAAGATGGCCGGGGGAGCATCCATGTTTGAATATTTTGGCGCCAACCTCAATATTGGTGAGAGGAATGCGGTAAGCGTCAGGAAATGGTTAAAAGAAAACAACATCAAGCTCGCAGCGGAAGATGTTGGCGGAAAAGTCGGTCGCTCGGTAACGTTTACCCCATCAAATCGCGGGAAAATTACAGTCAGGAGAGCCGATGGTACGAACTGCGAACTCTGACCTTCATCTCCTTCTCCTGTTTCTTTCCCTGCTGGTCATACCCGCTGCAGCCGGGGTGGACACTACCACGGTTATTTTAGATACTGCCGGGGTTACTGCGCAGGTGCCGTATACGATACAGCTCTTTATTCCAACGCAGCGGATGATCCACTCCGACCAGATCAACGATATTACCAGCGGGCCCGGGGGTGAGACGATCATCGGCACATCCTTTGGCCTCTCCACGTATAACGGAAGCTGGAGCACCCGCCACCTGAACCTCAATAATATTTCCGAGGGCCTGATGGACGACTATATCACGACCCTTGAACGTGACAGCGAAGGTAACCTCTGGATCGGGTATTCCGGGGGTCTCCAGATATACGATGGTACCACGTACCGTTCGATCCGGGACCAGCAGCTCCTCAAGGAGACCCGTATCAAGGATCTCCAGCGCTGGGACAACGATATGTGGATCGCAACCGGCCATGCCGGAATACACCGGTACCATAACGGTATATGGACGTGGTACCAGCCCATGACAAAAAAAGGGCCGGGTTTCTATGAAGTCCGGAGCATGGCACTCGATGCACCCCACAACACGCTGGTCATCGCCACGGAAGTCGAAGGATTGTGGATCGTACAGCTGTCGGAGGAGGATCAGGCCGTGTTCAGGGAGATTGCCCCCAGATACAGTACGTATGGCTTTCTTGGGCAGGTCAGGCGCGATCCCGGGGGAGGGGTTTATCTCAGTAATAAGTCCATGGTCGTCCATTATGATCCAGTGCAGGGATTTATTCCGGTCCTGACCGGTGCCGATCTCGCACCGGGGGATATCTCCATCAATGATATAACAGCAGCTCCTGACGGCAGGCTGTTCATTGCCACGGATAACGGGATCTATATCTGGAAGGATGGCATGGTGACCGGCCACCTGACCCGGTTTGAGGGACTGGGCACATCCCTGGCTATACGAACGGTCTCGATCGATGCAAAAAACCGGGTCTGGTTTTCGTCAACGGGATATGTCGGATTTTATGCGGACCAGGCTGCGTCCACTATTACCATTGAGATGGTGACTCCCATACCGACCACCATTAGCATCACCCCGGCGCAGATGCCGGCACAGCAGCCCACGCTGGCACCGCTACAACCGGTTATTACTCAGGACCAGCCCCCGTTTTTTGCTGAGGACTCTTTCCTGAAATTTCTCAATCCCATTATTGACCCGATCGCAAAAGCCCTGCGGACGATCGGTTCACGCGGATGATTTTTCTTGAGGGAATCCTGCGGAAAAAATTGGTACTGATATGTCCTGTATCAAATCGTAAGCAGGTATTGGATAGTCACGAAGTATTATCCCTGACTCCAGTGAACAGCGGATGCCCGGATGAAGAAAGATACCGGTTATTTTTTCCGGTTCAGTTCGTTAAGGCAGAACAGGTCAACTGAATCGAGGAGTGCTTTCTTGGCCTTCTTGATCCGCACCTCGTTATCCGATGCAAAATCAAAGGCAAGATACCGGAGAGCCGTTGCATAATACTTGAGATGAGGATACTCATTTTCGATATCATTGATACGGTTTATGGCATCCTGCTGTTCATGGTTCAGCAAATCGAAACAAAAGTCAAGGACTTCAAGGATGTACGGCGGCATCGACTTGGTTGTGGCAAGCTTCCTGAAACTCTGGTAGGAATTCTTCCTGGTCGTCATCAGGGAGAGTTTCAGACCGAGATAGATCGGTTCCAGTTCATCCGGGTATTGTTTTATCAGCTGGTTGACTACCCCGGCTGCACCGCCCGCATCGCGGTTTTCAAGATTGTAGTAATACATCTCCCGCAGGAAGTAAATGTCCGAATAAAAGCGTTCAGCGCCAATCTCGAGCAGCCGTTTTCTCATATCCGCGTTGTTGGTAAAAACGGCGTTTTTCAACCCGATTTCAACAAACCATTTCTCGCTCGGGAACCATTCAAACCCGGTGAAGACCATCTGCCAGAAGGTTTTTTCCAGGAATGCAGGGTCATCGAGCTGCAACTGGGGCAGATGGTTAACTGGCGGGCGGATCCTTGTTAAGGTAAGCAGGGTCTCCCGTGCAAGGAGTTCCATCTCACCGGGACGGTAGTTCTTTGAAGATTCGTCATCCTTCCTGAACTCGCGGAGGGAGAGTGACTGATAACAATATGCGATTGCTGCGCCGATCTTTGCATCGAGTGCAATATATTTTTTCAAGTAGTCCAGGGCATGGACATAGTCCCCGGTTTTTACCAGTTTTAAGCCGACAACAATGTTGACACCCATCTCGGCATCCTTTTTCTTCTTGAACCGGATCGCGTTTGTGATCACCTTCCGGATATACTCAGAATCACCGCTGTTGCTGCTGACGTCAAGTACCTTGAAGGTAATGCTGTCAATGAAATCGTCATACACATCATCCGAGATGTTGGGGAAGGATGAATCGACAGCGGATATCACATAGCCGTAAAACACCGGCAGGTTTGCATCGACTTTGACGGTATTGCGTTCAATATACCCGAAAAAATCCTTTTTCAGGAGCTTCAGCTTGTCATAGACAATGGCGTCCGACAGCTTCTCTCCCCGCATACAGGGAGAGTAGAATGTCCAACTTATTAAAAGGGTACGACAGGTGCGGTTACTCTTCGTCCGCTGTATAATAATAGAATTCCCGGGATGCCTTCTGTTCCCGGTCAAGGAAGGAATCGGGTTTGTTGATTCGTGGCCGTCCGCTCTGGTCCCTGCGGAATGTAACGTTCAGGACATCGAGGAAGCGGTTCATGCCTTCCCGCATCCCGAACGGCCCTGCTGCCGTGCCCCGGACCCCAGGTTCTCCTTCGAATACCAGGATCCTTTCACTGATCATGTCGATTAAATAGATATCATGATCAATGACCATGATACCCGCTTCCCTGCCTTCGGCATGGTGCTTGATCATCCGGGTCACCTTGACCCGCTGCTCGACATCCAGGTGGGCGCTGGGTTCATCGAGGATATAGACATCAGCATCCCTTGATAAGCAGCTTGCTATGGCAACCCGCTGGAGTTCCCCGCCAGAGAGCGAATCAACCGGGGACTGGAGGATCGGGCCGAGTGACAGGGGTTCGAGGATCTCGTGCTGGAAGTGGGACGAGTCGAATTTCGTGGTGCACCGGCGGAGGTACATTTCCACAGTATCCGACGTATCTGCCTTGATGTACTGGGGCTTGTAGGATATTTTCAGGGTCGTTTCGATCTTACCGGTTGAGGGGGTCTCCACACCGGCAAGGAGTTTTGCAAACGTGCTCTTACCCATGCCGTTTGCCCCGACTACCCCCAGCACCTCGCCGCTCCGGATGGTACCGCCGCTGATGGTTAAGTGGAAGGTGTCGTACTCCTTGGTCATGGGCGGGATCTCGAAGAGATCCTCGCGGTCGGATCCCTTGTCATGCGCCCTCTTCTCAAAAACAACCTGCGTATCGCGGAACCGGACATTCTCCTCGTGCAGGTAGCCCTCAAGATACTGGTTGATACCCACCCGGACACCCTTGGGACGGGTGATGATACCGAATACGGCCGGTTTACCGTACCCGACATGCACGGTATCGGCAAGCATGTCAAGGATTGCAAGGTCGTGCTCAACGATAACGACCGGGCGTTCCTGTGCAAGTTCGCGGATCAATTTTGCCGCAGCGATCCGCTGGTAGATGTCCAGGAACGGGGTGATCTCATCGAGGAAATACAGATCGGCATCCCGTGCAAGGCAGGCAGCAATGGCAACCCGCTGGAGTTCGCCGCCGCTCAGCGTACTGATGTCGTGATCGAGAATAGCGTTGAGCTTCAGGACGGGGAGCATCTCCGCAAGACGGTTACGTTCGTCAGTCTTTTGTAAGAGTTCCCGCACGCTGCCGGAGAATACTTTCGGGATATAATCGATATACTGGGGTTTTGAAGCGATCTTCAGGGTCTTCCGGGAGATGGTCTGGAGATAATCGAACAGTTCGGTCCCGGTNTACAGTTTCAGGATCTCTTCCCATGCAACCTCCGTATCGAAATTGCCCAGGTTGGGGCGAAGCTGCCCGGAAAGGATCTTGATTGCAGTGCTCTTCCCGATACCATTTGCACCAAGAATACCGGTGACTTTTCCCTCGACAGGGACCGGAAGACCATAGAGGGCAAACCCGTTCTTCCCGTACCGGTGGGTCGGGTGCTCAAGTTCTTCCGGCAGGCTGACGATATCGATGGCATCAAAGGGACATTTCTTGATACAGATACCACAGCCGACGCAGAGCTCTTCAGAAATGACCGCTTTTCCTTCGGGACCGATAATGACAGTCTCGTCCCCGGTCCGTACACGGGGACAGTAGAGGATGCACTCGGTACCGCACTTCTTTGCATGACACCGGTCTTTATGGACGATAGCGATTCTCATGGGGGATCAAAAAACGTTATTTGGCCATTGCGGTGGTCAGGAGTATTGCCCAGGTCATGAACCAGAATGCAAAGGTCATAAAGCCCTGGTAGAACCAGTCCTTCCCGCCGAGTTTGTCGGTGTCCATTCCCATCAGGATAAAGATGTGTTTCTGGAGGACGATGCCGGCAAGCATCAGCATGAGACCGAGGATTCCATCTTTCTGGAGGCCGGCAGCGTCCGGAATTCCCCCCAGCGAGAACGAGAGCGCACCCGTACCGATACCCATGAGCGACGCAATAAGCGTCCGCTTGATGCGGGCAATATGTTCTGCCTGTTTATCTGCCTTTGTTTTTACCTTTTTTATTTGTACAGGCTTTTCCGCTATGGCCTCTTCACTCATCCCGCTCCTCCGGTAGTCTTATTTTTTAGTGCGCAAGCCATATGTAATTTGGTATAATCCAATGGCATCCGAACAGGGCATGAGCGGGATCGATACAAGGGCGATGGTATCAGAACTCTCCGGCAAGCTGCCGCTCTGGATCGACAAGGTCTACCAGTTCGACAGCCGAACTCTTGCAATCCGCCTGAACGGGGAGAACAAGGCACATCACCAGTTTCTCGTAGAGGCCGGCAGGAGGGCCCATTTTGTAAAAGACCTTCCCGAACCTCCCAAGAACCCGCCACAGTTTGCGATGCTGCTTCGGAAATATATCTCCGGCGGGAAAGTGCTTGGTATCCGCCAGCACGGCCTTGAACGCATCATCGTTTTCGATATCGGCAAGGGCACGACAACACTCCACCTCATCATCGAACTCTATGATGAGGGAAATGTCATCCTTACCGATGAAAAATTCGAGATCATCAAACCGCTCCGCCACCACCGCTTCAAGGACCGCGAAGTGATCCCCCGGGTCCTGTACACGATGAGCCCATCGGACCCCACGGTATCGGAGGAAAACCTTGCTGCTGCACTGAAAAATGACGAGCGTGATCTTGTCCGGGCACTGGCCATGACCTGCATGCTGGGAGGCACGTATGCAGAGTACATTTGCGGGAAGGCAGGGTTGGACAAGACAACTCCCGCTGCGTTGGCGGATCCGGCGGCGGTTTTTGCAGCACTACAAACCCTGTTTGATGCTGTTATGCATGCCCAAAACCCGGTTGTTACAAAAAAACACTGCGAACCGGTAGATCTTCTGGGAGAGACAGAGGTACAGCATTTCCCGACGTTTTCAGAAGCCCTTGAAGCGTTCTTCCCGCTGACCAAAGCCGAACGGAAGACCGCCGAAGCCCGGCCGAAACTGTCCAAGGAAGAACGGATCCTGAAATACCAGAAGTCGGCAATAAAAAAATTCGATGATAAGATCCAGAAAACCGAAGAGATTGTTGCAGCCATTTACGAGAATTACCAGTTTGTTACGCAGCTTATCACATCGCTCGATACAGCCAGCAAACGACTCTCCTGGCAGGAGATCGAGAAGCACCTCAAGGATACGCAATCAAACGATGCAAAGAAGATCGTTGCGTTCCACCCGGAAGAGGCGTCCGTGGATATCGACATCGGGAAGATTGTCAGGATCCATGTCCACGAAGGTCTCGAGCAGAATGCCGGCCGGTACCACGATGTGATCAAGAAGTTCAAAAAGAAGAAGACCGGCGCTCTTGCTGCGATGAAAACAGTCCCGACAAAAAGGAAGGTACAGAAACGGGATTTTATCCCTATGAAAAAACACTGGTACCACCGTTTCCGCTGGTTCATCACAAGCGACGGCATTGTTGTCCTCGGGGGCAGGGACGCCTCCCAGAACGAGGAACTGGTCAAGAAATACATGGCCGGCGGCGACCTGTTCGTGCATGCCGACGTACACGGGGCCAGTGTCGTGATTGTCAAGGGAAAGACGGAGAAGATGGACGAAGTGGCGCAGTTTGCCGCGTCCTACTCCGGGGCATGGAGGAGCGGCCACTTCTCGGCCGATGTGTACACTGCCCTCCCGCCTCAGGTAAGCAAGACACCGGAATCCGGGGAATTTATTTCCCGGGGTTCGTTCATTGTCCGGGGCGAACGCACGTATTACCGGAATGTCCCGCTTGCCGTGGGAATCGGGCTGATGCTCGAACCGCATGCAGCCGTTATCGGGGGACCACCTTCGGTCATCAGGGGAAGAACAAAAGCATTCCTTGAACTCCGGCCCGGGCAGTACGAGCCAAACGACGTGGCAAAAAAAGCCCTGCGCATCCTGAAACGGAAGGTAACTGAAGAGGAAGAAAAAGCCCTCAAGGCCATCCTGAATACCGAGCAGGTGGCGGCATTCGTCCCGTCCGGCGGTTCAGATATCGCGGGTCACCATGAAGGCTGAGTACGGGGAACTCAAATGCGGCTATGGCGAGATCCGGTTATTCCCGGAGAGTATCGATGACCTCTGGCACCTCCGGCACCTCATCGGCACCGGTGACCTGGTGTTTGCCACAACGTTCCGGAGCGTTGACGCGGCAACGGACAAGATCCGGCCGGAGAAGGTGGAGAAGCGCCCGGTCCGGCTCGGGATACGGGTCGAGCGGGTTGAGTTCTCCGAGCACGGGGTCCGACTGCGTCTCACCGGCATCATTGAACACGGAGTAGACGTCGGGGCACACCATACTATCAACGTCGAGACCGGATTTGAAATTTCCTTGATCAAACAATGGCGCCCGTTGGATCTCGAACGGGTTGAACGGGCCGTGAAGGCTTCCGTGTACGGCGTCATCCATATCCTGACGATCGAGGAGGGGGAGGCCGAACTCTTCCGGCTCCGGCAGTACGGTCCCGAAGGCGTGATCACGGTGACCTCCGGCAGCGGCAAGGGAGCAGAGATCGATTCCCGCACGGCATTTTTCGACCAGCTTACCTCTCATATCCAGAATATCTCCGGCCCGCTGATCATTGCAGGTCCCGGGTTTATCAAGGACGATTTTGTAAAATATGCAAAGAACCGTTCCTGTGCAGGTGTCGACCGGGCCGTTGTCGTCGAGACCCGGCGGATTGGCCGTGGTGCAGTCCAGGAGGTTGTTGGCAAGGGGGCGCTTGAAAAACTGATGGACGATATCCAGCTCTCCCGTGAAGTGAAACTGATGGACGAGGTGCTTCTGCGCATATCGCAGGAAGGGGCGGTTGCCTATGG
>JGI20214J51650_10000480_pt1 | contig 24627 bp, 19 predicted proteins | sample WetSurMetagenome_FD_51650 | JGI IMG/M metagenome (IMG submission 51650) | reverse complement strand
AAGCCGAACATATATTTCACGATCTCGGAATCGGTTTCGTCCGACGCTCCGACGATGAACTGGGTCGTGCATTTTACCCTGGAATATTTCGAGCCTCTTTGAGTAAGTCTGCTCATAAGTTTGATGGGATGGATGATGTCTTTGTCGAAATCCTTTTTGTCCGACAGCTGCCCGAAATGTTTCCTGCCCGGCGTCTCGATATTCAGAGACAGCGCAGTGGCGAGTTTCATCGCTTCTTCTATCGCGGCGTCGGATGCGCCGGGGATGACCTTCAAATGTATGTAGCCCCTGAATTTATGCCTGTATCTAAGAATGCTTGCGACCGCGTTCAGCTTTTCCATAGTATAGTCCGGGTTATTGATTACCCCGGAGCTAAGGAAGAGACCAAATATGTCGCGCCTCTGCCAATATTCCATGAAGAGCCGGGCAACCTCTTCGGGTTCGAGCGTGCAGCGTCTTACATTGGAATCAGAGCGCAGCGGGCAATATTTGCAGTCGTTCTCGCACGAATTGGAGAGTAAAGTTTTCAGCAAGATTGAGTATCCGCCCTGTGGAAGCGAGACGGGATAAAGCCATTTACCGTCAAGTCCCCGTTTGCGGTGATCGCGGTCATTAGTCCCGCAGGCGCACGCAAGGTCGTACTGCGAGTCCTGCGAGAGTATCTTCAGTTTATCGATAGAGTCCATGCCGGTTGTCTATGGTGATTTCTCCCAGAAGGCCGAGAAATCTTCGCTGTCCGGATAGGGCGGCTGGCCGAACAGCTTCGCCCAGACCTTACCCTTGCCCAGCACAGTGTTAACAGGGGTTCCCTGTTTACAGATGGGGCAATCCTTTGCGTCGTACTGCTTCATGTCCACTCTCAACCATGGGTAGTATTCAGAAATGCCGAGAGATTGCGCAGTCTGTCCGCCCCTGTCCACAATGCAGAGGGCGGCCCTGACCTTGCCGATCTTCGAGAAGAGTTCGTTTACCTCGCGTATGGTTGTGCCGTTATTCACTATGTCCTCAATGATTATGAAAGAGCGGCCTTTATAATCGGCCGCAAGTTTTTCGGGTATTATATGTGTCCTCTTTCCGTCCCTGTCGGTCTCCAGCTCGGTCCTTGCAGGAAAGAAGACGATATCCGGAAAGAGTTTCTCAAACGCAATCGCAACGGTGAGCGGATACGGCGTGGCCCCCATTGCCGGGCCGATTATGCCGACCGATGTTTCGCCATGCAGATCGAGGCCGTTGCGCGCGGCGTTTTCAGCGACATCAAAGAGGATCGTTTCAAGGTTCCGCGCCCCGAGAAACGGGAATTTTTCCTTGTTGATATATGCGGAGCCGTGAGTGCCTGCCTTGTATACAAAATGATCGTTGTCCACAACCGCATTCGCCTCTGAAAGTATCGCCAGCGCCTCTTTATAACCCATATGGATTTGTCTCCCCTGATAGTATGCCTGTTATTATTCACGATTATATCATATTGGCATGAAGGTCATAAAACCCGGAATTGTCAATGGAAAGAAATATTTTTTGTAAACAATTAAGATGGCTGTCATGAGTATCCATCTCTCGCCCCGCCAAAACTACGCAGTATATTGTATTTACCGGTTTATCGGTAAACCGCGTGATATTATTGTCATAAAGCGTATACGATATCTCTGCGCCGGGACTTCGATATGGCTACTCATGACGGCCTTTTCGGTTTCTAATAACAATTTTGGGTTAAATGTTGAAAATATAGTGGCAAGGCAATCTGAAAATATCGTTTCCCGGTGAAGCTTCCATCAATGTCATTTCATAAAGATGGGCACCTGCAAGCTATGTATTATGAAACTCTTTTTCAAATATGCATTTTTTTGTGGAAAACCGGGTTGCAAAGGAATATAATTGAGTGGGGCAAATGCAATGAGTTGGGAAGGCAATAACGAATTAATAGAAAATAGAGGAGACGAATTGGCTGGGGCAAGCAAAAATCCGAGAGTTTGTCCTCAATTTCTAAAATATGGCGAAACAGGCGAGCAATAAGAATAATAAACAGGAATCCATAGAAGCGACACTCTGGCAGTCAGCAGACAAGTTGCGCAAGAACATGGATGCCGCTGAGTATAAGCATGTTGTCCTTGGTCTGATTTTCCTCAAATATATATCCGATGCATTTGAAGTTCTGCATTCAAAGCTCATTGACGGTAAGGGTGATTACGAAGGGGCTGATCCTGAAGATCCGAATGAATACACTGCTGAAAAGGTTTTCTTCGTTCCGCCAGTCGCTCGATGGAAGCCCATTGCAGACAATGCCAAGAAGACCGAAATATTGCTCGACAACGGCAAGAAGGTGGATATCGGCGGTTATGTCGATGAGGCGATGGAGGCCATTGAACGCATCAACCTGTCGCTTAAAGGCGTTTTGCCCAAAGTTTACGCAAGGCAGAACCTTGACCGGGCAGGCCTCGGAGGTCTTATTGATCTTGTCGGCACGATCGCGCTCGGCACTGAAGAGGCCCAACGCAAGGACGTCCTTGGCCAGGTATATGAATATTTCCTTGGGCAATTCGCGCTTGCCGAGGGGAAAAAGGGCGGACAGTTCTATACCCCAAGAAGCGTCGTAAAACTGCTCGTAGAAATGCTCGAACCGTATGAAGGCCGTGTGTTCGACCCTTGTTGTGGCTCGGGCGGCATGTTCGTGCAGAGCGAGAAGTTTATCGCCGCCCATCAGGACCACTATAAAAAGAAGAGTAACGGCACAAGTTTAAATCCTGCCGACCTGATTTCCATTTACGGGCAGGAGTCCAATCAGACTACCTGGCGCCTTGCCAAGATGAACCTTGCCATTCGCGGCATCGACAGCTCGAACATCAAATGGAACAACGAAGGCTCGTTTCTCAATGACGCGCACAAAGACCTGAAGGCCGACTTCATCATTGCCAATCCACCGTTCAACGATTCTGACTGGTCGGGCGAACTATTAAAAGACGACGCCCGATGGAAGTATGGTATTCCACCGTCTGGTAACGCCAACTACGCATGGATTCAACACTTCATCTATCACATGTCTCAAACAAAAGGCATGGCAGGTTTTGTGCTCGCCAAAGGCTCGCTTACATCCAAAACTAGCAACGAAGGTGAAATACGCAAGGCCATCATTGAAGCCGGACTTCTCGACTGCATTGTAAACCTACCGGCAAAGCTCTTCCTTAATACACAGATACCAGCCTGTCTCTGGTTCTTGTCCCGAAGAAAAGAAGGACGCCTTGATAAGATTCTTTTTATCGACGCCCGCAATCTCGGCTATCTGGTCAATCGAAGGTCAAAAGACTTTACCGATGAAGACATCGCAAAAATAACTGAAACATATCATCACTGGCATAACAACACTAATGGCTATGAAGATGTACCCGGATTTTGTAAATCAGTTTCACTGGATGAAATCAGAGAGAAAGATTATGTGCTCACACCGGGCCGCTATATCGGCCTAGCGGAAGATGAGGATGATTTCGACTTTGCGGAACGGTTTGCGAAACTCAAAGCTGAGCTTGAGGGGCAGATGAAGGAAGAAGTAAAGCTGAATGAGCTCATTCGAAAAAACCTGGCAAGGCTGGAGATTAAGAGATGATAACCCATTTGCCCTAAGATCAAGCAAATAAATTTAATATCCTTATGCTTCAATTGGTTAATATGGGTTTATTTGCAAAGAGCCAGAAAAAGCCGTACAGGAGATTTTTAAGCGGTAAAGGATGTTGCGCATAGCAGGAAAAGTAAAATAAGGTTGCAAGTAAGTTATTATTTAACCTAAAAGTAAATTAATGCTTTTATTGATTTACTTTGCTATGCTAAAATAAACTTAATTAATTCTAAGTTTATTTTGGGAGGCAAAATGGACATAGGGGAGTACAAAGCGGGCCGGTTGGAAAAAGGCGCAGGTTTTAGCTACTTTGTGCCTGAGCCGATTAACCGCCAATGGACATGGAAAGACCCTCAGCTAAGCACGCTCCTTGAGAAGGCATGCATAAGCCTTGGAGAGCTTAACTCATTTGCGCGCCTGGTTCCCAATATAGACCTTTTTATTCAACTGCACGTTACCAAAGAGGCTGTTGTTTCGAGCAGAATTGAGGGCACCCAAACAAACATAGACGAAGCGCTGATGCCAAAAGAGGATATCAGTCCGGAGAGAAGAAATGACTGGCTTGAGGTAAATAATTATTCAAAAGCCATGAATAGCGCAATACAAGAATTAGATCAACTTCCGCTTTCGTCGCGCCTGTTGTGCAAAACCCATGAACGACTGCTTGCCGGCGTTAGAGGCGAACATAAAATGCCGGGAGAGTTCAGGACCAGTCAAAACTGGATCGGCGGCGCAAGCCTTAGCGACGCTACTTTTATTCCGCCTGCTCACACATATGTTAATGAGTTGATGGGCGACCTGGAAAATTTCCTCCATAATCAAAATATACATGTGCCGACACTGGCCCGGGTAGGCATAGCTCATTACCAGTTTGAGACCATACATCCGTTCCTGGATGGGAATGGAAGGATAGGTCGTCTGCTGATTACGCTTTATCTGGTCAGTGAGAAGATCCTGAGTCAGCCATTGTTTTACCTGTCTGTTTTTTTCGAGAAAAACAAGGGTCTTTATTATGACAATCTGACGCGGGTACGTGAAAAAAACGATCTGACTCATTGGCTAAAGTACTTTTTGGTGGGCGTAGATGAAACGGCCAGACAGGCGTCCGGAACTCTGTCTGAAATATTAAAGATGAAAGAACAGCTTGAAGTAAAATTGCGCGGTTCTGCCGGAAGACGCACACATTCAGCCCTGGCCCTGCTTTTGTACCTGTTCAAAGAGCCGATAGTAAGCGTAAAAGAAGTCGAAGGCGTGTGCGATCTAAGCACAAAAGCCGCAAATGATCTTGTCACCCTTTTCAAAGAGCAGGGCATATTGAAGGAAATAAGCGGAAAAAGACGCAATCGCCTTTTCCTGTTTTCGCCTTATCTGGAGCTGTTTAAATGATTATGAGCAGGGGTAGAGCATAATGAGTGAGTGGAAGGAATATAAGCTGGGGGATGTGGCAGATAGAGATGGTGGCTTCGAGAGCCTCAGCCACCGGATTGCAGAGAGCCTCAGCCACCGATTGCAGAGAGCCTCAGCCACCGGATTGCAGAGAGCCTCAGCCACCGGACTTCAGAAACATCCGAGAGCCTCAGCCACCGGACTGCAGAAACACCCGAGGACCGCACTCAATCGCTGTCTGAGGCTCTCGAAGACAGCGATAAGAAGGCGAAGCTGGAGATTAAGGGATGAAAGGGTGGATGTACATGCTTGAGTGCGCTGACGGCAGTTATTACACGGGAAGCACAAATAATCTGGAAGAACGTTTGTTCCAACACCAGAGCGGGCAAGGGGCAAATCACACTAAAAAAAGACTGCCGGTGATACTGGTTTATTTTGAAGAATACCCGAGAATAGATGAGGCATTTTTCAGGGAAAAGCAAATACAGGGCTGGAGCAGAAGGAAGAAAAAAGCTTTGATAAATGGCGAGTATAATAGATTGCCGGAATTTGCCGTGGCATATAGGGACGGTGGCTTCGAGAGCCTCAGCTACCGAAATACCGAGAGCCTCAGCCACCGGAATACTGAAACACCCGAGGACCGAACTCAACCGCTGTCTGAGGCTCTCGAAGACAGCGATAAGAAGACGAAGCCGGAGATTAAGGGATGAGTGAGTGGAAGGAATGTAAGCTGGGGGATGTGGCTGACTTTAAGAATGGGAAAGCCCGCCCTTCTATAGTGGAAAAAGGCAATATTCCAATTTATGGCGGGAATGGCATCCTAGGTTATACAGACGCATCCAACTGGCATGGACACACCGTTATTATAGGTCGTGTTGGCGCCTATTGCGGCAGTGTATACTTTGAAGATAAACCAGTATGGGTGTCTGATAATGCGCTATATTCTATCCCTAAAACAAACACAGATGCCAAGTTTCTTTTTTATCTTCTGCGCCATCTTGACCTAAACACTCAAGCGGAGGGTTCAAGTCATCCGCTCCTTACACAGACACTGTTGAACTCAATTGATATAACTTTGCCGAATTCACTCCCTGTACAACGCGCCATTGCCGGTGTGCTTTCCAGTCTTGACGAAAAGATCGACCTTCTGCATCGGCAGAACAAAACGCTGGAAGGCATGGCTATGGCCCTCTGGCGGAAGATGTTTATTGAAGAGGCTTATCCGGGGTGGCCGAAGGGGAAGTTAGGAGATATTGCTGATAACGTTAAGAATGGTGTAAGTACTAAGAATCTGAGAGATCATATGTACTATGTTGGGTTGGAACATATAGAGCGCAAGCATCTGGCGCTTTACAATTGGGGAAATTCTCAAGATGTTGAAAGCAATAAATCAAAATTCGAGCGCGGCGATATTCTTTATGGCAAATTGAGAGCCTATTTCCATAAAGTCTGTTTCGCTCCCGTTGAAGGCATCTGTTCTACTGATATTTTGGTTATACGGCCTAAACAACCGGATTACTTCTCTTTTTGCCTCATGTGGTTTTTTAGTGAGGATGTTGTCAATTATTCTGATGCATCTTCCGGCGGTACCCGTATGCCTAGAACGAATTGGGAGACATTGGCTGGATATGAAATTGCTATCCCACATGATGATATATTGACCGGATTCAATCAAAGAGTTAAACCGTTAATTGATAAGATTGAGCAGAATATATTTTCAATCCGCACACTCTCCAGTATGCGTGATACTCTATTGCCGAAGCTGATGAGCGGAGAAATGAGGGTGAAGATATGAGCGGCAATATAAAGCCAAGGGATCGAAACATACTCTGCACTAAAAGCGGCAATCGCTGTGCATTGCAAGATTGCCAGACTATTCTTGTCGAAGATGCAAAGAAAACTGATAGAGCCTCTTTGATTGCAGAAGCGGCACATATCAAAGGAGAAAAACCCGGTTCGGCTAGATATGATGCCAGTATGACAGAAGCGGAACGAAATGCCTATGAAAATTTAATCTTGTTATGCCCTTCATGTCATACAAAAATTGATATGCAACCAAATGCCTATTCTGTCGACCTGCTTCACCGCTACAAGAATGAGCATGAAGCATGGATTATCGAGTCTACTAAAAACGAAGTGATTAACATTTCCTTCTCGGAGCTTGATATCGTCACCAAACATTTGATTGCAGCACCAGGCATCAAAAGTGATTCTTTAACATTAATCTCACCAAAGGCGAAAATCGATAAAAATGGGCTTTCGAATTCCATTGAACAAATGATATTGATGGGAATGACACAGGTCAGGCAGGTTGCCAGCTTTGTTGAAAAAATCACTATAATAGATTCTGAGTTTACAAATCGGCTGATTGCTGGATTTGTATCAGAGTATCAACGACTCCTAAATGAAGAAGGCGAAAAAGGAGATAGTCTTTTTGAGAGATTGCTTGAGTTTTCTTCTGCCGGATCGAACGATTTCAAGCAGCGGGCAGCTGGCTTATCTGTTTTAGTGTATCTATTCGAAAAATGTGAGGTTTTTGAAAAATGATACTTCCAACTAAGCATATAAATTTATCGAAATCGTTGCTAAATATAGGAGCAGTGCTTCTCAATCACATAGATAACAACCACACAGTCACTGCCCTATGGAATACTGTCAACACACTTCCAGAGGTACAGACTTTTGAAAGATTTACTCTTGGGCTTGACTTGTTATTCATGATAGGCGCAGTCGAGTTCCAAGACGGTCTCTTGCGGAGGGTATCTAAATGATTTATTCAATTAGGAGCAACAAATCATCCTTTAAGAATATTGAGTTCAAGCCGGGGTTTAATGTAATTCTTGCAGAAAGAACGAAAGAGTCTACAAAGAAGGATTCTAGAAACGGGCTTGGGAAGTCAACACTTATTGAGATTATACATTTTTGTCTCGGAGCAACTAAAAGCGAAACACTTAGCAAAAAAGAAATGGAGGGCTGGTCATTTACCGTAGACCTCGACATAGCAGGGAAAAGATACTCTGTGACCAGAAACATTTCTGAACAAAACAAAATAGTCATAGAGGGTGATTGCTCTGGCTGGCCAATTATGCCGGACACAGACAAGTACACAGGCGCAAAAGTATTGTCGAGAACCGACTGGACTAGGGTGCTTGGAGTCCTGATGTTCGACCTCAAACCTTCCTTCGGCGACATGAAGTATGTCCCAACCTTCAGGAGCATGATTTCTTACCTGGTTCGGCGTAATGGCCAAAGAGGGGCATTTCTTAACCCATTCCAGCAATACAAGAATCAGCTTGAGTGGGATATTCAAGTGAACAACACATATCTTCTTGGTCTCGGATGGGAGATTCCTTCGAAATGGCAGGTCCTGAAGGATAGAGTGAAAATTCTTGCCCAGATTAAGCAGGAAGTGCAGACAGGGATTCTTGCAAGCTTCATGGGAACTCTTGGGGAACTCGATGCATTAAAGGTCAGAATTGAAGCGCAGGGAAAACAGGAGGACGAGCAATTAAAGAGCTTCAGGGTGCATCCACAATACAGCAAGATTGAGACGGATGCAAACAATTTAACTAGAAAAATACATGAACTGATTAACGAAAATATAAGCGCAAAAATGCTTCTTGAGCACTACGAATCAAGCCTGAACGAAGAGGTTGACGCAAAGCCAGAATCCGTGACTAAGGTTTATGAAGAAGCCGGCTTAACTTTGCCAGACCTTGTGACTAAGAGGCTGAATGACGTTTTGTCTTTCCATAAACAGGTTGTTGCCAACAGAAAGGGTTTTTTGAAGGCAGAAATAGAGAAGATAAAAAATAACATAGCGAGGAGAGAGCAGCAAAAACAGGAACTGACCTCAAATAAAGCGGAATTAATGCTTGTTTTGCAGGAACAGGGTGCTTTTGAGGAATATACGCAATTGCAGAATAAGCACCAGAAAACCGTTTCCGAACTGAAGGACTTAGAGATAAAGATAGAAAACTTGAAAAAATTTGAGCAAGGGAAAAGTGCTGTGACTGTTGAGGTGGAACTTCTTCAGCAGCAAGCAAGCATTGATTTATCAGAAAGGAAAGTTCAAAAGGAAAAAGCTATCCTTCTTTTTAATGCAAATTCGCAAGCACTTTACGAAACTCCAGGCACATTCTCAATAGATGTTTCGAAAACAGGTTTTAAGTTTGGAGTCAGTATTGAACGCTCTGGAAGCCACGGCATCGGCAACATGAAGATATTCTGTTATGACCTCGTGCTTGCGCAAATCTGGGCAGAAAAAAGTATTTCTCCCGGGATTCTTATCCATGACAGCATTATCTTTGCAGACGTAGATGAAAGACAAAAAGCGTTAGCTCTTGAATTAGCTGCCAAAGAATCAGAAAAGCTAAATTTTCAATACATATGCACAATCAATTCGGATACAATACCTGCGAAAGATTTTAGCGAAGGCTTTAATCTTGGTAAGTTTGTCAGAAAAACATTGACTGATGCAACAGACGACGGCGGGCTGTTAGGAATTAGATTTTAAATGTGAAAAACTTCACCGAATCCGAAATAGAAGTCTTCTCAATCGACGAACTCAGGCCGCACGGGTACTCCTATACCCAGGTGACGCTATGAATACGACCTTGGATGATTTATATAGATGGATGAGCGCTTTGCGTGAAGATGAACATTTGGAATTCAAAGAAGCTAAGGTTCAATATGACAGTTTGAAATTATTCCGATACTGTGTTGCGCTTGCTAATGAAGGCGGCGGCAAACTAGTTCTTGGTATATCGGACAAAGCGCCGCGTGCGATAGTTGGTACACAGGCATTTCTTAATCCTGCCGAAATCAAGAGCAAGATTTTTGACAAGCTCCGCTTTCGCGTCGATATAGAGGAGCTTATCTGTTATGAGAAGAGAGTGCTGATTTTTCATATTCCGTCCAGGCCGATGGGAACGGCTTATCATATAGACGGAGCCTATTTAATGAGATCGACTGAAGATACGCTGCCAATGAGTGAAGACCGCCTCAGGCAAATTTTCAACGAAGGTCGTCCAGAGTGGTTAATGCATGGAAAACGTGAGAACTATTCTGCTGAACAGATTGTCAGTTTGCTGGATACGCAAAGCTATTTTGATCTTATTAAATTGCCGTATCCGGCTACGAGAGAAGCGGTATTGGAACGGTTTGAAAAGGAGAAGCTGATTAAACATAAAGACGGCAAGTGGACTATTACCAATTTGGGCGCATTACTTTTTGCGAAGCATTTCGACGAATTTGACGGACTCACTAGGAAAGCAGTGCGCGTTATTATTTACGACGGGACAAGCAAGCTGAAAACGAAACTGGACAAGGTAGGCAACAAAGGATATGCTGTCGGCTTTGAAGGCCTGATTGATTTCATTAACGGGCAAATACCTGTAAATGAAGTGATTGGTAAAGCGCTTAGGCAAGAGGTGAAGATGTTTCCGGATATCACTGTACGTGAACTTGTAGCCAACGCGTTGATCCATCAGGACTTCAGCGAATCAGGCGGCCAGGTTATGATTGAGATTTACAGTGATCGAATGGAAATAACCAATCCCGGCGTACCGTCCATACCTCCCGAGAGATTTATAGATGAATATGAGTCAAGAAATCCCATACTTGCAGATTTGATGCGAAGGCTTCGCATTTGTGAAGAAAAAGGAAGCGGCGTGGATAAAGTTATCAATGCAGCTGAGGTCTTTCAGTTGCCGGCGCCTGATTTCCGTGTGGCTGAGCGGCATACAGTTGCCGTCCTGTTTGCTCACAAAGAGTTTGAGGCGATGGATCATAATGATCGCATACGCGCCTGCTATCAGCATTGTTGTTTGAAATATGTGATGAATGAAAAGATGTCGAACCAGTCTCTGAGGGAGCGTTTCAAGCTGCCTGAAAATAAAGCGGAGACAATATCAAGAATAATCAAGGAAACGGTCACTGACCAACTTATTAAGATAGACGACCCTGCAAGCGCATCGAAGAGGTACGCACGCTATGTCCCCTTTTGGGCTTGATCCTTTATTTGGATCTGGAGGCTTTACTATGGGAGCAAAATGCAAAAATGCATTGATTTATAAGAAGTATCTTATTTAGACGCAAATCTATAAATAATAGACTGGACACTGTAAAGCTATTTATGTGATTGAATATTATAATTATATAGAATTATCAATGATATGTGCGGGATAAGTTAATTGTTAGACTGACGGCTGTTAAATGTCATGGGAATAAGCTGACGCATAACTGTTTGTAAAAAAAGATGATTTATAATATGCTTGTTAAATGTTAAAAAGCGGCTTTGTTAAATAAGCGGGCAGCGACAGGCAACTCTTTCCATTTTGGAAACAGTTCGAATGCGGGGTGAGCTTTGAATAACTTCACCGAATCCGAAATAGAAGTCTTCTCAATCGACGAGCTCAGGCAGCTCGGGTTCTTCTATGTCCCCGGCCCATCCATTGCGCCGGACGCTGATCCTGCCCAGAGCGACCTTATTGCTGAAGCGATAGCTCCCTATGACATGCCTGAAAAGCGCGACAACTACAGCGATGTTCTTCTAAGGCATACTTTGGAGCAGGCCATTAATCGCCTTAATCCTACTTTGTCTGCATCAGCGCGGCAAGAAGCCCTTAAGGCCGCTTTATCCGTCTATTCACCCCAGCTTATCGACGCAAATGAATCCTTTCATAAAATACTTGCCGAGGGCGTTCCTGTTACAGTGCAAAAAGATGGACAGGAACGTGGAGAGCGGGTTTGGTTAGTTGATTTTCAGGACCCTGAGAACAATGTCTTCTTTGCCATAAACCAGTTTACCGTTATCGAACACAACCGGAATAAACGACCTGATGTGATTCTTTACGTAAACGGCCTGCCGCTTGTGGTAATAGAACTCAAGAACCCGGCGGATACTCAGGCCACTGTTCGCAAGGCTTACGACCAGATACAGACCTACAAGTCGGTTATTCCATCGCTTTTTTTCTATAATGCCTTTTGTGTGATCTCTGATGGACTGGAGGCAAGGGCGGGGACTATTTCATCCGCCTTTAGCAGATTCCAGACATGGAAAACCATTGATGGAGAAAAGGAGACCGCACCGCATGTAAGCCGGCTTGAAGCGCTCATCAAGGGCATGCTGAACAAGGCGACCCTTCTTGACCTGATACGCAATTTCATTGTCTTTGAAAAAGAGAGTAAAAAAGACGCTAAGACCGGCCTGACTCAAATTGAGACCGTGAAAAAGCTTGCGGCCTACCATCAATACCATGCGGTGAATAAAGCCATAGACAGCACCAAGCGAGCCATGGGTCTCGCACCCTCACCCCAACCCTCTCCCACAGGGAGAGGGATCTCTTATCGTGGGAATCTGGAATTTTCAGGCCTTGTAGAAAAGGCGCGGGAACTCAGAAACAGACAAACGCCTGCCGAGGCAATGCTTTGGGAGCTTCTCAGAAACAGACAATTGCTGAATCTGAAATTCCGCAGGCAACATCAGATTGGGCAATACATTGTTGATTTCTATTGTGATGAAATAAAACTTGTTGTTGAATTGGACGGCGAAGTCCATAATTCTGTTGATCAGAAAAGGCATGACTCGATACGAGATAAATATCTGTCCTCTTTGGGCTGTTCCGTTTGCCGATTCAAGAATGAAGAGCTGATCAGTAAGCCGGAAATGGTATTAGGTAGAATTGCGTCACCTGTTTTTGATCTAAAAAGAGAGCATAATAATCATAAAATTGAACCCTCGCCCTTTGGGAGAGGGCAGGGTGAGGGTTACGCCCCTCGCAAGGCTGGCGTAATATGGCACACTCAAGGCTCGGGCAAAAGTCTTTCTATGGTTTTTTATACCGGGAAGCTGATTCATAATCTGGACAATCCGACCATTGTTGTCATTACAGACCGGAATGATCTTGACCAGCAGCTTTTCGACACCTTTGCGGCATCCGCAAGTTTGCTCGGCCAGGCCCCGGTACAGGCTGAGTCACGCGAACATTTGAAGTCTTTGCTCAAAGTGGCATCCGGCGGGATTGTGTTTACGACCATTCAGAAGTTTTTCCCGGAGGACAAAAAGTCGGCATACGATCAACTGTCCGAACGCCGCAATATCATAGTCATAGCCGATGAAGCGCACCGCACTCAGTATGGTTTTCAGGCAAAGCTGATTGACACAAAAGATGAAGCCGGCAATATCAACGGTAAGCGACTTGCCTACGGATTTGCCAAATATCTGCGGGATGCGATACCAAAGGCGACCTTTATCGGTTTTACGGGCACCCCGGTAGAAAGCGAAGATATCAATACACCGGCCATATTCGGTAATTACATAGACGTATACGATATTGCCCAGGCTGTCGAAGATGGCGCAACGGTCAAGATCTATTATGAAAGCCGTCTGGCAAAAGTAAATATGACTGAAGAGGGCCGCAGACTGATAGAGGAATATGACAGGGAAATGTCCGATGACGATCTTCCTCTGCCTGTGCGTGGCACGCAGACAGGCGAAACCCAAAAGGCCAAGGTCAAATGGACGAAGCTGGAGGCGGTTGTCGGGCATCCCGAGCGTTTGAAGAATCTTGCAAGGGATATTGTCTCTCATTACGAGAAAAGAGCTGAAGTGTTTGACGGCAAGGCCATGATCGTAGCCATGAGCCGTCGCATTGCGGTAGCTCTTTATGATCAGATTATCAAGCTCAGGCCCCAGTGGCACGATGAAGACCCGGATAAGGGCGCGTTGAAAATCGTCATGACTTCATCTTCATCAGATAAAATGGAATTTGACCCTGAAGAACCTGATGATCTGGTCATTCCTTCATATCACCGGACTAACAAGGAAGGCCGCCGCCGTATGTCCGACCGTATGAAGGCCCCGGAAGATTCGCTAAAGCTGGTTATTGTGCGGGATATGTGGCTGACAGGCTTTGATGTCCCCTGTCTTCATACGCTCTATATCGACAAGCTGATGAAAAAGCACACCCTAATGCAGGCCATTGCAAGGGTAAACCGTGTTTATGGCGACGATAAAAAAGGCGGGCTCATTGTCGATTATATCGGGATAGGGAATGCGCTGAAAGACGCTATGGCCTTCTACGCAAATTCCGGGGGAAAAGGCGAGGCGGTCGAAACCCAGGAAAAGGCGCTTGAAATGCTGCTCGAAAAGATCGAGGTTGTGCGTCGGATGTTCCACCTGTCTGCGTCGCGCACGCGACAGGCAGATGGTTTCGATTATATGCGCTTTTTCAATGTCGGGACATCGGAACGGCTTTCGATCATTCTTCAGGCTGAGGAATTTATTCTTGCTCAGGAACAGGGCAAGGATCGATTTATTAAGGAATCTACCACGCTGACAAAGCTTTTCGCGCTTGCTGTTCCGCATGAAGACGCGCTTGCTCTGACCGCCGAGATCGCCTTCTTCCAGTCTGTGAGGGCACGGCTGCTGAAGTTCGACGGCGGAGAGGATAATGGCGGGAAGAAAAATTATGAATCCGCTATCCGGCAGATTGTGAATCAGGCGGTTCAATCCACCGAGGTTGTGGATATCTTCGATGCGGCAGGAATCAAGAAGCCGGATATTTCATTGCTTTCGGAAGAATTCCTGCAAGACGTGAAAGAGATGAAGCATAAGAACCTTGGCTTTGAGCTATTGAAAAAGATTCTCAATGACGAAATCAAGGCGAGGCTGAAATTCAATATTACCGAAGGGAAGAATCTTCTGGATATGCTTGAGGCGTCGATCAAAAAATATCAGAACAATCTCTTGACTACAGCTGAAATTATCGAAGAATTGGTGGCTATCGCCCGGCAAATTCGCGCCGTGGACGGTTTGGCTGAAAAGCTAAAATTATCGAAAGATGAATTCGCGTTCTATACAGCTCTTGAAATCAACGACAGCGCGGTTAAGATATTGGGTGAAGAGACCTTGAAAAATATAGCCCGTGAAATCGCGGACAAGGTGCACAGGAATGCGACGATAGACTGGACCATGAAGGAAAGCGCGCGGGCAAGGCTTATGGTAATAGTCAGGCGCACCCTGAAGAAATATGGATACCCGCCCGACAAAGAGGCAAAGGCGATAGACACAGTGCTTAAACAGGCTGAAGTCCTGGCGGATTATTGGGTGGCGGAGTAATGCGACGACTTAATCATGAAAACAGTAGGTCAGGGTTGGGCCTTTTCAATGCGGAAATACATCTGTATCATAAAAGCCAAAGCATAACTTATGGACTTAATTAACCTCGACATCTGGCTCTATTTTCTGATAAACCACGGTTCGGCCAACGCGCTGTTCGACGTGATCATGCCTGCATTGAGCCAAAAGGGATATTTGCTTGCCCTGCCTTTCGGCGCATATATTATCGCCTTGGCGCTCAGACAGCCGCCCGAAAAGAGGCGTGAAGAGCTTTATTACGCTGTCTGGACTATAGTAATTGCTGTTGTCTCGTTCATTGTGGCGGACTGGGTCACGAATGAGATTAAGTATGTGATAGAGAGGATCAGGCCCTGCAACGCGCTTGAAGGGGTGATGCTGCGCGGCGGCTGCTCGAAGTCGTTTTCCATGCCTTCAGGCCATGCTACCAATTCCTTTGCCTATGCGGTTGCGCTATTCATTATGGCCAAGGGTCGCGTCAGCCTTCCCTGGAGGATATATCCCCTTGTCCTGGCCGCCCTTGTCGCATACTCAAGGCCTTATTTGGGCGTGCATTATCCCGGAGATGTCACCGCAGGGGCCGTTGTCGGCGGGTTGTCGGCAATTACCATGGTTACGCTGTTCAGATTCGCAGGCGCAAGATACAGGGCAAGGCCTTATGCGACTGTATTCTTCGGATTACTGATCGCTACAGGTGTGTTCAGGTTTTATCACATATTGCGCGGGCCGCTCGATCTGAGTTATGAAGAAGCATTTAACCGGCTTCCAATGATTGTGTCGGACCCGCTCGGATTGGCGACGGGGCCTTTAACCTCCTGGCTGATTGCAGCCGGATCAGCATTGTTTGGCGACACTGTTTTCGGGATAAGGGTATTTGCCCTGATATTGTCTCTGCCATCGCTCTATCTGATATTCAGGCTCGTAAAAGAGATGTATCATGATGAAGCCGCAGCATTGTGGGCAGCCGTTTTGCTCATGGTTGTCCCTGTCTTTTCCATTTCCGGTGTAACTTTTACGTTCGAGACCCCGCTTGTGTTTTTCTGGATACTGTCTCTCTTCCTGTTCTACCGCGCCGCGGGTATTGAAGACAAGACATCCGCGCCTCGGATATGGATATTTCTTGGAGTCTCCATGGGGCTTGGCCTGCTGACAAGTTATTTGATGCTCTTCTTTTATATCGGGATGTTGATAGCTCTCATTATGTCCGACAGAAAATGTCTGCTGAAAACCGCCGGCCCTTATATCTCCATCGCAATAGGACTCTGTGCCGTTCTCCTTCTGAATTTGGCTGATGGCCGGACCATGATCGTTGATGCCGGAGAAGCGGTCCATTCGGCGACCGGGTTAATGCAATTTGTCCGGCGTCAGGCCGTCATCATTACGCCGGTTATGCTCTGTCTGATCTTTTACGCGCTTCACAGGCTCTTTTACGGAGATAAAGGCTTCAGGTCGACATACCTGTTTGCCTTTTCCATACCTGTGCTTATCTTTTCCTTTATCACCTGCATGCTGGTAAGTCGGCAACCCGGCCTTGCCATTACAGGGTATTTAACCGGGTTGATTGCTGTAGCCGCCTTCTTTTTCAGGGCTGACGAAGAGTTGCCTCTCACATCAGGAATGAAAATGCTGCGCCGCGTGGTCGTTTGCGTAGCTGTCGCCATGGCTCTATTGGTGACAGCCATAAGCCATTTCCCGGCTATTAACAAACTGTCGCCGGAATTCGACCCTGTGACAGAACTTCGAGGCTGGAGGGAACTTGGCGCAGAGGTGGGCGCATTGGCCGGGGAGTATAAGAAAGAAGGGCCTGCTCAGATCATTTCCGACAGCTGCGGGATTGCAGCCGAACTCGCCTTTTATGTAAAGGGAAACGCCATAATCTCGTGCATAGATTCCGCAGGCCGGCATATTGCGCTGGGCAGAGCGAAAACTCATTCCTCGCAACCGGACAGGACTGCTGCATACGGCGGCGCTGCAATAATCGTTACGGCAGGCTCCGGCGTTATGCCCTCCGCCATGGACAATTCCTGTGAAAGGGTCAGGGAGAAAAAGATTAGCCTGGCTCATAAAGGGCGGCAGTTCAAGTCATATTCTGCCTTTATCTGTTATAATTTTATAGAAATGCAAGGAGGACCAAGCAAATGACTACCGAAGCCGCAAGGACAGTATCTGTAGTTATTCCTTTATACAATGAAGAAGAGAATGTCGAGGTTCTCAATGAACAGCTGACCGAAACCCTCAGCGCCATGGATTGCGATTATGAGATAGTATATGTGGATGACGGCAGCACGGACAATACCATGCAGCTTCTTGAAGCGATCCAGAAGAATGACAGTCATGTTGTAGTGCTTTGCCTGAGGAGGAATTTCGGGCAGACAGCGGCATTTGCAGCCGGGTTTGATTTTGCGCGCGGCGATGTCGTGGTCACAATGGACGGTGATCTCCAGAACGATCCAAAGGACATCCCGAAACTTGTTGAATTGATCAGGGATTATGACCTTGTGAGCGGATGGAGAAAGAAAAGGAAGGACCCCTTCTTAACCAGGCGCATGCCCTCCATTATTGCCAATTGGCTTATAAGCAAGGTCACCGGGGTTGGGCTGCATGATTACGGTTGTTCGCTCAAGGCCTACAGGCGCGAGGTCATAAAGAACCTGAAGCTGTACGGAGAGATGCATCGTTTTATCCCGGCTGTCGCGAGTTGGTACGGGGTCAAGATCGCCGAGATCGAGACCACTCATCATCCCCGGATGAGGGGCAAGTCAAAATACGGCATGTCCAGGACCATCAGGGTTCTACTAGATCTCATAACAGTCAAATTCCTGCAGAGTTTTTCTACAAAGCCCATCCAGTTTTTCGGGCCGGTAGGGGTATTTTTCGGATTTGCAGGCCTGGGTATTTCAGCGTATCTTGCAGCGGCCAAACTGTTCCAGGGGATCGCTATAGGCGGCAGGCCGCTGCTCCTTCTCGGAGCGCTACTGATAATTGTAGGCATCCAGTTTATAGGTATGGGGCTCCTCGGCGAGATGATAGTCAGGGTATATCATGAAAGTCAGAAGAAGCCGATCTATACCATGAAGAAGATCCTTGGCCCCGGCAGATAATAAAATATCAAAATATGCATTTCTTTTACTGAAGATTGCGGTAAGCTCCGCGCTTCTCATCTATCTTTTTTCAAAGGTGGGGGGCATGGAGGTTATACGCAATATTGTCCTGGTCTCCCCGGTCAGCTTTGTCGCGGCTTCGCTTCTATATGTCCTGTCGTGCTATATATCGTCATTTAGATGGCGGCTTTTTCTCCCCTGTCCGCTGGGTATGCGCCGGATATTTTCAACTTACATGATCGGCGCATTTTTCAATGTTTGCCTGCCGAGCACCATAGGCGGCGACGCGGTCAAGGCTTTTTATATGAACAAGGAGCTTGCGGCAAGGCGCCGGGAATGCAAAGCCGAAGACCGCCCTGATTATGCGGCGATATCGGTCGCGTCGGTGTTCATGGACAGGTATATAGGGCTTGCAGCCCTGCTGGGCGTGGGTATGGCGGCAACTATTGCAGGTTGCGATATGCTTGAAGAAACCCCCGTATTGTGGCTGACGCCCCTGATATTTATTGCCTTTGTTCCCGTGAGTGTTTTATTTTTCCGCTTCCGCCTCGGGTCCCGGATAAGGTTCATCATGAATATGTATGATTATGTCGGGCCGTATTTCGGGAAGAAAGCTGTGATTGTCAAAGGCATGATGTTTTCGGTCGTCATACAGCTGGTAGTGATATTTTCTGTTTATATACTGGCAAGAGGGCTGGGCATAGATATTTCATTCCTTCAGTTTCTCGTCTTTGTGCCGCTTGTCTCGCTTGTCTCGCTGATCCCGGTTTCCATTTCGGGATTCGGACTCAGGGAAGGCGCTTATATTGTTCTCCTGGGAACGGCCGGGGTCAGGGCCGACTTGGCGATGTCTCTTTCCATCCTTCATTTTCTTTCTGTCGCAATAGCGAGCCTGCTTGGTTTAATTGAGTACCTGAGATTTAAGCAGCTCTTTGGCGGCCACATTAAAGAGGATTCGCTTGAGCCCTGAAAGATTTTCCTCAAAGGCATCTTTTTCATAGATCTCATGCAGCCTCAGCAGGATCTGGGTTTTCTGCAGGGGCAACTGATATTTTTTGATGATTCCGTCCGCTATAAGTCCGATGTCTTCACGTCTTTCGCGAAGAGGGGGTATTTTTACCTGGACCGGTTTCAGGGCGCGCAGCAGGGCTTTTGAGAATCTGCCTTGCCGGGCTTCATCTTCAAGATCCGGACGCGAAGTCACGATGAAGAGGACATCGGGCTGTTTGCCGGTTATCTTTCTGGCGCGGTGATAGTCTATTAGTGAAATGATCTCTGCCAGACGCTCCTGGAGCGGCAACGGCATGGTATTTATATCCTTGAGCATTATGACGCCGCCGTCTGCGATATCGAATGCCCCCTTATGCTGGTCCTTTCCCCAGTATCCGCCCCTGACTCCCAGCAGCTCTTCCTCAAGGGTTTCTCTCTCAAGCGTGTCGCAGTGGAAAGAGAGGAATGGTTTTTGCCTGCGCGGGTTTGACGGATGATAATGGAGCGCCATGGAGAGGAGTCTCTTGCCCACGCCCGGCTCACCGGTAATGGCAATGTTGTTTTCCAGATGCCGGTCTTCAAAAAGCTTGTTCAGCGTTCTGAGCAGTGGGGGCGAAGAGGTGAGGAACTTGCTTTCGGGGGCTTTATACTGAATTGCTTTATCTATAAGTTGCGCAGCCATCTCTTCCTGCCCGAAGTTCCGGCAGACTGCCTCGTAGTTCTCCAGTATATCGGTCAGCAGATCTTCAGACTCGTTTTCCGATATGCTGAAAAAACGTTTATTGATCCGCTTGAAAATTTCTTCGGCAAGCACAACAAAAGGAAATAATATCGCCTTTGCTATATACTCTGCAGATGTGGAAATGCGGTAGAGCTGAACGGCTTCATATGCCATCGAGTAACGCGACACGCTTTCGTTCTGGGACGCCCTTAGTGAACTTGGGAAACGGTCCTGCATGATGAATTGCAGCACATCCCTGTATATTTCCGGCAGTTTTTGTTCTCTTCCCAGAATGGAAATATGATCGATGCCAAACAGGCTGTTTTCGAGATAAACCCTGTCATGCATGGACAACTTTATGAGCAGAGGGATGAGGCGCCTGTATTCCGGTTTTTCGGCAATCATAAGTGTCATGCCCGCAAAAGGCATTATGCCGGCAAAAAAGGCCTCTTCATCATCTGCAACCGGAATCCTCTGATTGATCCGCATGGCAGCTTCTCCTGAAAGGGCCATTATATGCCATAGCATGATTGAATCCGGGTCGTCGAGCTGGAGTGTATGTTCGGTCATCAAGCGTCTGATAGTGTCTATGCCGAGCAGCGGACCGGCCTGCCGCATGGTGGAAACCTCTTCATATCCATGTCTCGACTGACACTTCTGCATGACTGAAGAAAAGAGTCCAGGGTCATATTTCATGAGGGACAGAATAGAACGAAGCCCCGCTTTTTCATCTTCAAGGGCCTCGGAAACGCGCTCTATTATATGTTTGAATACAGGCGTTCTCATTAATGCTATAATAATACAATGCAGTTTAAAGAGCAAGACTTCGATGTAATCGTCGTCGGCGCAGGCCATGCAGGATGCGAGGCGGCGCTGGCCTCAGCCCGTCTCGGATTACACACCTGCCTCTTCACGATCAACCTCGATACCATCGCGCAGTTGTCATGCAATCCTGCAATAGGAGGGCTTGCAAAGGGCCATATCGTTCGTGAAATCGACGCCCTGGGCGGGGAGATGGCGAAGGTTACGGACAGATCGGGCATTCAGTTCAGAACCCTGAATCTCTCAAAGGGGCCCGCTGTCTGGGCATTAAGGGCGCAGGCCGACAGGTCGCTTTACCGCAGCGTTATGAAGACGATACTGGAGACCCAGCCCAACCTGACCGTGAAGCAGGCGATGGTCGAAGGGATTGCCGCTGAAGACGGCAGGGCGCGCGGTATTGTCACATCTCTTGGCGTATTATATGGGGCCGGAGCCGTCATCGTTACGACAGGCACCTTTCTGAAAGGGCTTATCCATATAGGGCTCGATAGTCACCAGGCCGGACGGGCAGGGGAGTTTGCTTCCATAGGCCTGTCGGATTCGCTCAGATCTCTCGGCCTGAATCTCGGGCGGCTTAAGACCGGCACCCCTCCCAGGCTCGATGCGCGCAGCATCGATTTTGACAAAACTGTTCCTCAATATGGGGATGATCCGCCGCCGCCGTTTTCATATTCTACAGAAAAAATTACCAATCCGCAGTTGCCCTGTTTCATAACTTATACCAACAATGCGACGCATGAGATTATCCGCGGCGGTCTTGACAGATCGCCTCTTTACAGCGGGAAAATACAGGGCGTGGGACCGAGATACTGTCCTTCCATAGAAGACAAGATTGTGAGGTTTGCTGAAAAGGAGCGTCACCAGGTCTTTCTTGAGCCGGAGGGCCTTGATACCACAGAGTATTACGCCAATGGCATATCTACCAGCCTGCCTTACGACATCCAGGTCAGGATGGTCAGGAGTATCAAAGGCCTGGAAGAGGCGGTCATCATGAGGCCTGCATACGCCATAGAATATGACTTTGTCTATCCGACCCAGATAAGGCACAGCCTCGAAACAAAGACCGTGGAAGGGCTTTTCCTTGCCGGACAGATAAACGGGACATCGGGTTATGAAGAGGCCGCGGCGCAGGGACTGATGGCTGGGATTAACGCGGCCATGAAATTGAAAGGTTGCGAACCGGTAATACTCGGCAGGGATGAGGCTTACATCGGGGTGCTGATAGACGATCTCGTAACAAAGGGGACCCGGGAGCCTTACCGCATGTTCACCTCAAGGGCCGAGTACAGGCTGCTTCTTCGCAATGACAATGCGGACTTCAGGCTTATGGAAAAGGGGCATGAGGTCGGACTCGTATCGGAAACGATGATTCACAGGTTCAGAGATAAAAAACAGCTTCTCGAAGCGGAACTGGCAAGGCTCAGGTCAGAACGTATCAAGCCTTCAGAAGATCTGAACGCAGGGCTTGAATGTCTCGGCACGGCTCCGATTTCCGAAGATATTACACTGGATAAGCTGTTGAAGCGGCCCGAGATAAGATATCCATTCATTAAAGAGAGGGCTCCCGCGCCAAATGAGCTTGGCGCCGAGATCGAGACTCTTGCCGAGATTAACGTCAAATATGAAGGATATATCCAGAGGCAAAGCGAGGCTGCGGCCAAGCTGAAGAAGTTCGAGCTGAAGAAGATACCGGCGGGATTTGATTATAAGGAGATTTGCGGTTTGTCGCGTGAGATAGTCGAAAAGCTTGTCGAGGTCCACCCGGAGACCATAGGGCAGGCATTGCGTATACCGGGCATTACGCCTGCGGCAGTCTCTATTCTGTTGGTGGCGGTGGAGGGCTATTGGAGAAGAACGCCCAAATCCTGACAGCCGGACTGCGGGAACTAGGCATCACTCCCAGCGACGGGCTAATTGCAACCTTCGATATATATCTCCGGGAACTTCAGAAGTGGAACAAGGTCCATAACATCACAGCCATTACAGATGGCGGGGAGATAACGACAAAACATTTTCTCGATTCGCTCATCTACCTGAAGGCCATTCCTCCTGAAACAAAAGATCTTTGCGATGTCGGAAGCGGAGGAGGTTTTCCGGGCCTGCCTATAGCGATAATCAGGCGTTCTGTTGAGGTCACATTACTCGAACCCGCAAGAAAAAAAATGATCTTTCTGAGACAGATGCGACGGACCCTGAATCTCCGGAACATCGAAATCATCCAGGACCGCGCCGAAGGGGTTGAAGAGAGGCAGTTCGATATCGTTGTTACGAGGGCGACATTCACTATTTCCGACATGCTCAAAAAGGCGGGCCATCTCATAAAACCGACAGGCATACTGATCATGAGCAAAGGGCCGAACTATGAGGAGGAGCTTTCCGGATTGCCTGATTCATACAGCGCCTATGTCATGCCGGTCAGCCTGAAGATCAGGCCGATGACCAGAAACCTGATAATCATCCGCAGACGGGGCTGACCCCCGGATTTGTCATGTGTTTCAGGCCATCGTCCCGATGGTTTTGCGGAAGCGCGCAAGGGAGATGGAAAAAAACACTGCCCCGATCAGCGCCAGGAAGATGAACTGCGGCCAGACAACTTCTATCCCTGCTCCGCGATACAGAATGGATTGTGAAAGCATGACGAAGTGGGTGTTCGGGGCCGCAAGCATGACGAATTGCACGGCTGCAGGCATGCTCTCGCGTGGAGTAGTGCCGCCCGAGAGGATCTGAAGCGGAAGCAGGACCAGCATCATCAGCATGCCGAACTGGGGCATGGTGCGCGCTATGGTCCCAAGAAAAATGCCCAGACAGGTTGTGGCAAACAGGTGCAGGGTCGTGCCTGCCAGGAACAGAGGAATTGATCCTTCAATGGGGACCCCGATGGCCCCCTGGACCACAAAGATCAGTGAACAGGTAGTGGCTGCGAGCACCACCAGGGCCATGGCCCAGACCTTGCCGGCCATGATCTCGAACGGGGTGACCGGCATAACCAGCAGATGCTCTATATTGCCGTGTTCGCGTTCGCGGATCAGCGCAGCCCCGGTGAGGATGATGGCGAGCATAGTAATATTGTCGATGAGTTTCATAACAGCCCCGAACCAGGATTTGTTCAGTTCCGGATTGAATCGGGCCCGCAAGGCCAGATCCGCCTTCGGAGTTGTGTTCTCCCGGTGTCCCTGCAAAAAGGCCCCGACTTCGCTGCTGATAATGGTCTGGATATAACCGTTTCCTGTGAAAGCCTGGCTCATCCTCGTGGCGTCCACATTGAGTTGAACGGCGGGGCTGCGGCCGGCCAGCACATCGCGCTGGAAATTAGGGGGGATGTTGAGTGCGAAGGTGTCGAGTCCTGCGTCCATCCTGGAGTCCATCTCTTTATGTGTTATCATCTGCGGCGTCGTGAAAAACGGCGGATAGAAGGCGTCTATAATACGCGCCGAGAGTTGGGAGCGATCTTCGTCAACAATGGCTATCGGGGCCTTGTGAAGGGTCTCGGGCATGGCCGTTGCGCCTGTGTATATAGCAAACGTAAAGGCGAAGAAGATCAGGAAGAGCATCATCGGGTCGCGCAGCAGGCTGCGCAATTCCTTGACTCCGAAATGGTAAATGTTGGATACCTGCATGGTCAGCTCTCCTGTTTCCTGAGCAGGACTGCGCCCATGACGATCAGCAGGGGCACGGCAAGCAGCAGGGGGATGAATGAGGCATAGAGATCAGAAAACCCGAGAGCCTTGGAAAAGGTCCCGCGCGCGATGGTAAGGAAATGTGTAGTCGGGTATATCTGCCCGATCAGGGCGCCGGCCCCCTCCAGTGAAGAGACCGGATCGATCATGCCCGAGAACTGGACCGCAGGCAGAATGGTCAGAAC
>JGI20214J51650_10000478_pt1 | contig 24647 bp, 20 predicted proteins | sample WetSurMetagenome_FD_51650 | JGI IMG/M metagenome (IMG submission 51650) | reverse complement strand
CAAACTGCCTCCTGAAATCTCAAATCATCAATTTTTACACAATGTTGATGGTGTAACCCTGAACAGCCGCTCGACAGCTCCAATTATAAATTCATCCGCAATCTCAGTGGTGTAAACCCTTAACCGCTCCCCGACAACTCAAATCATAACTTCATTCACCACGTTGATGGTGTAACCCCCTAGCCCCTTCCTTACCAAATTGCCTATTCTTATCAGGCCGGTAAGTGAATTAGACAAACTTTTTCAGTACATTTGTATTTAATCTCTGACAGGGGGAAATATTTTGTGTTTTTCTTCCACGACGAGAGCCTAAAATATGATGTCGTTGAAACACGACAACTGCCATTATTTCAAAGAAAATCAGTTTGTTAGTCTGAATTTAACATGTGACTGACGGGACGGGAGTATAAGCTAAGGAGAAATAACAGATCAGTTTTAAATCAGAAAAACTATAAAATGTTAGGGGTTAGGCTATTGAAATTATCTATGGCTGAATGTTGGTGGTTTCAATTAGCTGTTAAGGGTTTAGGCTATTGAAGTTATCTATGGTGGAGAGATTGTGGTTTAAATACGCTGTTAAGGGTTTAGGCAGATAGATTGATAAAGACTTTTATATTAAAGTATTCGATTGACTGTTAATGGTTAGGTTGGGATAGCGTTAAAAATGTACTGACTATGATCATAAAGAGATTTGAGGATCTGGAAATCTGGAAGCTGGCAAGAGAGTTATATAAATATGTATTTGAATTAACCTCAAGGGAACCTTTTTGCAGGGATTTACGCTTTCGTGATCAGATGAGGGCTTCATCCGGGTCTGTATCAGATAATATAGCAGAGGGGTTTGAGAGAGGAGGTAATAAAGAATTCACGCAGTTTCTTTTTATTTCAAAAGGATCTTGTGGCGAGACCAGGAGTCAGTCATACAGAGCATTTGACAGCAAGTATATTACAAATGAAGAACTTGACGAGTTATTAAACCGTACCGAAACAATCTCGCGTAAAACTTTAAATCTGGTCAAAACACTAAAAACCTCAGATCACAAAGGTATAAAGTACGATTAACCCTGAACCGCCACCTGACAGCTCAAATCATTAAACCATTCACAGTGTTGATTGTGTAAACTCTTAACTGCTGCCTGACAGCTCAAATCATTAAACCATTCACCATGTTTATGGTGTAAACTCATAACCGCTGCCTGATAGCTCAAATCATTAAACCATTCACCGTGTTGATGGTGTAACCCTTAACCGCCACCTGACAGCTCAAATCATTAAACCATTCACCGTGTTTATGGTGTAAACTCTTAACTGCTGCCTGATATCTCAAATCATCAAGCCATTCACCGTGTTGATGGTGTAACCCTTAACACATTTAAAAATAAGCAACTATATAGATTTGTATATGGAAACTCCCAAAAAACCAACCCCTCCGTCAGACGATGTAGACATCATGCGTTACCTGTCGCTGTTTGCAAGCAACTGGATATGGATCGTGGCGTCGCTGTTCATTGCCATATGCCTGGCCTATGCCTTCAACCATTACTCGCCGAGGGTTTATAATGTCAAAAGCTCGCTGCTCATTGACGAGGAGAAGAACGCCGGCAGCGTGGCAAACCTTGAAAAGCTAATGCCAAGCGGTGATTATTACGGATCATGGAGAAACCTTGAGAACGAGGTCATCATCCTGCAGTCGTACGCCCTTAACTATCGTGTTATGGAGGAGATGCCCGATTTTCATACAGCATATATCCCAATAAACAAACATGGTATCCAGGGACAGCGGATGTACAAGACATCACCATTTGCTTTGAGCAAGCTTGAGGATAAGCAACCGTACGGGGTGCAGATGACAATAAGGTTCAGGGGACCCGATTCATATACTGTTGAGGTGGATGAAAATTACATAAAAGCATTGAAGAAAAAGGGGTATGACCCGAAGATGATAATATTTCCGGCCGAAAAGGATAAGGTCTACAAGCTTGGAGAACCATATACATTTTATGGGTTTAACTTTAATATTGAAAAGAGGGATTCATTCAGTTCCCTTATAAAAGAAGGCAGCCGTTATCTCGTGTGGTTTGAGTCGCCTGAGGCCCTGGCAAACCAGTACAGGTCAAACCTGACTGTTAAGCCTGCCAAGGAGGGGGCTTCTGTCTTTATTCTTACATATAACGGGTACTCACCTGATCAGGGCTGCGATTATCTTAACAAGCTCATGGAGCTCTATGGCACTCAGGAGCTTGAGTGGAAAAACCGTTCAGCTGAAAACACAATATTATTTATTGAACAGCAGCTCGGGCTTATCTCTGACTCACTCAACAAGGCGGAGAACTCTATGGAAAAATTCCGTCTCAACAACCGTTTTGTTGATCTTACAATGGAAGGATCGCTGATACTCCAGAAACTTGAAAAATCTGAAAATGAAAAGAATGACCTGGGCCTGCAGCTTCAGTATTACCAGTATCTTCTTCAGTATATTGATTCAAAAGAAGATAAGGGAAGTATAGTCTCTCCGAGCGTAATGGGTGTTTCAGATGCAGTGCTTATCAGGCTTGTTGAGGAGTTTTCTGCACTCCAGCAAAAGAAGAAGCAGGTGGCATATGCCATGAAAAGCGAAGTGCCACAGACAGAGGCGGTTGACAAGCAGCTTGAGACAGCCCGGGCTGCTTTGCGCGAAAACGTTGCAAACTCAATAAGTCAGCTTAATATTGCTAAAAAGAATTTAAGTGACAGAATTGCAAAGGTAGAGCTGGATATGGATAAGCTTCCGGGCACTGAACGACAGCTTATTGGCATACAGCGCAAGTTTGATCTTAACAATACCGTTTATAACTTCCTGCTTGAGCGACGTGCCGAGGCAGGCATTGCCCGGGCTTCACAGCTCTCTGATAACCGGATAATTGATGTTGCCGTGCCACGCAACAGTGCCATTGTAAGCCCCACAACAATGAAGAACTATCTTGTGGCTTTTGTTCTTGGACTTCTTGTCCCGATACTTTTCATTTTATTTATTGACCTGTTTAACAACAAGATCATTGGGCGTCACGACATTGAGGCCATCTCAAAAGCGCCTATACTTGGGTTTATTAGTCATTCAAACTATACAGCCGAGATACCTGTTGTTGATAAGCCCGGCAGCACCCTGGCGGAGTCATTCAGGTCAATAAGAACCTCCCTTGGTTTTTATACGGGTCAGACCAGCTGTCCGGTTATTGCTGTAAGCTCACCCATAAGTGGAGAAGGCAAAACGTTCATCTCTGTAAACCTTGCAGCCATTATTGCAATGATGAACAAAAAGGTGCTTATCATAGGGCTTGACCTTCGCAAGCCGCGTGCACATATGGTCCTTTCACTTGAAAACCCCCATGGTGAGGGTATGAGCAGCTACCTTAGCTTTAATGCAAACTTTGAGGATGTGATAGTACCGACAGATGTGAAGAATCTCTGGTTTGCGCCGGCAGGCACCCCGCCGCCCAATCCTGCCGAGCTCATCGGATCACCTCGCATGGGTGAGTTTATCACCAGGGCACGCACCGAGTTTGACACAATAATAATTGACACCCCGCCGGTGGGGATAGTGACTGATGCCATGCTGCTAAGTTCTTATGTCAATGTAAACATCTTTGTTGTCCGCCAGCGGTATACAACAAAAGGGTCGGTGGCCATGCTCGACGAGATATACCGTAAGGGCGAAATGGCCAATGTTGCCTATGTCATTAACGACATCTCGGCATCAGGATACTATGGCTACGGACTGCGCTACGGATTCACCCTCGGTTACGGCCAGCGTTACTATGATCCCGGAAACTACCAGATTAACAACAGGGACAAGGGGAGAGGGTATTATACGAATGATTAAAAGAGGGGAGCGTTAAGTGTAAAACGTAAAGCGGAGAGAAGAGAGCGGAGAGTGTAAAGAATAAATACAATAGTAATGAGCAGGATAGAAAGTTTTAAGGAATTAATTGTCTATCAGAAAGCTTATAAACTGGCTATGGAAATATTTGAAATTTCAAAAGGATTTCCTAAAGAAGAGAAATATTCCCTGACAGACCAGATAAGAAGATCTTCGAGATCTGTTACATCCAGTATCGGAGAAGCCTGGGCAAAACGGAGGTATGAAAAAGTTTTCGTAAACAAAATTACTGATTCACTATCTGAGGAAAATGAGACAGAAGTGTGGTTGGACTACTCTTTTGATTGCAAATACCTTCCAAAAGAAACACATCAACGGATTCTGAATGAATATGAAGAAGTCAGGAGAATGCTGATTTCTATAATTAACAATCCCGAAAAGTGGTGCAAACAATAATCTTTCTTCCCCACTCTCCGCTCTCCGCTCTATGCTCTACGCTTTACGTTCTACGCCTTTAGCCTTTAAACTTTAACCTTTTATTGTTAATTTTGTTATTTTCGTAATAGAAATAGTTATACCTTTTCAAGACTGCAAGACTGAATGACTGCATTACAGAAAAACACAACGATATGAAAACACTCATAACAACCCTTTTCCTTCTGACAATATCACTTACCTCTGCCCTGGGGCAGCTGAACGGGAGGCTTGGAAACAGCCAGGCTATCTCCAACGACTGGAGACCCGGTTTTATAAACATAACCGAGCTTAGCGGCGGAATAGGCCTTGGCGTAACTGATGTGCCTTATTCACAGAGTTTTGTTGGGGTTAACAACACCTTTGCCTACGAGTTCATGAGGCGAATAAAAGGAGGAGCAGGGGTAGGAATACAGTTCCATAACGAGGGTATACTTATTCCGGTCTTTCTTGACGGTCGTTTCAGCTTCCCGATGGGAAAGTGGGTCCCTTTTATTGGTGCATCCGGAGGATATGCAATGAGTGTCAGTGATTTCGGTGGCCAGTCGAGAATATATTTTAATCCCGTCGCTGGTGCAAGGCTTATATACAAGAAGAATCTTTCATATACTTTTTCCATTGGTCTCCTCTCCCAGGCCGGAGGCAAAGAATTGCGCAGCTCATTCATCAATGTAAAGGTTGGTGTTGAGTTCAAGAAAAAACACGGTAGGTAGGGGTTCAGGGGTTACACCATCAAAATTGTATAAAATTTGATGATTTGAGATTTCAGGCAGCAGTTTGGGGTTTACACCATCAACGTAGTGAATGGATTTTTGATTTGAGTTGTCGGGGAGCAGTTCGGGGTTACACCATCAACATTGTGGATAATTTTAATGATTTGAGCTATCAGGAGGCAGTTCGGGGTTAATTTAAAAGTTAAGGATCTCTGAACAGCCAATCGAATACCTGAAATTAAAGTCTTTATCAATCTATCTGCCTAAACCCTAAACAGCCAATTTAAACCACCATCCTTCAGTCATAGAAATCCTAAATAGCCTAAACCCTTTACAGCTAATTGAAACTACTAACACTCATCCATAGACAACCTCAATAGCCTAAACCCTGAACAGCCAATTGAAACCACCAACCCTCAGCCATAGAAAATCTCAATAACCTAAACCTTTTTAAATCATCATAATAAATATATAGTTTATATGAACATTGCAATAGTTGGAACAGGCTATGTAGGCCTGGTCAGCGGGACGTGCTTTGCCGAGCTGGGAGCACATGTATTTTGTGTTGACACCGACAGGGAGAAGATAGAAAAGCTGAAATCAGGGATAATGCCCATCTATGAGCCCGGGCTCGAGAACCTTGTATTGAAGAACCAGAAAGCAGGTCGGTTGTTATTCACTACTGATCTTGTATCGTGCCTGAATAATGTTGAGATCCTGTTTATTGCAGTAGGTACGCCACCCAGTGAGGATGGCAGTGCCGATCTATCGCATGTGATAAATGTGGCAAAGACTGTTGGTGCAAATATTGAAAAATACCTGCTTGTTGTAACAAAGAGCACTGTACCCGTAGGTTCTTCAAAGCTTGTCAGGAAAGCTATTGACGACGAGCTGGCAAAAAGAGGAAAGAAGATTGATTTTGACATTGCCTCCAACCCCGAATTCCTTAAAGAGGGCGACGCCATCAGCGACTTCATGAAGCCCGACAGGGTGGTTGTGGGTGTTGAGACAGAAAAGGCCAGGGAGCTGATGGCAGGGCTTTATGCGCCGATGCTGCTTAACAACTTCAGGGTTATATTTATGGATATTCCATCGGCTGAGATGACAAAATATGCAGCCAACGGTATGCTTGCAGCACGTATCTCATATATGAACGAGATCGCCAATTTGTGTGAGAAGGTAGGAGCTGATGCCGCCATGGTCAGGAAAGGTATTGGGACAGACACCAGGATAGGAAACAAGTTTCTTTATCCCGGGGCAGGTTACGGCGGGTCTTGTTTCCCCAAGGATGTAAAAGCGCTTATTAAGACCGGTCATGATTTTGGTTCTGACATGACACTGCTTGAGTCTGTTGAGGAGGTGAATGAGAAGCAGAAGAAGATACTCTTTAAAAAGTTCTATGATTTTTACAAAGGCGATATTAAGGGCAAAAAGGCTGCCATCTGGGGGCTCTCATATAAGCCCGGCACGGATGATATGCGTGAAGCGCCGGCGCTGACGCTTATTGACCAGTTACTTAAGGCAGGTTGTACTGTTAAGGCATATGACCCTGTTGCTATGGAAGAGGGTAAGAAGCGCCTTGGCAGCAGTATTGAATATGGTGATGACATCTATTCGGTTCTTGACGGTGCGGATGTGCTGTTTCATGTTACTGAGTGGAAGGAGTTCCGTATGCCTGACTGGAAGAAGGTTCATGAACTGATGAAAAAGCCTTTGCTGATTGACGGCAGGGGAGTCTTTAACAAGACAGACCTTGAAGGATTTTCCTATCTTAAGATTGGTTAAATGACAGGACCACGGAGATTTAAGACAATCTCCGGTAAATAAACATACCATGAACAGGGTTTTCACTGTTGCTGAGATTGCCCAGGCGCACGACGGCAGCCTGGGTATCGCACATTCATTTATAGATGCTCTTAAAGATACCGGGGTTGATGCTGTCAAGTTCCAGGTACATATTGCAGAAGCGGAGAGTAGTATTTATGAGCAGTTCCGGGTTAACTTCAGTTATGAGGACAAAAGCCGGTTTGACTACTGGAAAAGGATGGAGTTTCCTGAGGAGCAGTGGCAGGGACTTAAGGATCATTGTGAGCAGAACGGGATGGAGTTTATAGCATCGCCATTCAGCAATAAGGCAGTTGATATGCTTAAGAGGCTGAATGTTTTCAGGTATAAGGTGGGGTCGGGTGAGACTTCAAACCTTCTTATGCTTGAGAAGATAGCAGCCACAGGTAAGCCGGTAATACTCTCTACGGGAATGAGTTCCTGGGATGAGCTTGATGCTGCTGCAGAGCTTTTGCGGCATTACAACAATAAGTTTACGGTTCTGCAATGCACTACGGCATACCCCACAAACCCTGAGCAATGGGGTTTGAATGTAATTAAAGAAATCAAAGAAAGATACAATGTCCCGGCAGGATTCAGTGATCATTCCGGGGACGTTTATGCATGTCTTGCAGCTGCCTCATGGGGAGCTGACTTACTTGAGTTTCATGTCACCTTCGACAAAAAAATGTTTGGTCCTGATGCTACGTCTTCACTTACCATTGACCAGGTGAAAATGCTTATAAAAGGAGTCAGGCAGATTGAAACAGCCTGTAATAATCCTGTCATAAAAGCAGATACAGAAAAATTTGAACCACTGAAAAAGATGTTTGAGAAATCACTGGCTGTAAACAGGGATGTAAGGGCAGGAGAAAAGATCACAACTGATATTCTTGAAGCCAAAAAACCCAAAGGGCACGGAGTAAGTGCATCGGATTACAGGTCGCTGATTGGCAAAACATTTAAACACAATCTTGAAAAGTGGTCATTTATTAAACCGGGGGATGTAAATGAATAAAAGAAAAATTTGTGTTGTAATAACAGCAAGACCTACCTACAGCAGGGTTAAGACGGTATTGCAGGCAGTTAAGGAACATCCGGGTCTTGAATTGCAGCTGGTCGTCAGCTCTTCGGCGCTTTTGGACAGGTATGGAAGTGTGGTAAATTATATTGAGCGCGACGGATTTGAGATCTCAGCAAAAGTATTTAATGTTCTTGAAGGAGAAAACCTTACTGCAGCTGCAAAGACAACAGGAATAGGCATTCTGGAGCTTTCCACAGTTCTTGATAATCTTAAACCGGACATTGTAGTAACTGTTGCAGACAGGTATGAAACCATGGCAACTGCAATCTCGGCAGCCTATATGAATATTCCCCTGGCTCATATACAGGGAGGCGAAGTTACCGGTAACATAGATGAAAAAGTAAGACACAGTATTACAAAGCTTGCGGACTACCATTTTGTTGCATCGGAAGGATCGAAGCAAAGAGTTATCAAACTGGGAGAAGATCCGGAGTCTGTGTTTAATACCGGATGTCCGTCAATTGATATTGCCGCGGAGGTTTCAGCCAGACCGGATTTAATGTTTGATCCGTACCAGAAATATGGAGGCGTTGGAATTAAGCCCGACCTGGCGAATGGTTATATTGTTGTCCTGCAACATCCGGTTACAACAGAGTATTCTGAAAGCAGAAGTCATATTGAAGAGACACTTGCCGCTGTAAAGGATCTTAAGATACCGGTGTTATGGTTCTGGCCCAATGTTGATGCCGGTTCCGACGGGACATCAACCGGGATAAGAGCTTTCAGGGAAAAGCATCAGCCTTCCAATATGCACTTTTTCAAAAACATGGAGGGAACAGATTTCCTGAGACTATTAGTTAATTCAAAATGTATTGTTGGTAATTCAAGTGTTGGAATAAGAGAATGTGGTTTCCTGGGTGTGCCGGCAATAAATATCGGCAGCAGGCAGAACAGGAGAGAACGGGGAGAAAATGTAATTGACGTAGGATATTCAAAAGAAGAAATACTCAACGCAATAATGAAATGCCTTGCCAACGGTAAAGCAAGGCGTTCGACCATTTACGGAAACGGTGATGCGGGCAAAAAGATAGCAGATCTGCTGGCCCGGGTCCCGCTCAGGTTTCATAAAACAATCTCTTTCTGATGAGAGTATTAGGAGTTATACCTGCCAGGGGCGGGTCAAAAGGTGTACCGGGGAAGAATATAAAACTGCTTGCAGGGAAGCCTTTGATTTATTACACCATTGAAGCATCAAAGAGAGCCGGGCTTATTACAGAAACTGTTGTAAGCACAGACAGTGAGGAGATTGCAGAAATTGCAAAAGACTACGGAGCAGAAGTGCCCTTTTTACGTCCTCCTGAACTGGCTACCGACACAGCGTCTTCAGTTGATGTTGTAATTCATGCAGTTGAGTTTTTAAAAGACAAAGGGAAAGCCTTTGATGCGGTATGCCTGCTTCAGCCCACTTACCCTTTCCGCGAAGATGGTTTTATTGATAAGGCTGTGAAGATTTTCATGGATAACAACCCGGATTCGCTTATCAGTGTTCTTCCTTTACCTGATAAATATAACCCTCACTGGATATTTGAAAAAAGCCTGGACAATTTTCTAAAGATTGCCACGGGTGAAAAGGAAATAATTAAACGCAGGCAGGATCTGCCTGATGCTTTTTATCGCGACGGTTCGGTTTATATTACCCGAACAGATGTGCTTATCAATGAGCATTCATTGTACGGCGGGAAGATAGGCTATATTGTATCGGATATAAGTCGTTATGTCAACATTGATACTATTGAAGACTGGGATAAAGCCGGTGAGCTTGCAGAGAGGATTAAAGCATCAGAATAATACAGACATGCATATCCTGTTATTGACATTTTATTTTTAAGAGAGTGTGTGGTATTGCAGGAATAACCGGTAATATTTCCGGCAGGCAGGAAATGCTTGACAGGATGTTAACTGCCCAGGCCCACCGCGGACCTGACTCAACAGGTAAATGGCATGATGATTTTATTTGCCTTGGTCATAACAGGCTTAGCATTATAGATCTGAGTACCAGGGCAAACCAGCCAATGCTTAGTAATTGCGGGCAGTTTGTCATTGTACTGAATGGCGAGATATATAATTATAAGGAACTGAGGTCCCTGTTAAAGGATTATGATTTTAAGACCTCATCAGATACAGAGGTTGTTCTTGCCGCATATAAGGCGTGGGGAAAGGAAATGTTGAACCGCCTCAACGGCATGTTTTCATTTGTAATATGGGACACGGTGAATAAAACCCTGTTTGCAGCAAGGGATCGTTTCGGGGTAAAGCCGTTTTACTATCATCTGTCCGGGGATAGATTTTATTTTGCAAGTGAGATAAAGGCTTTATGGGCGGCAGGAGTCAAAAGGGAAAAAAAACTGCCGGTATTCTCCGCATACCTTGTTTACGGCACATACGGAATGCCTGACGAGACATTCTGGAAAGGTATAAGCCAGCTTCCTGCAGGGCACTTTTTTGAAGCGGATCTGACGCATAATATAACCGTTAGTCCGGTCAGATGGTATGATTTTGAAGGAAGTGTTAAGAGTATCGGCAAGAAAAGTCTGCCGGACCTCAGGGACGAATATTTTTCGCTTTTAAAGGATAGCATAAGATTAAGGTTCAGGGCTGATGTGCCTGTAGGATTTAATATTAGCGGCGGTCTTGATTCTTCTACCCTGCTGGCGCTTATCAATCTTGAATACCCGGGCTCCAAAGATATTGAGGCTTTTACCTTTTTTACAGGGCATAAAGATTATGATGAGTTACCCTGGGTTGAGAATCTCATCAGTATGACTAAAAACCCTCTTAACAGGGTTTTGCTGAAAGCCCGTGATGTTCCTGCTCTTATTGAAGAGGTTGGTTATTTTGAGGATGAGCCGTTTGGTGGTTTTCCCACGCTGGCTTACAGTCTTATTTTTGAAAGGGCAAGAGAGAAAGGAATAATAGTGTTACTTGACGGGCAGGGTATGGATGAGGCCTGGGCGGGTTACGACTATTATCATAACAACTCAGGATTTACTGTCCAGGGAACAAAATCGTCGCCTGTAAGACCTGAGGCTCTTGATCCGGAATTTGTCAGGCTGGCCGTTAAAGAGTCGTTTCCGGCGCCTTTTGACAACAAGTTGCAGAACCTTCAGTACCGCGACCTATTTTACACAAAGATCCCGAGGGCATTAAGGTTCAACGACCGGGTAAGCATGATGCATTCCACGGAACTGAGGGAGCCGTTTCTTGATTACAGGCTTGTTGAGCTGGCGTTTGCGCAGCCTTCGGAAATAAAAATGAAGGATGGTCTTACAAAATGGATGCTCCGCGACTTTGTAAAGGACATACTGGGAGATAAGATAGCCCTGGCTCCCAAACGACCGCTGCAGACACCTCAGCGAGAATGGATTGCAGGAGAGCTTAAGGAATATTGCGATGATAAAATCAAAAAGTTAAATTCATTTGATTTTGTGTTACCTTCAGAAGTTAATCGCCTCTGGAAGTTATATGCTGAAACAAAAATGGATAATAGCTTTTATATATGGCAATGGATAAACCTGTCATTCTTACTTACCTCTTAGAATATTCATAAATGCGGTATCATTTAAGATCAGTAAAAAGAAAAGACTGACGGAACTTAAATCATTCTGAATGCAAACCACGCCTCATATTGTAATAGAAAAGAAGAAAGGCCTTGCTTCTTTTAATCTCAAGGAATTCTTTCAGTACAAGGATCTGTTGTATTTTATGGTACTGAGAGACATAACAGTAATATATAAGCAATCAATTCTTGGGTTTGCGTGGGCAATAATAAACCCAGTCTTCAGCATGCTTGTGTTTTCTGTTGTCTTTGGGAAGTTGGCTGGTGTGCCATCAGACGGCATTCCGTATCCCATTTTTTCCTATGCTGCGTTGATTCCCTGGACATATTTTGCAAATACCCTTAATGCATCAGGCTCGAGTTTAATAACAAACTCAGCTGTTTTCACCAAAGTTTATTTTCCACGTCTTATAATTCCATTAACGCCGGTATTATCAAAGCTTGCTGACTTTGCGATAAGCTTTGCCATTTTGGTTGTTCTTATGTTTTATTATGGGTATTATCCAACGTTAAAACTCCTTCTTTTACCATTGCTTATCATTATAATGATATTGGCAACTGCCGGTATTGGATGCTGGCTCAGTTCACTTGCAATTCAGTACCGAGATGTTAAATTCGGAATTACGTTTGCTGTTCCGTTATTGATGTATGCTGCACCAGTTGTATTTCCTGCATCGCTTATACTTAAAAAGTTCGGGAATACCGCATACGAGTTATATGGTTTATATCCAATGACAGGTGTTATAGAGGGTTTCAGATCTGCAATAGTTTATGATAAAGTCATTCCATGGGATTTAATCGGCATGAGTTCGGTTGGAGCGGTTATACTTTTAGCCATTGGATTTATAGTTTTCAGGAAGATGGAAAACCGGTTTGCTGATGTTGCCTAAGTTGAAAGAGAGAGATGAGAGATACGATAATTAAGGTTGATAATATTTCAAAAGCCTACCGTATAGGTTTAAAAGAAAAGCAGCACGATACTTTAGGTGCTGCAATATCAATGTGGGTAAGGTCACCTTTTGAAAATTACAGAAGGCTCAGATCTTTATCGAGGTTTGATAATGGTTCCGATGAAGATCTTTTCTGGGCCTTAAGGAATATAACCTTTGAAGTCAGCCGGGGTGAGGTTTTGGGGATAATAGGAAAGAATGGGGCAGGCAAGAGTACCCTGTTAAAGATATTATCACGTATTACCGAGCCAACAGAAGGCAGGGCGGAGATTTACGGGCGCATTGCATCGCTGCTTGAAGTAGGTACAGGATTTAATCCCGAATTAACCGGCAGGGAAAATGTTTTTCTGAATGGGACAATACTAGGGATGACCAAGAAAGAAATTGAAAGGAAATTTGATGAAATAGTTGACTTTAGTGGGGTAGAAAAATTCATTGATACGCCCGTAAAAAGGTATAGCAGTGGAATGAAGGTGAGGCTGGCTTTTGCGGTGGCGGCACATCTGGACCCCGAGATCCTTATTATAGATGAAGTTCTGGCAGTAGGGGATGCGGAATTTCAGAAAAAGTGCCTGGGGAAGATGCACGATTTATCGGGAGAAGATGGCAGGACTGTTTTATTTGTAAGTCATGATATGAGGGCAGTGTCAGAATTGTGTCCGAACAGTATTTTGTTGAACCAGGGTAAAATAGCAAGGTTTGCAAAAACAATGGAAGTTATAGATATGTATTTGAACGACAGCTCATTAGCGACAACAGACTTTGATATTTTAATCGAGAATAGTACCCGTGAATTGTTGATCACAATTCTTTCGGTAAAAACATACGAGTTTATTGAGGGGCGGTTGTTTATCAAAATACTTGATTATAACAACATAGAAATTATGCTTTTTGAAAAAGTGCTTTCCCAAAATGAATCATTGAACAAAAAATTTGCTTTAGATATATCTTCCTTGAATACTGGCACATTTTCAATTCAGGCAAAAGTTTGGGCAACAGAAATTAATGGTAAAAATATTGCTTTAGTTACCTCCTATTCTCCATTTCAGATTGTTGATAGGGATTTCGGACATAAACGGGTATTTGCAGGAGAATTAAAAGAGCTTTTGTAAGAGACTTTTTATCTGATTAAAATTACTAGGATTGAAACAGCAGAGGATTTTAATAATTTTCGGAACAAGGCCTGAAGCCATAAAAATGGCTCCACTTGTTCTGGCTTTTAAGAAAAGTCGACATCATGTAAAGGTTTGCGTTACTGCCCAACACAGGCAAATGCTCGATCAGGTGCTTTCATTTTTTGAATTGACACCTGATTATGACCTGGATCTAATGTCCCCTAATCAAACATTAAATTCTTTATCCGGAAGGCTCTTTCAATCAATTGATCTGGTGTACCAGGATTATAAGCCGGACTTGGTCTTTGTCCACGGTGATACAACAACTTCAAGTATTTGCGCCTGGGCTGCATTTCATAGGAAAATAAAAGTAGCACATATAGAAGCAGGTTTGAGAACATATAATTTAGAGGCTCCATTCCCTGAAGAATTAAACAGACAAATAACTGGCAGAATTGCCACATTACATTTTGCCCCTACTGATTTGGCAAAGCAAAACCTTTTGAAAGAAGGAGTACCTTCAGGAAACATAATAATAACAGGTAATACAGTTATAGATGCTCTTTTTATCGGGCTTGATAAATTAAAGAAAGGATATATAAATGATGAGACGAAGCGAATAAAAAGCCTAATTGATAATAATAAAAAACTGATTTTAGTTACAGGTCACCGCAGAGAAAATTTTGGTGAAGGGTTTGAACAAATCTGTTTTGCTTTACTTGAAATATCAAAATTACCCGATGTGCAGATAATATACCCCGTTCACTTAAATCCAAACGTTCAAGAGCCTGTTTATAATATTCTGGGAAATCAGCCAAACATAATTTTATTGGATCCGGTAGGTTATCCGACTTTCATTTTTCTAATTAAGTCTTCATACTTAGTAATCACTGATTCTGGAGGTATTCAGGAAGAAGCCCCGTCATTGGGTAAACCTGTTTTGGTAATGAGGGAAACATCAGAGAGGCCTGAAGCAATAAAATACGGAATAGTTAAACTTGTTGGTACAGACAAGACTGAAATAGTTAGAGAAGCATCAAAATTACTTATAAATGAAAATTATTATAAGAGTATATCAACACCAATCGATATTTATGGAGACGGTAATGCCTGTATTAGAATCATAAACTTTATTAATTTGTTTAAAATTAATGAATAAAAAAAAAGTTTCCGTACTTGCTATAATAGAAGAGATTGGCAATATCAGTTCATCAGGGGCAATCGTTAACTGGAATTTATGCAACTTACTTGGACCCATTGTTGAAAAACTAGATATACTTACTCTTGACAACATTTCTAAAGAATTAATTAATTCCTGGGAATATGGTAAAGTATTTACTCATCCCAAAGAAAACTTATCAAAGTTTCAAAAGGTTTTGTTAAAAATCCCCAAAGTAAGAGGAATAATTAGCTATTTTTCTGGTAATGACTTTATTCATTTTAATAGGATCAAAAATATAAGGAGGTTTTTAAATAAACATATAATTAATTATGATATAGTATTATTAATAAGCGGTGGTTCTGGATTTTCGCCTCACCGGGCGATTACAAAAAGAAGGTACAAATCTTATAAAAAAGTTGCGATCTTTCATGATCCATACCCAATTACTTGCTATCCTCCTCCTTATGCAATAAATAGCAGTTTATATTTTTTCCAAAAGCGCGAATTACAGAAGAGTTTGAAAAACCTAGATTATATTATTTTCCCTTCACAAAAATTAAATGAGTGGTATCAAAATGATTATGTTTTTGATACTAAAAAAGTAAGAATAATTCCGCATGCGGTTAAATTTGATTATAAATTAACTAATGATATTATTGAAAACAATAAAGATTCCGAAGTTTTAATAACTCATGCTGGAACATTATTGGGACCGCGTGATCCTTATACCATTCTGAAAGTAGCTTCAGATATAAATGAGAGAAGAATTAAATTTGAGTTTTACGGGGATGTCAATAAAGGCCTAAAACCTAAATTAAAAGAATTTGCAAATTCAAAGAACATATATTTTGAAAATGCCAGGATACCTTATTCAGATGCTCTTGATAAGTTGCTTAAATCAGATTTTCAGTTGATTATTGAGGCTCACTCGGATTTTAGTCCCTTTTTGCCAACAAAATTTGTGGATTATGTAAATATTGGGAAACCAATAATTGCATTAACACCTTACAATTCTGAAATCTCTCGTTTGTTAGGTGATGATTACGTTTTAAAATGCGAAATAAACGACGAAAAAATAATTAGAGAAATTTTATCAGAAAGAATTTTTAATGAGGAGATAGTAAAAAATTCAATTCGTCGAATAGAAGCTTTAAAGAAGTATTTTTCATCAGAAAATATTATTTCATCCTATTTGAATTTATTTTAAAAACTGCCAATTAAATGTCTTATGTTTAATAATAGTTCAGTTAAAGTAATATTAACCAGTCAATTCCCATTGCCATATAATAAAATCGGTAGCTGGACTGAAATGTATGACTTCTGGTTAAATACAGGCGGGCAGATAGATTATATAGTTTGCCCTGAACTTGATCACGGACAAAAAAAGTATGATGAGACGAATTATAGATTTGTAAAAATATTGAATTATAATAGAATTGTAAGGCATTTTATTAAGCCCTATTCCAAATTTTTACATGTTATAAAGAAGATTGTAGAAAGTGAAGGGCACGTAATAATTAAAATAATAGACAATATTAAGTTACTTGAAGAGGCGCATAAATTTCTTTTAAAAAATAACTTAAGGGCTGAATGTCGAATTATTTATTGCATGCATGGTTTCTCATATTTCTTTTCCTCACAGAAGGGGGCGGAGTTTTATGAGATGATAGACCACGTTATTTTTCTCACACACAGTTCATATGAATTTGAGGTAAACCGGTATTCGTTTATTACACCTAAAGTTTCAGTTTTGCATGATGGCGTGGATTCATCTAAATTCTTTAAACTATCAGTCCGGGAAAAAGAAGAGGCAAAACAGAACCTTGGCTATGAAAATAAAAAGGTATTTATATGGGTTTCACAGGAAAGGCCCAAAAAGGGACTGCATATACTGCTGGAAGCCTGGAATAACTCTGACGCAAAAGACAGGGACGATGTTGTCTTGATTATCATAGGGACATCAAAAATCTCAACGGAGGGAAATATCCAATACCTGGGTAAAATTCCCAACGCACAACTACCTGTATGGTATAATATCTCTGACTATTACTTATTCACCTCACTGGTGCATGAGGGTTTTGGCCTGTCGCTTATTGAAGCGGTGAAATGCGGATGCACCGCCCTGGCATCTGATATTATTCCGATGAGGGAAGTTCTTGATAACGGCAGGCTGGGCTTTCTGGTAAGCTCACCTCATAGCCCGGAAAGCTGGACCTCTGTAATAAACCAGATATTGTCGGGTAGCTTCCGGGCAATTGACCTCAACAGGGAGGAGCTTGATTCAATGTACGATATTAAAAACTGGTGCAGGAGCATGAATACTATAATAGAGAATGAAAAGAGATCATTCTCCGATTTGAATAACCTAACCTTTCCCGGATGAAAGAACAACAAAATGCCGAGCACCTTTTATGGGCTGATGCTTTAAGGGCCCTGGCAACAGTAAGTGTTATAATATTGCATATATCAGGAAGCCTTGTAAACCAGTTCGGGACAGTGTCCGGTTCTTTCTGGACTGCAGGAAGCATCTTTGACGGTTCCGTACGATTTTGCGTTCCGGTTTTTGTGATGCTAACCGGGGCCCTGCTGCTGCCTAAAGATGAAAAGACAGGGATATTTCTGAAAAAGAGACTCATCAGAGTTGTTCTGCCTCTGGCGTTTTGGAGTGCCGTTTACATTGCTTATGAATTGATCCCTCAATTTTTACATGGCGACAAAACATCTTTCAAAGATATTGCCAGGTATATTTACCACTCTGTCCAGTATGGAAGTTCTCCTCATTTCTGGTACGTATATATGATAATCGGCATTTACCTTTTTATCCCTGTCATAGGGCCATGGATCAGAAAAGGCGATGAAAAAGGGATTTTATATTTCCTGTTAATCTGGTTAATTGCTTTGATAATTAACCAGCCGCTGATATCAAAGTATAAAGTAAATATCGATCTTACATATTTTACAGGTTACCTTGGATACCTGGTTCTCGGATATTATCTGTCTGTCAGGAATTTTAAAAGTACAGGCCAGGCGAAAGTAATTTCAGTTTTATTGATTCTTCTTGGCATTGGGATTACAATTGTTATGACCGGGATCCTTTCATCCCGGAATGATCAGTATGTTAAGGATTTTTACAACTATCTTAGTCCCAATGTTCTGATGGCCGCCATAGGTGTGTTTTTCATTGTGAAGAACCTGAAAATCACAAATTCTCCGGTAAAAAAATTAATATCTGTTATAAGCCGTTATAGCTTCGGAATATACCTTGTTCATATACTGGTACTACATTTCCTGAAAAAAGTGGGGATAGACTGGGACCTGGTTAATCCGTTTATCGGGATACCGGTTACAGCCCTGGTTTGTCTTGCAGTCTCAACCGGAATTGTTTATGTCATAAACAAAATACCCTATGGCAAATATATTTCCGGTTAGATAATTTAGTTATTGAATCTATAGTGTTTAGATATTGAATATCAATGAAGATCCTGTTTCTTATTCCTGACGGTGTAGGGGTTCGCAATTTCATATATACCGATTTTATTGACAGGGCAAAAAAGGCCGGGCACGAGATTGTGACCTGGGCAGAACCGGGTATTCTGAGCCTGGCAGAAACCAGGGGGACAGAAGGAATTGCACTTCCGGGAGCTCCTTACACCTGCAAGAGAACAGAAATATTAAGAAAAGCATGGCAGACAGGTTTGCTCAGGTTTCTTGCCAGGAAGTATGATGATAAGATTTACCTCACATACATATCTAAACCTGATTTCAGCAGACCACGGGATCTTCTTAAAACTATTCTCTCCGAGCTGACATTAGCAGGGCACAGATCTTATTATAGTATTAATAAGCTGAAAAAAAGGTATTTAAAAGTCATATCCGGAAAGCCATACTTTAATGATTGTCTGCTGGAGCTTGAAAAGCAAAAGCCCGACATATTATTTTGTTCGCATCAACGGGCATTAAACGGGATAGCACCTATTGAGGCAGCAAAGAGGCTTGGGATCCCTACGGCCTGCTTTATCTATTCGTGGGATAATCTTTCCAAGGCAACTCTTTTTGTTGATTCGGATTATTACCTTGTCTGGAGTGAGTACATGAAGAGAGAGCTTATTACTTATCACCCTGAGGTGAAAGCCGGAAGAATATTTGTGACAGGAACGCCCCAGTTTGTACCGTATTTTGATAATAAGCTAAAAATCAGCAGGGAACAGTTTGCGTCAACTTATAATTTACCGATTGACAGTAGTTGGATTTGTTATTCAGGCGATGACACAAAGACATCGCCCTACGACCCCGTTTATTTAGAACAGCTTGCCGGGGAAGTTGATAAGATGAATGAAAAACAAAAAAAGAAAGTACATATTATTTTCAGACGTTGCCCTGTGGATAAATCAAACAGGTTTGACCGGGTGCTTGAAAAATTCACAGGGTTAATTACCCCAATAGATCCATTATGGAAAGCTGTAGATCAGAATTCCGGCTGGCACCAGGTAATTCCCTCCATTGAGGATATAGCACTACTGGTAAATACTTCTCTGCATTCTGATATGGTTATCAATGTCGGGAGTACAATGGCATTTGACTTTTGCATATCAGACAGGCCGGCACTTTTTATTAATTATAATGCCGTTAAAGACAAAAGCTGGGATATAAAGACTATTTATAAATTTATTCACTTCCGCAGTATGGAGGGGCTGAACCCTGTTTTATGGGTGAACTCTGAACACGATTGGATGTATAAAATATCTGAAGCTCTCAGAAGTAACGATGTTGTTGAAGATTGCCACAGGTGGCATGAAAAAATAGCATATCATCCTCTTGATAAGGCAAATGAGAGGATAATAGACGCATTGACATCAATCAAAAATATATGCACATCTGTTTCCTGACAAATGAGTATCCAAAAGAGGGGTTCCCGCACGGAGGTGTTGGAACTTTTATCAGAACGCTGGGCAGAAACCTGGTTAAATCCGGGATTGATGTTTCCGTCGTAGGAATTAATTTCTTGCCTGAAGATGCGTCAGAGACAGATAATGGGGTTAATATCTGCAGACTTTCATCGGAGAAGACCAGGGGATTTGCATGGCTTCAGTATTCCATAAGGCTAAGCAAAGCCATAAAAAAAATATACGCTGAAAAGCCAATTGATATTATTGAATCTACAGAGCTTGGCCTGGCTTTCATTCAAAAGATAAACGGGGTAAAATACATCATAAGGCTGCATGGGGGTCATCATTTCTTTGCAGAATCAGAAAACAGGAAAGTCACATTGTGGAAAGGATTCCAGGAAAGAAGGAGTTTTTCACGTGCTGATAAAGTAATAGGTGTCAGTAATTATGTAATGGATCATACTGCTGAATACCTGAATTTTTCTTCAAAAAGAGGTCCTGCAATTTATAATGCGATAGATCTTAAAAGGTTTTACAAGGCTGATCCTGCCAAAGCAATCAATGGCCGGATTTTTTTTGCAGGGACAATATGTGAAAAAAAGGGTATACGGCAGCTGATACTGGCCTTTCCTTTAATTAAAAAGGAAGTTCCTTATGCCCAGCTGGTAATAGCCGGCCGTGATTGGTTTTACCCTGACGGGTCATCATATACCGAATGGGTAAAGCAATTCATAAGGGAAGAGGATAAGAAGGATATAGTTTTCCTGGGAGCTGTTAAGAATGATGATATTCCCGGGCTGATAGAGGAAGCAGAAGTATGTGTTTACCCTTCGCATATGGAAGCAATGCCATTGGCATGGCTTGAGGCACTGGCAATGGGCAAAGCATTTATAGGGAGCCGGCTGGGTCCTGGTCCGGAGGTGGTAACTGAAGGCGTTACAGGTTTATTATGCGACCCGTTAAACCCCGAAGATATTGCACAAAAAACGATTAGTATCCTTTCGAAAAAGGAGCTGGGTAATGCATTAGGGACTGCTGCCAGGGAAGATATATTGAAAAGGTTTTCTATCGAAAAGCTTGTTCAGCAGAACATCGGTTTTTACATGAGCATTTAATGTTATGAAGTTCCTGATAATTACTCATGTAATTCATAAGCAGGTTGATAATAAGATCTATGCTTATGGACCATATATTAGGGAGATGAATATCTGGCTGAAATATGCCGGTGAAGTTGTTGTGGTAGCGCCATTGTGTAAAACAATGAAAGCGGAAGAGATAGATAGCGTTTATAACCATACAGATATTGAATTCATTCAGATCCCTGAATTTGATATTAAGGGTATCAAATCAATTTTAAGGACAGTTTTTCTGTTGCCCGTACTTACAATAAGAATTGCTAAAGGAATAAGAAGATCTGATCACATACATTTACGCTGTCCGGGTAACATTGGGCTCCTGGGTTGTATAATACAGATATTCAGCCCCGGGAAGCAAAAAACAGCAAAGTATGCAGGAAACTGGGACTGGGGCAGCAAACAGCCCTGGAGTTACAGGTTGCAGCAGCGTATATTGAGGAACACCTTTCTTACAAGAAACATGACGGCACTTGTTTATGGAGAATGGCCTGACAAGACTGAAAATATCAAACCGTTTTTTACTGCATCCTATTTTGAAAGAGACAGGTTGCCGGTTAATAAGATAAGATTTGAGGATGGCATTAACCTGGCTTTTGTTGGTGGATTATATGAGTTCAAGAGCCCGTTTACAAGCCTTGAGGTATTAAAGGAAATTCTTGGCAAAGGGATAAATGCAAAACTTACTTACTGCGGCGATGGAACCGAACGTGAAAAATTAATGCAGGCAGCAGAAAACTGGGGAATAAGCAATAAGGTTATTTTTCTTGGTAATGTAGATTCTGAGACTGTAAAATCTGTTTTGCAGGAGGCGCATTTTCTAATCTTCATATCAAAGTCGGAGGGCTGGCCCAAAGCCGTGGCTGAAGCTATGTGGTGGGGATGCCTGCCGGTGACAACCGCGGTAAGCTGCGTACCCCAGATGCTTGGAAACGGAGAACGGGGGGAACTTGTTGAAAACGATGTTCCTGAGATTGTTTCCATAATAGAACATTACATTAAATACCCATCGGAGTTTTTCCTTAAAACCGGAAAAGCAATGGAATGGAGCAGGGAATATACTCTTGAGAAGTTTGATTCGGAAATAAAACAACTTTTGATTAAGTGAAGATACTCCAGCTTATAGATACCCTGAATCCTGGCGGTGCCGAACGGATGTGCGTCAACATAACAAACGTTTTACACCTGAATGGCATTGACGTTCAGGTTTGTACCACACATGTAGGGGGCTTTTTAAGTAACAATCTCAACCCGGTAATTAAGGTTCATAATCTTAACAAGAAGAGCTTTTTTGACATAATCGCATTTCTGAGATTTTTAAGAGTTCTAAGGCAGGAAAAGACTGAAATTATTCATGCTCATTCAACATCAGTTTTTTGGGCTGTTGCAGCAAAGCTTTTCAGACATGATATTAAAATAATCTGGCATGATCATCTTGGCAGGAGAACGGGTAAAAACAGATCCAATATTTTCTATAAGCTTATATCTTCAAGGATAAGTGCTGTTATTTCAGTAAATGAAGAAATCAAGGATTGGGCATCTGTAAATATGAAAGTGCCAGATGATCGAATCCTGTTTATTGAAAACTTCCCTCTTTTAAACAAAGCGCAGTTCCTTAAAAATTCTGAAATATTTACAATTGCCTGCGTTGCAAATATTCTTCCTGTAAAAAACCATGAGACTCTTCTGAATGCTGTTGGATTGCTTGTAAAACGAGATTCCCGGCTGCCGTTAAAAGTCATCCTGGCCGGGGCTTTTCAGAAAAATGAATACTATTTTAAGCTTTTAAGAAAGATCAGCGATATGGAGCTTACTGAAATAGTTGAAATGCCCGGACCTGTTGAAGATATTTCTGCTTTACTTGCAGGTGCAGATTGTGGAGTGCTTAGCTCCGTTTCTGAAGGGCTTCCGGTTGCTCTTCTTGAATATGGCATGGCTGCCCTGCCAGTTATTGTGACCGATGTGGGGCATTGTGCTGAAGTAGTCGGCCATGGTGAATATGGTAAAATTGTAAAGCCTAATGATCCGGAAGCATTGGCAACAGAATTGCTTGACTTTATTAATAACAGGGAATTGGCAAAAAACATGGGTCAGTCATTTATGAAACATGTTATGCAAAATTATGGGCCGGACAGATTTATGAAACAATACCTGGATTTACTGAATAAAATTACTGGAAATGCTTAATTCACTTACAGATAACCGGTATGCACTATTCTGGATTACGTTTCATATAGTATTGGGGATTGCTTCAGTATTTTCCCCGATACCTGTTATTGCCTGGTTTTATATTGCGCTTTTATCGTCAATTTTCAAATTGATAAAAGAAAAAGGGAACGTATTTATCTGGCTGGTATTTATTTTGGTTTACCTGTCCTCTTTTGAGCTTCTGGCAAGGATCTCATTTGCCTCTCCTTTTATCCCCTATGAATTAGGAAAATATCTTGTATTCGTTTTTCTTTTAGTTGGTATCTTATTTGGATTCCGTAAGGGCCTGACCGGATTTGTTCTGTTAATTTTGCTGATGCCGGCTTTACTTGTAAATGAAGCTGATGTCTCAGATTACAAAAGCATTATTTTTAATATCCTGGGACCTGTTAATGTAGCTTTATCCATAGTCTTTTTCAAGAAGCAGACCTTATCAAGGGAGAATTTTATTTCATTTCTGAAGTTGTTATTATTTCCCACCGTTTCAGTTCTTGCATACATAATGATTAAAACCCCCAATCTTGATGAAGTTAAATTCGGGCTTGAGGCAAATGCTGAAACAACCGGAGGTTTTGGCTCAAACCAGGTTTCAACCGCTCTTGGACTCGGGACTTTCCTCATTTTTATTTTCTGGAGGAAAAAATGGTACTTCTCGGGCTACAGGTGGCTTGACCTGATTTTTCTGATAGTATTTGCCTTCAGGGGGCTATTGACTTTTTCGAGGGGCGGGATGCTTGGCGGCATCCTGGGAATAATAATTGTCCTTGCACTTGAACCATACAGGAGACCGGGGCCCATGGTCTCTCAAAATATAACACGAATTTTAAAAATCATACCGCTGATACTGGTTTTATTAATAACATTCCGCGTGGCAAACGAGGTAACCGGGGGAAAGCTATTGTTAAGGTACAAGGGAGAGACAAAGGGAACACTGTCTGGCAGAAAAGAAAAGACACTGAATGTTATTACTTCAAACCGTTACGATATTTTTGTTGATGACCTGCAACTGTGGAAAGAGCATCCTGTGCTGGGTGTAGGCGTTGCCGGGTCGAGCCTGCTTCGTGATAACACAAGAGGGTACCTGGCGCACGTTGAACTGAGCAGGCTTATTTCGGAGCATGGGATTTTAGGAGTTTTGTATTTTATTATCCTCCTTTATTCGGGCTATAATGTGTTCAGGCGAAGGCATATTCATGACCTTAACCCTGTTCTCTTGGCGTTTTTCACAATAGCTATATTTACAACATTTCATGCAGCCACAAGAACCTATATCAGCCCGTTGCTTATAGGGTTATCAATGATTACAATTCTGCCAGATGACGATGAAGAGGAAGAAACAGCTCTACCGGAATAACAGGGGATAAGATAGTAATTTAACAAGATTGGATTATGAGGATACTTTTTCTTGGAGAAACATATCGCGCGGATGCACAGACATGGATAAACGGATTAAAAGAGTTTGGTCAGTTTGAGATATTTACATGGGAATTGAATGAACCGGGCAGGGGGTTTAGAAAATTATTCAGGGCAGTTGAAAGTATATCCAGGATATTTGAACTTCACAAATACGCTAAAGAGATAAGCCCTGACCTTATTATTGCAGAAAGGACGACAAGTTACGGTTTTATAGCAGCCACCTTACACAAAAGTTACCCCATAGCTGTGGCACAACAGGGCATTACAGAC